>Ga0208684_1002042_pt1 | contig 10020 bp, 3 predicted proteins | sample MalvireepMed_b05_FD_184245 | JGI IMG/M metagenome (GOLD analysis project Ga0208684, IMG submission 184245) | Marine viral communities from the Global Malaspina Expedition - Malaspina viral metaG DeepMed_b05 (SPAdes) (version 2) | ecosystem: Environmental > Aquatic > Marine > Oceanic | place... | reverse complement strand
GTCTTGAAGAGGAGCGCGCTGGTAGGTTGCCTGGGTCTGGCAAGAGGCCGACGCCTGTAGCCCTTCCTGAGCCGCCCAAAGCACCCCCACCAAAGGTAGTAGTGCCCAAGGTAGCGAAAGGAGCGGGTAAAGTTGGAAAGGGCGAGCCCGAGGACGAGCCTGAGGAAGTACCGGCCACCCCACCTGTTGACTATGATGAGGCTTTCCCAGAATCAGCAGTTGATGTTGATGAGCCTGGTGCCGAGTTGATTGTATCCAACCCAGAGTCGCGCCCTGGAATACTAAGGAAAGGCGTCGATGCTGTGGCTGATGCCATGGCTGCGAAGCAGGAAAAGAGAAGGAAAGAGTTGGCGGCGGCTGGATTGGTTGAGGAGTTCCCCGAGTCTCTTGTTGATGAGGGCCCCCCAACGGAAGGCACCATTGGAACCGGTCTTGCTAGCCGCGCTAGGCGGTAATGCCTGAAGATCCTGCCGGTATTGAGCCAGAGAGCCTTGGGGAATCCGAGGTTAGGGGTGGTATTGCCCTGTCAACAGACCCATCTCCACAAACAGAGGCACATGCAAAGGAAGACGTTGTTGCAGGTATCCCTGAACCAGCGGAGCCTGTTGAATCCATGGAGCAGCCGGGGTTTCCGGGCCTAGAGCTACCTGAAAAGGAACCCTTCCGTGGGTTTGTGCCCCCTGCTCCTCCATCACGGGAGGGTGAGGCTGTTCCTACCAACGTGTGGGACCTTGATTACGACATGGGCTCTGCCTGGAGAAGCGCCAGGGACGCTGAAGACCCTATTGCCTACATGAGCGCTCAAGGTAGGGCTTACAGTGGGGACCAGCACTACACTGGTGATGAGGATGTGTACGAAGAACAGGAGCCCTCTGTTTGGGACAATATCTTTGGCATTCTTGAGCCCTTTGATGTTCCTCGAAGGTACCTATGGGAAGCCGGATATGCGGCTGGAAGTCTTCTTCCTGATCCCACAACAGATGGCGAGTCCACAACCACAAGCGCTGTGGGTGATTTGCTGTCTGATTTGTCTGGTACAGCGGCACAGTGGTTTCTAAATGCCCCAGCCATTGGAGACTCACAGGAGTTTGATGCTGCGGCAGAAGAGTTGGGCCGAAAGCTGTACGAGGGCTTTGCCACTGGAGAGCTTTACAAGAAGGGTATCGAGAGGCGTGGGTACCAGATTGATACGCTGAACCCTACCGGTGAAGACTTTCTTGATACCGTTATCCCCAAGGAGTTGGCTGTCAGATTGCACAGTGCGTCTGGGATTAAGGCTGATGCCAGCACCCTCCTATGGAAAACTTTATCCACAGACATAGGGCGCATGGCCACTGGCATTGGAATGGAGATTGCCATTGATCCCTTGTGGCTTCTTGGCCCTGCCAAGGGGGCTCAGACGGTCAATGTGGCCAATAAGACATATATGGCCAGCAAGACGGTCACACGGGCAGCAGGAAAGGCTGCTCGCATGTCTGGAGAGTGGGGCAATGAGGCCACTTGGCTGAAGCGTGCCGTTGTGGCAGTTATTGACGATGGAGGTGATGCGAAGGCGGCACGGGATGCCTTTGAGTTGGCTGCAAAGCACGCTGATGATCAGGCGTCCGCGTTCCGCATAAAGACCACAAGGTACTCAGAACTGGCGAACAAGGCGGATAATCCAGAAACGCTCCAGCAATCCATTGATGGCATCAAGGCTGCGATCAATATGCAAAAGGGAAAGCTGGAGAAGGCCGCCGGCCCATTTGCACGTGGTGAGACCCCTGCCGCAAAGGCCCGATACAGCACGATTCAAAAGACAATCAAGAAGCTGGAAAGCGACCTTGAACTTCTGACTGTTCGGACGGCTGACCCGATAAAGGTGAAGAAGTATCTTCTTGGTTTGGCAAAGAAGGCGGGCACCACAGCCAAGACATTCTCAGGTGATGCTGAGGCATTGAGGCGTTTCAACCGCATCTCTGAGGGGTCAAAGGCATCTTCGTTTGCAAAGGAAGCTGCTGCGGTAAGCCCACTTCTGTCTTGGCACATCCCCTTCAAAGAAGAAACCTTTGCGCTCTTGACCAAGACACAAGTTCAGTCTGTTGGTAAAAAGGTGACCAAGGCCCTTGGTGACGAGAGCATTCTTGTCTCAAGTCTTGGGAAGGCCAATGACTGGAGGAAAACGGTCTCTCTTCCTTCGATCGAGGCAAAGATCAAGCTGAATCGGGCTGATGATCTTCCATTGATGAATGGGCTCTCGTCTGGTCAACAGTTGTACTATACGATCTCAAAGACTGTTGGTGTTCCCGCTCTTGCCATGCGTGGCGTGTGGGACAAGATGGCTGAGTTGTTTGGAACACGGATGTACCAACCAATGACTGCGTGGGTGTCTGCTGCGGAGGAGATGCAGCATTACGGTGGTCGTGGGGCGTTCATGGTGTCTCTTCCCGGGATGACCAGCAGGTTGATGCGGGTCCGCAGGACCGATCCAGAGATATGGGAAAACTACCAGAACTCCTATACCGACTACCTGCGGGCTTATCAGGCACAGGAAGCGGACCTTGTTACGAACATCAACCGTATTGTCTCCCGTACAGACGCTGCCCTTCCGATGTGGAAGAAGAGAGCAAAGGCAGAGATTGTCCCTATTCAGAGGGAGTTGGGCGACCTTGAGGTACGCATTGCTGGGCAGATGAGTGACGCTGATCGCACTGTAATGGCGAATCGTATTCGGGAGTTGAAGACACAGGAAAAGCAGCTTCTGCACTTCATCTCAGATGATTACGATACGATGTCGCTCCTGAATCATGTGGGTGATCTTCTTGAGCGTGGCTCTGGGCGTCTTGATGAACCGTGGTTGCGTGTTGTTTCGCAAGAACTGCGCTCATTGTTTGAAGAGTTCAGCACACGGCTTGGTAAGGAGCAGGAGGAGCTTCGTCAGGCTGCCATCGCTCTTGCGAGGCATGGACGTGGGAACATTGAGGAAGCAGAGGATCTTACAAGGCAGATTCACTTCACTTCACAGCTTTTGAATGATGTTGAAAACCCTGAGCGGTTGGTTGATGTCAGGATGGAGCACATGCAGCAGGCGCTTGAGACACGTCTGCGGAATAAGCTGAAGCTGACACGCAGGGTAAGTGACGACAAGATTGCTGAGATCGTCTACCGTGCGAATGAGATCAAGGGTGAGCGTCCGTTCGGGGATGAAACGGCACAGGCCATCCGTGACATGCTGGACGAGGTTCTGGAGGGCGATGTGGCTCTTCGGGACGAGATCCTGACCTATGCCGCCTCGTCTTATGCCCAAGGAAGCCCTGAAAGGGCACTGACGCTGTTCGCTCAAGATGTGACTGGAAAACTTGACTCGACGTTAAGTGAGGTTAGGGCAGGTAAGCTGTCCATGGATGATCCATCGCTGGAAGGGATCGTTCGTCCCCCGGTTGATCCGCATGATCTTGATGAGTTTGATGATGTTGTCCAGGGTATTCACTGGACCGATGATATCGGGACTGTTGAAACAAAGCTGGTTGATCAGGAATATGAGATTGCCGTTGTTTTTGATACTACGGAAGGAACAATCGTTCAGGTTGTTCGACATACCGATAAGAACCCGGACTCAGTTTCGTGGCTTGGGGTTGGGCCTTCGGACGACCCCGTTCGTTATGAGGAGATTGTAGATTTTGTAATCGAGGGGAACTCGATTCATTATCACAATCACCCCACGTCTATTCAGGACACGGCTTCGGCAGAGGCTCTGAAGAAACTTGGTGCTGAAGTTAATCTCAAAAACCTCGCCCCATCTCCACCAGACGTTGTACTAGATATTCTTTACAACTGCGAAAGCGGACGAGTTGTCTCACCAAATGGAACTATGTGGGTCAACAATCGTCCAGTAAATGGGTGGACACAAACAGAGGGAACATTTTGGTTTGAGCACCCTGAGATTAGAGATAAGGTTGAGGCTTTTCATGCCATTGGGTTTGATGCGGTCTCTGTCGAGGAGCTTGGTGAAATAGCTCTAGAGATGCGGTGGTTCGCTCGTACTTATGCCGATGCCTATAGTGGTGGGGCCACCATTAGCAGGAGCGTAGATAGGTATGTTTCCGCTCTGTCTGATGATCTTGCCCGCATTACAAACGACTTAGAATCAGGAAAGATCACAAAGGAGGTAGCCAATGCCAGGTCAAAAGAAACGAAAAAGTTCTGGAAAAACGCGGCAACGAAAGAGTACCAGGACAGGTGGAACGCTGGGCTTATCCGAGCATACGAAGAAGCCTTCGGGATCCAAATACTCCATCGAGACGTTAAACGATTCAGAACACTTCCTCCGATACGAGAGATCATTGGCAAAGGCGATGGAGCCTTTCGAGAAGGTGCTGAAAAAGCACAAGATTTAATCTCCCTTGAGCGAAACCTTGTCCGCAGGCGCATCAAGCAAAGCCTGAAGGATATGAGCGCACAGACGCAGGTTCAGCTTGGTGAGATCCAGCGTGTTCGTTCAATGACGGACCCCGAAGAGATCCAAAGGATTACGCTTTCACTTTTGAATGAGGAACAGGTTCAAAAGATCCGGGTGGGGGCGTCTGATCTGCGCGATCTTGTTTCCAGTAAACTGATCGCCCCCGGCTCTGCTGATGCGGATAAGGTCAGCCGTGCAGTTGTCTCTTTCCTGAACACCAACTACCCCGGCGGGCTTCCCCTCATTGATGAGCTTGGTGGGGTAGCCGCCAAGAGTTCAAAAGAGTTCGCTGCCGAGATGGCTGAGCGGTTCCCTGATACGTGGATAGGCAACGGAAGCACCGTGGAGGCCGTCAGAAGGCGGTTCCTCGCGATTACGAAGAGGGCAGAGGGCGAGCGTAGGGAGGCCCTTCAAAGGCTCCTGAGCGCCTCTGAGCGCCTTAAAAAGGAGAAGGGTACCTCTGGGATGCTCTTCACCCGGAAGGAAACACGGGCAAGAGCACGAGAGATCCGTGATTCTCGCATTGCAAATGCCCTGAAGCCCATCGTTCTTAGCTCTCCAGATGAGGCTACAGCTTCCAAGCGTGTTCTTGACATGCTGAATGACCTTGTTGATACGCACAATGAGCCTGTCCTTGAAGCGATGAACAGGGCGATGGCCGATGAGATTACGTCATCGATTCTGTCTGGGGACAACCTTGAGGTTGCTGTCTCAAAAGCAAGGGACAAGGCCGAAGATGTGGCTAAGGCCCAGGTGGATGAACTTAGGCTGAAGCTGGAAGAGGTGCAGCCACGTCTTGAAATCCCTGTTCCCGGGAAAGGCAAAGACACGGTTGTTGCTTTGAAGGACTGGGAGGTTGAACTGTGGAAAAGGTTCAACGACATGACCAAGAACCTTGATGAAGAGCAGAAGATGCTCGCTGCGATGACGGCATTGGTGGATTCACCAGACATCATCAGCAAGGAGTCCATCGGTGAGGAACTGTTTGAGCACCTTCAGGCACGGTACAAGCAGCTTTTGGGTAAACGATTCAATGAGATGCCAGAAGAGTTGGCTCCTGTCGCGGAAGAGCTACGGTCATTGATTCGTGGCTACGAAGATATGTACGAAAAGCACGGCATGGACTTCGTAAAGAACCCAGAAGAGATGATGAGGCTGTGGGGAGCCATTGAGTACGTTCCGCACATACTTGTTCCAAATGAGGTGATTGCCAAAGGGGAGTATTCCTCTGCTGTTCTGAGCCGAGATGCCCTGATTAGCCTTGGTTCACGCCTTGAGGATCGGTTTTCCACAAACATGGACCAGCGGAAGATGCGAACCATCGCTGGGACCATGAAAGAGATCCTGAACGCAGGGAACATCCCAGACTACACCTTCAGTCTTGACCCGACATTCCTGTTGGCCCGGTATGCCAAGGCAACCAAGGCAATGAATGCCCAGGACTTCATGTTCTCGTTGATGCAGGGAAAGGTTGTTCGATCAATCAGGCCCCGCACAGCGTTTGAGCATGAGTTGGAGTTCATTGGTGGACGGTATGGGATTACCCACGACACGCCGGACCTTGAAAGCCTTGTAAGGGCCAAGGCGTCAGACGATGAGATCAAGCTATTGGATCAACTGAAGGAATCAGACCAGATGATTCCAATGTCCCAGGTTGCTCAAGACTTGGGCTACGTGCCGATGTTCGACAAGGCTGTGAAGTCCTTGAACATGGATCTGCTAGTGGATGGCGGCCAGGATGCCTGGAGGGCTGCTGGCGTTGACAACATTGATGAGATCATAACGGCCGCCCGTGAGTACGGGAAAGAGGTTGACCCCTTTGCAAAGTGGATTCGTGAAATCCCAGAGATGCAACAGGGCGAGAACATCCTGAAGGTTCTTCTGTCCATGAAGGCAGACGACTACCGGATTGGACGGGCCTTGTTTGATCCCATCGCAGAGAAGGGCGCTGCAATGGGTGCTGAGGTCAATAAGCTGACCTCCATTCTGAGCAATCGTGGGAAGAGCGCGGATGAGATTGCTGAAGAGCTTTTGAAACAGAACGATAAGCTGAGCATCAAAGCCTGGAACGAAGTTGCAAAGAAGATGAACAGTCGCTCTGTTGAGCTTCAGGTCGGTGTGAAGATCCGAAACGGTGAGATGCTTCAGACGTTCTTTGAGCAGGGCTCAGAGATGTGGCGGCTGTATGTGCCTCAGGCAGTTGCTCGTTCAATGGAAGATCTGTTTGTTTACTCAGAGAAGACTCCTGGTGGTCTTTACAAAGTATTGAGAAACATCAACAACTTCTGGAAGACCCGTGTAACTGTAATGTCTGCGGCGTTCTCGGCACGGAACCACCTGTCCAACAAGTTCAGCCAAATGCTGGACACAGGGCTTGCTACCCTTAGCCCAGTGATTGCGTTTAACTCTTCTTCGTTGTCTCTCCTGGTGGGGCTAAACGAAAAGTACGGAAGCATCTCGCGTGCGAAAAAGTTCCTTCGTGCACCGAAGCTAAAATATGAGAGTGACGTTTCCTACATGAAGCGTCAGGTAGAGGCCAAGGCTCTTGACCTCATTGATGTTGCAGGGGATAGCTTCGATTTGGGCGATGGGGTCGCAAGAACTGCCGACGAAGCGCTACAGATACTTCGTGAACACGGTGTTATTTCTGGTGCGTTTACACAATACGTGGACATCAGCCGGTTTGAGCAGGGTCTTTCAGAGATCATGTACCACGGTGGGGTGAAGCAAGACTGGACGAAGATTAAGCGTTGGGCCTCTGCTGCTGAGGATGCGCTTGTGATGTCTGTTCCTGGTCTTATGACCGGAACCATCTTTCCAATCGGGTTGCCGAAGGCTGCTGGACAGAACCTCTCTCGTTTGGTCGAGAACCATGCACGAATAGGGACATTCATTGCGAATGTACGAAGAACCAGCAACTTCCGTGTTGCGGCCGACCATGTTGAGAAGTTCCTGTTCAACTATGGTGACCTAACGGCTGCTCAGAAGGTGTGGATGAGGCTGTTCATCCCCTTCTTTACCTGGACTCAGAAGAACGTCGCCTTGCAACTGAAGATGATGCAGGAATCCCCTGTCTTTTACTCTCAGTTCAACCGAGTGATGCTTGTTGATGGTCCTGATCTGGCTGCTGCGTACTCTGCCCAAGAGGGTGGGTATCCTTACGTTCCGCTTGAGCAGCAGAAACCAGTAAACATTAAGATTCGTGAGCAACACACACGTAATCTGATCAGGTTCCCTCTCCCTGGACACAAGGGGGCCTTTGTTGAGGGGTTTGGTCTCCCCCTTGAGCCGTTTGCTGAGACCGTGGGGCTCCTCACAACGGCTGTGCAGCCCTCCAAGTGGCTACTAAGGTACGACGATAGAAAGCCGCAGATGCGCCTCCTCGGTCAGATGCACTGGATGCTCAAAACAATGATGGAGCTTGGAATGCAGCACAATGCGTTCTATGACCGCCCATTGAAAGAGCTTACCAATGGCCGTTTGGTTGCCCAGGAGATTGCTGCGCTCCGAAGGTTCCCCCTGGTAGGGGACATGATGGCTGATCAAATGGCGAATGCAATGGGATTGACGATCTCTCAGCCATGGAACTCCAAGCTGGGAATGTTTACGGATGACATCCGGGTTGACCCGATTCCCAACTACATGATTGCAAACTTGCCATGGAACCGTGTATTTCGTGATGCGGCAGCGGCCTCAATGGCATACCATTTCTCATTGTTGAACACCGCACCGAACGAGATGATGGCCGAGTTTGGACAAAAAGATCAGGCCCCACTAGGGGATGGTTGGCGCATTACGGACGCAATGACCGGTATGAGAATCGTTCACGATGACCCGTTCTATGCCCGAAAGGTGTATGAATATAGGATCAAAAAGGCCGCAACAGAAAAGAGGGCGAGGCGTGGTATTACTCGTCGTCTTGAACTAGAATACCCACGGAGAAAACCGTAATGTCGATTCGTACTTGGTCAAAGGCTGGCTACTCATACTCAAACAATGCGGCGATTACAGATGCTTTCTCTGTTCACGCTGTGACTGCCGATACTACGAACTCTACTGAGTCGTTCAGTATTCCAGACATCTGTAACCTTCAGTCTGTTGAGGTTTTCTTTACTGGCCTGTCTGGTGCTGGATTGTCTTGCAGCATTTACCTTTCAAGAGATTCTGGTGGTGATGTCGGGGTTACACCCGGATCTACATCTGGGTCTACTCAGGTCATTCAAGCATCAAATACCACCTCCAATGCAGGCTTTTGTGTGTTTTCTATTGATACAGACTATAGTTTTGACACAGATGCTGCGTCTGGTCTGGCCGGAAGTGTTGCCAGCGGAACACTGTATGCTGTAGTCAAGCTGAGCACTGGCGGATCTGGTACCGCAGATATCCGCGCCAACTGGAGGGGATGATGTCCAACGTATTCGACAATAACGTAACGGTAGACGCCTCCGGCAATGTCACGGTTGCTGGTGAACTCAATGTAGACAGTGGGACACTGACCGTTGATGATGACAACAACCGCGTGGGTGTGGGCACTACGAGTCCAGACGGGCCGCTGCATGTGATGAAGGCGTCAGCCGGAAGCGTAACCGCGAGCGGCGATGGGAACGCGCTTGTAGTTGAATCTGATGACGTTTCTGGCGTTACGTTGCTCGCCCCTGATGAGGGTGTGATCTACTTCGGAGATGTGGCCGACAACGATATAGGACGAATTCGGTACAATCACCCAACAGACTCGATGCGGTTTTGGACAAACAACGCAGAACGGGTTCGCATTGAATCAGACGGGAAGGTGGGCATCGGCACGGACAGCCCAGACGGGCGGCTGCATGTGATGAAGGGTTCTGCCGGAAGCGTCACGGCCAGCGGAGACGGTAATGCGTTTGTAATTGAATCTGATGACGTTGCCGGCATGACGCTACTAAGCCCCGGGGATGGGGTGATCTACTTTGGGGATGCGGCAGATAACGACGAAGGCCGGATCGTCTACAAACACTCTGACAATTCGATGAATCTGTGGACCAACAACGCGGTACGCTTGACGATTGACAGTTCAAAGGCGACGTTTTCTGGAGAAATCCACTGTCCTGGCGTGTCCCTTACCGATGGCGCTTCCATCAACATTTCGTCACCGCCGCTATCTACAGCAGACCACACCTCCACGGGACTTACAGCAGAGATGTTGGCCGGTGGGACTATCGCGGCCTTCCAGACTGTGTGCATCCATACAGTCACAGGTGAAGTGGTAATCTCTGACTCTGATGCTATCGGCACAATGCCGGTCATCGGTATCGCAACAGAGGCAATCGCAGATGAGGCCGCTGGCACGGTTCTTCTTCAAGGATTCATCCGTGATGATGACTGGAACTGGACTGTCGGCGGGATTCTTTACGCATCGGGAACTGCTGGAGCCATGACACAGACCGCACCGAGCGGAACGGGTGACTTTGTTCAGGCCCTGGGTATTGCGCTTACTGCTGACGTTGTGTACTTCAACCCGTCACTGACCCTGGTTGAGGTTGCTTAGTGGCTGACTACGCCAAAGTAAACAATGTGGCTGCTGCCGACATTGCCAAGGTCAACAA
>Ga0208684_1002037_pt1 | contig 10029 bp, 10 predicted proteins | sample MalvireepMed_b05_FD_184245 | JGI IMG/M metagenome (GOLD analysis project Ga0208684, IMG submission 184245) | Marine viral communities from the Global Malaspina Expedition - Malaspina viral metaG DeepMed_b05 (SPAdes) (version 2) | ecosystem: Environmental > Aquatic > Marine > Oceanic | place... | reverse complement strand
AGAGATTGGTATGGTTACTGATATCCAGGACTTGATAGAGTCCAGCAAACATGCCCACGCCTATGAAGTATTTGGTGATGGAGTTCTCATTGAGTGGAATCTTGAAGACCAAAAAGGCAACGCACTTCCAGCCAATGGAAAAGGTATGAAGCGGGTAACGGCTGGATTCGCCGAAGCCCTTATGACCAACTGGATGGAGGCTGTTACACAGGTGGATACCCCTTTAGACTTGCTATCCAAAAATGGCAGCATGTCGGAGGAGCCGTCGGGCGTGATGGTGTAACTGTCAGAGAACCTTGGCCCTTGCAAAAAGCCAAGTTGATTGACCGTATATGTCAGAGGTATAGCTGTCTTCCATCTCAGCTATTAAACGAAGACATATATATGATCCAGATGATTAACATATTGTCTGCAGCGGGAGAACTGAATGGGGATCAAGGCGGGAATAAATCCATGGAAGGCGCAGGAGATATTGAGGCTAGTTTAGCGAATACCTCATTCTAGATAATCATGGCAAACGAAGTTGAAATTCGGGTAACAGCCGATACGAAGAAGGCAGAGCGTGGCCTTCAAGGCTTGCGTGGTTCACTAGACAGATTCAGTAGGCAAGCGAGGGTTGCAGGTGCTGCACTTACAGCATTTGGTGTTGTTGGTGCTGTCGGGTTAAAGAAGCTAGTTGACTCTGCCAAAGAGCAGGAAATCGGAATCAATAAACTCAATCAGGCTTTGCGAAATGTGGGTCAGACCTATGCTAGCAATCAAACAGCCATTGAAGGGGTTATAGATGCGATCCAGCGAAAGACTAATTTCGGAGATGAGGAGCAAAGAGAATCACTGCGAACTCTCATCACCATTGGAGGTAAATATGAGGGGTCGCTTGTAGCGTTAAGAGTCGCTACGGATATGGCAGCTGGTGCGGACATGTCACTGGCGGGGGCGTCCCTCTTATTGGGGAAAGCAATAGCTGGCGAGACGAGTGCATTGGGTCGATATGGCATTAAGCTAGCCGAAGGAGCCACACAGACCGAGATAATGACTGCACTCACAAAGCAGTTTGGTGGGATGGCAGAAGCAGCCGCTGACCCCTTGACACAGCTAGGAAACAGGATGGGTGATGTTGGTCAGAAAATTGGAGAGTTCTTTACTCCCCTTGTAGATAAAGCCGCAATTCGCATTGAAAAACTCGCAACGAAACTAACCGAAGCCGACCCTGCTATGGTTAGAATGGTTGCTCTCTTTGCAGGACTCAGTGTTGGTCTTGCATTGACGGTAGGGCCGCTACTTCTGATGGTAGGTTTCCTTCCTTTCATTGCCAAAGGTTTTGCGTTCCTGGGTTTGGCTTTAATCCCTGTAGCAAAGGCGTTGTTGTCGGTTGGTGGCCTAGTTGCAGCAGGTATAGTCTTGTGGCGTAATTGGGATCATGTCACTAGTTTCTTGAGCAAAGTATTTGAAAGTAACTTCTTCTGGCTTGTCCCTGGTGGCCCACTAATCAAGGCTATCGTGTTTCTCGTGAAGAACTGGGACACGGCATGGGAGCATATCAAGAATATGTTCGTTGATGTAGTCAAGGAGATTTTATTTTGGTATGACACTTTAGCGAATGCATTCATTACTATTCGGAATTTTATAGTAAAAGAAGGCCAGAAAGCCCATATTGAAATGTTCGAAGGGTTTGCGATAATCCCAAAAATAAAGACCGACTTTAAGGAATTTTCTGCCACTGTAAAAAGTGGCTTTGAATCTATGGGTAAATCTGGCGAGGAACAGGGTGGGAAACTATGGGAGTCTTTCAAGGGTGGTATGGGAAGTACGTTCCAAGAGTTGCGAACTCTTCTTGGTGGGTGGCTAGATGATATGGGACTTGGCGTGGAAGACTTTGAAACGAAAATGGCCGAGGTCAACGAGGCTATAGACACCATGTTCGGAACCGATGCACCTGAGGCTATAGACAAGACCACGGATGCAATGAATAAAGCTACTAATGCAGTTAGATCATTCAATGATTTGGTTCTTGCTGGTCAATTCAAGTCCAGAGTTCGTGGCGGTACGCCAGAGGTAGTAACCTATGGGACAAGCGGGGCAACAGCGCAAAAATTACCTGGGCCACATCTTTTGGCAGTGGAGCAACTTTTGCTTGCCGTAGCTGGTGACCCAAGCCCTGGAAGCCGCAAGAAAAGATTACAGGATATGAGCGGATGGATTGCGCCACATGAGGACGCACTAACAAAGTCAGGCCTTCTTGCACATATTCGACAGGACAAAGTATTCACTCTTGAAGAGATGCTGGCATATGAGAAAACCTATAAAGCCATGATGCGGAAGCGTGAAGGGGATTTGAGGGCACAAGAAGGAACACCGTGGTCGGCTGCTGAAAAAGCAGCGTTCCCCTTTGCCCACGGTGGGATTGTTACCAGGCCCACGCTTGGATTACTTGGTGAAGCTGGGCCAGAGGCAGTTGTACCTCTCGGTGGAGGCCGTGGTTTGGCTCCTGTGTACAACATAACCATTAGCAACAACACTGTATTCGGTGAGATGGACTTCAAGAGGTTGGTAGTTAAGGCTGTAACCGACAGTCACAGAAGAGGAGGCTTACCGTTCTTAGGTAAGGCGTAAATTATGGCAAATGAATTTAAGCATAAGGCTGTTGGCACTGTATTAACTCAGGTGGAGTTTGAGGCTACGGACTCCCATGTATTTAATTCTCAGGCTACAGGGGACATCGTATATGCCTCCAGTTCCTCGCAGTTGAGCCGACTTGCAAAAGGAAGCGATAATAATATCCTTACGCTATCGTCAAATATCCCTGCATGGACTGCTACCCCAACGCTTACCACAGTTGATGCCAGCACTGATTTCACGGTTGGAACGACAGTCATAACAGATGATGTTATTACGTTCACTCCTACCACCAACGATACCGTGACGATGACGGCTGCGGCTAATGGAGCCTTCTCACTTGTGACGGTAGATACGGCTGCTGCCGCAGCCAATATCCAGATCACCGCAGATGGCACGGTGGATATAGATTCCGCAGGGGTTCTTACCCTGGACTCTGGCGCAGCGATAAATATCGAGCCAGCTGGAGGTTCGGCAATATTACTAGATGGCACGATAAGCGTAGATGGCGGTGTAGTTACTGGAGCAACCAGCATTACGTCTACATCTTTCGTGGGCGCATTAACTGGCAACGCATCTGGAACCGCAGCCACGGTTACAGGTGCAGCACAGGCTAATATAACCTCCCTCGGAACACTCACAGGATTGACCCTTGATGGAGATAAGTCGGTTACCCCTGGTGACGGTGCGATGATTCACTTGGACACCAGCACAATCACTGACAGCAATACTTCTGGTTCTGGTACGGCTGCACTCTACACGCATGCTAGGTTAGAGGCTCCAACGTTAGCAGCAACTAATTCATCGGTCACAACTACCAACGCAGCCACGCTATATATCAATGCTGCAGCAACGGCAGGAACCAACCAGACGATCACGAATAACTACGCCTTACTAGTAGCCGCAGGAGCATCAAAGTTTGCTTCCATTGTTGGAACAACGATTGATGCCAGTACAGACTTCACCATTGGCGATACGGTTATAACCGATGGAGTCATTACTGACTCCTCTGGTCTACAGATAGCAGCAGCCGTTGATCTGAACAATAACGCCCTCTCCAATGTTGGGGCAGCGGGAAACGATTGGACGCAAAACAAATTGTCTATCGCTGGTGGAACCGCCGATCAGAATCTGGAGGTCACTACTACAGGGTCGAGCAATTGGGTTCAGTGTACATTGGCACATCCTGCGTCTGGCACAGGAGGGGTTATTCTATTGTTTAAACAGGGAGACGGGGGTGGCTCTGCGAACAACATGTCGTATTACGTAGGTTACGATGGAGATGGCGGCTACTTAAAATGCCGATCCAGAGATACCGATGGTTCCAGCACCGATGCTGATATTTGGCGTATTTATGACGGTCAACTCAGCATAGATGCCAACACCACCTGGGATGCAAACGTGTTCGACGCCTACGATGACGTTGGCTTGATTCGTTCAGCCATAAGCCCAACCGCAGAGGCGTATGACTTTGGGCAGGGGGCATTGAAGCGAGGGCGTGATGTCCTGATAGAGATTGGGGTACTCAAGGAATACGAGGATGGGTTCATCGGCTACAACGATCAGCGCATGGCGGCTCTACTGGCTGGTGGAATCTACCAGACGAGAACAAAGGTAGATGAGTTAGAACAAAGACTACAGGCACTAGGAGGATAAGATGCCAGATATTGACGTAATTATCACGGCTCTCGACTCAGCCAAGCAGGGGCTTAATACTGCCAGACAAAACGCAGAGGAATGGAAAGCTGGTGCTGTAGCAGGAGTGGCGCACTCAAACGCTCAGACCACCGCTCTCAGCGCAGCTATAACCGTTGGCCTGAATACTGCAAAGACGAGCATTACAGCTACAGAGACTGAGCTTGCGGGTTAGCGGTCTATGAACATAGCGAACATAAAGCTACCTATAGCAGTCATTGGCGTTATTCTTGCCCAAGCATTTGGGCTAATCTGGTATATGGCACAGTTAGATAGCACAGTGGCGAGTAACACGGTGGCTATAGAGAGCGTGGAAGTGTTTGATGATGCCGAAATACTGGAGGCCATTGAGGATTTTGACAATAGGCTAGACGAGATTGAGAAGATGCAATCTGTCATAGAGAACGAGATGAGGACGATTATGTCTGACCATGAAAACATTGGGAAGGCATTAGATGACCTTGGCAAAGGTTCTTATTCAGATAATAGAGAGTATGGAAATTATTAGATGGAACCATTAGCAAAAGATACCAGCCAAATCCAAATCACGCCAGAAGATATATCGGAGCTACTGAGGGTTAACCCTTTAGCAGCCCAACAAATCACAGCCATAACATGGCACAGGATCGCCTTGGAACTAGAAGCACAACTGGCAAAGTTATCTCACGTATCAGAATCCAAGGAGGCATAGCGTCTCATGGCAGTAGGAGTGTTCGTAACGCTTGAGGTTGATTGGGATAACGATGGCAATTTCCTCAATGCCAATTCCGATGTAACCGATGATGTGCTGATGCTAGATTGGAGTAGGGGTAGAGACTCTGCAAGCCAATTAACAGGACGCTCTATTGCTGGTGAACTCCAAGCCCAGATGAAGAACGAAAATGATCTATACAATTCCTTTAATAGTGACTCTGATCTTTCGGGAAAGATTCTCCCAGGGTTAGCAGTAAGGCTTCAGGTAAGCTCGGTATCTCCTGCATTTGACTACACTTTCCCGATTACGTTTCCCGAAGCCGAGCCAGCATGGCGAGGTTATCTTGATTCAGTTTCTCCGTCATACCTTAGAGTTGGTGGTAAGGAACTTGTATTGAGGGCTACTGGCCCGATGGCCCGCATCGCAGCCAGAGAAACTGCGGAAGTTGCTACCTCGACCTCTATACGAACAGGGGCAGCTATCACGCTCGTGATAAATGATGCCGATAGTACAATCCCTACGGATATTGACACAGGCGAGACTACTATGACTCGCTGGTGGACATCAGGGCAACCAGCCCTGGATGCTATTAGAGACATAGAAGAGAGTGAAGTCGGTTATGTGGGGGAGAGTCCCGATGGGGAGATAGTATTTGAGTCTCGGCAGCATCGGCTAAATGCTCCCCACATTACCTCGCAAGGCACATTCTCCGATGCAGCGGATGCCACGTTGACATATGGGAGCATAGAACAGATTGATCCAATTGCAGAACTTTACAATACAATGAACGCAAGCGTTCAACTCTACACAGTTGATAGCCTAGCCGTCCTCTGGACGCTAGCAGAGAGCGGGGCAAATAGCCCGCCCCTGGTGGTGGGTGCTTCAAAGACATTCGTTGCCAAATATCCAACGGCTGGGAGTGCGAGTAATGCAAAGCACGTAAACGCTTGGACAACAACCGCAGCAACTACCGACATGCTTGCTAATGCCGCTGCTGATGGAACTGGGACTAATCTCACTTCCGACATCGGGATCAGCGTTGCTAAGTATTCTGAAAGCATGAACATTACTTTGACGAACAACTCCACAACTGATGCCTTTATCACCAAGTTGCAAGCAAGAGGAACGCCAGTTACCGCTGACGATCCCTTGAAGATTGTCGAGGAAGATGGTACCAGCCAAACCTCATTTGGTAAAAGAACGTTCCCATTAACAGGGCCATTCATACCCGATGAACAGGAAGCACGAGACTTGATGGCGTTCCTGTTGAGCATCCACAAAGACCCGATGAGAACTATGGTGATAACATGGGATGGCAACAAGGATTCGACCCATTCAACCAAAGCGAGAACGCTTGATATCAGTGACCGAATAACAATTACCGCTAGCAACCGAGCAGGGCTTGGAGTTAATGACGATTTCTTCATTGAGTATATGCGACACAGTATGGATGCTGAAGGACGATATGCAGTAATGTATGAATGTTCAGAAGCTACCGCCTACGGAGGCTTCTGGGTGTTGGATGTGGGCCGACTTGGCTCTAGCACGAGGCTTGCCGTATAGATCAAGGAGTACATTATGGCGTGGACTGCACCGAGAACCTATGTGGTCGCAGAGCAGGTAACAGAGGCTATACTGGATACTGACCAGAAGGCTAACCTAGATGCGTTGAGTGGACACACACACAGCGGGGCAGCGGGGGATGGCTCGTCTAGCCTTGCCAATCTTGTTAAGGCCACGTTCACCGATGCAAGTGCGCCATCCGCTCCAGACACAGGGCTGACCAGTATCTACACGGTATCAGGAAGGCCGTTCTACAGGGCTGCGGGTGGTGCGAGTACCCAGCTTCTAATCCTTGCAGATGTACACGCAGAAGCCCACGATAGTTCTCACGAGCCAAGTGGTGCTGATACTATGGCAGTCGATCAAGGGGCAGGAGTAGGCAGTCTCAGAACGCTGGGAACTAACTCTACTCAAATCGCTGCAGGGAATCACACCCACTAAAGGAGTAACCAATGGGCTGGACAACGCCAAGGGACTACGTGACAAATGAAGTTCTAACTGCGGCTATTCTAAACGTAGACCATAGGGATAACCTAAACGTGCTTAGCACTCATGCACATTCAAACGCTGCTGGGAATGGTAGCAGTACGCTGGGGAACTTAGTGAAGACTACGTTTACTGATGCCTCTGCTCCTTCTGCTCCTGGGTCTGGACTGACAGCCTTATATACGGTATCAGGCCGTCCTCATTACCGTGCAGGGTCTAGTGGCTCAGACACTACGTTGGCTATCATTGGGGATGTACACGCTCAGACCCACGCATCTGCCCATCAACCTGGTGGAGGAGATGCGATGGCTGTGGACGCTTCTGCAGCTACAGGCAGCCTTAGAACACTTGGCACAGGCTCAACGCAGGGAGCGGCAGGCAACCATACTCACACAGCCGTAGATGACGTTGCTGCTACAACCGCAGTATCTACAAACGATAGCATAGCAATGGCAGTTACCAAGGGAGACGCTACTGGAGTCCTATCGCTTGGTAGCACGTTTACTATTGCCACGGAGACGATAACCCTTGGTGCGTCAGCGAGAATATGGGCGGCTGGCTTTGCGGTTATGGAGATGAACACTGCGGTAACAAACACGCCTAGATTGGAATTGCTTATAGATGGAACTATAATATCGGCTCAAAACTTTGCTACAGGAATCAACTCTGCGGATTCTGTAAAAGACTATTCCGCTGTCGTATCAGGTGTTGCGGACGAGGGGGCTGGTTCCAAAGTATGCCTCATAAGAATTAAAAACTATGCAAGCGGTGGAAGCAATGATGCTAGTTACGATGTCATTGGTGGCCTTGGATGCGGAGCGATGAAGGCATCATAATAGTCGAGAGGAGTAATCATGTTGAATAAGATCAGGCCCCAAATCCTGGCGGCATTGCTGTGCGGTACGGTCTTCAGTCTCTTTGGTGTATGGGTAGGATTGCAGATGGAAGCGGTAGAGGTGGTTACGGCTATAATTGGGGGCTTGTTCGGCTTCCTTGGAGGAGTTTCCCTCAAGGTGTTAGAATCGGAGTAAGATATGAAGAAAGCTAAACGATTGTTGAGTTTCCATACCGTTGCAGCTATGGCAATCACCGCACTGACTCTTGCCATGCTTAGAGTATTTCGCAAGACGTTTGGCTTGCTGGCTCTTGCCCTGGCAGTCCTGGGGTTCGGTGTCGTTGCGGTAAATCCGATTCAATGGGTAGCCCATCTTCTCCCGCTAAAGTTCTATACAGTATGGGGGGTTATCCATATATCCGAATCCTCCCTTCAAGGGTTATTAACTACCCTCTACGCAGACCAGATCGTTTACGCCTCTACGATAGGCGTGGCGTCGCTACTCGTTATCGCTGCGTGGACACTCTGGTTCAGGCACCCACTACGTGCAGTCGTGGACTTTGGACGTGGCATCAAAGCCTCTCCTATGGCTGCCTTGCGCTCTCCTGTCAACGCTTACAGGTCGATTATCAAGTTCCGCAATTGGTTCCTTGCAAAGGTTGAATACCTGCAAGGTGAGAGTGCCAAGTGGAAGACCACGTTTAACATATTGAAAAGTCCCTATAGCTTGCTACGCAGCATGGGCCTTAGTCCGCAGATGGCAGCTACTTTCCTTTTCGCTGGCAGTGCCGTTGGTGGTGGTGTTGTCGTCAATGAAACGATCCTTGCTGACAGGTCATTTGCTCGTGGAGATAGTGGCGTGTATGCAGCTAGTGTTCTTGGCGCAGACCTACCGCTCGATGTCCCAACAGAGTACGTCGAGGGAAGTAATACGTTACGTATAGACCTTGGGTCTACCCCAGTGCGAGAAATTATTATCGAGAACGTGTCGGTTGGCACGGTCTTTACTGGTTCGGCCCTGCCAAGCGGTCAGCAGAACGTCGTTCAAATATCAGGGAACGTAGTATCTGGTGGAACGAACACCAGGTTGGAAGTCGGGCATTTAATATTTGAGAAATCACGCTGCAAGAAATTAGAACTCACCGATATACAGGCACATACGATCATCATCAAAGGCAACGCCAGCGATGGGCAGTCCATTGCTCCTTCTCCTGGCACGAGTCGCATGAGGGCCATCGGTGGAGGCCATCAGCAAGCAGATGCGATGGTGACCAGCGGAGGTACTTACGACCGTATCTGGATTCAGGCTCCAACATCAGCCGTAAATGGAAAGGTAGATACGCTGAGACTGACGAACCTCTACACGAAAGGCGGTATTTGCCACCTGTCAAGGCTTACCGTAGGAACGCTGGAAATTTTGAAAAACGAGATCGGCGAAGGCAACGGCTTTGCTACGAAGGAGTTCACCGTAGCAACGACCGTTACTGGAGCCAACATCACCGTCGAGGACAATGTCGAGGTAACGATAGCTGAGCCAGCAACTACTTAATACCATCGGCACATTTATGGTATAGTTGGCGCAGGGTTGCTCTGCATTGCGATCCTCTCTCCTTTGGGGTGTCGTGTTTTCTCCACGACACCCCTTTCTTTTACCCTGATTCTCTAGCTGAAACAAACTAGTTTAATATTGGTTGTTGAAAACGCTTGACAAGTCTTTTCAAGTAGTATATAGTTAGCAATATAGAAACACGGTGGGCCACAGCACCAACCAAAAGAGAGTGGCAAAACCCCCCAAGTAGGCAGACACACTTGAAAGAGTGGCGGGAGGAAGACCCGCAGAGCCGCAAGGCCGATGAACCCCCAACACCGCAAGCAGCCTGAACCACAGGCAACCATGAGGGCAAGCGATCGGAGGATACCAGAAGGGGGATGCGGAGACAGAAGGGTAGCAGGAAACTTATCCTGCCTGATGAGAGTGAGACAGTAACTCACCGAAACCCACTAAGGAGAGAGAACAATGGAAAACACAAACACGGTCACCATAACGTTGACGAGGGATGAAGCCTCGGTACTCAAGAATCTGTTAATACAAGAATCGTCAAGGATATTTAATAGCCGCATGGGGGCGCTTGTTCATTAT
>Ga0208684_1002028_pt1 | contig 10052 bp, 11 predicted proteins | sample MalvireepMed_b05_FD_184245 | JGI IMG/M metagenome (GOLD analysis project Ga0208684, IMG submission 184245) | Marine viral communities from the Global Malaspina Expedition - Malaspina viral metaG DeepMed_b05 (SPAdes) (version 2) | ecosystem: Environmental > Aquatic > Marine > Oceanic | place... | reverse complement strand
GGTGGATACTGTCAACCACTCCATCATTGTGTTTAAATCTAAGACAACCTATGGTACAGTATTTGTCTCCTACTGGTTCATGCAGATAGACACTTCCGCAGTTTTCACACCTTTTCATGATAGCATACTCCTTTTGGTGTTTTGATTATTAAACAACAAAAAAAAGGGTAAGTCTATGATCAAGACCTACCCTTATTATTCATTTTGTTGCCTTATGATACTCATCCAAGAGTTTACCCCTTGGATAGTTTCTATAAGGTTTGTGTTCACAAAGAAAATCATAAAGTTTACCACATTCTTCTTCCCAATCAGTATTTGCAACTTCTCTCATTCCCGCTATAGTTGTTTTAAGATCAGAAATGAGACTGTTTAATATTTCTATGTGGTTATCTTTTTCTTCTTCGTATTCAGCATCAAATCCACATTCTGAACATTGTCCTTGTCCCATGTAAGCCATAAAGCACTCCTTTTGTTGTTAGTTATTAAACACAAAAAAAGGGGTAAGTCAAATGGCTCCAAAGAGGAGCCAAATGACAGTACCAAGACCAATAATGACAGATACATATAGAAATGTCATTATGGTGACTATAAGCAGGTCGTGAAACAAGTTCATGATTTGCTCCTGTTGATTGTTAGTTAATATACACAAAGAAAAGGGTAAGGGCTGGTGTAAGCCAGCCCCTGCTTTTAGAACGGTGCTCTGTCGCTGAGCCACCACCAGCGTATTCTGTACGCTATGTTGCTTAGGTAGCGGTCTACGAAGCGTTCCCATCTGCTGATGGGGACGTATGGCTCGCTCTGAGCCCTTTCGTCCATGTTGACCTGGTCTTCATGTCTGTCTGGGTCTGAGTTCATTCGATCTCCTTTACTTTTCAGAAAAAAGGGTAAGCCGTAGCCTACCCTTTAGTGATGTTACTGTACGTAGCGATAATTATCGCACACAGGACAGCCATCATGATGATCATGTAATGGCTCCTTGCACATCTCTCGTTTACCAGCATCTATGATGGGCTTGGTAAACTTACGAGTGCACTTTGCTGTGTAAACATATGTGCCAGCAAGGAAGTGTACAGCGGTTGTACCGATTGATTTGAGTTTGTTCAACATGTTGATACTCCTTTATTAGTTGATTTGTTAACAACATATAAAGGGGTAAAAATAAAGCCCCGTAAGGGGCTCTATATTAGAATGGATATTCATCGACATCGTCATGTGTGGGACAACAGTTGGATTCACCATCGCAAGATGGTAATGTAGTTGATACTTCAGGAAGATCACCTTTAGGTGAACATTCATCACACAACACCAGAACATCTGTGCCATAGGCACACTGTTCATAGGTGGTGTGATTATCACAATCCCAACTGTCACAAGTGGTTTCAACAATGTCACCTTGATATGTTTCTCCAGTAAATGGGTCAAGTCTCATAATGTACTCCTTGAGTTAATAAAGATTGGTACATAAGGGTAAGAGAGATGAGTATACCCACCCACTTAAGTAAGGATTAGTATCATAAGGATGAGGTACTGACCACCTGGTGCATGGGGATGCGGAAGGACGAGCGAGTGCGGTAACGAGTTACTCTCAATACTTGAGGTACACGTAGCCACCATACATGGTGGACGCTGGGGCGTAGTGTACCACAAGTAATGAGACAGCACATAGCGTAGTACTTACAGCATGGGCATGCCAGTGTGGTCAAGGGTGGGGATGAGCAGATACGGGTGAGCTTGCTCACTCCTTTCAACCCAACCCCCGCATTGAACTCAACCTTATATTCAACCGCAACCCGTAACTTGCGGGGGGTGGGTCTATCTCATCCCTCTCACACGCATTCTGCATATATTTTTTAGAAGAGTTTTATTAGTATATTCTCTTATGGGTAAAAAGGTTATATATGAGCGGTTTAATGCTATTACTGGTAAGTGGGACGAGCATTCAACGACAGAAGCTGAGTGGTTAAGTGATATGAAGGAATTGGACTATGAGAAAGAGCTTTTAGACGCTGAGTTAGAGATCGTGAACAAGATCATTGAGCAGCACTTAAACGAGCCTATAGAGGTCAGTAAACTAGTGGAGAGTAAGGATTAACACTAAGTACTTACTTAGGTATATATACTATATAAGTAAGTATATATACCTAATAGCTTACTTAGAGTACTTACATAGAGTACGTACACGTGTACTTACTTAGTGTACATACTCGTGTACTTACACGGTAATGGAAAAATTAAAGAGAAAACTTAAGAAGGGGACCAGGGTCTATAATATTTACAGCCAGCAGGAGGCTGATGAGGCTGGATTAGACTATTCTCACTGGAAACAGTCCAAGACAGGTGAATATGCACTGTCAGATGATGGTTTTGTAGGAAAATGCATAGGCAGGAAGGATTATACGGACAAGAAAGGGCGTGTTAAGACCTTTGTCAGGCTTGCCTATGGTGCGAACTGGGCGGGAAATACCAATAAGATACAATATCTTGTAAATAAAGAGCACGGAGTCTATAATCAGGCAAATCCCAAGGCTAGTAACTGGGTTGTGCGTGAGGCGAATATGACTCGTACTAAGAATCTTGTAAATGCCTATGTGGGGCAGTTAACTTCCACTAAGAAGGTAGATTACAACCAGCTAGGGATGATTTACCGCCCAGATCAGCAACAGCCTGCGGCTACAGTACGCAGGGTTTTAAAGCAGGAGATTATTAAAAAGATGGTAGAGAAAAAACTAAGGGAAGTTTTATCAGAGAAGGGAATCAATAATTCATCCGTGCTTGATACCATGCTTGAAGGGTTGGATATAGCAAGGGCAAAGCAGGATGTGACTAATATGATTAAGATTTCGGATGCTTTTATGGAACTTCTGGAGATGAAGCCCAATAAGAAGATTACGACAGACATGCTGCAGTTGGATGTATCAAACAGCATAGGCGATATTATAGCAAAGGAAGAGAAAACGCTTAAGGTGTCCCGAAAGATAGAAGAAGATGAGCCAGCAGAATAAAATAAAAAATAAACTGACTGGCAATCTAGTGCTGTTTGGCAAGGTGACTATGCCTAATATGTACTCAGCTCCTTCGCCCAAGTTCCATTATGAGATCGCAGACAGCTTAATGGACGATTCTAAGAGACAGATTAACATTATAGCCCCTCGTGGACACGCCAAGTCATCTATAGTAGGTGGTGTATTTCCTCTCTATCATCTCATGTTCCATGAGGGGCAGAAACTTATAGTATTAGTATCCAGAACACAGGATCATGCTATTAAATTGCTTGGAACTATCAAGGATACCCTCGATTTCTCCACCAATTTCCGTTCTGTATTCGGATACTGGGGACAGCACAGTGCAAGACAGTGGGCTAAGAGCGAGATAGAGCTGAAAGACGGGTCTATGATTATATGCAAAGGCACGGGGCAACAGCTAAGGGGAATTAAGAAAGGGAATCAGCGTCCTACCATGATCATTGTGGACGACCCCGAAGATGAGAACAATACGAAGACCGCAGAAGCTATGGAAGTAAACTTAAGGTGGCTTTTGCAGTCTGCACTTCCGTCACTTGATCCCATGTGCGGCAGGATAGTGATCATCGGGACTCCACAGCACCAGAGATGCATGGTGGAAACGCTGAAAGAAATGAAAGGCTGGACTAATATGCATTTTGCACCCAGCCTAAAGAAGAAGATATCCCTATGGGAAGAGTGGCATCCCATAGAGAGTCTTCTAAAGAAAAAGGAAGAGCTGGAATCTATTAACAGGGTATCAGTATTCTACCGTGAATACCTCTGTCAGATCATTGGTGACGAGGACCAGCTCTTTAAAGAGAAATACTTCCAGTATTACAAAGGAAAAATAACTCATAATGAAGATGGAGAAGCATTTCTTGATATCACAGATAGAAACAGCAAGGCAGTAGAAGAAAAGATTCCAGTAAATATATTCATGGGGGTTGATCCCGCATCTTCAACACGCAGCACAGCAGATTACTCCACAATAGTAGCGGTTGCGATTGACAATGACAACAACAGGTATGTTCTCCCATATTACCGCAAGCGGGCAACCCCTATGAACTTGGCAGACCAGATAATAGAGTATTTCAAGATATATAAGCCGTCTAAGGTGCGTATTGAGTCGGTTGGCTACCAGGAAATGCTCAGGGAGTACGTTAAAGATAAATGTGAGCGTGAGAACCTGTTTATATCGGGACTTGAGATACGTGAGAACCCCAGGAACAGCAAATCAGCAAGGCTGGAAACACTTGAACCTTATTTCGCACAGAAGAAAGTGTATATACAGGATGAGATGACTGAACTGAAGGATGAGATGCTATTATATCCACGAGCAAAGCATGATGACCTGCTGGACGGCATGTATTATGCTATGAAGAAGATATATCCTCCATATCATAAAGATGAGGGTGAAAAAGAACAAAAGACAATCCATATATCGAAAAATGAACATTTTGACTGGATGACATGTTAAATTCTATTTAATTTTTAAAGAGCAATTAATATTATATGCCTCAACTACATCCAGAGACGCAAGCAACTCACGATATATTTAATGATTACAGCTCTGCCCGAAAGAATTGGGCTAGGCAGGCTGTCGAAGATGTAGAGTTCAGATCAGGCAAACAGTGGAAAAAAGAACAGGTAAACGCTCTCCGTGCCCGTGCACAGGAGCCTTTAGTTGTTAATGTAATCCATCCTTCTGTTGAGCAGGCTAAAGCTATGCTCACATCCAATGCTCCCAAGTTCCAATCTACCGGGAGAGACACTTCAGACACTAAAGTAGGCAGAATCTTCTCTGATTTGATGTCCTGGGTCTGGGATATCTCTGTAGGGAATGCAGAGCTGAAACGATGCATAGATGACTATTATGTAAAAGGTATGGGCGTTATGATGAGCTATATCAAGCCTGATGCTGATTTTGGAAGAGGAGAAGTGATGGTTAAGTCTATTGATCCGCTCTCAGTCTATTTTGACCCAGATTCAGAAGACCCTTTCTGCCGTGATGCATCTAATGTAGTTGTTGCCAAGCGGATGACAGAGAAGGAGCTTGTTGAAATGTATCCAGAGTTCGAGGATGCTATTAGAGAGTCCCAGGAAACAAGTCATATCAGCGACTTTGACCAGAATCGGTTTGGTCTATTCGATGAAGATGTAGTTCCTCAGTCAAGAAAGCAGTCTCTCCTTAATGCAGAGGATGAGCGTGAACTGGAAGTATTCGAGCGATATAATAAGGTAAAAACTCCTTATTACAAGATATTTGATCCATATGAGAACAGGGAGGTCATATTAAACGATCCCCAGTATGATGAATACAGGAAAGACCATGCAGCTATAGTCACTACATCAGAGAACCAGCAGATATTCACAGATCGAAGTAATGTAAAGAATTTTATGCAGATCGTAGAGGCTGTAGGCAAGGTATATCATTTAGAAGAAGACCCAATGACAGGTCAACCCGTTCCCGTAAAGGGAGAAGAAACCCTAACTTCTATACCAAATAGTACAACGAGCATTGACATGATTGACAAGGGTATACTGATTGATAGTGACAAGATCATGATGACCAAGGTGATGAATACGAATATCAAGCAGTGCATCTCGGTAGGCGATGTTTATCTATATTCCATTGTTCTACCCATTGAAGATTACCCTATTGTTCCTTTTATGAACGGACATAACAGGAATCCTTATCCAACAAGCGATGTCAGGCTTGTCAGGGGTCTTCAGGAATACATAAATAAGATTCGCTCTCTTATAGTAGCACATGCAAGCTCTTCTACTAACGTGAAACTCCTTATTCCTCGTGGTTCTATGAATAAGAAACAGCTTGAAGAAGAGTGGGCAAAGGCAGGTACTGCTGTTATTGAGTTCGATCCTGAGCTTGGACAGCCTATTGTGGCTGGACCCGTACCACTTCCTAACGAGCTTTATAAGAATGAGGCAGATGCGAAACAGGATATTGAAAGAATTTTAGGAATATATACATTCATGCAGGGTGATGTAGGCTCTGCACCGCAGACATTCAAAGGCACTATCGCAATGGACGAGTTTGGACAACGCAGGATCAAGTCCAAGCGTGATGATATTGAATCATCCTTAAACCAGCTTGCCAGGTCTGTAGTAGGCTTGATCCAGTTTGTATACCAGTCTGAAAAGACAGTCAGGCTGATCCAGCCCAATAATAAACCTAAAGAAGTAAAAGTAAACCAGAACATCTACGATGATGTGTCTGGAGAGCTGATTTCAAAGATCAATGATATAACAATAGGTAAATATGATGTAATTGTTGTTTCTGGCTCTACCCTGCCATCTAATAGATGGGCTAGATTCGAGTATTATATGGAACTCTTTAAAGCTGGCTTAATAGATCAGACTGAAGTACTTAAACAGACTGATGTTGCAGATATGGAAGGAGTTCTTGAAAGAGCTGGACAGATGCAGAAAATGATGCAGCAGGTCCAGCAGCAGCAGGAACAGATCAAAAAGTTAAAAGGCGATCTGCAGACTGCACAGCGTGAATCTATACATGACCGCAAGCGAGTTGAGGTCAAAGAATTTGAGAAAAAACTGGCAAAGGCTGAAGCTAAAGCAGAGATGGCTACACAGCTATACAAGGAAAGAGCTTCAGATGAGCTTAAGAAACTTCGTGAGGAAGTGAAAAAAGCAACCAGTAAAAAGGTCGGTTTAAAATAGCGGTTGCTGAAAACAAATCGCAAAGGAGATAAACATGGCTGAAGTAGCACAAGAAGCTGGACTTAAAGTTGATGCTGATCCGTTTGGATATGGAGTAGAGGACTCAAAGGTTCCCGTTCAGGGAGCGGAGGTCCCGGCAGGTAATGACGTAACGAATACCAATTTATTCGAAGTCGATGTATCTGGACCATCAATCAACGAAACGCCTGTAGGAGAGCAACGGGCTGAAAGTGAAGATGTCTCTCAACAACCTGCAAAAGACGACCCGAGTAGGTTTGAATACTGGCAAAGTCAGGCAGACAAGGTGAAGGGTGAGTTGTCACAGACACAGCAGGAGCTTGCTTACTTTCGTGAGCAGGCTATGCAGTCTCAACAGCAGGCACCCCCCAATGGACAACCTAATGGACAGATGGTTCAGCAGGATTCATTGCAGTCACCCGTCAAACCGGAGAAACCAGTCAACTACAACGAGGTTGATGCGTACAATGACCCCGAAAGTGCTTCTTTCAAGTACCGCTTGAATAAAGAGAAGTATAACGATGACTACATTACATTTATTGAGGACAGGGAAACGAAACGTGAGCGTCAATACGCAGAGCGTTATCAACAGGCTATGATTGAGCAGGAGAGTAATAATCTTCGCAATAATGCCTATTCCCATGTTGTCAGTTCATATGGATGGGCACCCGATCAGGCACGTAATTTTGTCGAATGGGCTAGCAATCCAAATAACGTCACCGTTGACCATCTTGCCAAGCTGTACCAGATGAAGGACGCACCGAACGCTCAAGTTGAGCAACGCAAAGATCAGATCGTTAAGGAACGGGAGATAGCGTCAATGCCGAGGACCGCAGCTGTGGAAACTGGCAAGACTGAGCCTCCTATGAATGATGAAGATGTGTTCAATGCAGGTATGCTGGGCTGGAAGCGTTCATAAAGAAAGGACAATAAACAATGGCTGAAACAAAAAAGTCAATGTATAACGGCGGTACTGCCGGAGTCCTGTATACGGATCGAAGGGATTTCTACGTCAGCCCACAAGTTGTAAAAGAACTTTGGACTGATGTTGCCCCTTTCACTACTGTGATTTCGAACCGTGAAAGCAGGAAAGTGCCAGACCCAATTTTTAAGATGTTCGAGCATCGTAATCCTTGGGTAAAACAGAAGTGTCTTGTTAATAACGGTTCTGGTGTTACACTAGATGACGATGATAGTGGCGATACAGTTGCTGTCGATGGTATTGTTGGTTTGTCATCTACTCCAGATGATTCATGGATCGGATTAGTATTCGAATGCTGGAATGTTGCAGAAACAACTAAAGCTGGAACAGCTGTAGTTACTGCAGTATCAGGTTCTAACCTTACCATGAAGTCGCTTTCTGGAGCCGCATTCAGTGTTGTAGATGATGCCCCGATGTATGTGATCGGTAATGCACAAGGTGAAGGTATGACCGCACCTGAAGCGTGGGCTGATGAATTGCAGGTAGTCTATAATTCTTCACAGATATTTAAGACTCCTTTGCAGATTACTGGAACACTCTTAGCTGCATCACTGCGTGGTGAATCCTCAGAGCTGGCACGTTTACGTGCACAGAAGAACCAGGAACACAAAATGCAAAAAGAGAAGGCTTTCCTTTTCGGACAGCGTGATAGTGGAACTGGTCTAGGTGAAGCTGCATATGATGCAGGCAATAAAGCGTCTAATGTTGATGAAACATTTGCTGACGATGGAAGAACAGATGCTTCAGGCAATGTTCTTAGGACAACCTATGGTGCTGTAAGTGCTATGGATAAATACGGTGAGACTGGTTCTTATGATTATCAGAATGTATTCACTATCTCAGAAGCTACTTATACCTATAACAGTTTTGTGGACGACACGGAAAAAGTTTTCCAGTATGTTCCTGAAGCTGGTGTAAAGAGAGCTTTCTGTGGTGCTGGTGCACTTGGATACTGGTCTAAAATGGCTGGTAGCGAAGGCATAGCTGGATCATCAGGCTGGACTGTTAATCTGAGTGATATGAGACGTGATTCTCTGGGCTTTAACTACAAGGTACTTGAGACACCTCACGGTATCCTGCAGTTGATTCCAACTCCCGCATTGCGTGGACCTTATAACAAGTACATGCTTGTTGTAAGTGAAGAGAACCTCTTCCATGCTCAGTATCGTTCACCTATGTATCAGGCTAACATTAAGACAGACAATGCTTTTGATGGAGTGAAGGATCAATACTTCTCTGATGAAGGCGTTGGTATGACATTAATAGAAAGTCATCATCTGTTTAAAGTTACAGATTAAGGAGGCTAATTATGGCTAGACCTTATATAGGTGGCTCAAGTGCTGCATGCGTAAGTAAGACTGCAAGTTTTTCTATTGGACAATCTGATCATGGAAAAGCTTTCATTCTATCTGGTAGTGCAATTACTGTTACATTACCTACTATATCAAGTTCCTTTACTGGATTTAGCTTTAAGGTTATATCTGGTGATGCAAGTGAACATGTGGTATCTGGTGGTGCAAGTAAGATATACTATCATGGTAGCTATGGTACTGATCATGCAACAAATACTGGTAGAGACATACACGAAACAGTATCATCTTTAACATTAAATGCTGGTGCAATTAATGATACGATTGATATTCTTTGTGATGGTACAAACTGGTATTGTAGTGGATCAACAAAAGCTACTGTTGATGCTTCTTAACAGCTAACTAAACTCGGGGGGAGATTAATAGTCTCCCCTCGAATTAAATATGGCAGATTTTCAAGAACAAGCAATGGGACTAACAGGCTTGACGATAGACGCAAGCTCTACTGCTCCTAGTCGGGCAGAATTTTCGACATTTTTAAATGACGGTGTTATTGATGTAACTGATAGGCATCTGAAAATAAAACCATCAGATGACCACATGTTCCTGGCTGTTTCATCCGAACAGACATCTCAAGGGCTGGATATAAACGGAGCTAAAATTACTTCTGTAATTAGAGAGTCTGGAACAGATAACGATTGGAGAGAGTGTTCAAAGATTCACCCTTCAAAGCAGGGGCAGGCAGTAGCGACTGGAAGTCTTCATCTTGCCACTACCCATAATCCTGTATATACAATTCTTGACAACGGGGGCATAAGCGTTTTTCCTGCCCCAGGTTCTGATCCTAATGCATTTAAGGTTTATTATGTAAATAATTCACCTGCAGAGACGGATGGGACCGCATTAGATCATGCCAGTACTGGTATAAAATTCTTTCCAAATGATAAGATATACCTAGTGATATTATATGCTAGTATAAAATCTTTACAAAGTTCTCTATCTTCTGTAGATATTTCTACTTTCAGTTCTACTGCAGTATTA
>Ga0208684_1002018_pt1 | contig 10090 bp, 7 predicted proteins | sample MalvireepMed_b05_FD_184245 | JGI IMG/M metagenome (GOLD analysis project Ga0208684, IMG submission 184245) | Marine viral communities from the Global Malaspina Expedition - Malaspina viral metaG DeepMed_b05 (SPAdes) (version 2) | ecosystem: Environmental > Aquatic > Marine > Oceanic | place... | reverse complement strand
GCGGTCGTCAAAGTCCTGCGCCTTCACGGTGCGCTCGCCACCCACCACGTTGTATGGATATTCGGGGGGCAGATACTGACCGAAGACGCCTGCTAAAAGGAAGAACTCCTCCTTCTGCGCGTAGAAAAGCCGCTTGTGTATGGCGGACATGATCTTCGCACCCTGCTCCAGCAACGCGATGGTCGTCCCGACCGGAGCCTGCTGATTGGCATCTCCAACCTGAAGATTGGAAATCGCTGCAAACCTCTGACCGGCCTCGACGCAGAACCCCATCAACTGGAACAACGTCTGATCCGCACCCTTGTATGGAAGCAGCATCAGGGAATCACGGATAACTCCTCCCGGTGCATCGACATCGCGAAACTCGCCCGGTGACAACGGATCGTCGTCGTTCCGGATGCGAAGGCCCCGCGCCTTGAACCCGGCAGGAAGATTGGAGAGCGTCCCCGCATCGATGAGTTGACGCAAAGCCGCTGTCGCCGTGCGGCTCAGACCGCCGATCATGTGGATCAGACCAAGGCCATAGAACCCAAAACCCGGCAAAAACTTGAAGTGAACGAAGTACTGGGTCTTCTTGCGTCCTTCGTCGTCCTGACTGTAGTTCCTGCGAATGCTCAGAATTTTGCCGTTGTTCTCGGAGACGGTGACGATGTACGGAAGCTTGATCCCGGTAGGCTCGCCGCTATCATCAAGGTCCTCGTACCCCTCGATATCCAGATCCACATGGCATTCAAGCAGCGTGATGTCGGTATCCAGATAGGACGGCTCGACACCGCTGATCTCGTTCATCTCTTCCTTGACTTCGGAAGGATCGGCCTGCGTTGCCGAAACCTCGATGTCGCTGTAAAAACCGGCGATCTGCTTCTTACGAAGCTCGTTCTCCGATATCTGTATGACGTGCGTTACATTTTCCGCCGTCTCCAGATCAGTCGCCGTATATGGAACGACAAGCTGTTCAGCAGGGACGAACCTGCTGACCGCACGTCCCAGAAATTCGTCATAGTAAACTTTCTTGAAGGTCGAACCGGACAGCGGCAGGTAAAACAGCATCTGATCGAATTCCGGCGTGTATTCCTTCATCACGCAGGTGATCTGGTAGTTCATATAGTGCCGGACACGCTCGGCTTGATCCTCGACCTCGGGCGTTACCTTTCCGATTATCTCCGTACGAACAGGTCCCCCTGCCGGAAGAAGCTCTCCAAAAGCCTGTGCCTGAAACTGGGTCACCGCCTCGGCCAGAAGCGGATGGGTCACGCCCGTCGCACCACGGAATGGCTCCGACCGATCCTCGTACTTGAACCCGAGAAGCTCAAGACCCGTGCGATAGGCGTCTTCCCATTCCTTGCGCCCGCTCTTGTTGGCCTCATACTGCTCCAGCAACTCCGAAGAAATTCGGCTGGAAGCACGGTCGTCCAGCAAATCAGCCAGATTGTCGTAGAAGTCCTCCGTCTCGGGACCCGCCGCCCGTGGATCGAAATCCACTACGACGCCACCATCATCCTCAAGCTCTATATTAAGACCCGGTGCCGCGATGACCGTCTCATCGATAACGTCAATATCGACCTCCGGTCCTTCCTCAAGTTCCACGGGAGGAAGGGCGTCCCTGCGCTCGACAAGGGAACTTGTTCCAAAATTGCTGCGAGGGAGAGGAGGACGAGCCATCTTATCTGCGCCTTAATGACATGATGCCGCCGTGACGCATACCGATGCCTTCACCTGTAGTACGAAGTGGATTCCTTTTTGGAATGGGAACATCAGGCGGATCAAAATATTCCGGTGGATAGTAATCACCTGTTACCGGGTCTACACCCGGATGATCCAGGGGGTTGCCGCTTTGGTGGTATTTTTCCATCGCACTGCCCGGATAGCCAGTACCGCGCCAGCCTGATTGGTACTCCCGTATTTGTTCGGGAGTCAAAGTCACCGATACCTCCTGATTTCCTGGGAAACCAAAGGTCTCCATCAAATTCCTAGGTCCCCCTATCGGGGTATCTGAAACAGGATCACCCAGATCAAACGGACGAGGGGGTTTTTCCCCAATCCAAGAAGGCTCAGGCTCAGGCTCCCGCATAATTCTTTCCATAAACCCATCAAAATTGCTAAAATTCTTTATACTTTCAAGCGTCTCACGACGTGCAGAGCTAGCTTTCGCCATGCTCTCTAAAGCAGCAGAGTTCTCATATATAAACATATTAAGCTTTTCTTTATCCTTCAGGGTATCAAGTGCCGTCTGCAGTTTACTATACATATCCTCGTTTGCAGTCTCGACATCGCCGCCATCCCGATAGCCAACGGGCCGAAAGCCCATCATGCCGCCGTTTCGCATACCACTAGCCGGAGGTTGCTCAAAATCCGGTGCGGTCTGATCTCCACTAGGAATAAACGAGGGTCCCGGATAACCTCCTCCACGATATAAATCTCTAGTTTCAGTGGTCCAGGGAATATCTGGGTCCTCCGGTAGTTCATAAGTGCCCTCATATGGAGAGAGCATGGGTTTAGAATATCCCCCTGGGTACGCTTCAGCCATTCCTTTATCTATGTTTCTCTGCATTTCGGGGGATTGGGTTGGAAGCTTGTCAGTTATGTTCTTTAAAGCTTCAAAATAATGCTTTCGTATTAGTGATGTTTTAGGATCTTCTGCGCTATCTTTTCTTCTCAGGTACTCTTCTAACTCAGGAATAGCCCTAACCCGAGTTCTCATTCTCGGTCCATACCCAGCGTCCATGAGTTCCTTACTGGAAAATGTATATTGTCTTTTTTCCGGAGTTCGAAAAGAACGTAGCACGTCTTCATAAGCTACCCGTTCTGCAAGTTCTATATCAGACAGCCCCCGTGTTTCATCTTTATACCTTTGAAAAGCGGGATATACCCCGGCAGGCCCCGTGCCATCCTGATAGCCGACGGGCCGAAAGCCCATCATGCCGCCACCACGCATACCCAGCGACTGCTTATACTGCTCCGCAGCCGCCATCCCTTGCGGCGTATATGGAAATTCGCGGCCTGCTACGTTAGGCATTCCTCGTTCTCCTCTTCTTGCGCTTCTTCTTCGCCTTGTCTACGCCCTTGATCTTACCTTTATTCTTCGACGCATAGAAGACCCTCTCTGCATTGGCACCATAGGTCTCCCTCATCTTTCTCTTAATCTTTTCACCCTTTGGCGTTAGTGGCATGTCAAAACTTCTTTGTCCATCTTCCACCGACTTTCCACTTGCTCGTCTGACCCGTTGGGTATTGGGCCGTGGGCAGTTGGCGTCCGGAAAACTCGCTACTTATAGACGCATCACCCCCCAAAAACGGAAAGAGGTACGACAAATTCGCGCCATACTGTTTTCCAACATCCCGGACCATTTGCCCCGTTGCCGCTCCTTTTATCGTTCCGGGACCAAGTGCTCTTTCATAGGATAGCTTGGCTTCTGTCTGAGGCGGGTGCTTACCTTCATGCCAAGGTTGTCTGTGCCTAGACCACGTCTTCTGAAGATTAAGACTACCTACACCACCCAGTATATCAGCCTTGCCTCCAAGCCATCCCATCTCTTTCCAGAAACGGTAGCGTGGATCTTCAAAACGAGAGCGTTGTTCTTCTGGCATTGTCTCCTGACTGCTTTCCATTCGACTACCGCCAACGCTAAATGGTCCCGCGTTTAGCCTTCCACCGAACTCCCGCGACTTCATGTCGCCAGGAGACCCAGGTTGTTCCTGCGTCTTATAGTATAGCGAAGCCGGTCCCAGGTTTGATTCAAGAGTACTTGTTGTCGTCGGTACGTCTCCAGCATTCCACTCTTGCGTGGCCCTCAAACGATCCGAAGGAAGACCGACGCTCATTTTGTAGGTGGGCGAGCCACCATGCGGTGAAGTATCCACTCCAACATTAAATTCCGGCAAGTCCTCGTGTGTCGGAACCAACGCTCCCGAACCAACTATACGACGCTGCTCGGCATCCGCAGAAAGCTTTAGATGACCCTCGTATGGAACCTCGGGCGGCAGTGACAAGGTTTCCCAGAGAGGGGTCGTGGCAAACTTCAAGCGATTCTTGTTATTCCAAACCGTCTCCTCATCTACCGTGCGTTCTTCTACAGCCATTTCTGCTACCAGCCCCAATCGCCATGGCCCCAGCTTTCGGTCTCGGTCTCAACGTCGCCCGTGTCCCAGCCTAGACCAAACATCTCGTCCTGAACTGCAGCATGTGCAATCTGTGCTTCCTTGGCTGCTAAAGCAGCCTCGTTTATCGCCTGTTGTTCGTGACCGCCCGCTGCATCCAGATCGGCATGTTGATATCCGCTTGCAGGATCCAGAGTCGCAAGCCCAAGAGCATCCATGGTTCGTGAGCCTAGTGCATTGGGATCAGTCCAGCCTGCAGTGCTCTCTCCTGACGGGTACGTGATGGCATCTTTCGTGAAGTCCCATTCTCCCCTTTCCCACGCACTGTCCATAAACGTCTTGTCCTCCAGTTCCTCCTGCCTGTAGGCAGGGTGCATCTTATCAAGTGCTGCTATTTCCGACTGACTCATCGGACGTCCCAATGCAGCCGACAGCCTCCCCAACTCTTTGTTATACTCATCCAAGGCTTGAGTATAGTGATGTGTATACCGGTCATAGGCCCGTTCGCCGGGAGCGTATCCCGTCGTTCCGCTATAGTCAGGCCGGGACCGTGACCGTGCGCCGGTCTCCGCGCCTACGTCGCCAAGGTAACCCGCAAATCCGGGAGCGGCCAGTTCCGCTTCGTCAAACAAAGGAGCCGTACCAAAACCAAAGAAAGACCCTATGCCTCCGGCAGGACTCGGCTGATAGCTCCTTTCAAAACTCCTCGTGCTGGGCAGACCATACATCTCCCGTGCCCTGTCCACGGCCCGTGCTTCGGCCATTTGACCTGTGATCGCTCCAAATGTCCCGAAAGGACCCAAACCCGGCGTTATGCTTGCGACGTTAGTAAGAAACTGGAAAGGACCTGAACGAGCTATCTGGGCACCTTTGACTCCCAGAGGATCGTACTGGTTAATGTTGTATCGTCCGGGATCCAGACCTCGAAAGGCCGGGGTTAAATCATCCCTCGTCGGCTGGGTAAAGCCAAGTTTCTCCATGAAGGATTTGGATTCTTCTGCCTTCGCCTGCGCCAGCGCATCTCGCTGCTCTGCCCGTGTAATGGCATCAAGCTCGCTTGCGGTGTATGCCCCGGAGGGTGTTGCCGCCGTTCGGGGAGCGTCAATGCCGTACTGAGTAGAGAAGGCAGTATCTGCTGCCGTGGGAGGACCAACAAACTCGTCTGAAAAACTACTGACGTATTCAGGAACTTGAGCTAACGACGCTTGGAGATCTTGCTGCCTTGCAAGCTGATACAGATCATCATCTAACAACGCTTGACGTTCCGCAGCCTTTCCCTGATTAAAACCGACATATTCTCTAGATGGCCCTTCCGGTAAAGTCCGCATCAAGGGCGGTCCCAATGGTCGAAATGGTAAATTTGGAAGCGGTAAACCTGTAAAAAGAGCCATCTCTCGTCCTCTCCAAAACCGTCTTAGCCTATCATCCTCTGGTCGTCGTACAAAGGCTTGTCTATAAAGCCGCCTGCGGCCTTGCCTCTACCTGTCCAAGCCTCGCCAGAATGGGGCTTGACAACAATAATATCTTTTTCAGGTAGCTTTACAGCAGGTCCAAAAACGGTTTGATCACCGCTCTTCACTACTACAGGAATTGTTGTTGTTTCCCACGGATCCAGGTCAGCTATTTCTTGGGCTGTAAACTCGTGCCTGAACTCTACGTTTCTCGCCTCGGCTTCACCTCCGTGTTTTAAATAATGCTCAAAGGAACTATGCGCATCTATATCCCCTTTTGTTATAGCAGATCGAACCCTGTTAAGCTCATCCTGAAGTGCTTTTGCCTCTTCGGAATTCTTATTATCGGCCTTTAATCTTTTTACTTCAGCCCTTAACGCAAGTTGGTAGCTCGTAACAGAGGTGGCTGGATTACTACCCATTGCAAAATTCTCGCGAAACTGTATTACGTGCTGAAACTCGTGCAAAGCACTTCGCAGTAACTCTTCGTAAGGACCGACTAGCTCTATCTCCACATCGTCAATAAGTTTTGGATCCGGAAAAGTTTTCGGATCCTTCAGCATCGATTTTTCTGGGTAGTAACCTCGCGCCTCAGTTCCATGAATCTTTCCACCCACGTCTCCTTGGTCCGCTGTCTCCTTCCTGGTAATCCGAATAGGTATGTTTTTGAATTCAGGATAAGCCGCAAAGAATTCAGGGTGATGTATTAGGTCTTCGGCACGTATGCTGATGAAAGAGGGCGCATTTAAATCAGGAGTTTCTCCTCGTCTCAAGGCTTCTAGTATATTCACTTCTTCAGGAATGTCTTTCTCGGCAAGCTTTAATCTTGCAGGTCTGTCGGGAATCTCGAACTTCCACTCATTGTCGACGTCCCTGAACCAAGTGGTCTTTCGGCGGATTTCCGTCCTGGATGCGCCGTCTTCCTCCATCTTTTTAGCTGTCTTGAGTTTATCCAGGTCCGCCGTCTTGGCCCTGACACCTGCAAACATACCCGTGGTAAAACCGCCACCTGCAACGGGAAATAAACGACCTGCCACCGCAGCGGGACCTGGCACAAAGAAAGGATCCCAGTTCACAACTCGGCCTTTCTTGGGGTCGTAATACTGGAGGTCGCCACCCCGACCGGCATTAATTGCTGCAAGATACTGATCTTCAAAAAGAGTTGCTATACCTTTTCCTGCAGCGGTTAGAGCCTTCTCCCGCACTTCTGGATTGGAAAAGAACTTCCCGGCAAAGTCATAAAGGCTTCCGATACCCCGGACAAAAGGCATGTGCTTCAGGCCAAACTCCTTTTCTCCATACTCACCGGGAGTGAAGCTTGGAACATACCGGTCATCTACCCTGGTCCGCTCTTCAACAGGTGCTTTGATGACCTCTCTGCGATACGGATAAAAAAGATTGACGGGCTGGGACCAACTTAAACCAGGACGCGTGTCCTCTTCCGTCAGGCCGTATTCGTAATTCTTTTCAGCCATCAAACCTAACCTATCATCCTCTGATCGTCATACAGAGGTTTGTCTATAAAGCCGCCTGCGGCCTTCTCTGTATCCGGGCGCGTTTTATGGACAAAACGCGCCCTTGGCAAATCAGACAAGCCTGCCGCAGAATTTATTTTTTCAACATCAGCATCATTCAAAACACGGTTTATTTTCATAGAGCCACTTATAAGCCAATCATTCTGCATGTTTGGATTGGTTTTATAACGATAAAACCCTCCTGTTGGAATCTGATCAGTAATATGAGCCTCACGAAGATTAATTTCTCCCTTGCGGGGGCCACTCTTTACAATACTAGCTCGATTAATTGCTTCAGTCTGCCAATCAACATCATTTGGAAATTCAACCTCTGCCCAAACTTGGTTGTCGGGCCTAATATCTGGCTTGTTTATTAATGGGCTCGACTTACTCCCAATGTGAGTAGCAACAGGGAATTCACTACCATGCCATCCCGGTCTAAACGCCAATGGCCCTAACTTTGATTTTATTTTCCCTGCCGTGGTCTGCTCTACAAGAGCAGCATCAACCCATGAGCCAATGTTAATGGGGGATTTAGATTCTACAAATAAAGGAAATAATTCGCCCGGAAATCTCGAGTCAGTCCTAAATAATTTATACGCTTTCACTGTTTTTTCTGGTGCGGTCCCCTGCACTGGATCAACTGAAATATCCTCAAGTGCAGTATCTATTTTCTGTACTTTGGGTAGCGGGATGGTCTCGCCAAGGTCCTCGGGCGATATGCCAAGTAGCTCCTTGAAAGATTCAATGCCCGGTTTGTCAATGTCGAAGGGGTTGAACTCGGTGCCTTTCAAATACTGCCAAGCCTCGTCCAGCACCTGATACTCTTCCGGCAGTAACTCGTACCCCTCCCGCAGGCCCTGCAAGAGAGAGAGTATATTGCGCCCACGCATCAGGCTCCCGATACCACGGAACATGCGGCCTTTCGAAGGCTTCTTGCCCGTCTTCTCCTCAGAGGGACCCTCCAGCAAGAGAGGTGCGTGGGGCTGGTCCTTGGGCCGTGGTTCGTAAACTTCTCGCAAACGATCCATGGACAAAGGACCTTTCACGTCTTCTGCACCTCTTAAATACCTTAGATCTACAGGTATGCTAGTACGACCCGACTTCAGTGCTTCTACAACTCTGTGGTTACCCTCTACAATAAAAGGCTGACCATCTTCCCTAACGTTTATAAGAATGGGAGAAGGTTCATACCCCTGTTCCCGTATTCTTTTCTCAAGGTTCTCTAATTTTACACTATCCTCTCGCCAAGCTTCTTCGCCTAGCGCACCTGGAAGATCCTTGAGTAAATCCGGAGAAAGATCCAGAGCTGTTTTGAAATACCCCGTAACGTCACTGCTTCCATAGTTTCTACGGGAGGAACCTAAAGGGGCTGTCCGATAATCCTCCTGAGCTGTCTCCAACTTTCTCTGAAGCCAGTCACCACCGGGATTGTCTATGTAAAGCTTAGGCAGTTTAGCCATAGTAGCTCCGGATGTAGGTAGACGGCTCCGTGTCCACCCAGTCGTCGCTCGGTAACTGTACGAAGTTGCCCTGGCGGTAACGCATCAGGGCCTGCGTGGTGCTGTCCACGAGATCGTCATACTCGCCGTGCGGAAATGCCGCACACTCCTCGATGACCTCGTCAGCCCAACGTTCGTCCGGTGCCCATATCATGCCGCTTTCAAACAAAGGCGAGACCGAATGGACACGCGTCACCTTATCGTTTCCCTTGCTCGGTGTAAAGTTGACAACCGGGATGCCCAACTGACGCAATTCGTGCGTCAACGGCATCCCCGACGCCTTCGCCTCGACAATCACCGTCTCAGGCTCCCAGAACTTGTACTGCTCCAGCGCCTGTACCTTCAAATCGGGAAAGTCCCAGCGGCCCTTCTTCGCATCCAGCAAAATCAAATTCGCCGCACCACCCTCTTTCGGATAGAAAACCCCCCACGTCGTAATGGCCGAGTAATCCGCCGTCTCCTTCTTGGAAAACGCCGTGTCGTAACTCTGTATCACATACTCCAGAGCGGGGACCTCTTCCTCCACCCAACGCTGCCACCACTCCTTCTTGATGATCGCGCCTTCTTCCGAAGTCGGGTTCTGCTGCCATTGCGCATTCCACTTGGCAACCGACAGCGAAGCCTGAACGCCCTCCAGTTCCTTCTTGTCCCAGAACTCGGGCCAGCAGGCATTCCCCGAAGGCATGATCGCCGGAAACTCGACCACTTCCCACTGGTCCGCATGATCGGCATAGCCCTGTGCCTTGATCACTTTCGCCGTCAGATCCTTCAAAGACCACCGGGTCATAACAATGACAATCGCACCACCGGGCTGGAGCCTCTGCCGGGGACCCGACGTGTACCACTCGTAAGCATGGTCCATGGCCGTGTCCGACAAAGCGTCCTGCTCGGAATGGGGATCATCGATGATCAAAAGATCGGCACCGCGACCGGTGATCGCGCCTCCAACACCTGCCGCGAAGTACTCCCCGCCATGGTTCGTGGACCATCGACCCGCAGCCTTGCTGTCCGCCTGCAAGCCCACGCCGTCGAAGATGTTCTGGTACTCGGTCGAGTCGAGAAGGTTCCGGACCTTACGGCCAAAGTTGACGGCCAACTCGGCAGTATGGGTGGTTTGAATGATCTTGGTCTTCGGATCACGGCCAATGATCCATGACGGAAGGAGGTAGCTTGCAAACTCGGACTTCGTGTGCCGGGGAGGCATGTTGATGATCAGGCGCTTGTTTCTTCCCGTTGCAATGTCCTCGAACTTCTTCGCGATCATGTGGTGATGGGCACCTGCTATGAACTCGGGCCACACTTTCCGCACGTACTTCAAAAAGTCATCATGGCACCCGTCCACTTCGGACATCTGCGCTAGGCGCAGTTCAAGCTTCAGGCGGCGCTCGGAAACTTCCGGTGTCTCAGATCGAAGCATAGGGACCCTTTAGCACATTGTTTCACGTGAAACACTATTTCAAGAGGCTTCTCGCACAATTTCCCATACCCGTTACGTCGTACAGTTCTACACTGAATTATTTCCAAG
>Ga0208684_1002016_pt1 | contig 10091 bp, 12 predicted proteins | sample MalvireepMed_b05_FD_184245 | JGI IMG/M metagenome (GOLD analysis project Ga0208684, IMG submission 184245) | Marine viral communities from the Global Malaspina Expedition - Malaspina viral metaG DeepMed_b05 (SPAdes) (version 2) | ecosystem: Environmental > Aquatic > Marine > Oceanic | place... | reverse complement strand
TTGATTAAATCGGCTCTGTTCATTTTAATCAGTTTTTTAATTGCTCATGTTATTGGTTTATTTCTATACTAAGAGATAAGAGGAGAGAACATGGTCATTGCTGTTTCAAGCTTTGCATTTTTTATGATCTGCGCCAGTGTTGTGCAGTAACATAGTTTAAATTTTGACACAACAATGTGTATATTCTTTACACACTGGTGCACGGTAGGAATACGACGAAGGATAAGGGGTACAATGAGGTATTAATATTAGATGGCAGGGTTGGTAGTGGTGCGAATGATACAGATTTAGTACATTATCACATTAGCAATCCATCGGTCAAGTATAAAGATTTGACACTGCGCTGCCTATTAAGTGGACATGTAGCGTTTATCTACACAAATTTTACTTGACAAACGCTGCCGGATGTGCTAGCGCCGACTAGTTATAAGCAGAGGATATAAAAACCCCTTTTTTAAAAGAGCAATGATATTAGCTACTTAATTTAAATTGCTCTAGGTGGAGATAGAATATGAAAATGAAGTTACTTGGTGGCATGAAGATGAGCAACGAAGTACTGTTAAGCCTGCTGCCATTCGGTACAGGCTATATCCTCGACGAGGACGAAGAGCCCGAGAGTATGTCAGTGGCATTCGCCATGGCATTACAAACCATCGACATGGTACTCAACCCCCACCGCGAACCAATCATATACGACAACTAGATTTTTTCGCGAGAGTAATAATAAAAAAGCTTAAAACATTTTCTATTTAATATCTCAGCTATAGTCTATTAGTATAGTAGTAGTAGAGAGAAGCATGAAGAAAGAAAAGGTTATAAGCATAAGACAACGCGACAAAGATGTAGTGAGTATTATACTAGCATTGCAGCTAGTGTATACTATAGTCATAACCATAGCGTACTGCATAAAATAATAACCTAACAAGCAAAACATATACAGGGGGGTCCCCCCCTCTCCCCCATCCCGGAATCTAAGTCCTAGACGTGGGGTAGATGGGGTCGACTAAGTACATGTGCGCACGTGTTAAAAAAAACCAAAAAATAAAACAATACCGGTTTTGCGTACTATTTATAACACATTGGGAGATCAGTACATGAAACTAACAAAATCAAAACTTAAACAAATCATTGAGGAAGAGTTGCAGCATATTTTAGAAGAAGGTGGTATGCCAAGCTCAGTTGCCAAACATAAACAAAAGTTGGCCGATATGAGTGATGAAGAGTTCGCGGCCCAGCACGGAGACAAGTCAGAACAGCAATTGCGCCAAATGGCCTGGCGCCACGGCTACGGAAAAATGAGCAGCCATTATGTTAATCGAGTCAAACGCGCCAAGAAAAGCTCTAAAAAGAAAAACAAGGATAAATAAAATGAAAATTACAGTAGAACGGCTTAAACAAATTATTAAAGAAGAGATTCAAACAGTTCTGGAACAAAGAGATGTTTTTACCGGACCTACCAAGGCAGAGTTAGCCGCGGAAAAAGCTGGAATTGATTTGGAGACGCTAGAGGCTTTTGCTATGGATCCAGATTCTGATTTTCATCATGAAGCAGTTTCTGCATTACAAGCTTTAAGTCCTCCACAATATGGCGCGCCTGGTATGCCTTCGCGAATGGGCGATCTAGGTCCACCGCATGATTATAGTGCGGGTTATGAGCGCGATTTTGCTTTAGAACTTGAAGATCTTCAAGCAGCCGAAGACGCTAAAGCTGAAGCTAGATTGATTCCTCCCGGCGTCCTAGGACGCCGGTATGAAGCAGATCCGAATGAAGCACCGCTATCGTTAGAAGACGTTGAGAATGCTAGGTTGCGTCAAGCTATTGAAGGAAGCAGATAAAATGAAAGTTACGATCAATATGCTTAGAAAAATCATTAAAGAAGAGTTTCAAAAAAGAAATCTACAAGAAAAACAAGATGAAAGAAAAGACACTCCTGATATGGACAAAGAAAGGCGACTTGCAGTTGCAGAAGCATTAGATGTTTTAGAACAAGCATCGAAAGACACCCAAGACCCAGGAGAAACAGCATGGTGGATTACTAAGCTTGGGGAGACTTTTGGACTAGAACCAGAAGAGGAAGAGTAAATTGGTAACATGGTTAGCAATAAAAACTTTTTTAAAAAAAGTATGGACTTGGTTAAAGCATAATTGGAAAGCTCCACTTGTTATTCTTGCCGTTTTATTTACTTGGCTAGTTTTACGGCGCCGCGGCGAAGCTGAAAAAATAATTGAAATTCGTGAGGAAAGCTATAAGGCTCAAATTGATGCTATCAACAAAATACACGAAGAGGAAATCGCTGAAAGAAATAAAATTATTAAGAAATATACTATAATTTTAGACAAAATAGAAAAACAATATGAAAAAGAAAAATCAGAACTAAACAAAAAGAAACGAAAAGAAGTCAAAGAGATCGTTGAAATGTACCATGACAAACCAGACGAGTTAGCAAAAAAGATTGCCGAGAGATTTAATATTGAATATGTAGAGGGATAAATGAGATTAATACCGATTGTTTTAATAATAGCCTTAGTGTTTCCACCTAGCTTATATGCGAACCCGCCCGATGATGCTGATCTAGCACCAAAACCTAAAGTCACAGGCCTCGCTAAAGGCGAAAAAGCTCCATATGCTGGGGTTCTTCTTAATTCATCTGCAGCTGCAAAAGTATTTTCTGAAAGAAATTATTCTATTGTCGAATGCCAATTAAAGATTGACTATATGTTAAAAAAAGAAATCGCAAAACATCAGTTATTTTTAAAATCCATGGAAGCTAGTTTGGAAGCATCAAAAAAGAAGTATGATGCTATTATTAAGATAAAAGATAAAGAAATTGAGAAGCTAACTAATATCGCTTTAAAAAAGAAAGACTATACTACTATATGGGTAACCGCCGGTTTTGTTACTGGGATTGTTTTAACCATTGGTATGTTTTTTGTAGTCTCAGAAGTTTCTAAGGGCAATTAATGAGCGCAAAAGATTGGGATTATATTGCGAGAGTCGAAAAAGCAATAAAAAAGAAATATGGCAAAGACGCGATACTTAATCCTAAGTCTAATTGGGATGACAAAAAAGAAAAAGAATATCTTGAACAACTAAAAGAGTATTCTAAAAAGTTGCAAGCTATTAAAGAAGAAAATGAAAGGGTTGAAAAAGATGGCTTTTTCCTGTCTAAAAATCTAATTAATAAGAAAAGCAAAAGAAAATGTCCAGTTTGTGTGACATATTCTTTTAACAGGCAAGATGATCTTTATATGAATAAGTTCCAATGTTGTTGGAAATGTTATATTCAATGGGTTGAAGGTCGCGAAAAACGATGGGAAAAGGGATGGCGCCCTAATGTCAAAAAAGAAAAATTTTAAATTTATAGTAAAAGAACAAACCATAAGAGAGCCTGAAAGCGCAGCACGAATGGCGCCTAAACCGAAAGAAAAAGCTCCCCCTAGGGTTGGTTCCACACAACAACAAGTAAGAAAAGCTGTAGGTCGCAGTCCTGGTCCTCCTGGGCCCAAACCTCTAACGGCAAAATTTCCCTCTGTTGGCCAGCCTTCGCTCTTTGAACCACCTCCTAAAAAACCAACTTATGATGTTCGAAGACCTGGCCCAGGTGCAGGTAAAACTGGAAAATTTACCGGCGCCGAGCGTTGGAAAAAAAGTGCACAAGCGGTAAAAATAAGACGCAGAAAAGCCCCTAAGACAATGAAAAAGCCAGCCTTCCTTAGCCAAGATCTTACTGCAAAAGCTCGTGGTGTTCCACCAGCTTCTGGTGAAGCAGCAAGAAGAGGTCCAGAACCAGCGACTGGATATGGCCGTCGATTTCCTCATACGCGTGGCCAAGGACCTCCTGAATTTGGACGTCGGCTTAAGCCCGAAGAACCTTCACCGAAAAAAGCAGACGTCCGTACTGATATCCCGAAAGGTCGGAAAGGTCGAACTGCGAAAGAACTTGGTTTCGATCCTGAAACAGGAACGAGAAAGAAACCCGAGAAACCAGAGGACGTTATTAAACGACAAAAACGCAGTCTTGCCCATGGAAGTCTTGAACTTGATAGAGCAGCTGCTTTTGGAAGACATAAGGCTGCTAGAGTAGATTGGGATAAAGATATGGCAAAACAAACAGGTATTGATGATGAGGCAAGTCCCAAATATATTCTTGATCTTTATGCACCCGACGAAGTTAAAGATCTTTTTTCAGGGAAACCCGGAGGTTTTAGCAAAGGACAAACAAAGTGGTATATTAACCAGCTAGCAACAAACCCAAAATATAAAAACGATCCTAAAGCACAACAGTTATATAAAATTTTGTCAGGGAAAAAAGGAAAACTTGAAACAACCAAATCTCAAACTCGACAAAAACCACCTAAGTGGATCTCTAACATGCTTAAACTTAGAGCTAATAATCCGAAAGAATATGGCAAAAGACAGAATCTCATGTCACCCGCTCAAAAAAAAGCCGTTAACAAATATATACGAGAAAACAAACAAATAGAAGAGGGCTCATTGGTGAAAGAAAATGAACAAAGAAAAGGATATAAAGTTAGAATTTTAAAGGAACAGACCACACAACCGTATAAAGCATCAATGAGAACTACTTTTCCAGATACACCTAGTATGTGGAAATATGATATTGAAACTGTTCCTGAGCCTGTTCCTGAGCCTGTTCCTGAGCCTACTACGGCTCCTCCTGTTACTACAACTACGCCTCCTCCTGTTACTACAACTACGCCTCCTCCTGTTACTACGCTTCCTCCTATAACTGTGACTTCTCCTACGCCTAGTACTACATCAAAGTATCAAAATGCACGTTATTATAGAAAGAATCCAAACTATAACCCTGCTTTAACAAAAATGCCAAAGATAAAGGGCGTAAGATTTAGAAGCCGCCATCGCTACGGAACAGAACATACAGAAATGTATCTTAGAAAGCTGGCCAAAATCGAACCTGGATTCGCTGTTCAACATTTATCTACAAAAGCTGGCGGCAAATTTCCTCCACACAAGTCCCATCAGTCTGGAGTCGATGGAGACATCACCTATCCAAGAATATTAAAGTTTAAAAATAATAAACCCATTCGATGGGCCTATCCGTTTCCAAATAAAAGAAAACTCATAACCGACATGGATTATGATAGATTGTTAAAAATGGGATTACACGCCATAGAAAATGGTGTCAGACAATTTTACGTGGATAAGGCATATATAGTTAAATTAAAGAAAGAAGCTGATAAATGGATCCAAAACAACCAGATGACACCTAAAGAATATAAAAAATTATTTAGAAAAAGAACTGGACTATATCAGCACTGGGGAGGTCACAAAAATCATATCCACTTTAGAATGCGATCACCAGGTTACAGGGATAGAAATGGAGATGGCAAACGAGATTAACCATAAGAGTAATAAAAATGAGTTTTATAAAACAAGATGATAATTATAAGTGTTCTAGGAGGAATGCAAAATGAGACCAGTTGTAAAGAAAAAAAGAAGAGACCCAAGATATTTTCTTCATGAGTCCGTAGAAGAAGAAAATTTATCTCCTGCCCAAAAAGCTACAATGGATACAGATGACGACGGAGATGTTGATGAAGAAGATTTAGCTGCCCTCCGAAAGGGAAAAGGCAAAAAGGGCAAAAAAGAACATGAAAAATCAGGCGATAAAGACGGCGACGGTGTACCAGATAATAAAGATCGCCCTGGGGTAAAGCTTCTCAAAGGCGAAAAAAATCTTTATGAGATGATTCGTAGTGCGGTTGAAGAAGTATTTGATAATTATTTGGAGGAGGAAAAATAATGGCTACTGTATATGATGTAATTCAAGGAATCAACCAAGCTGCGGCAAATGCGCATGATGGTGCTCACGACAAAAGATATTCTTATGACGGAGAGGAACACAAAGTTGGTCTAAAGCGCGAAGAGGGCGACTGCATTGTTGATTCTCGTGTAATGGATGGGTTTAATGTAAGGTTTGATAGTGCGAATAGGTTACATGTGACTTACCAGGCTGAAATTACAATGAAAGATTTTCATGATAATAGCTTTGAAGATGATGTTAAAAACGCTCTAAACGATGTTGTTAAATATCTTAAAAAAGAATATAAAAAAATCACAGGGAATAATTTGGCTTTAACTTCTGATGGAGAACCAGATATCCACGCTCAATCTATGTCGCGAAAAAGAAACTGGGTTCAAGCTACTCAATCTTACACAATTGGTGGCCTTAAAGCTGAACCCGAATTGCCAAGCGAAGACGATACAGAAGATCGCGTACGCAGCGCAATTAAAGATTGGTTAAACCTAGGTCGCGACCAGGCCAAAAAACCAGAAAATGTTAAAATTAAATAAGGATTGAACGTGGGATATAAACTAACCAAGCAAGAGATTCGTAAAGAAGTCATAAAATGCGGTAAAGATCCTGTTTATTTTATTAACAACTATGCGCGGATTGCGCACCCAATAGAAGGATTGATCCCTTTTAAAACCTATGGTTATCAAGGTGAACTGATTAGGGCTTTTGATGATCATCGATTTACTGTGATTTTAAAAGCAAGACAGCTTGGTATTTCAACAATTACAGCAGCTTATGTAGTTTGGATGATGTTGTTTCATCGCGATAAAAACGTTCTTGTCATGGCAACAAAATATACAACAGCATCCAATCTTGTTAAAAAAGTTAAACACATGCTTAAACATATTCCTGTGTGGCTTCAAATAGCAGAAGTACAAGTAGATAATAGAAATTCTTTTGAACTAAGCAACGGTTCTCAAATTAAAGCTTCTTCAACTTCTGCCGATGCCGGTCGTTCTGAAGCATTGTCTTTATTGGTTGTGGACGAGGCTGCGCACGTAGAAGGATTGGAAGAATTATGGACTGGTTTGTACCCAACACTTTCAACAGGTGGCCGATGCATCGCTCTTTCGACCCCAAATGGAGTAGGAAATTGGTTTCATAAAACATATATTGACGCAGCCGCGGGCAAAAGTAATTTTCACCCCATTAAATTACTGTGGGATATACACCCAGATCGCAATGATGAATGGTTTGTAAAAGAAACTAAGAACATGTCACGGCGCCAAATTGCCCAAGAATTAGAATGCAACTTTAATGCTTCTGGCGAAACAGTTATACATTCAGATGACATTGCAAGAATTGATACACAAATTAAACCACCAAAATATAGAACTGGGTTCGATAGGAATTTTTGGATATGGGAAGAATATAACCCAGAAAATACTTACCTACTTTCTGCTGATGTAGCAAGAGGAGACGGCAATGATTATTCTGTTTTTCATATATTCAAATTAGAGACCATGGAAATTATAGCCGAGTACCAAGGAAAAGTTACACCCGATATGTTTTCAGAAATAGTTTTTAACGCAGGACACGAATATGCTGACTGTCTAGTAGTTGTAGAAAACAATTCTGTAGGCTACACCGTGCTGGACAAACTAGTAGAAAAAGCCTACCCAAATATTTATTTTTCAGTTAAATCAACTCATGAATATGTTGATCAATTAACAGCAGAATCTAGAAGTGGAACAATTGCAGGCTTCACTACTTCTCTTAAAACACGTCCCCTCTTAGTAGCAAAGTTTGAAGAGTTTATAAGAAATAAAATTATTACTATTTATTCCTCACGACTTAGAGCAGAATTAGATATTTTTATTTGGCATCATGGTCGCCCAGAAGCACAAAAAGGATATAATGATGATTTAATTATGGCATGTGCAATAGGTTGTTGGGTGAGAGACACTGCAATTATAGAAAATCAAAGAGATTCTGCCTATAAAAAAGCTATGTTAGGTGCTATAATGAAAAGCAATTCTGTTTTAGATACTAGTATCCCAGGAATGCTTGGAAGGTCAAAAGCGCGCACTCTAGATAAACAGAGAACAGATACAGAAAAGCTATACGAAGAACATTTATGGGTATTAAAAGGATAAAAAATGGCGAATAGAAATAAAAATCCAAAGGATGCAACATGGCCACTATTTAAAAAGCTAACAAGGCTTTTTTCTGGTCCTTTAATTAACTATAGAACACAAACTACTCGACAACTTTCTAGAAGAAGGCTGGATAAATACGGCAGTAGGTTTAAAGATGTTGCAGGGCAAAAATTTCAAAGGTTGTCTTATAATCCTTTTGATAATTTATCAGCAAATATAATGTCGCAGCAAAATCGAAATCAACGTTATGTTGATTTCGATCAAATGGAATACACCCCAGAGATAGCTTCTGGATTGGATATATATGCAGATGAAATGACAACTTCTACTCCACTACGTGACATGTTAAGAATCAGCTGCAGAAATGAAGAAATCAAAGGCATCTTAGAAACTTTATATTATAACATTTTAAATATTGAATTTAATTTATTTGGCTGGTGCAGAACCATGTGCAAATATGGTGACTTTTTTCTTTATTTAGATCTTAATCCTGAAGTTGGTATTACAAATGTAATTGGCTTGCCTTCACAAGAAGTTGAAAGATTGGAGGGGGAAGATAAAACAAATCCAAATTATGTACAATACCAATGGAATACAGGTGGAATAACTTTAGAGAATTGGCAAATTGCACATTTTAGAATTCTGGGTAATGACAAATATGCTCCATATGGTACTTCTGTATTAGAGCCAGCAAGAAGAATTTGGCGCCAATTGACCTTATTAGAAGATGCAATGATGTCTTATCGTATCGTGCGTTCTCCGGAAAGAAGAGTTTTTTATATTGATGTTGGTGGGATCAACCCAGCAGATGTTGAACAATATATGCAAAAAGTAATTACTTCAATGAAGAGAAATCAAGTTTTGGACTCTGATACTGGTCGAGTAGATCTTCGTTATAATCCTATGAGCATCGATGAAGACTACTTTGTTCCTGTTCGAGGAGGACAGCAGAGTACAAAAATTGAATCACTTCCTGGTGGGACCTATACTGGCGATATCGATGATGTTAAATATTTGCGAGATAAACTATTTTCAGCACTTAAAATACCACAGTCGTATCTTTCTCGTGGAGAAGGCGCCGACGAAGATAAAACAACATTAGCACAAAAAGATATTCGTTTTGCAAGAACTATTCAAAGATTACAAAGATCAATAGTTTCCGAGCTTGAAAAAATCGGAGTTGTTCATCTTTATACACTAGGTTTTAAGGGTGACGACCTAGTTTCATTTGACCTTTCTTTAAATAATCCATCTCAGTTGGCTGAATTACAAGAATTAGAACATTGGAGAATGAAATTTGATACTGCGGGCGCAGCTACCGAGGGTTATTTTAGTAAGCGTTGGGTATGGGAAAAAATACTTGGCGTATCAGATGAAGAAGCTATTCGTATTCAAAGAGAAATGTTCTTTGACGCTAAATTCCAAACAGCCCTTGAGTCAGTTGTACAAGCTGGAATGGCTCAAATGGCTGGTGCCGCAGAACAAGCTGGTGGCGAGATGGGATTAGCAGGGCCAGGAGCACCTCCGGAAGAAGGCGGCGCGCCACCACCAGAAGAAGGTAAAGAAGAATTACCGGCTGGTACTCCTGAAGAAGAAGCTGGGGAAGGTGAAGAAGTTGCGAAGGAAGAAGGTGGCGAAGAAACTAATCTTGTTGCAGCACCAGGAAAACGAGACGAAGAGGATTGGTATAAGACTACAAAAAAAGATATATTTGGCAGACCTAAAGCAACCACTACCTCCAAGTCAAAAGGTAGGTGGTATAAACCTGTAACTTATGACAGAAGAGACATGGGTGCACGTCGCCGCCACTATAAAGGCCTGTGGGCCGATGAAGTATCAAGCCCAACGAAACGAAATCTTCACAAAGGCGCCCTTGAATTGTTTGGTTTTGGTAAAAATGCGATTTATGAGGAAAATGAGACTAATTATGACAAACAAGAGCGTTCGATTTTAGAAGTAAACCAGGAACTTAAAAATTTAATATTGGAGCTAGGATCTAAAGATGATAAAAACGAAACACAATAAAAAAAGAAACACGGCTTTTTTATATGAAACTTTAGTTCGCGAGATAGCAAAAAGTGTAATCAATAAACAGCCTGAAAGAAATAATTTTATTGTTTCTTTAATTAAAGAGCACTTTACAAAGAGTAC
>Ga0208684_1002014_pt1 | contig 10093 bp, 10 predicted proteins | sample MalvireepMed_b05_FD_184245 | JGI IMG/M metagenome (GOLD analysis project Ga0208684, IMG submission 184245) | Marine viral communities from the Global Malaspina Expedition - Malaspina viral metaG DeepMed_b05 (SPAdes) (version 2) | ecosystem: Environmental > Aquatic > Marine > Oceanic | place... | reverse complement strand
TCGCCATCGAGTTTCACGACCCTGCCCAGCCGCGCCAGCTCATGGCACGCCTGCGACGCCTCTATTTACGGGCACGGCCTGAAAAGATGGAGATGAACATTCTGCGCGGCATCCTCTCGGCGACTGAAAAGGCCGCCCAACAGAGCGAGACGCAGCGTATAAATAAAGTATGAATAAAGAGAGTCGCGACAAACTCGGCTAACCCGTCACAGCGCTCTCGTCGTAAAAGGCGCCAGCAAAGCGGCAATGGCCTAAACTTGAAGTTACAACAACGCGCCCCAACATCGCCTTTTCGACTGCCGCTTTGCACTCACCATATACCAATACTGTATTGCTGCTGCCTCCCTTAACGCCCAAGGATCACCCATGTTTCAACGCCTGCGTGAAGACATCAATAGCGTATTTGACCGCGACCCGGCGGCACGTAATTTTCTTGAGGTGCTGACCAACTATCCCGGCCTGCACGCCCTGTTGCTGCACCGCTGCGGCCACTGGCTGTGGAAAAAGAACTTTAAGTGGCTAGCACGAACGCTATCGACCTTCTCCCGCTGGCTCACTGGCATTGAAATCCACCCAGGCGCAACCATTGGGCGGCGCTTTTTTATCGACCATGGCATGGGCGTGGTGATTGGTGAAACCGCACAGGTGGGCGATAACGTCACGCTCTACCAAGGCGTGACGCTAGGCGGCACCAGTTGGAACAAAGGCAAACGTCACCCTACGCTGGAAGATGGTGTGATTGTTGGTGCCGGCGCCAAGATACTGGGGCCGTTTACCGTGGGCGCAGGTGCCAAAATTGGCTCTAACGCGGTAGTTACAAAAGAGGTGCCAGCGGGAGCAACGGTGGTCGGCATCCCCGGCAAAATCGTCAAACGCGCCGCCCCGGATATGGAAGAGGCGCTGGATATCGACCCGGCCCGCCGGGAAGCCATCTGCCAGAAGTTTGGTTTCGATGCCTATGGCGTCAGCCAAGACATGCCCGACCCGGTGGCGCGTTCGATGCAGGCCATGCTCGATCACATGCACGCCGTGGACGAGCGTATCGAGCGCATGTGCTCAACGCTTCGCAAGCTCGACGCCAACTACCGCGATGGCCAGTTACCGGCTCTGCGAGATGAGGACTTTGCCGATATTCTGGATGAAAACGATACCGGCTGCCCTGGCCTTGGTCATACTGCCCAGGAACGCAGCAGCCCATCACCGGAAAGCAGCACCACGCGCAATAGTTGACCAAAGCACTCAGGATTTCCATAATGGCGCAACATTTGCTGCCAGCGCGCTGAAAGCTCAGCGACGAGGGGTACCTGCTATGCGCTTGACGACAAAAGGCCGTTACGCCGTTACGGCCATGCTGGATTTGGCGCTTAACGCCCCCAGCGGCCCTACCAGCCTGGGAGATATCTCCCTGCGACAGGAGATCTCGCTCTCTTACCTGGAGCAACTCTTCGCAAGGCTGCGCCGGGCGGGGCTAGTTAGCAGCGTGCGCGGGCCGGGTGGCGGTTACCTACTGGCCAAAGCACCCGAGGAGATCAGCGTCTCTCTGGTGATTGATGCAGTCAACGAAACCGTCGACGCGACCCGCTGCCAGGGGCTATCCGACTGCCAGCAGGGCGATACCTGTTTAACGCACCATTTATGGTGCGAGCTATCCGGTCAAATTCGCAGTTTTCTCGACGATATTACGCTGGCGCAGTTGATACAGCGCCCTGATGTGATCCGCATCGCTACCCGGCAAAAACAGCGGGTCGATGCTGGCATCCTCGCGTCTTCCCCCTGAAGGTATTTACTGCACGCTGGAATCTATGACGATGACCTCCACTCCCTCTCTGCCCATTTATCTCGATTATGCCGCCACGACGCCGGTCGATGGTCGTGTGGCTGAGGTGATGCAGCGCTACCTCACGGTAGACCAGCTGTTCGCCAACCCCGCTTCCCGCAGCCATATGCTGGGCTGGCAGGCCGAGCAGGTGGTGGAACAGGCGCGCCGCCAAGTGGCCGATATGATCGGCGCTGATCCGCGTGAAATCGTCTGGACCAGCGGCGCCACCGAAGCCAATAACCTAGCGCTAATTGGCTTTATGCGTGCTAACCGCGAACGTGGCATGCACCTTGTCACTTCCAGCATTGAGCATAAAGCGGTGGTAGACACCGCCAAGGCACTGGAGAGCGAAGGCTTCGAGATCACCTGGCTAACCCCAGGGCGCGATGGACGCATCACCCCTGAGCAACTGCGTGCCGCCATGCGCGACGACACGGCACTGGTATCGCTAATGGCGGTGAATAATGAGCTAGGCAGCATTCATGATATTGCCGCCCTAGCGGAAGTCACCCATGAGTTCGGGGCGGCGTTCCACACCGATGCCGCCCAGGCGGTGGGGCGTATTCCGCTCGACGTGGTCGCTCAGCATATTGATTTGATGTCGCTATCAGGCCACAAAGCCTACGGGCCTAAAGGGGTCGGCGCTCTGTATGTGAAACGCCACCCAGATATTCGCGTCGAGGCACTCATTCATGGTGGCGGCCACGAGCGCGGCATGCGCTCCGGCACGCTGCCTACTCATCAGATTGCCGGGATGGGTGAAGCGTTTAACGTCATGCAACAGCAGCAGGACGCGGATCAGGCCCATATTTCGGCGCTACGCGAACGCTTTCTAAGCGGCTTATCAAACCTGGAAGGCATCATCCCCAACTCCCCACTGGAGAACGCCGTTCCCAACATCTTGAACTTGGCGTTTGAAGGCGTGGATGGCGAGGCACTGCTGATGGCGCTTCGGGATGTGGCCGTGTCTACCGGCTCTGCCTGCAACTCGGCAAGCGTTGACCCGTCTTATGTACTACTGGGCATTGGTACGCCCCGTCGGCTCGCGCTCTCATCGCTGCGTATTAGCTTTGGGCGCTTTACCCAAGAGGCCGATATCGACCACGCATTAACCCTACTGCGCCACGCGGTGAGCGGCTTACGTGCGACCGCACGTTAGGCGGCTGACGCTCTCCTGACGCACTGCTAACGACTTCTTAAAGGAGAACGCTCCATGGCAACACTAAACATTACGCCCGCTGCAGCTGAACAAATTCAGCGTGTGCTCGACGAGCGCGGCCAGGGGCTAGGCCTGCGGGTATCCGTTAAACCCAGCGGCTGTTCTGGCTACAGCTATGTGCTTGATTTTGCCGATGAAGCACGGGATGACGATGTGCGTTTCGAAGATCACGGCGCAAGCGTCTACGTGGCTCCTGATGCCGTCGAGATGCTAGACGGCAGCGAAGTGGATTACGTCAACGAAGGCTTGAATCGCTTTTTCCGCTTCAACAACCCCAATGTAAAAGATCAGTGCGGCTGCGGTGAAAGCTTCACAGTCTAAGCTATCCGCCGTGGCTGTTGCGTATATCACCGGTATTCATCCCCACCGGGAGGCGCTATAATCGCGGCCACTCGGCAGCCGACGCAACATACGGCCCTAGCCGACCACTTTTTTCCTGCGCCGCCCCGGCTTTCCGGGGCGGCAATTTCTGCTTTATCCCTTTTAAGGAGATTTCTGCATGGCGACTGAACGTACTCTTTCCATCATCAAGCCCGATGCCGTTGCTAAAAATGCCATTGGCGAGATCATTGCACGCTTTGAAAAAGCGGGCCTGAAGGTCGTTGCCGCTAAAATGATGCACCTCTCCGAAGAGAAGGCTGGTGGCTTCTACGCCGAGCACAAAGAGCGTCCCTTCTTCAAAGACCTAGTTGGCTTCATGACCTCTGGCCCGGTAGTGGTACAAGTGCTGGAAGGCGAAGGCGCCATCGCTAAAAACCGTGAGCTGATGGGTGCTACCAACCCGAAAGAAGCCGCTCCGGGCACCATTCGCGCTGACTTTGCGGAAACAATCGACGCCAACGCTGTCCATGGCTCTGATTCTCCGGAAAGCGCTGAGCGCGAAATTAGCTACTTCTTCGGTAACGACGAAATCTGCCCGCGCTAAACCAAGCGCCGCCGTTTCAACCTTCGTTGCCGGCCATTTTCGCGGGGGCTTTGCCCCCGCCTCTTTCTGAACGCTGACCACCATGACCACCACCGTAGCTCAACATACGCCTGCCCCCAACACGACTCCTGACAGCGCGACTGCTCAACAAGCGGCACCGGCACGCCAGAACCTGCTGGGGCTTTCCCGCGAGCAGATGGAAGCTTTCTTTTTATCAATTGGCGAAAAGAAATTCCGCGCCACTCAGGTAATGAAGTGGATTCACCAGGAAGGCATCGACGACTTCACGGCGATGACCAACCTGTCGAAACCGCTGCGCGACAAGCTCTCCCAAGTCGCTGAAATTCGCGGCCCGGGCGTTGTCTACGAAGGCACTTCCAGCGACGGCACCCGTAAATGGGTGTTAGAGGTTGAGGATGGCAGCTACGTAGAAACGGTGCTGATTCCCGCTGAAAACGGTAAGCGGCGCACGCTGTGTGTCTCTTCCCAAGTGGGTTGTTCGCTGGACTGTAGCTTCTGCTCTACCGGTAAACAGGGCTTCCAGCGTAACTTAACCGCCGCCGAGATTATCGGCCAGGTGTGGGTTGCCCAACGCAGTGTTGGCCCGCGCCGTGATACCGCCAATCGCCCGGTGACCAACGTGGTCATGATGGGTATGGGCGAACCGCTGCTCAATTTCGATAACGTCGTGCCCGCCATGAAGCTGATGCTCGACGATAACGGTTACGGGCTCTCCAAGCGCCGCGTCACGCTCTCCACATCGGGTGTTGTACCGATGATTGACAAGCTGGGCGATGAGATAGATGTGAGCCTTGCTATCTCGCTGCACGCCTCCACCGATGAGCTGCGCAACGAGCTAGTACCGATCAACCGTAAGTACAATATTCGTGCGCTGCTGGATGCCTGCCACCGTTATCTGGCCAAGTGCCCAGATAACCGTCAGGTCACGATTGAGTACACGCTGATCAAAGACGTCAACGATCAGCAAGAGCACGCCGAACAACTGGCCGCTTTGCTCAAAGAGCTGCCGTGTAAAATCAACCTGATTCCGTTTAACCCTTTCCCGAACTCAGGTTACGAGAAGCCATCGCGTAACCAAGTGATGCGCTTCCAACAGTGGCTGTACGACTTAGAGTACAACGCTACCGTGCGCATGACCCGTGGCGACGATATTGATGCCGCCTGTGGTCAGCTAGTGGGCCGCGTAAAAGACCGTACCAAGCGTAGCGCACGCTATATTCAGTCCGTTCAGCTTGACGCTGACTAATCGCTGCTGTCTTGACATCCACCTGACACAGCGCTTTGATGGACACGCTTTTGCCGGGTGCTTACAAAGCATCCACCTTGCAGCACTGGCTCAATAGTTTCGACTTAAGAGGGCGTAGATGATCGGTCACCGCAGGCGCATTACCCTTTTTAGGATGCCCATGCTGTCCGTGCTTGCTGGCAGCCTGCTGCTGGCGGGCTGCGCCACCTCTGGCCAAGGGATCAGTGACGACGCCAACCCCGACGCGGCAGAAGCCTACACCCAGCTTGGCGTCGCCTACCTAGAGCGTGATAACCTGCCCCGCGCGTTGAATGCCCTTGATCGTGCTCTTGAACTGGACCCGCGCCACCCTGAGGCACTTCAGGCGCTCGCGCTGGTCTATCAACAGCAGGGAGAGAGTGATCTAGCCAACCGCTACTTCCAGCAGGCGTTGAATGCAGCGCCCTCGTTTACTCGCGCGCGTAACAACTACGCCGCGTTTTTGTATCAGCAGGCACAGTTTTCACAGGCCTGCGAACAGTTAGAAATAGCATCTCAGGATGCCCAGTACGCCAATCGTGCCCAGCTATTTACCAACCTGGGGCAGTGCTATTTGGCAATAGATGAATTTGATAAAGCGCGCGAACGTTTGCAACGCGCGCAAAGTATCGACCCGCGCAACCCACGCGGGTATTTAATGTTAGCCGAACTGGAAGTTTCACAGGGCAATTATGATCAGGCCTGGGCACCGCTGCAGAACTATCTGCAGTTAGCCGGCCCAGACCCAGCGGCACTGGAACTGGCGATTGATGTCGCCCTCGCCCGCGGTGACGACGCCGCGGCTGCCGACTACCAGCGCTTGCTAAACAACTGATTGCCGCCCTGATCACCACATTATTGAAGGATGCTCAGCTATGAGCGACACACAGTTACAAGATAGTGTTACTACGGCCCACAGCACAGCAACCCCCGGTGAGTTGCTTTCTCGTCAACGCGAATCGCTGGGCGTCCCGCTGACGGATGCCGCCCGAGCACTGAACCTGCGCCCTGCTGTGGTGGATGGCCTAGAGCGCGATAATTACGAAGAGATTCCCGTCGCTGCGTATCGTCGCGGCTACTTGCGCGCCTATGCCAAATATTTAGGCATGGACGAACGTGTGGTGCTTGAAGCTTACCAGGTTCGCCACGGCACCCGTGATGCCGAACGCAAGGTGGCCCCGGTTACCGTGACTAAGCCGCCATCCAAAGTAGGCGCATGGCTCTTTAAGTTAGTCACTCTGCTGGTGATTGCCGGGCTGATTGCCGTGACGGTTGCTTGGTGGCAAAGCAGAGGTGGCAGCGAGCCGCCGAGCATCGGCGCCTCACCCGCTATGGAAGAGAACGAAGCGTTCATCAGCGAACCCGAGCCAGCTCCAGAGCCTACTCCGGTGGTCACACCTGATGAGCCCGCCGCAACGGAGGAGTTGACTAACGATGTGGTCAGCGGCGAGCCCGCCGACAGCGATATTCGCGATAGCAGTGCGCCCGCTGCTGACAACGATGAGCCAACCGCTGCCGCTAGCGACGAACCTGCGGCCCCGGCGGTTGACGCCGACGCAGCGACCGATGTAGCTGAGGCGCCTGCTGAAGAGGTGGCCAATGCCGCCCCCGCTGCTAACCCCAACTTGCTGGAGCTGACGTTTAACGAGCAGTCCTGGACAGAGATTTTCGATGCCAACAACCAGCGTGTGTTTGTCGGTCTACAAACCCCCGGCACCACCGCGAGCGTTGAGGGCGAACCGCCTTTTCGTTTAACCGTCGGCAACGCCACCGGTGTAGAACTGCGCTACCAAGGTGAGCTCGTCAACCTTGCCGAGCGCGCCGGTACCAATAACGTTGCCCGCTTTACCCTGGGAGAGTGACTCGTCTTATGCACGCCCCTTCTCCGATTAAACGCCGTCTGTCACGCCAAATTCATGTTGGCAATGTGGCCGTGGGCGGCGATGCGCCGATTTCCGTACAGAGCATGACCAACACCAATACCCTGGATGTGGACGCCACCGTCGGCCAGATCCAGCAGTTGGAAAAAGCCGGAGCAGATATCGTACGCGTCTCTGTGCCGGATATGGACGCCGCTGAAGCCTTCGGCAAAATCAAGCAGCGCGTAGCCATCCCCCTCGTTGCCGACATTCATTTCGATTACAAAATCGCCCTGCGCGTCGCTGAGCTAGGCGTTGACTGTCTGCGCATCAATCCCGGCAATATTGGCCGGGAAGATCGCGTACGCGCTGTGGTAAGCGCCGCCCGCGATTACGGCATTCCAATCCGTATCGGGGTGAACGCCGGGTCGCTGGAAAAAGATCTGCAAAAGAAGTACGGCGAGCCTACGCCCGCCGCGCTGGTTGAGTCTGCCATGCGCCATATTGACCACCTGGACCGCCTCGATTTCCAGGAGTTTAAAGTCAGCGTGAAAGCGTCTGATGTGTTTATGGCGGTGGCCGCTTATCGCGACCTTGCCACCCGCATCGAGCAGCCGCTGCACCTGGGTATCACCGAAGCAGGCGGCCTGCGTTCGGGCACAGTGAAGTCCTCCATTGGCCTAGGCATGCTGTTGATGGACGGTATCGGCGACACCATCCGCGTCTCGCTGGCTGCCGACCCGGTGGAAGAGATCAAGGTCGGGTTCGACATGCTCAAGAGCCTGAAGCTGCGCGCCAAGGGCATTAACTTCATCGCCTGCCCCAGCTGCTCGCGACAGAACTTTGACGTCATCAGCACCATGAACCAGCTTGAAGAGCGCCTGGAAGATGTGATGACGCCGCTGGATGTCTCGGTGATTGGCTGTGTGGTCAACGGCCCCGGCGAAGCTAAAGAGACCGATATCGGCCTAACCGGCGGCTCACCCGCCAACTTGGTCTACATCGATGGCAAACCGGCGAGTAAGCTGCGCAACGATCATCTGGTAGATGACCTGGAAAAGCTGATCCGCGACAAGGTACGCCAGAAAGAGCAGCAGCAAGAGAACATGATTGCACGCAGCGTTTGACACCTGCGTTGCCTGCAACAGGCGGCACGCCTTGCGCCTCGCGCTGCCGCCCAGACAAGGAGTTTTCATTGAGCAAGTCCGCCGCTAAAAAGATTCAAGCCATCCGTGGTATGAACGACCTATTGCCCAGCGACAGCCCTCGCTGGCAATTTTTTGAGGGCAAAGTACGCCAATTGATGCACCGCTACGGCTTCGATGAAATTCGTACGCCAATCGTGGAGCAAACCGCGCTGTTTGCCCGCTCGATTGGCGAAGTCACCGATATCGTCGAGAAAGAGATGTACACCTTCGACGACCGCAACGGTGACAGCCTGACTCTGCGCCCTGAAGGCACCGCCAGCTGCGTGCGGGCGGCAATGGAACACGGCTTGCTGCATAACCAAACCCAGCGGCTTTGGTACCAAGGCCCGATGTTCCGCCACGAACGGCCTCAGAAAGGGCGTTATCGCCAGTTCCATCAGGTCGGCGTAGAGACCTACGGCTTTGAAGGCCCGGATATCGATGCCGAAGTCATACTGCTCTCGGCACGGCTATGGCAAGAGCTTGGCTTGATGGAGCACGTCACCCTAGAGCTTAACTCCCTGGGTTCCGCCGAAGCGCGGGCGGTCTACCGAGACAAACTGGTGGCCTACTTTGAGCAGCACCAGGACGTTTTGGATGAAGACTCCAAGCGGCGTTTAACCAGCAACCCGCTGCGCATTCTGGATTCTAAAAATCCTGATATGGCCGAGATGCTCAACGCGGCCCCGCAGTTGATGGATCATCTGGACGATGAGTCCCGCGCGCATTTCGAGCAGCTCAAAGCGATGCTGGATGCCGCCGACATTCCATACGTGGTCAACCCGCGTTTGGTGCGCGGCCTGGACTACTACTGCCGCACGGTGTTCGAGTGGACCACCACTGCGCTGGGCAGCCAGGGCACCGTCTGTGCCGGTGGCCGCTACGATGGTCTGGTCGAGCAGCTTGGTGGCAAACCCACGCCTGCGGTGGGCTTCGCCATGGGGATCGAGCGCCTGGTACTACTGCTGGAAACGCTCAACTTGGTACCTGATGAGGCCCTAGGCGGCTGCGACGCTTATCTAGTGCCGATGGATGACAGCGCCACCGTGGCAGCTCTCACCCTGGCAGAACAGCTGCGCAGCGCACTGCCCGACCTGCGCCTGCAGCTGCACTGCGGCGGCGGCAGCTTCAAGAGTCGCATGAAAAAGGCCGACAAGAGCGCCGCGCCCATTGCCATTCTGCTGGGTGAAGACGAGCTGGCTCAGCAAACGGCCACCCTGAAATTCCTGCGCGATGACCGTGAGCAGCAGCAGGTCGCCCAGGCCAGCCTTGCCAGCACGCTGAGCGACCTGCTGGCCGCCACACCAGGCAACGCGACCCACTAAACGCTGCCCACCGAGCGTCTCGGGTGGGCGATGCATACCTGTCAGCCGCTGCGGCGGCTGAGTGATTGAATAGGAGGCCGCCCGTGGCGGATCTGAGAAGCGAAGAAGAACAGCTGGACGTCGTCAAGCGCTGGTGGAAAGAGAACGGTACGTCGCTGATTGCCGGCGCGGTGCTGGCTGCCGCCGGTGTGTTCGGCTGGAATGCCTGGCAGAACTACCAGGAAGGCCAGTCGGAAGCGGCCTCTGCCCGCTACCAGCAGCTGGTGACCATCACGGCCGCCAACTCGCTGGAAGATGACCAGCTCGCGGCAGCGAGGGAACTGATCGGTGAACTGACCGACCAGCATGGCCGCACCCTGTATGCCGAACTTGCCCAGCTGCTGGAGGCCCGCCTGGCCGTGCAGGAAGGCGATCTGGCCGCGGCCAAAGCAGCCCTCGAAAGCGTCGCCGACGGCTCGTCACGCCGTTATGTTC
>Ga0208684_1002009_pt1 | contig 10109 bp, 9 predicted proteins | sample MalvireepMed_b05_FD_184245 | JGI IMG/M metagenome (GOLD analysis project Ga0208684, IMG submission 184245) | Marine viral communities from the Global Malaspina Expedition - Malaspina viral metaG DeepMed_b05 (SPAdes) (version 2) | ecosystem: Environmental > Aquatic > Marine > Oceanic | place... | reverse complement strand
AAATGAAACCGAAAGTGGCGCCGAAGAAGACAACGTTACGCAGGCCATTAAAGAACATGGCACCGGTGCTCGTTTGAACATATCAACTGCGCCGGTTGATTTGCCGATATTAAATATATTTGGCGAAAGAGAAATGCCCGATGGTGGCGATCAGGGATTTGATAGGGAAATTAATTATATGTGTTATTTTGCCGGCCGAACGCAGCCAACAGAACAGATGACCGGAGATCGCGCAGTCGACGAAGCAAGAGGGCTTTTTCATTATGGAATAGGTCGAGATAGTGGCATTGTGAAGTCAGTTAATTTTAGAAAAACCAGCGCCCCAGGTTTGAAAATGGTGAGGTTTGAACAACAGGGGTACGATGGGCTGCAACAACTGCGCGAACAATACGACATTGATATTAGAACTTATACGAATGTAAATGCTCTTCCCGGTACTTATATTTTTCTTGAACCAAACAGTTTTGCACCCAGCACAGAAGTTGACTTGACTGCCCTAGGTATTGGGGGGTATCACATGATTATTCGCAGCGAACACACCTTGGCTGCGGGAATGGCAGAATCTACAATTACAGCTAAGTGGGTGGCAGAAATCTACGACCCCAACCGTGATCAACCGGAGCGCTCGGATCCCGCCACCGCTGAAGAGGAATCAGAAGACCAAGGACTAAACTGCTACTCCACCGACCGTTCACCGGGAGACGCCGTGGATCCCGTTCTGCCCGTCGTAGCCGATACAGTGACCGGAGAATAATAAATTATGTCACAATTATATGCTGAAAGTAATGATGAGGGATCCAAAGATTTATTTGAAAAAAGAAATTATTATGGTTCTAAATTATCTAAAACTGGTTATAAAAATGTAGTAGATTTTAATTTTGGTGAGAAATTCTTTTATGGAAGAGTGAACCGAGTGTTTGTTCCAATGATTTTAAGGAAAAGAAGAATTAAAAGGTTTAGTAAAATAAATGCCACAGAGGCCGGCCAAGGAGCAGTTAATTTTGTTGTGGACGCCTTTAACGATATGGCACAACAGTTTCAGAGATGTGCCGTTTATGGCACAATTGACACATCGGATCAGTTTTTAACCAACATTAAGGTTCACAAAGCATATCAAAATCCAAATAATTTATATAGAAATCATAGAAAGGGGTATTTTGGTTCAATTGCTGGAATTTTTAGGGCGCGCCGCATCAGGGTCCGCGATTTTGATGATTTTGTTAACGAATTGATGGTTGTTTTACAAGATACTGTCCACAGGCTTCCAATTACAAAGACGGGGTTTATTAAAAATAAAAGTTGTCCAATTTTGTGCTCTGGGTTGGCAATTGAAATAGCCGATATTGATCCCATCAATGACCAAAAAAAAATTAATCAATTTGTAAACAGCAAAAATTGGAATTTTTATTTGAATGCTTGTTCTTCATACGGGTTTATGGTAGATAAAAATATGCCGTGGAGAATTGTCGCAGATATTGGCAACCGCCCGACTCGTTCGCCAATGTTGGATTATTCCGGTAAGTATGGCGCCCCCAACCCTAATTTAATTATTTCAAACTATTACACAAACGTTCATAGTCTATATTATCAGAATTTCAAGTCAAATATATTAAATCTCTATAATAGAGTCAAATTAAGAAACTTTTCGGTGATAGAAGAGTGTGGGGGAACGACCGTTACACGTATCGTAACCCCGATCACTTATACTAATAATTCTTTTTTGACGAAATTCCCAGATAAGAAACTTTTAAAGATATATTTTAATATTCGAGTTCTTGAAGAAGAAACAGGAATGACCGATAATGAAATAAGCCACCTGCTCGATGATTGTATTGAAATATACATGCATGCCGGCGTTGTGGCCGCTCTGAATGCTTTTGAGAGAATTATCAACGAACCATTTGACAAACGCGGCTCACTGAGTTATATTAAGAAACACGTTGATGCTATTGCTGATACAAAATAAGAAGAGCTAATGTTTTTTCAGACCCTAGACGACAAAACAGAATGTATGGGAGTTTATGCCGGCGGCACACTCTATTTTAAAGATTTCCCCACAAACCTGACAAAAACGTGGAGATACACAGGATCTATTACAGATCCTAGTGTTGAATATGGTTGGCTTTTGTGCAATGGTTTCACTTTAGAAGAGGTTTGCCCTGATTTTTTGAAAGAGAGGTTGGAAGGGTCGCAGAAGAATTTTCGAGCCTATCTGCGGTCCTTTGAACTAGGTAGAATACGCCTTCGCGAACACTGTTTCTTCGACCTTGTGCCAGAGGACTTTTTGCTGGAATTTTGTGATGTAAAAAACGAAATCACAAGGTTTGTTTTTGAGAATTATGAGAAGCCAGAAAACTATGAACATCTAGATAAAATCCAAAGATTGCTTCACAAGATCAAATATCAAAATGTCAGTATAAACATTGAGGGGTGTAGAAAATTATATCAATCTACCTTTGGCAGAAAGAAGGCAAATGAGATTTTGAAGAGAAGCCACTATATTGATTATAATCTTTTCGGATCTATCACAGGAAGATTAACAACTAATAAAAATTCATTGCCAATTCTAACTATGAAAAAGGAATACCGTCAACTTCTTAAGCCGGCCCACGATTGGTTTGTTTCATTAGATTATAATGGTGCTGAAGTTAGAACTTTTCTTGAACTTTCCGGGAAGGAACAGCCGCAAGACGACATTCACGAGTGGAACATTAAACACGTTATAAAAGAAGATGTGGACAGATTCACAGCGAAACAGCGCTTTTTCTCTTGGTTATACAATCCCGATTCAGACAAGATCAAAACTAATTTCTATGATAAAGAAAAACTGCTTGACAAATGGTACGAGGGAGGTTATATTATAACACCATACAAGAGAAAAATGAAGGTAGAACGACGGAAGGCTCTCAACTATCTTATTCAAAGCACGACGGCAGACCGTGTGCTTGAGAGAGCCGTCGTTATCGATAAAATGCTGGAAGACAAGAAATCATTTATTTCACACATCGTACATGATGAAATTGTTATTGATCTTTGCGTCGAGGAACGGGATATTCTGCCAGAGATCAAGAAGACATTTGAAAAAGATGGGTTTATGGCCAACATTAACGCCGGAAAGAATTATTTGGATTTTGAGCGGTTAAAAATATGATTTCAGTTGTTGGATTGGGCAGCGCCGCCTCCAAAATTGCAGAGAAGTTTTCTGATTTTTCACAATACAACGTTTATTTGATGAATGACAATATTGGCAGAACTTCAAAATACAAACTTAAACTAAAGAAATATGACACTCCAGAGGAGTATGAGGGCAATATACCAAATGTTAAAAAGTTTTTCGCTGGCATCGATGATCACATTCAGTTTTTTATTGTGGGCTCTTCATATAGCTCAAATTATTCACTTGGAATTCTTGAACAAATCAAAGACAAAAAGATCGATCTATACTATATCAAGCCGGATACAGAACTTTTAACTGGAATTCCAAAACTATTAGAAAATGTTGGATTTGGGGTGCTTCAAGAATATGCCAGATCGGGACTTTTGAACTCTATTACCTTGATCTCTAATCTCAACGTTGAAAAGATTATTGAAAATATACCGATCAAAACCTATTTTGATGTGATCAATCGTTCAATTTATTCAACTATTCATTATTTAAACTATTTTGCACACAATGAGCCTGAAATCGGGCAGGTTTCAAAACCGCTTGATATTAATCGTATTAGATCGGTCGGCTTGCTGAATATGGAGAATTTAGAAGAAAAGTGGTTTTTTGACCTTGACATGGAGAGAGATCTATGTTATTATATGTGTATCAACAAAGAAAAACTTGAGACAGATGGTGGCCTCCACCGGAGATTAGTTGGAATGTTGAAAGAAAAGCCGAGAAATGCTTTTAGGAGAATTTCATATGCTATATATGAAACCGAATTAGAACAAGACTTTGGGTTCTGCGTTGCCCACACTAACGCAATCCAAAAAAACTCTTGACAAAGCTTGTCGAGAGTGTTACATTAGATATCAAGGAACGCTTGATATACTTTACCCATCAAAAGGAGAAATAAACATGGGAATCAACATGGAGCTTATGCGCCGCAAGCTCGCAACTTTGCGCGGTGAAAACAAGGGAAACGGAAACTCTGTTTTCTTTAGACCGGATGACGGCGATACGGATATTCGTATCGTTCCTGCACCAGACGGAGATCCGTTGCGGGAAATGTTCTTCCACTATAATGTAGGAAGTCATCAGGGCGGTATTATGTGTCCGAAGCGCAACTTCGGTGAACGTTGTCCGATCTGTGATTTTGCTTCGTCGGTATGGCGAGAAGCAGCAGAAAACAATGATGAGGAGAGTAAGAAGCTGGCGAAGTCACTATTCGTCCGTACTCGCTATTTCTCACCGGTTGTGGTGCGGGGTCGTGAAGAGGAAGGTATCAAGGTCTATGGCTACGGCAAGACCGCCTATGAACTCCTTCTGGGCTATATTCTCGATCCGGAATATGGCGATGTTACTGATATCAACGAGGGTACTGATATCACGCTTACTTATACCAAGCCCACGAAGCCTGGGGCATTCCCCCAGACGAACCTGAAGATGCGTCGTAATACATCTCCTCTTCTGGAAGATGTTGATGCGATCTCTCCCCTCCTTGATCGCATGCCAGATTTTGATACTCTCTTCGAGCGTCAGACTCCGGAGGCAATCGACGCAATCCTTGACGAGCAGCTATCAAGTGATGGAAGTGCTGAAAGCCGCTCCTCCCAGACTACAAAATATGGGGGTGAAAAGAAGGATACCGTAGACCGCGCATTTGATGAACTACTAGCCGGTTAACTTTAGGTTCACCCACAGGGAGGCACAGGGTTATCAGGTGCCTCACACCATTTTAATGCCCCTTCGGGGGCATTTTTATTTACGCTTTCGGTAAGTCGTGGTATAATTATAGTGGTGCGAAAGCACTATAAAATAAAGATAAAAAAAATAAAATAAAGACAAAATAAGGAGATTATCTAATGGCTAAGAAAGCTAAGGCTGGTCGTGTGCCTATTCACGATCTAATGAAGCTAGTAAATAAAAAGGCAGGCAGAACGGTCGCCCACGACTTAACCGGCGACAACCCCACAACAGTAAAAGAGTGGATTCCAACCGGTTCGCGTTGGCTGGATTCGATCATTTGTAAGGGGCAAGTATCGGGAATTCCCGTAGGAAAGGTTACAGAAATCGCTGGGCTGGAAGCAACCGGCAAATCATATATGGCAGTTCAGATCGCAGCCAACGCCCAAAAGATGGGTAAAGTGGTTGTATATTTTGATTCTGAATCTGCCATCGATCCATCGTTTTTGGAAAAGGCCGGATGTGATTTAGAAAACCTAATGTACGTTCAGGCACAATCCGTAGAGTTTGTGCTGGAGACGATTGAGGAACTTCTCGGCGCAACTGAGGAAAAATTAGTATTCATTTGGGATTCGCTGGCATTTACGCCGGCTATATCAGATGTTGAGGGAGATTTCAACCCGCAATCATCGATGGCAGTGAAAGCACGAATTCTTGCAAAGGCAATGTCAAAACTTGTCATTCCTATTGCGGATCAGCAGGCAACACTGATTGTTCTTAATCAGTTGAAGACCAACATTCCAAGAGGGCCAAACGCGCACATCGTTGCGATGACAACACCCTATATTACTCCTGGCGGCAAGGCGATGCATTATTCATATTCGCTGCGGATCTGGTTAACCGGTCGAAAGGCAAAGAGCGCATTTATTAATGACGAAAAAGGATTTCGTATTGGATCCGAGGTGAAGGTGAAGATTGAAAAGTCGCGCTTTGGAAGTACCGGAAGGAACTGCGCTTTTCGTATTTTATGGGGAACCGAGGATGTTGGAATCCGAGATGAAGAATCGTGGTTTGATGCAATTAAGGGATCCGAACGCTTGAAAAGCGCTGGCTCATGGTATACACTATCCATGGAAGATGGCTATACAAAGAAGTTCCAACCTTCTAAATGGAACGAATTAATTACAAATGATAATGAATTTCGTGCTAACATAATTCGTCTAATGGACGAAGAAATAGTTGAAAAGTTTGATCGGCGCCAGGGTGACGCTAAATCATTTTATGCCGAACCGGACGATTTGACTGTTCCACAAGAAGCAACCGCATAAGGAGATTTATCATGGTAAGTTTATCAGCACTATTAATGTTGTTCTCAATGAATGTCGCAGAGGCCCGACACGCCCCACGACAGGCGCATGCGCCGGCGAAGCACCACACGCACCATCAGGTGCAACACACTCCACACCACAAGCCCAAGCACGTTCATCGCCATTCGCATTATCGACATAATGGCATTCTTTGGAATTGGGTTCCAGGTCATTGGGTGGGGATCCGCTGGATCAGCGGACATTGGGCGATTGCTATCCGCCTTTGAGATTCTCAAAATAACTGCTTGACAAGAGCCTCCTGATCGGTTATATTAGTATAGTCGGCAGGAGGTTTTTGTTATGAGTGAATGTATGGAGTACAACTCTAAGAGCGCGGATAAATTTTTTGATTACACCGGTAAGATCGGCCGCCATATGGAATTGGCCAAAAGAGTAGCAACTCAATCAGTTTATCCGGATTATCGCCATGGCGCAGTACTAGTTAAGGGATCTAGTGTTCGCAATACTTGTTTTAACAAAGGAAGCTTTTGCTCTTTTGGTAACCGCTTTCGCAAAGAGCCCGGGCACGCTACAATGCACGCAGAATTGGGAGCAATCCTGGGACTTGATCGCTCCATCACCGAGGGCGCAACAGTTTTTGTTGCGAGAGTGGGAAAAGAGGGGGATTTTAAAATGAGCAAGCCGTGCTCAATGTGCCACGCTGCCATGAAGCACGTTGGCGTAAAGCGAGTGGTGTATACGATTGATAATGAGGTTGCAGGGAGCTACAAACTATGAAAATTGGCGATATTATTAAGGTAAGATATCCAGATGACGCTTATTATGCTGGAGAAGCATATATTGGTGTTGTTACAGGAACATATGAATCTGGCGCCGACGTTAATACATTTTGGTGTTTTGGGACAGACTCAGAACACATAATAGTCCCCCATAGAGACGAAATAGAGGTTATAAGTGAGAGCTAAATTTAAAGTTAACAGACTTGAGGGAGTCAAAAGTAAATGAAAAGAGTATTAATTATTGATGCGTTGAATGCATATTTGAGGGCATATATCGTTAATCCTTCGTTGTCACTAAACGGACAACCGATTGGCGGTATCAAAGGATTTTTTATGATCCTTCAAAAGCTTGTGCGCGAGACTTCACCTGATGAGGTGGTGATCATATGGGATGGGCCGGATGGCTCTCGCAAGCGCAAGACAATGGACAAAAATTATAAGTCAGGGAGGAAGCCGATTAAGTTAAATCGGGCGTTCCACAACCTTACAGACGACGAGGAACTGAAGAATAAGATTTGGCAGCAGACGCGCCTTATCGAGTATTTGAATGAGATGCCTATCGTTCAGGCAATGATCCCAGAGGTCGAGGCAGACGATATTATTGCGTATGTTTCGCGTTTGCCTTATTATAAGGGCTGGCAAAAGTTGATTGTTTCAAATGACAAGGACTTTATGCAGGTATGCGATGACGAGACAATCTTGCTTCGTCCTGTCAAGGGCGAGTATTTAAACATTCGTCGTATCATTGAACAAACCGGCGTTCATCCAACAAACATGGCCCTTGCAAGGGCTATCATTGGGGATTCTTCAGATAATCTTCCTGGTATCCGTGGTGTTGGTTTCGGCACTGTTAAAAAGCGTTTGAGTTTCCTGTCTGAAGAAAAGACATATAACATTGATGATGTTATTGAACATTGCGAAAGTGTCGAGAGCGATCTTAAATTTTATTCCAACATTGTCGAAGGAAAAGATCTCATCGAGCACAATTATAAGATGATGCAACTGTATGCTCCACAAATGTCTATTCAGTCGAAGATCCACGTTAAAGAGTCGATTGAGAACTTTGAGGCCACTTTCAATAAAACTGAAATTATTGGCATGATGCGCGAAGATGGTTTCGGAGAGCTAAATTGGGAAGATCTCAAAGAAAAACTGAATCGCATCAATTATCAGTATAATCTTCCACAAAATTGATCACATTTAGCATTGACATTAGGGGTGTCTGTGCTATACTTACCATTACATAGAGAGGGGTTAATGGTTCCATCCGATAACAGTAGTTTCGCAAGATATGGCAAAGCGTTTCAAGAGGGGTTAGCGCAGCTTATCTTCGAAGACCGGTCGTTTGCCGAACAAATCACAGAGGTTCTAGACGTTAGTTTTTTAGAACTTGAGTATTTGCGCGTCTTTGTAAAAAAGATCGTCAATTACCGCGCAAAATATAGCACGCATCCGTCTGTCGATGCGCTCATTTCAATTCTCAGAACCGATCTGGAAGATGAAAATGAGATAATCCAAAAGCAAGTCAGAGATTATTTTGCTCGCATTCACACCAAAGAACTTGATGACATTAAATATATCAAAGAGACGGCACTAGATTTCTGTCGAAAGCAGAACTTAAAAGAAGCAATGCTTAAGTCCGTGAATTTACTACAGAGTTGCTCGTTTGATGAGATCTCAAAAGTTATTAATGATGCGCTCAAGTTAGGTTCAGAAACCAATTTCGGTTATGATTTTATTGAAGATTTTGAGGAGAGATATAAACCAAGGCACCGAAATCCTTTAACAACTGGATGGGGGGACGTTGACAAGATTTGTGGTGGCGGCCTGGGTAAAGGCGAACTTGGAGTGGTGATTGCTCCCACTGGCGCCGGCAAGTCGATGGTTCTGGTTCACCTTGGGGCACAAGCGATTGAAGAGGGGAAAACTGTAGTCCATTATACACTTGAGCTATGCGACACCGTGATCGCCAACAGATATGATAGCTGTATTACTGGCTACCCACTTTCAGACTTGCCTTCATTTAAAGAAGAAATCTTTGAACAAATTAGTGACATTGATGGTAGACTAATAATCAAAGAATACCCCACAAAATCTGCTTCACCAAACACGATTCGTTCGCACCTTTCTCGCCTTGTAAAGCGTGGAATTAAGCCTGGCGCAGTCATCGTTGATTATGCAGATTTATTAAGGCCAATTGTTGTCAGAAAAGAACTTCGGAGCGAACTCGAATCTATTTATGAAGAGCTACGAGGTATTGCAAAGGAATTTGAATGTTCCATCTGGACAGCTTCTCAAACGAACCGATCCGGTCTTAACGCAGAGGTAATTACGATGGAGCAAATTTCAGAAGCGTTCAATAAATGTTTTGTAGCAGATTTCATTTTTTCTGTTTCTCGTACAATTGAAGATAAGCAGAAAAACCAGGGAAAGTTATTTATTGCCAAGAACAGAAATGGCCCCGATGGGATAGTTTATGACATATTTATGGATACATCCAATGTGAAAATTCGTATCTTGCCAAAAGCGCCCGGCGTTACAAACCAAGTGCAATTAAATCCAGTCGCCCTAACGTCAAAAATGCAGAAAGACCTATTACAAAACAAATATGAAAAATTTAAGAGGAGACCATAACAAATGAGGACACTAGAGAATACACGACGTTTTAGATTATCAGATACTTTTATTGAACCCTTTAAAGAGCAGGAAGTCCCGTGGGGACCGCTTGGCTATGTAACATTTAAGCGGACGTACTCTCGTCGGCTCAACGAGTTTGATCCGGAGGCAACCGGAAGCGAAGAGTGGTGGCAAACCTGCCGCCGTGTCGTGGAGGGAATGTTTAATATTCAGAAGCAACACGTTATTACTCTTGGTCTTGAATGGAACGACTCAAAGGCACAGAGAACCGCGAAAGATGCCTATGATCGGCTTTTTAATTTGAAGTGGACTCCTCCGGGCCGCGGCCTTTGGATGATGGGTACAAAGTTTGTTGAAGAGAAGACGGGCGCAGGACTTTTTAATTGCGCTTTCCGTTCCACCAAAGATCTGTCCACAAAAGGCGGTTATTTGTTTTCGTGGATGATGGACGCCCTTATGTTGGGCATTGGTGTTGGTTTTGATACTTTGGGCGCGGGCACGATCACGCTCCGAGAGCCACAGTATACCAAC
>Ga0208684_1002005_pt1 | contig 10114 bp, 10 predicted proteins | sample MalvireepMed_b05_FD_184245 | JGI IMG/M metagenome (GOLD analysis project Ga0208684, IMG submission 184245) | Marine viral communities from the Global Malaspina Expedition - Malaspina viral metaG DeepMed_b05 (SPAdes) (version 2) | ecosystem: Environmental > Aquatic > Marine > Oceanic | place... | reverse complement strand
GTATCAGATGCTGGAGTTGTACAAGGGCGGCGCGACCGAGAAGCAGATCGGGGAGACCCTGGGCGTCGACAAGTCCCAGGTGCATCGGTCGATCAAGCGCGTGCTCAACGATCTCGCCGAGAAGTACTCCGGCATGGCCGACCAGATGCGCGGCCTGCAGATGGAGCGGTATACGACCCTCCTGTCCCGGTGGTGGCCGCGGGCTTTGACCGGCGACGAGGCCGCGACCAAGATGGTGATGTCGATCATGCACCGCATCTCGGAGATCAACGGCGTGATTCCGAAGGAGCCGCTTATCACCATCGACCAACGGGCGATCAACCTGACCCAGGGCGAGGTCACATTCTCAATCGAGGCGGCTAGTGGCAACTACCTCAACGGCAACGGCCCCGACGGTAACGTACCGGAGACCCAGTCTTTACCCGAAGCAGCAGGCGGCGATATTCAGCCCTGACCGCTACGGGATCATCGAGGGGTCGACGAAATGTGGGAAAACCGTGGCCTGCATCGCGTGGATTCTGGAGCAGGCTATGGGAGGGCTGCGGGGCCAGGCGTTCTGGTGGATATCCCCGGTCTATCCGCAGGCGAAGGTCGCCTATCGGCGGCTCAAGCGCGGCCTGCCGGAGACCCTGTACACCGCCAACGAGTCCGAGCTTACGATCACGCTGGTGAACGGGGCGATCATCTCATTCCGGTCTGCGGAGAAGCCCGACAACCTTTACGGCGAGGACGTCTATGCTGCCGTGCTGGACGAGGCGACGCGGATGCGGGAGGAGGCGTGGCACGCGATCCGCTCGACCCTGACCGCGACCAGGGGCGATGTGCGGATCATCGGCAACGTCAAGGGTCGGCGGAACTGGGCCTATGCCCTGGCGCGTCGGGCCGAGGGCGGGGAGCCGGGGTGGACGTATGCCAAGCTCACGGCCTCGGACGCTGTCGAGGCGGGGATCATAGCGTCGGAGGAGATCGCGCAGGCCCAGCGGCAACTACCGGAGAACGTATTCCGCGAGTTGTACTATGCCGAGCCGTCAGACGACGGCGGGAACCCGTTTGGACAGGAAGCTATCCGATCTTGCATCGGGGACGTCTCCGGCGATCCTCCGGTCGTCTACGGGGTAGACCTGGCGAAGTCCGTTGACTGGACGGTCGTGGTCGGCCTCGACGATGCCGGGGCCGTGAGCCGGTTTGATCGATACCAGTGGCCCTGGGAGGAGACCGTTCGCCGGCTGGCCCAGGAGATCGGCACGACGCCCGCCATTGTAGACTCGACCGGGGTCGGCGATCCTATCGTTGAACGGCTCCAACGGGAATTGCCGAACGTCGAAGGCTATCACTTCTCCTCCTCGTCTAAGCAGAAGCTCATGGAGGGCTTGGCGATGGCGATCCAAACCGGGGAGGTGAGGTATCCGCAGGGCGTGATCGTCTCCGAGCTTGATGTCTTCGCTTACGAGTACACCAGGACAGGCGTCAGGTACTCGGCACCGGACGGGATGCACGACGACTGCGTGATGGCCCTGGCCCTGGCGGTATATGGCCGGACAGGTGCGCCGGGGGTGGGGGTATGGTAATCATATATAGACCGGCGATCCAGGGCGTCCACGGCCAATCCGTTAACGGATACGCGAGGGCGTGACGGACGAGACCAAAGAGATGCGGTGCCAGGGTTGCGGGAAGCTCCTCGCGGAGAAGGCCGCGTCCGGCACGGTGATCGTTTGCAGCCGGTGCAAGACCCGCAACGAGGCTGATTGATGAAACCATATTATGAGGACGATGCCGTCACCATCTACCACGGGGACTGTCGCGAGATTATGCCGACGCTGCCGCCGGTGGATTTGGTGTTGACTGACCCGCCGTATGGGATTTGTGAAGCCGCAGGCAAGAACAAGTCGCGAGGACTGCTCGCGACTTCCAAGGATTTCGGGGACGCAGCGTGGGACGATAAGCCGATAGATGCGCTCCTTATGGCAGCAGTGCGCGAGATGGCAACGACCAGCATTATATTTGGCGGCAACTACTACGACCTGCCACCGTCATCGTGTTGGTTAGTGTGGGACAAAGACAACGGTGCTACCGATTTCGCTGATGCTGAGATGGCTTGGACTAATATGCCCAAGGCCGTTCGGTTACTACGGTGGCGGTGGCAAGGGATGCTCCAGGGCGACATGGGGAATAAGGAATTCCGCTATCATCCGACACAGAAGCCCGTCCCTGTGATGCGGTGGTGCATCCAGCAAGCGGGCGAGGGCGTCAATACCATCCTCGACCCGTTCATGGGCAGCGGCACGACGCTCAGGGCAGCCAAAGACCTTGGGCGCAAGGCCATCGGTATCGAAATCGAGGAGCAATACTGCGAGATCGCGGCGAAGCGGATGTCGCAATCGGTGCTGGCGTTTGACGTCGTGTGATTCGTCGTGGTATCGTCCATAGCAGTGGCCCGATCCGGCGCAGTGTCCGAGGCGCAAGCCCGAACGCCGGTGGAGGTCACTATTGCCGTTCTGGGATACGCTGTTTCGCAAGCAGGCGCAAGAGCTTTCGACCACCGTACCGCTCAACCTCGACGTCGGGCAGGCCAGTTATCCTGACGTCAACTATCAGAACTTCGCCTCCGAGGGTTACGGCAAGAACGAGATCGTCCACGCCTGCATCCGCGAGCTGGCGACCTCCGCGGCCTCGCCCCGGTACTACGTCCAGGCTCCCTCGGCTGAAGGCGGCTCCGTCGAGGTCGAGTCCGGCCTGCTCTATGACCTGACCACCAAGCCGAACCCTTACGCGGACTGGTACTCATTCATTGAGCGACTGGTCACGTTTCTGATGGTCGCGGGTAACGCCTATGTGATCAAGGAACGGGGCAAGGGCGATCAGGTCTCAGCGATGTACCTCTTACGGCCTGACCGGGTGACCATCGTCGCCGGGGACTACGGCGCAGAGAGCTACATCTACACCGTGGGCGGCACCGAGTACGGTGTCGAGGGCCGCGACATGTGCCATCTGGCCCTACCCAATCCCGCCGGGGACATCTACGGATTGTCGCCCCTCCAGGTAGCGGCGAGAACAGTCAATCTCGACCTCAACATGACCGATTTCGCGAAGGTCTATTTCGCCAACGCGGGCGTGCCGAGCGGCTTGCTCAAGGTCAAGAGACGGCTGACCTCCCAGGAGGAGGCGTCGACGATTCGGGCGCGGTGGCGGTCTCAGTTCGGCGGGGTGAACAACTTCCACCGGATCGCGATCCTCGATGACGATGCCGAGTATCAGCCGATGAGTAACAGCCCCAAGGACATGGAATTGGCGGGGCTGCACAACCTGACCGAGTCCCGCATCTGCGCGGTCTTCGGCGTCCCGCCGATCCTGGTCGGGGCCAACGTCGGCCTTCAGCGGTCGACCTTCTCCAACTATCGGGAGGCCCGTCTGGCGTTCCACTCCGAGACCCTGGAGCCGATGATCGCCCGCATCCTCCGGTACTTCAATCGCAATCTGTTCGACGAGTACTCCGGCAACGAGACCCTCGCGGTCGACTGGGCCGCGATGCGGGCCGTCCTCGATGATCAGGCGGCAACGACGACCCGGCTGACGGGCCTGTTTGCCGGCGGCATCCTCACATTAAACGAGACGCGGGAGGCTCTCGGCTTCGACGCGGTCTCCGACGGTGCGCTCCGGCGTATCCCGTCGTCTATCTTCGAGGTCGCCGAGGGTCAGCCCGCCCCGGTCGCGGTCGACGCGGCACCGGTTGAACAGGCCCATCCGATCCTCGCCGAGATCAAGGCTCCTCGCGTCGCCCCTCGCGGTCGGATGCTGGCTCGGCGCATCCTGGAGGAGCGGGAGGAGGAGACGGACGCCCTGGCGGCTAAGACCCTGACGCACTTTCGCGGCATCCGCAACCGGGTCGATGGCATCCTGGGTCGCCACATGGAACGGCAGACCGGCGAGACGAAGGAATTCCCGTTCGCGGTCACCGACATGCTCCCACCAGTCGAGACCGGGAACATGGAGAGAATCCTGGAGGCCGCATATCGCCGGGTCAGCAAGCGGACGTTCGGCACGATCAACGACGTGGGCATCGCCGGGACTCTCGACTGGTCGGACAAGCTCCCGACGGTGCAGCGGGTACTAACCCAGGCACCAACACGGGCCGCGATGATCCACCGGACGACCTCCAAGGCTATCGGGCGGGCGGTAGGCATCGGCCTGGAGCGCGGGTACTCCATCGAGCAACTAGCGCGAGGCGTACCGGACGATAAATTCCCCGGCATCCGTTCGATTCTGGGGGAGACCGAGAACCGGTCAAGGCTGATTGCCCGCACCGAAATAATGCGTAGCCAGAACCAAACCACAGTCGGATTCTACAAAGAGCAGGGCTTCGTCTATGTCCAGGCTGACGACGTGGACGGCGATCCAGATGATCTTTACGTCGATCCTGGCGACCCAGAAGGCCGGACGTGCGCGGAGCGGCACGGCCAGATATATACCCTGGAGGACGCCCAGAACATAGACGACCACCCGAACGGGACGCTCAATTGGGTTCCGATGCCGCGAGGTTATACAGGGGGAACAACGTGATCCACAAGACCATGATTGCCAGCGCGAAGGCCGTCGACGAGGCCGAGGGGATCGTCGAGGCGTACACGAACACGATGGGCGTGGTCGATGCCGACGGCGACATCGTGGAGCCGACCGCCTTCAACGCCTCCATCGCGGACAACCTCCCGATCCCGGTTCTGTCCGGTCACGATCAGGGGAAGCTGGTCGGCAAGGTGGTATTCGCGCAGCCGAGGCATATCGAGGGCGACGAGTACCGGCTATTCACCAGGATGCAGATGAACATGGAGACCGAGGCAGGCCGGGACGCCTTCAGCAACGTCGCGGGCGACTACGTCCGCGAGTGGAGTATCGGGTTCAATATCCCGAAGGAGTCCGACGTCGAGCAGGAGGGCAGCGATGTCTCGACTGTGGTTCGCCGCATCGCGAACCTGGACTGGGTCGAGGTCTCCTCAGTGATTCGCGGATCGTCACCGGCAACGTCCACCGTCGCGGCTAAATCCTCGCCGGTCGCGGACGCTGAGAAGGGCGCGATCCCGTCCCATCTGACCGCCTGGGTCGAGGAGGCCTGGGACGGCGGACTGATGCGGGGCAGGATCAAGGGCGGGGCGGCGACCCTCCGAGCGGCTCACGCCTGGGTCGATCCCGACGGTGATCCCGAACTCAAGTCGAGCTACAAATACCTTCACCACCATATCGGGCGCAACGGTCGAGGCGGGGCCGCGAACGTCAGGGCTATCACAACCGCCCTGGCGAACCTCAACGCCCGCAGGACGTCCATACCGGAGAACGACCGGCGCGGGGTATATAACCACCTCGCACGGCATCTCCGCGAGGCGGGCCGGAAGCCGTCCGAGCTACGGTCTGCCGGACTGCCTGATCACTCCAAGCCCTACCCAAACTTCCACGCCTGCCGGATGCGGGAGCCAGGCGAGTTTGACGAGTTCCGCACCGCCGCCGAGACCATCGACGACAGGCCGGTAGCGGTGCTGTACGGCAGGGAGATGGAGACCGGGGATTGGGCCATCGCGGCCTACCATCTACCGGTCGACGATTGGACTGAGGACGAAGCCCGCGCGTTCTGCGAGGAACACGACGGGATCAAATTTGAGCCAGCTACAGGCGAGGACGACGACGAGGCCGGGAACGACGACGCACCGGCAGACGATGACGCGACGGACGAAGCCGCCTCCGGCACGGCCCCAGAGGCCGCCCTGGACACGGCAGAGCGGACGTTACGCCTCCAACGGGTCAAGCTCGCCCTGCATGGAATACACCAACCGAAGGAGTTTTGATTTGAACACCAAAGAGATGAGACAGGAGGCCAACGCCCTCCTTGGTCAAGCGGAAGTATCCCTCAAGGACGGCAACGTCGAGGAGTTCGACCGCATGATCGCGGACGCGCAGGCCAAGATGGAAGAGGCCGACAAGATCGACGCGGCAGCGTCCCAGTTGAAGATTCTCCAGGGCGAGTTCAGTCGCCCGACGAACAGCGTACCGATTGCCGACAAGGACGTCGCGGCATACGACCCGAACGACACCGGCGCGATCAACAAGGCGTCCTACAAGCCCAGTGCCTGGGTTAAGGGACTCCCGGCGATGGCGCAGCCAATGTGGGTGCAGGAGCAGATGGGCCATACCCAGAAGGACGAGGCCCGGTTCCAGACCGACACGTTCGTGAAGTGGCTCCGCAGCCCGTCCGACGACGTGTTCTGGAAGACCGCATCGGCAGACGAAGTCAAGGCGATGCAAGAGGAAACCGATGCCGAGGGTAAGATAGCACTGCCCCTGTAGCTAGTAATAGCTATAGCAAACCCGGTGAATTGCGGGAAGGCTAAATCGAGAGATAAGCTAATCCGCAGCCAAGCCCAGAGAACGGCAATAGTACCTGGGAAGGTTCAGAGACTAGGGGATGACCAGCCGAAGGAATAAGCCCCACCAGTGCCGGGCAACCCGAACGGGTTGATGAGATAGTCCGAACTCACGGGAAACCGTGAGAGGCCAGCAGAAATGATTGGCCCGCCTGAAAAGGTAGTAACAAAATGGGTTTCTTCGTTCCCGAACAGTTTATTAGTCAGACGATTCACGATCCAGGAGTACCGGGCAGTCAGCTTCGGCCCCTCTGCACGGTGATCCGTGTCTCGTCCAAGGACGGCTACGTGCCGACGATGGGCAGCGCGACATGGGCCGCGATAGCCGAGGAAGCCGCGTTCAGTGACCAGACTCCCACGGTCGGACAGGTATCATTCTCGCTGGAGAAATCCGGCGGGCTAGTCAAGACGACCCGCGAGTTGCTGGAGGACTCAGCGATCAATCTCCCGGCGTTGCTGACGCAGATATTCCAGGAGAGCGCGGGCAGGTTTGAGGACGTCGGAATCATCAGTGGCAACAATACCACTCAGTACGCCGGGATAATGAGCGACTCTTCCGTGGCTTTCTACACTATGGCCGGGTCAACGAGTGTTGTCACAGCCGACCTTATCGGCACGTTCTACGCCCTGGAAGCCCAGCATCGGGCCAATTCCACTTGGGTGATGAAGTCGGCGATCAACAGCCTCATCAACCAGATTCAGGTCACCGGCAACGGCGTCACTGGAATTGCCAACATCACCACCGCGCCATCGGCCTTCATCCTGGGCAGGCCCGTGGTGGACACCGACGTCACCAGCGGACTGGGCGGCAGCATCACCAGCACCGAGAAGATCGCCATCTTCGGGGACTTCCGGCAGTACTACATATTCGACCGGGTCGGCTTCACGATCAGGCGCAATGACAGCCTGTACATGGAGAACGATCAAGTGGGCTTCTTCGCCAGCAGGCGGGGTGACGGTCAGGTCGGATTGGCCGCAGCCTTCAAGATTCCCAGAGCCGCATAGTTTAGCGGCAACAAGTAGGGCGCGGGGCTTCGGCCCCGCGTCCTGATGGGGAGGAGATTTATGCCAAAGGCCACAAGCCTAGTGAACGTGACCTTCGGGGCGACCGGGGAGGTGTACGAGATGGGCGAGGTCTACAACGTCCCTGCCGCTATCCTCAAGAAATACCCTGACTACTTCAAGAAGCAGGCAACGAAGCCCAAGACCAAGCAGGCCACCACCGGGGAGAATAAATAGTGGCGACCCGTCACACATACGCGACCGCTGATGACCTCCGCGACTACCTCGCCGGGACGAGCTACTCGTCCGGCTGGACGTCTGACGCGGGTTCTATCCGGCGCATCTTGGAGGCGGTCAGCCGGCGGATCGACGACTACTGCGGAGGCGGGACGTTCGGGCCGCTGACCGAGACCCGGTTCTATGACATCGGCTCCGGCAGTCTGCGGGATTCGCCCCAGTATCAGACCGTCGCGATCACGGACGACATCAAGACCTCGATGTCGACTCCCGGCGTTGTGCCGCTGGACGGCTGGATCGTCAGCCCGACGACGGTGACGGCTTACGGGGCGACCGACCGGGCAACCTCGGAGACCTTGACCGAGGGTTACAACGCGGACTTCTGGCTGATGCCGTACAACTCCGCGCCGAAGACGATCCTGAAGTTGAACGAGGACACGACCAAGGGATTCGATGCCGGCCAGCAGACCCTCTCGATCCTCGGCTCCTGGGGCTATACCGCTGATACGGTCAGTGTCACCACCTCTGATGCCATAGGATCAACGACGGCGACGTCCGCATCGGTATCGTCTGCGGCTAATCTTGGCCCCGCTCAGACCATCCTCATCGATTCTGAGCAGCTATATATCACGGCAATCAGCGGGAACACGCTCACGGTGGAGCGAGGCGTCAATGGCACGACTGGAGCAACCCATAGCGGCGGTGCCTCACTCTACCGGTACGACTATCCAGAGTTAGTTGTCCAAGCGGCTCTCGACCTGGCGAAGATCGTATTCCGTGATCGTGACCTGGGTGCCGTCACGACGATAGGCTCTGGCGACGCCGCGATTACGTCCGCAGCCGGGGAGATCAATTCGATCCTGATGACGCTCGATCAGTATCAGGTCACCGGCACCAGTAACGGGGTGTTCTTTTAATGCCGCCCACTCCGACGACGACGTTCAAGCTCAAGGGGCCGGTCTTTGAGAAGCCGACCCAGATCAGCCTCGGATTCACCGAGGCGGTCAATCGGGGACTGCTCGACCTCGCGACCATCGAGGGATCGAACAAAGTTCTCGAGCAGTTGTGGGGGCCACCGGTCTCGCAATACAACAAGGCTCCACGCGCATCTAAACACGGGCGCAAGACCGGCGAACTGCGGCGTCATGTCGGGGCCACAGTACCCGAGGACGGCATAGCGGTGATCGCAGCCGGTGAACAGCACGGTCGGCAGAACCTTATATATTCCGCGTGGGTCGAGGGGATCAGTAGCCGGAATCAGAGGTCGACTTTCAAGGGCTACGGGATGTTCCAGAACGCCTACGACCATATCAACAACAATCCGAAGCTGCACGAGGACTATATCGGGGACGCCATTATTGAGGCATTCCGTTGAGCCGGTCGGGGGCATTGGCCCAGATCGACACGCTTCTCGCGGCGATCTCCGACCCGGCGTTCGTGGCGGTGTATCGCGGGGAGCCGCTGTCGATCTCAGGAACGCCGGTGCTGGCCTTCTGGTTGACGGGACGGAGGAGCGACTTCGAGACCCTGGGCGACATCGGGTCGCGAGTATCGGTCACGGTGCGGGCCTATTTTAGGATGCAGGATTCGCCCGACGTGCGGGAGAGTATCGAGGAGGAGGTCTGGGATGCGATGGTTCAGATCGACACCCAACTCCGGTCGGACGCCGACCTTGGCGGCAACGTCACCGATTCCTCGGTCGGGGCCGCGACAGTCGGATATCAGAATATGAGCGGCGGGGTGTTCCGCACGGTGACCGTCCCTTACGAGATGGAGCTTTACGGCGAGGTGACCATCACGCCGTAGCGGCCCCAGGATGGCCGGAGAGCGATGTTATGGAGGAAGTAGTATATGGCTAAAGTAAACGGGCTGAACGTCCGTCTTTACGTCGAGGGGTATGACCTGTCGGGCGATGCGAATGCCCTGAGCGGACTGGGCTACAACAACGAACTTCTGGACGTGACGACGCTCGACGTCGAAGCCAAGAAGCGGATCGTCGGGATCGCAGATGCGGAGATCAGCGTCGATGCTTGGTTCGATGCAGCGTCGAACCGATCCCATGCGGTCTGGACATCCAATAGCGGCAAACAGCCGACGGCTGATCAGGACGTTCTTGTACCGATGGGGGCGGCGGTGGGCGATCCGTGCGTCGGGCTGGTCAGCAAACAGGGGACATACACGACGACCCGCTCCCCTGGGTCTGCGATCTCGGCAAACGCAACCTATACGACATCGAACGGTGCAGGGCTAGATTTTGGAACCATGCTGACTGCCCATGATGACACTCATTCTTCGGCTGGCTCTGGCACGGTTGTTGATGGTGGCGCGGCAACGTCTAACGGCGGGGCCGGGTATCTGCAAGTGCTCAGCGTTGCCTCTGGCAGTGTCACGGTCAATTTACAGGAATCTACCTCCAGCGGTGGTTCATACTCCAATTTCATGACGTTCTCAACTGTAGCAACAGCGGG
>Ga0208684_1001999_pt1 | contig 10131 bp, 19 predicted proteins | sample MalvireepMed_b05_FD_184245 | JGI IMG/M metagenome (GOLD analysis project Ga0208684, IMG submission 184245) | Marine viral communities from the Global Malaspina Expedition - Malaspina viral metaG DeepMed_b05 (SPAdes) (version 2) | ecosystem: Environmental > Aquatic > Marine > Oceanic | place... | reverse complement strand
GGACACAGGTGCGCGAGGCCGATATGACGCCGGAAGAGATAGCCGCATATCACGAGGGATTTGCCGATAACGAAAAAGCAGGACTCCATAAAATTTACTAGAGGAGGAAGCATGAAATTCTACCGACTGAGCGTTTCGTCTCAGCGGGATGGCCACGCAGGGTACTACTGGTTCACCTCGCTGAAAGAAGTGGAGAAAGCCAAGAGAGAGTGGAAGGCACGGGAGGAACCTGATCAAGTACAAATGGATTCTTACCACACGGAGTATCCCATAACTACCAGTTATGGAATTGAATACGAGTTAGAGGTCGAAACCATCAGCTTGCGATATCTCAAGAAGGACATCCTTTGGGTACTCAACCATTACGCCGCTCATCCTAACAACGGATAAAAAGGGAGTAAAAAAATGCGGAGTACAATGATAGTAGATAAGACAAGCCGTGTAGATACCATCTACATCTACGGAAAGCTTGCAGGCGCGCTGAACAGCGATGACATCGCCCAAAATATCTCAGATTTATGCGGTGAACTAGCACGTAATTTCCACGTTGACACTGACGTGAAAATCTCTCAGGCATTAGCGGGTATCTGCGAGGTACCGGACACATCGGCTGATTATTTACGTGACAACATCGTTGTTCGGGAAATAGCGTCATGGGCATTAGACAATCACTTCGATAAAGTCGGTAATTATCTAGATTTGTCCGACTTTGAACTAACGAAAATTCTTACATGGCTTAACATGGAACAGTCCAATGACTAAAGAACATTGCGGTGAACACGCAGGTCGTATACCCCCTGCTATTCTTGGGAGCATCGACAGGTACGTGAAGAACAGGATTACGCCGGGAGGATTCATGACGGCGGTACTTGAAAACAGATTGGCTGAGTCCATTCAACGGGCTGATGATATCAGCTTGAGGGCTCTGCCTGAGATAGTAAAATATTGCCAGGAAGAAATCCCGACAGAGTGCTGGGGATCTCGCAACCGTGTCCACGAATGGATACGAGGAGGAGTGGGCTGAGATGACTTCCAACGAGAACGAGAAGGGTGCAGGTGAACCCCATGAAGGTTGGAGGGCAACCCGTACCGGATACACCAGTAACGATGGCTATTACATCGGGCTTCATGGCCCCACGGGAAGGTACTGGGTCAACTCTCCCGATGGTCGCCTGGGAATGAACTTTGGTAGCTTTGGGTCTGCTGAAAAGCTTGTCACGAAGCATCGTAGAATCCGATTCCTTTTTGGCTCTCCAGATATAAATGAAGAGCATTGGGGCAACTCATGATATCCAGCCAGCACGATGACGATCTAACCAATGTCATAAGTATTTTGAAGGATATGTCCAACGAATTGGATGGAGACCTGTATATCTGTAAGAACTGTGGCAGGAATTCATGGAAGAATCTCAAGGAAGGCAGGGTTGCCAGCGAGATCTTGGCGATGTTGAGGAAGGGGCGAAAGTGCCAACTAATGATACGAGAGTTTCTCTCCGAAGGAGAAGAATCATGACAATTAAAAGCGGTCACCCGGAAGAAGTTTTTGTGAGCATGATCATGGAAAAAATAAAGGTGTATGGTAAGCTACTGGAGTTGAGAGAATTCCGTCATGTGACTTCTCCTAGTGCTGGGATGCGCCAGTTCTCGTGTGAGTTGAGTAAGGAATCTCTTTCGATACTTGCCGTAATCGAAAAGGAAATTTACGAAGCCCTGGACGGAGCGCATGAGGTTGGCCAAGACATAGGCCAAGTGCGAGGCGAGATCCGGGGAGAGGCACAAGCCCATGCGAACTCGTGAAGCAAGAAGGCTCAGACGCCGCACCCTGCGTCACGCACGTATCAGGGGGCACCAGCCCCGCCTCGTCTCCCATCACGGCGCACTGGCACTCTATGGATGCCAACGCTGTAATGAACTGTTCGAGTGCTGGGATGCACCAGCCATCGTGAGCGGCCCCATGGCGCACGTTGTTTGTCGCGGCATTGATGCCGGATGGTTGAGGAAATTATTTATTAAATTGATCTCGTACTGAGTATAAAAAATGCTGGGCTGGTCACCAGAGCAGGATGGCCAGCCCAGCATTAGGGCATGAAAGGAGGAAGAAAACATGCCCATCCGCCACTAGGCGAACTCTTGCAGGAGGAAAACCTAGTGACGGCTACAAACCGAACGCTCTAGGAGCATCCGACTTGAACCTATTAAGACTACCCGCCTTCAGTCAACCTCCCCTGATTTGCATACGACCTACGACCCAATGTGTTTGCCCGGCTATCCATTTGTGCATCATTCACTAACCTTAGGAGTGGCAATCGTTGGAAGGTCTATGTCCATCAAGTCGGTTAACTCAGTGAAAGAATCCTTAAGTTCCATTAACTCTCCCAAACGGTCTTCCCTTACTTGCACACCAACGATTTTTCCATCTTCGTGGAGAAAGGGCATAAGATCCTCAAGTGCCCCCGTTAACCGCTCAAACTTCTTTACAATGTTTTTTGATTCTTCTAAAGAAAACTTTGATCCATCACGTTTGCGAGGTGCTAAGTGCTTTTTGTTCACAGCCATAAACCTATCCTCCATTTGAAAAGTGTAATATAACCAACCCCTAAAAATCCCATTGTGCATCATCGACTGGTTCTCGTATATGATCTGACCATCTTCCGGTAGCACGATCAAAATTGAGTCGGCAGTAACCGTTCGTACCGATCCATCCCCACCGCACCTTCCAGCAGTGGAATTCACTGGGCTCCAAGTCCTGCGGATGCCGCCAAACAGTTATACCTAGGTCAGCCTTCGCGAACCATGACGCCGATCCAGCGATGTCGTGACCAGTGGTAATGACCTTCTTCTCACTGCGACGGTCAGGGGGAATCTTAGTGGGGTGGGCTATGAAGAATACATGGGCATCATGTGCCTTGGCCCATTTCTGTACCTTGGTCAGCATCTTGCTGATTGCATCCGTCTCTCTATCCGAAGGCGGTAGCTCTATGAAATTGTACGGATCAATTACCAAAACTCTACATCCCATTTGCATGACCGATGCCGATCCTACCCTTAGAATCCCATCGATAGTTGTGGGTCCATCGCGTGTATGGTCCATGAACAGGAAGTGCTGATCTATCCATTCATAAGCATAGTCCTTGGCCTCTGTTTTCATTCTCGTGGAGATGCCCTCGAAGAAGGGCTGATCCATCAGCTTCTGTGCAAGCTGTGCCATGTGCAGGGCAGGTGGTTTCTCGAAGCTACAGTATGCCGTCTTCCATCCTTCGGACCTAGCTAGATTCAGGCAGAATTGATCGATCAAATCACTCTTACCTGAGCTTGGAAAACCCGTCACTATCGTCACCATTCCCGGTACGATCTGGATCATCTTGTCAACCGATCTGATACCAGTCGATGCCCCTTGGATCTGTCCTTCTTCGTACAGTATATCGTACTCTTTACGGAAGTCTTTGGCCCTGTGTAATCCCACCGTTGGATAAGGATCACATACATCCAGTTGCCCTAGGAGATATCCTGCTCCTCTCTCTGCTAGTGCTTCGGATGAATCCTTGTAATCCTCCAGATCCATCGTCCACACTCTCTCCGTACCTATCCTTCTGACGATCTCGTCACGTAAAGCGAAGCCAGCTTCGTCGTTATCAAAACACAAGATGATTCTTGCTGCCGATTCAATTTGCTTTTTAGCCCTCCAGACATACTGGAATTTCTTGTCTTCCCGTGGATCTACCTTTCCATCCTTCACATGGGAGGGTGCCCCGTTAGGTATGGACATAACCGTCAGGTTGTCCGGTAAATCACACGACAACCACGACAACGCATCCATCTCCCCTTCCACGAGCAGGATGTCATTGCCCTTGACGTAATTATCCAGATTAAAAAAGTCCCGACACACATTCTCTTGGCTATAGAACTTCTTCTTATCCGCACTACGCCATTTGATTGCCACGATGCCGGTGCCATCACGGTACGGGAACCCTACTGCCGGTACGTTCCTGCCATTGAACGTATAGGTGCCCTGAACGGTGTGGTTTTTGATTACATCTTCACCAATGTTGCGGCTTTTGAGGTACTTGTGGACGGTATCGTTTGAACCAAGGGGGGGGGTTATAGGTAGTAGGGGCGTTTCTTCGTGCATCCATCCTCCGTTTGCATCACAATGATGGCAGTGGTATCGGACTCCATCGGAGTCGATATTGATTGATAAAGACCTGTCGTGTTTATGTTTGGAGCGGGTGTGATGACACTCGGGACATCTCTTTTTGTATTGCCCCGGTGAAAGCTTGTCGGCTAATAACTTGATCTTATTTGGGACTAGCCGCTGAAGCATCCACCCCCTCCTTTTCTACTAGTTCTCTAAATCTACTAATAACTTCTTCTCTTCTTTCTACTGGTCCTAGTACTACTAGTATCCTAGGAAACTGTCTATCTAGACCCCACTCGACATATTTTAATTTGATAGACCTATCATTTTTATATATCTTACCTTGAAGAAGGTCGAGTACCAAAGACTCATCTAGGTCGGGTCGTTTAGATTGATAGAAAATTTTTAAGGCAATGACCAAGTCTTCTTCATAAAGGGTATCATATGTTGGGCACTGAAGTGCAAAACTTTTTGAGTAATCAATGGCTTTTTTTGATTTGATGAAAGCGGGTCTACCCTTTATCGATACGAGTCGCCGTGAATTGGATTTCGAGGCAGGCTCCCCTACTATCGTAAGCTCACACAAGTTGTTGTCAAGGCCCTTGCGTAACCCTTGTCGTTGAGCTATCATCTATTCGTCTCCACCGGACGGAGACTATAACGTCAACCGATTTTCGAGGCAACTGAGGAGATCCCTTGGTGCAGATAAAACAGAGAATCAGGGTCTATGAGGGAGTTGGACCTCCTCCAGCCAATTCAGGGCCTCCTACCAAATGGGGGCACCTGCCGCTGGATACGGTTCAGGTGGGTGATTTGATTGAGATGACCATGGACAGCGAGGAGGTGCAAGGCAAGATCAATGCAGTGAGGAGTTATGCAGGTAGGCTGGCTAGGAAGACCGGCAAAAAGTTTAGTGTTCGCATTACCGACTACGGAATAGGAATTTGGAGAGTCAAATGAGTGTTACGAAAGCACTGACGGAGTCAGGTGATATTACAATCCTTGACGATGTACCCATTCCACATAGGGCAGAACGAAGGTCATATCCTTTTGCAAAACTGGATGTGAATCAGTGCTTCATGGTCGAATGTGAAGACATCAAGCACGAACGCAGTGTCCGTTCATCTGCTACTCGCTGGAATAAGAACGACGAAGGGAAACGCTATGTCGTGAGGCGTATAGAAGATACCGAATCAACAGTCGGTGTATGGAGGACTTCTTGAAACTCACCAATAACTATGGCGCACCGGATTCTATTGTGGATGCCATCCGCGAAGATCCATACACGAAGGACGGGGCAGACTTCAGCGTTACGGAGTTGATCAAGCCCCCACAGATTCGCCGCCTGTGGAATAAGCACGAGGAAGATATCAGTGTTGATGTGCGAGAACAGATTTGGAAGTTGTTGGGCACGGGTGTTCATGCCGCGATTGAACGTGCGGATAGCGAGGGCACCAAAGAAAAGAGGTTCCACGCTGAACATGATGGCGTCACGATAAGCGGTGCTATCGATCTTATCAGAGATGATGGATCGATTACCGATTACAAAGTGACATCAACCTATTCGGTACAGCGTGGGTTGAAGGAGGATTGGGAGAAGCAGTTGAATCTCTATGCTTGGTTGCTAAGAAAAAACGACATCACTGCTACCAAGTTGAACATCGTATGTATCTGCCGTGATTGGATGAAGTCTAGGATAGGCAAATATGACTACCCGGAAAGTCCGGTTGTCATGTTATCCGTGCCGATGTGGAGGGATGGGCGGCAGGATGATTATGTGGACCAACGTGTCCGGGTGCATACACAGGAATCTACTATCCCATGTACGCCGGAAGAGCGATGGGCTAGGGGGGCATATCAGGTGAACCCCATGCACGGTGGAGGTGGCAAGCCTCGTTCTTTCGATAGCCTGCAGGACGCAACCAACTACATCAACAATAAAAAGACTGGCTCGTATAAGATCGTTGATGGTGATGCAAAATATGTACGATGCGAGAGTTGGTGCGAGGTTGCGGAATTTTGCCCACAATGGAAAGGGGGATGAGGGATGATGGAAAAGATCGAGATTACCATGGACAGCGAGGAGATGAAGGAAAGGAATCAGAGTGTTTCGATGTTCAAGGATGAGGACTTGGCTGTCTTATGGGAGGAAAGCACCCTGAAGGGTATCCATCAAAACCTCAAAGAAGTTATCGAAACTGAGAAGACGGTAGTGTGGCCGGAAATCTACAGCTTTCTGTTGGCTGACATAGCTATGAGCCTAAGAAAGATAGCCGACGAGGGTCTTGAGGTAACGTCTTTCTGACCTTGTGTAGTAGAGGTTTGGGCACGGTATAATGACACCAAAAAGGGAGGGAGAGGAAATGGTAGCTAAGAGTTTAGGTGCTGCGTCGATATGGAAGACGCTGTCGAAGATCAACGTGAACGAATTCACGGAAGAGAAGGGTGGGTTGACCTACCTGAGTTGGAGTCATGCCTACAGGATTATGATGGAGAATTATCCTGAGTTGATGATCAAGTGGCATGGCACCACTGATGAGCAAGGTGTGACTAGAGATGTCACTTATTACGAAGGTGGCACTGCATCGGTTAGTTGTTCGGTAACGATTGGCGATGTGGTTAGGGAGATGTGGCTACCAGTGATGGACTACAGGATGAAAAGCATAGCCCATCCTTCGTCACGGGATATTTCTGATTCTAAAATGAGATGCCTGACCAAGTGCTTCTCTCTTCATGGATTAGCAAACTATATATACAGTGGGGACGGGCTTCCCGCGGAAGATGTGACGGCCGTGACGGCCCCCAAGCAGAAGGCTAAGGCTAAGGCGAAGCCCAAGGCTAAGGCCAAGAAAGCTGAGAAGGCGGAGGTATCGACATCGAACGGAGGTATTTCCGATGACGAGTTGGCTGCGTCCTTGAGGGAAGCTTGCAACAAGGCGGCGAAGGGTGGATGGCTACCGGATGCGAACACTCAAGACGAGATCAAGGCAGCACTGAAGAGCAAGAACGTGAAGGCGATGACAAAGCTCGTCAACACGGTAAGTGAATTGTCGAAAGCCGCACTAATACTCCACGATGAGACAGAGGAGCAGGGGGAATTGATCAATGGCTAATCCATATAAGAATGTAAAAGTGATAGACTTTCCTATCTTCACGAATCAGTTCAAGGACAACGACAAGGCTCCGGTCAAGTCGGGTAAGATTGAGTTCACTAGGGAATTCTTAAAAGAGATGGTATCTCATGCCAAGGAAGGCGAGATGCCTGTCGTAAGGGTGGCTATTTGGAACAGAACATCCAAGAAGGGCGTCGATTACGAGAACGCTCGCCTAGAGATCCTTCCGGTGCAGAGTGTTGCCGTGACTAGTGATGATGAAGAGGACGATGGCCTCCCCTTCTAAGAAGGTTCAATTTCTACTGAGGGTGGAGGGTGATATACTCTCCACCCTTCGTAGTTTGGCCCAAGAGAATGGCGTGAGTACGTCACGGTTGATGCGTGATATACTTGGAGAGTATGTTAATAAGTTGACGGAAACACCAGCCTCCTCTCCAACTATTAAAAAAAAGGACAAACAGTGGTGGCATTAGAAAGCAACAATGGAGATACGATCTCCTGTATCGTGTTGATAATAGATAGTCTAGCCAGAGAGAACGAGTCGATGGTGGTTATCGAAACCTTGCACGAAGAGGGTTGCCACATTTTCGATACGATCAAAGATAGCAACCGTATCGCTTACGAAAGAGACAAAGAACGAAAGCGTGGTGAGCAGCCGGTGTCGGACGAGGCACTTGCCCATCTTTATTCTTGCAACTGTGACACGAATATAGAAGCTGTTTTCACTAGGGGTGACGGAGCATCTCTTCTTGTTTCCGTGACGTTAAGCGAGATGAAAGATGTCCATGCGTGGTTGAACGACGAGAAGGTCACCAAGGATATGCTTCAGCGAGCGAGAGAAGTAGGTGATGACAGTCCCTTGATACGGACTTTGAAGCCTGTATTCAAGAAGAGGGTGGGCACTCTGGGCACATTTGATATTACCGGAATGACCATCAACTGAGATGCCTCTCTACGAAACCGCAGAGGATCGCCTTCAAGAGGATGGCGTGTCGTACAAGTTGCAAGCAGCATGGGGTCTGGATGTCTGGAGCTTCTCACCTTACGCCACCACGGGCGACTTGCTCTTGGGCAAGGACGGAATGCTCAGGGCGATATGTGAGGTGAAGCGAAGGTATAATGAACTCAACAAATACGAGACGTACATCATCAGCCGATCCAAGCTGGAGGGTCTATCGGCTATGGCCGCGGCGTTGAAGACCAAGGGATTACTCGCCGTGCAGTTCGATGATGTTCTTGCATGGCACGATGCAACGAAGGCTCTTGCATACGATACCAGATGGGGCGGGCGATACGACCGCGGAGACTCTAACGATGTAGAGTTAATGGTTCACATACCAATCGACAAATTAAAAATTATAAAAGGGGGATAAAAATGATTGTAGAGAATATACCGCTCAAGAATCTGAAGCCATCGAAGGATCAGGTTCGTATCACGTTTGACGAAGAAGGTTTGGATGCACTGGCCTTATCTATCAAGGAGCAGGGACAGGAGGTGCCCATCAAGGTACGCCGAAACGGCAAGGGCTATGAAATTGTTTATGGTCATCGCAGAACCGAAGCGTCGAGGAGGGCTGGACTCAAAACGATAGCGGCTATCGTGGAGGATCTTGATGATTCGGAAGCGTTACTGAAACAGGTATTGGAAAATGAATGTCGAGAGGATGTTGATGCTGTCGAAAAAGCTCGTGGCTATGCGCATCTTTTAGAGATGTTTGGTTGTAACAGATCTGAATTGGCACGGATGATAGGGTGTACCTCAACTTCAATAAATAGATCAATGCTAGCACTGAAGGGACTGGATCATGGAGTTGTCGTGCGTAACAGTGATGGAAAATTATCTGTAAGAAGAACTGCTGTAGTTATGGGGCTAAAGGGTGACTGGGAAGCGAGGCGGAAGATCGCTGATAAATTCACTTCAGAGGAATTGAATGACAATCAAATGCAAGATGTGTTAGTAGCCTACAACGCCGCATCAGGTGCAAAGGAAAAGAGCAGTGTGATTGAGGTGCGCCATCCGAAGCGTAGAGATTTCAGCTTTGAGCAGGAACTCAGGGCTACAAGCATGGATACTGAGCGCAAGTCTGACAAGCGTAGACTGGCGGAGATAACAGACGAGCCGATAGTGAAGGATTACACGGACGCAATGACTGCGTATCGTGATGCAATTAAGGAGGCGAGGGAATCTTATATCCGATTTTCTCCAGAGGCAATCCGTTTTACTGCCCGCAGGCATAGCATTATTACAAAAGAAATTATCGCTTTAGACGAGGTGTTCTCTAATGTCTAACGGCGACGAGAATGGCTTATCAGAGTGGGGCAGGAAGGAAGTTTTTTATTACGATATGCTTGTGAAATTAATGAAAGAACATTGTATGGGTCAGGCTAGGGCCAAGTCCAAAGAATTTCTTTGGGATACCGTGGTGGGGTTGTGGGATCCAACGATTGAAGATTTTGAGACGCCAACTAAACCTTGGTTCAACTCCCATCACCCAAGGTTCAATGCTTACTGTGCCAAGGAATTGGTGCTTCCCGTCCTTTACTGTACGCACGGCATCTACATAGCTCAGACCGAGAAAGAGGTCAGAGCTTACAGGAAGACTTACAACAAGCCTTATCTAAGAGGTGTCGCACGGGCAAACAATGAACGTCAACGATCTATTACACGTAACAAGTTGGGATGGATTGACGCTCTCAAGGTAATGATACAGCCACTCATGCGTCCCACCTCTGATGAGGAAGAGGATTCAGACCGCACGTTGCTGTGACCATTGAATGGCTTCGTGCGGTTCGTGAGAAAGCATAAGATCTGGGAGGCGACAATGTTGCTAGGTACGTGTGTGGCGCTTGGTATCCGGCACGGAATCCGGCATGGATGGCTCG
>Ga0208684_1001994_pt1 | contig 10150 bp, 20 predicted proteins | sample MalvireepMed_b05_FD_184245 | JGI IMG/M metagenome (GOLD analysis project Ga0208684, IMG submission 184245) | Marine viral communities from the Global Malaspina Expedition - Malaspina viral metaG DeepMed_b05 (SPAdes) (version 2) | ecosystem: Environmental > Aquatic > Marine > Oceanic | place... | reverse complement strand
GCACGCTGATATGCGAGAGTACCATTAAGATCAATTAAGTATTCATTACAGAATCTAATTTGTTTAGTATTTAAAACCATATATTTATATCTCCTAAATCTAAGTATTAATATTAAGTATAAGTATAAGTATTATGTCCTCTTCATCTAATTCATCTATTGACATTAATGGTAGTTAAGCCTATGATCCTCGTGGCGCCTCGTGGAGAGGCTACCATAAAAAGAGAAGAGGCGAAACAAATAGAGCATAAAGAACTGCTTCCCCTGTAAGCGTAGAAAACAGGCATGGCGGGCAAGACCCTACCCAAACGGGGCGAGGACTAGCAATCCAAACCCTAGCGCAAATGGCATCTCTCATATGGGAGCATTTGCCGGAGCCATCAGCAAGGTCTAGAGGTGGAGAATTCTAGCCACAAAATTTTTCGGGATAGTTCCTGATGTGATGGCATGAGATAACGTCAATTGAAGCATTGGAAGAACGTCCCGGACGTATGAGCAAGCCGGAATTGACCGGACACGATCCGATGGACAAGTACTATCGGAAAGTGCGAAAAAGCGACAATTGAATAGCGACATTAAGCCTATCGGAATTTAGTTTCGGTGGGCTTTTCTTTTGCAACGGCCCAACCTTGACGCGGTGCAGGAGCTTTTAACTAATAGGGCCAAATAAAACAGGAGAGGCGAAAACATGGCATATTTAGCAATTGAGACCAAGTTCCTAGGAGCGACAAACCACCGAGGCGAGCGAGTAAAAGCATTCATTCCGGATTGGTACGGTTTCACCGAAACCGCATCATATAATTACGCGCTAAGTGCATTTGAGAATCACCAAAAGATAGCGCAAGTATTAGCGGATAGATTCTTCAATTACCACGTTAAGCAGGATAAGCCAATTACCTTATTTGCTGGCGGAATTAAGCGCGGTTATGTATGGGTGCGAGTGGCTACTAATGGAGTGCATAACTCCTAACCCAATAAAAACAATGGGGGAAATTATGGAAGCATTAAAGTTTAGCAAGGCCACTGAACAAGCCAAGCTTAAAGGCATAGCGCACTGGCTAGGATACAAGCCTAACGTCTACACCTTTAGCGTGCCTAGTGGGTGGACATGTCCATTTGCGGTCGATTGCTTAAGCAAAGCGGACCGATACACCGGGAAAATAACCGATGGTAAAGAGACACAATTCCGGTGCTTTAGCGCAACGACTGAAGCATATAGTGCAACGACCAGAGCGCAACGATGGCACAATTTCGACATACTGCGAAAGCTAGACTCTGAGGGCATGGTCTCGGCACTGCATGAAGCATTGCCAAAGAATGCCGATATCGTGCGCGTGCATGTTGGCGGGGACTTCTTCAATCAACGGTACTTTGAAGCCTGGCTTCAGGTTGCACGGCTTAATCAGGGCGTGACGTTTTACGCCTACACAAAATCACTACCCTACTGGGTAGAAAATCTGGGCCGGATACCTGAAAACTTCATGCTTACTGCGAGCCGTGGCGGTCGTATGGATAACCTGATAGATGAGGAGTCACTGAAAGTTGCCGAAGTAGTGTTTAGCCTGGAAGAAGCAGAAGAAAAGAATCTTCCAATCGATCATGATGAATATTTTGCAATCAATAACGCCGGAAACTTTGGACTGCTGATACACGGCACGCAACCGAAAGGGTCCAAAGCTGGAGAAGCTATGAAAAATCTCAAGGCACAAGGCGTGGAGTTTGCATACTCCAGAAACTAATAGAAATTGAGGTGAAGAAGGGGGATAACAATGGGATACGTTAAGCGTTGGACATGGCTGGATGACCTGAGATTCTTACAGAAACTACACCTGGGAAAGGGGTAAAGTGATGGCTAAAGTAATACTTGAAGGTGGGATCGCTGTAGATGCACTGGTGTTGATCAAGTCTAATCTGAACGATTATATGAAGGTTGCCCGTAAGCTGATGAGTGAAGCACGAGAGAGCGGGACAGACGAACATATTAGCGCACTGCTAACGCTTGAAAACTGCTTATACTTCCTGCAGGCAACAGTCAAAGATTTACCGATAAGGAAATACAAACAAAAAGGGGGAAATTATGAGCAAGACACTGAAAGCAGGAACGCACCAGTTGGTATTCACTAGTGGAGTGAATGACCGAATCGCAGAGGATAGCAAGTTTGCTAAGTTTGTGTATCAGTCAATCGTCCGGTTCAACCGTGCGGATTGGGGCAACGTAGATGCAGAGGATTGGAAGGCTAACGATGCCGACCTCAAATCACTCAACAACGGCGGTTGGTACGGTCGGATTCTCGCATCATATGATGGGATCATCTGGATCATTCGCAACACCGCAGATGAGGACGGGACGCAAGCCATCACGGTTCTGTTTCCTGACGAATACTAGACAGACACAAATTAAAAAGGGGGAAACGATGATTAAGTACGCAGGCGATCCCGGAGAATGGGTCAGGGAATCATGGGTCAACGAGCATCACTACCAGATAATCGGAGACGCTTTAGACAAGGCAAACGCGCCATATAGGCGGGCTTCGTATCACAACAGGTACAGTACGCGCCCATCAAAAGCAAAGCAACAGAGAATAGAGCAGGCACAATTGGTGATCCGAGAAGTGATAGCAGAATTGGCGGAAACCTTTAAGGTGCATGACCGAATCGGTAATTTTGATGAGGAACGATTGTGGAAGCGCGTAGGGTTAGACAAACTACCATTATCCCGATACTGGAATCCAAAATAAAAAGGGGGGGCCTAGATATGGAAACTTGTCCAGTTTGTGACGGTGAAGGCATCGAGCTAGGGACGCTCGGAAACATCACCCACCACCGATGCCGGGATTGCGGGATCATGTTCTCATCTCCAGTCGAAATGAAGTGGGACGATGAGACGACCGAACAAGTAGCAGAATTCTTAGGATTGAGGTGAGGATATGACCATACCAGAATGGCTTGAACAACTAGCGTCATCAGATAGCAGCACGATGGAAGATTCAGCGATGATGCAGAATCTTCTGAGGAAATGGGGTGGATTACCCAAGGCAAAAGTAGTCTACGGTGTAGTCTACCCGGAAGGATACGGTAGGCCAGTAAGCATCAACCACATTGCCAAAAAGTTATTACAACCGAAACCGAAATTATAAGGGGGAGTGAAGGATGAAGATTGACCTAACGCCAACCGCTGAAGGATACGCTCGTATGCTGTTAATAATTCTGGAGAATGCGGAACGAACAAAGCAAGGGAGAGAAGCGCGACAGTGGGCAAGGGACGAGATCGTAAAGTTTGTAGTAGCTGCATCAACCATTAACCCGGATGCATGGGGAAAGGAGAATGAATGATGGCACGATATGAAGAGAACAAGCAGTACGGTACATCGATGTGTACGCCACATATTATGTACTTTGTACGCAATAGCTTTGGGACTACACGATACTGGCCGTTTAGTACAGATGCGCGGATGGTTGCAGAGTTAACCGGGCAAGCAACCCTAACAGAACGTGTCATGGAAATCTTACATAGGCACGGCGCAACATTTGAAGAGACGTCCGATCCCCGGGCGTATAGGGCATGGATGGATGCCAAGGCTTAGTCCCATACTGGGCGCTCAGGGCGTCCAGTCTCTCGCAATGACTCACCTTATCGTGGTGCGAGGGTAGTAATCTAACGAGTCAAATAAAAAGAAGAGGTGAATGAATGAATAGACGAGAATATTGTGACTCATGCTTGACCGTTGCATATGATGCCATTGGATACGATGAGGACGAGCCGGACGCCCAAGAAGAATTCCTTGACATGCACTCCGGAATGGGAATGCTTGATGATCACTTATGCGACCGCATCGAAACGAATGGTGAAATCCCCTGCAAATGCGGGGATCACAAAAGGGGCAAGTGATGGCAAAGAGGGACATGGGAAGGGCAAAGCTGATAGTGGAGCTGAAGGATGGATACATCAGCTATGCCAATGGGCTTGAGGGTCTCTGGATCATCAAACGCGAGGCATACGAGGGTGACTGGAACAAGATTATTCTGGCAATCTTAGATGAGAAGGGGGAGAAGTAATGTCGAAACAAATTAGCGTTAAGCTGGCAACATTTTGGTTGAATGAGGCGGTGGGAGCAGATGAAGAAATACTCCAAACCCATGTCAGGGTCCGGAAGGGTTGGCTCTTTGTCCGGTATCCCAAATACGTTGAGGATAAAAACTATAAGGGTATATGGGATGACTATGGATGGCCCATGATCCAAAAAGGTTGGGACGATGAGGTGGATTGTTACCGCGCACCAAGACCTCACCCAACAGATCCGGGCATGGTCATAAGCGACAATATATATGGTGAGGCTTATAGCGATATTAAATACCAAAACAGCCCCTTCATTCCTCATAACCATGAGAGGGTGAACAAGGCGATAGATAGACTCGATAAATCCTATTTTGAGGACGAGGATGAGGAGTAACCACTTCCAAAGGAGAAGATATGACCAGATATATAACTCTCAGGCTTACTGGGAAAGAAATGTATGAAACGCTTAGTGCCGTGATCAGCACCGCTCTGGAACTCGCTGGTGATCTTTATAACAACGAAGGTGTTCGTTCATTAGCAGCACTGAATCGGGTAGAGGAAAAAATTCATGATGTCTACGATATATATTCGGGTAAACCCAGAAGGAGATGATATGGCTAAAGATTTTGCGGATGCGATCAGGCTACGCTCTCCCCGGCATCAACGGTCCAATGCAGTTGTTGGGAAGGTGAACCGGGTGACCGAGAACGAAATCCTGATTGTAACCCATAGCTATGAAGACGGTGAGCTGACAATTTCACAACACTGGAAACACCAGAAGAAATGAAGCCGAGTTGATACGGTGGCCTGATGTTTGGAGAGCGGAGAATCGATGGCTAATCCCATTGCCTTTCCCCATGCGCTTGACTGCTGCGTAAAGACCAAACAGGACAGCGCAACCTCTGCCATGACCCAAACATCAGGCCACTAGGAGTGGCGGTGGCATCAGGCCACTAGAAGTGACGTTGAATAAAGGCCGTACACGCATTCTGCAAGGCTTGGCATACCTACGGTACTAACCGAGGGGCGAGAAGCCCTTGTTGAATTCGGGAAGGCCAGAGAATAAGAAAAATAAGAGAGGAAAGGAAGGCGTATGAAAGAATATATCGGGACTCGGCTCCCGGACGGCTCGACTATCGTTAGGGTAAGGAATGTTCCGGTAAGCGGTGAGGTAACCTATCTCCTCGATCCGCGACTCGACATAGCCGATCACTCTCCAACAGGACTTAACTGGGGATACAGTGGATCGGGTCCGGCACAACTGGCTCTCGCACTAGCAGCGGATCACCTGGGGAGTGATGACCCCCCGAGTCATATCACCTTCCTGCTCAAGCAGGAAATCGTGAGGGGGCTTCCTTACGATGGATGGGCATTTACATCCGGGGATATCAATGACGTCATCGTTGAGGGTATCCACCGCTACCATGAAGCATTGAAAGACATAGAGGAAGGAGTTGCCTATGAAGGCTGAAGAGAAATTGCCTGAGATACGGTTAAAGGATATGCCACCTGATCTACATCGCCGATTGGGAATCTGGAAGGCAAATCATCGTGGGAATCATAACCGGGAAATCCTGATAGCATTGCTTGAACGGTTCCTTGATCGCGAGGGTATCAAGTAGTACGGCGCAGGAAAGATAAAAGGGGGGGTGCAAACGCACCCCCCCTTCTCTTTTTTTTGCCTGTTTACAGGGCGAATGGATTCACAATGAGCCGGTAAGCATGGAGACCTGATCGGGAATCACCAACCCGTTTCTTTTCAACCGCGTGACTCCCGTGCCGTGTTTTTCTGAGGTCACGCAACCTGGCAGATATCCCGGCCTCCGATCCACCAACTGCTTGCTGTATGTCAGTCAGGGTTCGCCACTCTCCATCACGCATCAGTCTCTTTACTCTTGAGAGTTGGGACTTCAGTCGATCCTGATCATGTTCCTTTGAGTACGTTAAACCGTCTGCATAAAACTTCAGTTGCGTCATTGCTACTCCTTTACTGGTATTTCATCCATGTTGAACAGACAGTCTGAACATAACGGCCCAGTGGTTTTTGGGCGTTCCCCTTCTCTGTGTCCCCAATAGGGATACTTCTTCCCCATTGCCAGAGCTTCTGCTTGTAGGGACTTAATGTAGTTCGCTGTTTCTGGATACCAGAATTCAATCTCTTTCAGTTCGTCTGGCCTAGCGAAAGCCCCACAAAGACATTCGCCAGACATATGGATTTTATCGGCCACAGGGCTTCTGGGAACTTGGAATGCCCTGCGGTAGTTGTTCATATCAAAGGAAGTCCAGTGAACGATCGGGTTTGCCCACGCTAAACGATTGGTATTTTTGGGTGGTGGTTGGTGTTCATTCTTTCCAATATTCACCATCCTTCTTTGTGACTCCTGTGAACGCACACCGCTCACCAAGAGCAACCGTTCACCTCGCTTGGAGTAATCACGCTGAAGTTCCCCAATTCGGTGTTGCTTTAGCACATTGTAAGTAATGTTGTGCATTGATGGGCCGGGAAACCCCTGTTTATTTTCCTGCTTGCCCAACACGATCCCCCGATAGACTTCTGGCGAAGTCACAAGTTCTATAAGGGGAAGCTCAAAATATGCAGTGATTTCCCGAACAAACTCGGATGTTTCGGGTATACCAATGCCCGTATTGATATGGACCGCACCATCCACATACGGTTTAACTAGGTGCATCAGCGTGGTCGAATCATTGCCCCCAGAAGTAAGGACATAAGTTTTCACTGGCTTGTAAAGTTCCTTTGCTTCCATCAGGATTCTAAGCCCTTCCTCTACTAACTCCTCAACAGGCTTATCTATTTCGCCAAATCGCAGTTGATCTAAAGTCATTACAGTCTCCAATCTTTTCCTAAGCAGTTTAACGCGGTCACCCTTCCCTCATGTCTCATACGGCTTGCTAACCGTGGTGAAAGGTCTGATGGTTCCAGATTGGTAGTCACAAGGAACCCCAGCTCTAGCTCGTATCGGTAACTCAAGATACCCTCGTAGACGTCTTCACTAAAATCGGTCATGCGCTCCGATCCGAAATCGTCCAGCACCAGGACGGTTGCCGTTTTGAGGCGGGACATAATCTTATGGTAGGTATTATCCGCTATACCCTGTCGCAGGGATTCAAGCATGGATCGAGATTCCACAAATACTATATCGATCCCGGCCTCAGCAATATCACACGCGGCAGCCATGGCCAGATGAGTTTTTCCTCTCCCTGTTGGCCCTGCCAGAATCACACCGCCTGTTGGGTTTTTCGCCCATGCCTGTACGTGCCGTACAATATGCTCCATCTCAGGGTTATCCTTTAGCGTGGTAAACCGCATCCGCTCTGCCATGTTCTTAGGGATACCGGCTTTCCTTCTTCTGATCTCATTGGAAGCCCCAGGGCTCATGCCTCTCCCTTCACAATCAGGACAGCGCACGGCAATATTTTTTGATAGTGTTCTGGTTTGCCCTTCCACTACGGTATGCGTTCCTTTAGGTCCGGTCTCAACTTTCGGGACTACGGTATGCTCAATCTGGCTAACCATGCCAGACCCAAGACAAGACGGGCAGTGATCTTCCCCATGTTGCGCCCGCTTATATAACTCTATCCTGCGCTGTAAAGCAACCTCACCACCCTCGGTATCCTGCGGAGCTACCCCGAATCTTCCTGCTATTTTGTTGAAATCTCCCATGAGTTACTCCTATTTTTTGTGGTCTTACTTTCTTCATCCAGTTTTTGAAGTAGGCTTGGCGGTCTACTATTTGGGCATAGCGTTTATGCGCTTTCGCTTTTTCTAATTCCGCGTCTACATCAATTGAAGGGTACTGGGTTTTTATTTCTTCAATAAATTTTTCAGTGAAATCCTTCTTAATATATCTACTCTCCTCTACTCTTATCTTATCTATTCTAGGCGAGAGTACTCTGTCAGTACTATGAGAGTACTCTGAGAGTGCTGTATCGGAGATGGAATTAGACTGTTGGATTTCATCGTTCTTGTAAACATGAGGCCAGAGTTTGCTGTTTGTTGGAGTGCCGTTTAGTTCGGGTCCATTGGTCAAATATACAAAGCCATTTCTCAGCACTGCAACACCACTCTGAGACAACTCTGAGAGTACTGTATCGGAACCGTAAGAGTCCCAATCAGTACCAACACAAAGAGATCGTACCTTGGTTGGAGTCCAGGGGTATTTCCCCTCATCGTCCTGCGCTACCACAAGCAAAACGAACAACCGGAAGGCAGCATCAGACAACCCGCCGAGCCGTTCACTCGCAATGATAGATGAGTGTAACTTTCTCCAATCTCTCATCTCGCCCCCCTTTTTTTATGCTCCTAGTATTTTGTGTACCGCACCCGTCATAGCATCAAGAGGGCGTATCAGATACCCACCACTGGCCTCAAGCCATGCCTGCTGATGCGTTGGTACAGGTGCATCCTGTTTCTTTAATTCAATCAAGACCGTTCTGCCATCCTTTGCCAGAGTAAGGTCCGGTACTCCCTTGTTAACGCCCCACTCGTTAGTCCTGCTATCGTGCGTATGGTGGACGAGCCACCCAAAATCTTTTGCGATTGCGATCACTTCCCGGAGTAACTTGGCTTCAGAGTACGCCTTGGCAAGAATACGTTGTGATTGTGTCATGGTGATTGCAATCGAAAAGGCTAGAGGCCCGGAAAAAAAGAGAGGCGAATCCCCAAAAACCGGAACCCCTAGCCTTCCTGGCTACCTAAACGCCATTGTTTCTTGGCGAGGGTCTTCACCCACTTCTTGCGCCTCGTCAAGGGTAGCCGTAAGGAATTGGTATGTTTGAAGGATCTCATCACGATCCAGTTTGCTCATCGTCTTCTGAAAGGCATTTCGGCAATGCAGGTTAATGTTTTCATTTGTCCACCCTTTTGCCTCTATTCCAACTTTTGCCAAAAGGATAGCCGGACTGCATGATACGCCTTGCTCCATGCCGTAATGGTAGAGCCCGCCTGACGGGCCATCTCTCCACGCTATCCCATGCAGAGGGCATACGGCGCTATCAGTACTGGCTTCTATCGGCTCTACTATCTCTCCGGTCTCCTCTACCACCACCTCTTCTGAGATATTGGTGATAACCGTGGAGTGAGCAGCCATAGGTTCACCCTTCTGATCTACAGTAACGTCCATCTCAGAGCCATCGTATAACCCGGCAAATGTTGTGGGAAAGAGTTCTCTCAATCCCTGCACTATAGCTACCTTTCGGATCATTGTTGCCGGCATGATCTTCCACGCGGATTGCTTCTTGTCATACTCTTCCATAGAGACTGTATGAAAAAAAGATTGAGACCGATCCTTGCGCCTTCCATCAAACCAACCGCCAAGCAACACATCAGAAGGATGCATAAACAATCCCTCTAAATAAACGATCTCATCGTTCCTCTGTGCGATAACGCCCGCTTTGTACCCATCGAATTCTGGATTGGCCTCAGCCCTTTGGGTGAACGCATCCTTGCCAACGACAATCGATGCCGGTTTCCCATCCTGATAGGAAATCAGGTGGATTTCCTTGAGAAAAGGATTTAGCCCTTGGCTAAGGCAAATCTGCATGAAGTTGTACACCTCTATATCGCTTGCCCTATTCTGGCCAAACTGTCTCTTTACCAACTCGCGGGTAAGTTCAATCTGCTTTCCCCGCTGATCCAAGTAGGTAACCTTCTGATCACTAACCTTCACGATTTGTCCCGTCCCGTCTGTTACTGGTCTCGTTGTCATATACCCCCCTTTTTATTTCCTACTCTTCCTGAGTACTGCCCTTGTTGAGGCTGGCACTTCATATGCTTTTCGGATTTCCATCTTGTAGGTTACTGAGGAACCGTCAGGGAATACACCCTTTTCCACACTGCCAAGTTCGGCAATGATCCTCTCCTTGATTGCGGAGATAGCCTCTCCATTCATCTTCAGTTCTTGTTCAAGCACCGCCCACTCATCAAGCCATGTCTGGCTTTCATCAGGCAAGACCACTTCTGTCCCCGGGATGATCTCAATCTCCTTGGGCTCCTCTCCGGTAACTACCATCTTCCAGAACTGGTCTCCCTCTTTAATGATGCGGGCAATGGTTTCTTCATCCCGCTCTACATCAG
>Ga0208684_1001990_pt1 | contig 10159 bp, 19 predicted proteins | sample MalvireepMed_b05_FD_184245 | JGI IMG/M metagenome (GOLD analysis project Ga0208684, IMG submission 184245) | Marine viral communities from the Global Malaspina Expedition - Malaspina viral metaG DeepMed_b05 (SPAdes) (version 2) | ecosystem: Environmental > Aquatic > Marine > Oceanic | place... | reverse complement strand
AAAATGTATCTCTTTTACTAATTCATCAACACGTAATATAACTTCATGCCATGTATTATATGTACTTTCTAAATCTTGTCCAGGTGTATCCTTAATCATCCATTGTCTCCAATTTCCATTCAACTTATATGGCATAGGTGGCATCTGATTGTCTTCTAATATAAATATTGTTAAATCTGAATCAGTCATTAATTTTTGAGTGAATTGAATAGTTTCTTTCTCTGATATATCAATACCAAGAGTATCTTGGATGAATTTAATAGACCTTTTATATTGTGAATCTTTAACCTTTTTCAAGCCTAAATAATTTACTCCATAGCCAGCAGATAAGGATTCTTCTCCTGTAATCATATTAAAATATTCTTGTGCTACTTGACTTCTACCTACATTAGCATAACATACAAATAATACTTTCATTATTTATTTAACTCTACTTGATGTAATACTTCTTTCATCCAAGGACCTAAATATTTATAATGTGGAGAAGTAATAATAACACCTGTACCTGTAAAATCTGTTACACAAGATGAATCTTTATATATTCCACCAGCATTTTCTATATCATCTTTGATACTATAATATCCTGATATCATTTTACCTCTAACTAAACCAGCAGATATTAAAAGTTGTGCCCCATGACAGATACTTCCTATAATACCTCCTTGCTCATGAAATTTTGCAATAAATTTTAGAATTCCTGGATCTTGTCTCATATATTCCATTGCCTTTGCTCCACCAGGCAAAATAAGTACATTCCAATTTATAGTTGGATAAAATCCCTCAATATTTGGTGATGGAATATCACAATTTACAGGTATCTTAGTTCCATAATATCCTAACACTTCCTTTTCACCTCTGACTGCTACATCAACAACAAATTCTTCCTCTTGTAATCTATAATATGGATATATAAACTCATGATCTTGAACTTTATCACCAGTTATAATAATTGCACTTGACATATTACCTCAAAGCTATTGATAAATTTTCTTCTATTTCTTTAGGATCTAGAAATGGCCAAGCATCTTCTATTGCTGTGGGATTAAATGAACCATCTTCATTCCTCCTATTAATAGCCATTGGCATTTGTCTTTGATCAGGGTCAATTAAAATATCACATAATACTGGACCGTTCATATTTAGTACATTATTAATTAAATCTTTCATTTTAAAATGATTTGTTATTTGCTGATGTTTAAAATTATATGCTTTAGATATGTTATATAAATCAGGAAATGAAAGTCCAGATTCTTTGTTAACTCCCATTAATCTACCTTCAAATCCAAGCTCATATGTTTGTTTAAGTGTAGTGTAACCTTGATTATTAAATACAAATAACTTAATATTTAAATTATGATGCATGATAGTAGCCATTTCTTGGATAGTCATTTGAAGACCACCATCACCTGCTATACACAGTACTCTTCTATTACTTCCTGCTATTGATGCTCCTACTGCTGCTGGTAAACCCCAACCCATAGAAGCCATTCCACAATTTGTTATTAATCTTTGTCCTTGCTTTATTTTCCATGCTTGATGTGTACATTGAAAAGCAAATCCCATATCAGTTACTATGATATCATCTTTATCACATACATCTGAAAGTACATCTATAAAGTGATATGAATTAACATATTCTATTTGAAGTCTTTGTTCTTCTGTTACTGGTGGATATTTATTTTTCCATTTTAAACATTGTAGAATCCAATTATCCCAATGAGGAAGATCTTTTTCTATCTCTAATAATCTATTATATAATTCTTTTATAAATTCTTTAGCATCTACATTAATCTTAATATTAATTGGAACTGTATCTTTGTTTAATTCTGCTTCATTAATATCTACTTGTACTTTAATAGCTTGTCGTGCATAATCCTTTGCATTGTACCCTGTTTGTGCTAAAGAAAGACGTGTACCTATAGCAATATAAGCATCCGCTGTCTGTACTGCAAAGTTAGCTCCACGTTGAGCAAATGTACCTGGCCTACCAATGTATAATTTACATCCATCTTCTGGTATAATATCATTAGCATTTCTTGCTGTTAAAAAAGGAATTTCAAAACGATGAATTAAATTAAAGAAATCTTTTTCTGCACCTGCAAATCTAATACCTTGTCCAATATGAAATATAGGACGTTGTGAATTCTTAATTAAGTCTACTACTTCATTTACTTGTTGTTCAAACTTTTTTTCATGTATTCTAGACTCGTTTATTGGATATTCATAAAACGACTCTAGATTTTCTATATAAATTTCTGAATTCTGGATATTAGCTGGGATATCAAGCCATACTGGACCACACCTTCCATGAGTTGCTTTATATAATGCTTCTTCTAATTGATATCTAATATTATTTGGATCTTGTATTTGTACTGCATATTTAGTTATAGGCTTAACTATGTCTATTATATTAATTTCTTGTATACCTAATGTTCTTAATCCAGGATGATTATTAATAGTTTGATTTAAGAAAACTTGTCCAGAAATAAATAAACATGGTATGTTATCTGTCCAAGCGCCTGCAACTCCTGTAACACAATTAGTCCCACCAGGGCCAGAAGTTACCATACATACGCCTATTTGATTTTTAATACGAGCATATGCTTCTGTAGCCATAGATGCAGCTTGTTCATGGTGACACGCTATATATTGAATTTTTTCTGATCTTCCGAGTGAATCATTCAGAAATACTGACCCTCCTCCACATACTGTAAATATATGCTCTACACCATATTCTTCTAGAAATTGTATGACATAATCCGATAATTTCATTACATTATACTCTTCCATAATTATCTTTATACCTAACTAAATCATTCTTATTAATAGGTGTTTCTATTTCCATAACTATTGCAGGATAGAATAAAGCAGTTGTTTTATGAAAAGTTCCTTTATTAATTAATAATGTATCTCCTTTTTGTAAAGGTTTAGATATGTGTAAGCTTCCACAAATAACAAAATGTTGAGTTTCTAGAACTGTTAATGCTGTATCTTTATTAGGGTGACAATGAAATGAAGTTTCTTCTCCACCATTAATATGAAGAATCCATATAGCTAACTCTTGATTAGAAAACAATTGATATTCATAACCCCAAGGTTTTTCAACTATTTCTTGAGAATAATCATGTTTATCTTTAATAAGACTTTCTGGATTAATGTTTAACTGTGTAAGTATCCTTTTATCAATTGCTGTCTGTTTAAATATTGTTATCATATTAAGTCTCTAGCTTTAAATGACCAGTTATAACCTTCAGATTGTGGTTGATAATTAATTATTTCTTTTCTAATCTCTGTAATATAAAGGTCAAGATTCATTCCATCCTCATATGCATATTCTTTAATCTTTAAATTAAATGAATGGCTTTCTCTTAATGATTTGTTCTTTCTAAAGGCAAAACTAATATATATTATTACATTAAAGTTCTCTTTATCAAAAGTATATTGTAAATGACCTAAGAATATTTGATTATTTAATTTTACAAAGATACGTCTACCAAATAATTTATGACCAAAGAACGATAACTTTGGATGGTCATATTTACCTTCTTTTATATCTTCTGTTATATCTATTAACATATTTTTTTGGTGCCAGAGGTGGGACTCGAACCCACATGGCCTTTCAGCCCATAGATTTTAAATCTATTGTGTATACCATTCCACCACTCCGGCATATTTAATCAATTTTAACTTTACACTCATCACAGAATTCTGCTACTAACGGTCTTAAATCCTCTAATATAGCTTCTGATAAACTAGCACCTTGATCTGCTGTTAACTCTGATAACAAGATAGTTACTAAGTAATGCATACCATCTATAAAGCCTAGCTTCTTAGTTAATATTTCATTTACTTTAGATGGACGTTTAAAATACGAATCTACTGCTTCAAATGATTCTAGTATCCAATCTTTAATAGCTTTTGTTGATGGTTGAAAATCATCATCAAATAGAGTATATATTCTATCTTTAATTCTCTCTTGCTTGGCATCTGGAACAGAAAAGGTAGCCTCTAAATCCATTCTACCTTGTCTTGCTCTCTTATGTGCTCCTCTGCTACTACGTTGTGTCACTAGGTAACACTCCTGGGATATCTAGTTTCACTGGAGCAGCAGTAGCTCTTGGAGGGAAAGGTCTACCATCCCGATCTGTTAACTCATCACTAGCATTACTATACATAGATAAGAACCAACGACCATCATCTTTACTCCAATCAGGAGATTGAGTAGACCTTATATCACAAGGAGCAACACCATGATAAACACTAGCATAACAGAATAAAAAGTCGCCAGTTTCTATTTGATCTTCTATATTAACTACTTGATTTTCGCTATTAATTAAGTAAAATCCTCCTCCTTCATAATCAATACCTCTTGTAGACATATAGCCTGAAAAAATTAAGCGTTGATGTTCATAAGCATCTACATGTGGCTCTAGATATCCTATCCTTGGAGGATACCTTACTACTTGAATCCTATCTACTACTCCATCCTTAGGTGTATTATTCTCATATTCATTGTACTGTAAACCCATTAAAAGTTTAAGGGGACGCCATCGTTCATTAATAGTATCAAACACATTACAAGGATCACTATTCCAATGATAAAAGTAACAAGAATGTTTACATGAAGCTACACTATATTTATCTGCATTCTCTAGATCAATAATCCTATGAAAATCATCTGAACCTTCTAGCATCTGATAAAATTTAGAAGGATATTTCATACAAAGATTATGAGTATCTTCTATTAAACGCTTCATAAATCGTTTAGGAAATCCACCTTTAATTAAATAAGCATCTCCTTGATATAAATTATAAATAATCCTTTCTATATTTCCACTATATATAAATCCTAGAAAGTCTAAATAAGATATTTTATGAAGAAATCTAAATCTTTCTGGTCTTGGATAGTGGAATTCTAGTGATTCCCACATAAGTTTAATTGATGTTGAATCCATATTATGACGATAGGAGTAGAAATTTCTTCCTACCCCTATCGTATTCCTCCTGATTATTATTTATGAAGTAGCTACTACAGTATGTCCTTGAGCCTCTAAGTATTTTACAATAGCAGCATAGTTTTGACTTTTATCCTTCATATCAGGATGAAGGGTATCACGAGCATTCTTTGCAGATGGATAATCCTTTTCATCAACACTAATTGCCCTTCCGCCACGATTGCCACCTGACCCTTCAGCACGAGGAGCACTAACTGGCAACGAGAAAGTACCATTAGATAAATTAAGTCTAAGAACAAAATTATCTTCTACATTAGCAATAGCTGCCTGAAGCTCATCATCCATTTCACTATTGAGGAATTTAGCAACAGCCTCAGATACCTGTTTCTTTTGTGAAGCAGGCCGTCCAGGCTTGGTGGCCTTAACAATAGGCTTCATTTCCTTAAGTTGTTTATCTAGCTTTGCGGCATATTCTGCTAGTTCTTCTGGAGTTTGAAAGGTTGTATCTCCGATAGTTTGTGGAAATGATACACTTACTTCTGGTGTTTCGGTAATTTCTGTAGTCATAGTCACTCCTTTATCTCCTTTGTCTTCAGATTTATCAACTCCATCCACTTTTGGTTTAGTTCGTGATTGGGTCATGTTTTAACCTCCTATAAATTAACTGCTGTTAATAGTTTATCAAATAGTTTAGGGGTTGTCAACAGTTTATAACTGAATATCAGCATTGATTATCGTTGAATTTCTTTATTTGATTCTGTGATACTATGGGTATGCTTATGTCCTGTTTCTGTTACGTTTCCAATAACATCAGTTACGAATTTCGCAACATCTTTAATTTCCTCTCCAGGTTTAAGTCCAGAACCCTCTACTTCCATATCTCCATTATCATGTATTGTTATTGTTATTTCTTTTGGCATTATCTTTCCTTATCCTGTTGAAGGTAGTTCTGACGTAACAGTTATAAACATAACACTAATAACTATAAAAATAAGTATAACGAATAATGTAACCTTTTTTCTATTAAGATATTTAATAATTCTCATTATTTCTCCGTAGTAGCAATTACATATTCTTTAAAAGCTTCTTCTGATAATAAACTAACTGTAACTAACAATCTTTCTTCAGCCTTTTCTAATACTTTTTCCTTTCTTTTAATAACATTATATTGTCTTGTTGCTTCTGATGCACTTAATAACATATTACCATTTCCTCCAAAATCCTAATTTCTTTTGTCGTATTCCTCGATCTACTTCTCTGTGTTGTTTCTCCTTACGTTTAAGTTGCTTTCTATGTTTCTTTTCTGCTCTTGTTAACTGAACCATAATACTCCTACCAGAACTTTCTAATAAAATGAATTGCTACAAAAAGGATAGTAGCTATAACAGTTATATTTACTCCAATGACTATTAAAGCTATACATCCTATTGTATTAGTTGCTCGATCAATTGATTTCATTTAAGTCTTTAACTCTTTAATTAATATATCAATAAATTCATTAAGTATATATTTTTGTACCTCATCACTCATTCTTGCTACTTCATTAATGTACTCTTTTAATTCTTTTAACTTTACTATAGGAACTTGTAGATCACATTCACATTGTTCAAAGTTATAACATATAAATCCTCTACAGTCTACCATTATTTTATTCCTGTAAAGTTAATATTAGTACAAACTGTACAACGAGCACTTTTATCTTGTTTAGTAATTATATTATGCACTCTTTTTCCTTTACCATAATTTTCATCTTGAAATTTATGTTGACAACTACAATTAAGTATTATAAATGGCATTATTCTCTCAACTTAATTACTATTTTATCATTTTGTGTATCAATATTAGATACTTTCCATCCTTTCTTTTGTGCTGCCATTTTAACTTTATATATATTATATTCTCTAAATATATTTTTAATTAAAGTATCTTTTTGTCCTAAAAATCCATCTTTATTGAATGTTCCTATTAATTCTTCTTCTTTATTTAAAATTCTGTATACATTAAAGTCTTCTATAATATTCAAACCCATAGGTCTAGCTACTTGATTAAGTCTATCTATATCTCTTATTACTATATTGCCACGCATATAACAAGGCATATTTACTCCTTTTATTTATCCTAGATAAATTATTTTTTCTTTATGAGTAACTAATTCACATGTGATTCCAGATTTAACACCAATATTAAGCATATGATATGTTCCTTTACTTTGATTGATATTATCATGAAATGCAAGTATATTAGTAGGTTTACCTTCCACTAACATTTGAATATTTCTTCTAGGTCCTGCTGATCTTCCAAATTGATGCCATTTTGCTGGAAACTTTATTAAAGGTAATCCTAATTCAATAGCTACTTGACCGGCTATTTGGTCAGCACCTTTAGCTTCTCCTTCAATTATACACTCTATAGAATAAGAATGATGATATTCATATATATATTCTCTAATTAAATCTTTATTAGTCCAATTTCTATCTCCACATATTAATAATCTCATATTTCTTCTTTTACTCTACCTTCTACTTAATGTAATACAATCATCTAAGTCATCTGGAATTCCATATGCTTTTAAAAGCACAATAACTGTTTCCATTCCTAATATTATTTCAAAGTTTTCCATATCAGCATATAACATATCTTCAAAAAATTGTGAAACATTTGTTATCATATAATTTTGAAATTTACCATATCCATTTTTTATATAATCTTCTGGAACTAATTTATCTTCTTTCATTTTTTCAAACATTTCATATAATTTCATAGTATAAATCTTCTCTTATACTCTCCTGTGAATTCACTGATATCAGATAAATCACCTGCTTCTTGAATAATAGATTCTAGACTACCTTTAAAAGCTGCTGCTACAGCAGGAATATCTCTTTCTGAATTACCAGGTAAACTTCTATCTAAATCATCTAAAATAGTTTCTACTTGATTGTCACCAATAAAGTTCATAGTCCGTAATCTACGAATTATCTCTTTAGTCCTATCTAAAGTAGATTCGCGAATTATTCTACCTTCATCTAATGAATCCTTCATTGATTTACAGGTGTTTAATATTTCCTTTCGCATTGCTTTCCCAACATCATCAACCCATCTATCAAGACGACGTGATACTTCATTTTGACTATCATTCCATGCTTCTTGAAGAGCAGATAACTGATTTTCGTTTGCTAATTCTGCTCTAATTCCTTCTGGCATAGCCATTTCAAAAAATGCCCATCCAAAGTAGAATCTAGATCTTAACCTTAATACATCTGGATACCTATTCTTAATACGTTCTTGAAGTCTAGGATATTGAACTAGAAAATTTTCTCTATTTTCTTCATATCTAAATATAAAATTATCTACATAGACTTGAAAGGCCCTTTTTAATTCTTCTAAAATATTCTTTAAATCTGTTAATACATTATAAGGTACAAAACGTACAGTAGATATCATAAAAGGATAACTATACTTAACTATAGCAAGTCTAGCTTTAGACTCTATTAACTGAAAATCCTTAAATGCTTCATGTTTTAGAAGTCTAACCCTTCCTAATTTAACTACATCAGGAACCTCAGTTTTGATAATTTCAATATCTTCTGCTTCTAATTGAACAAAACCTTTCCACCAGAATGAGTCAAGATCAAATAATACTCCATCTAAAAATATTGAAGACTTAGGTTGTACTTTAGTTTCAGTTTGGGTGGTCATTGTTCTCCTTTTTAATTAATTACATCAACCTAACCAGACTAAAAATCCTCCTATATAATCCTATTAAGAATATCTAAGCTTCCATTATTTCATCTTAATTATTCTGTAATATTTCTATGAATTTATCTAAACTATCTACTCCTTGCATTAGATTATCATAAGTCTGTTTTTGACCATTTACACCTATTCTAAAAGAATATGAAAGTTCTTCTGCTATTATTCCTTTAATTGCTAACTCTTTTATAATGGACTGAACTTTTTCTGCTATATTTTCTTGTAATTCTTTTCGTACATCATTTTCTTTAGTTAGTCTAATCTTCTCTGCATCAGTAGGAATCCATAAATGATACAATGCATCTTGCGGTAATTGAGTATCTTTTGTTTCTTGAATTATTACTCCATCTTCTATAAACATTGTTCCCTTAACAAATCTACTAATTCCGTGTCCTCTTTCTTCAGTAAATTTAGACTCTACTTTAATACCTACTAATTCATTGTCTATGCCTTCTACCATTCTATTACGAGTAAATCCATATCTCTGACCTACTTTAATTTCAGACCAATTCATGATGAACTCCAAATTTATTAGTTTACACCCAAAGGGCCTATCCAGCTACCCCGGCCTTCCACCCCTAATGGTATCAAATTCTTGGTACCTTGTCAATATTTTATTTAATGATATGATTATATTATACCATTATTCTTCTTCCATTTAAGTTTTGCTGTTTCTCCTCTAATTCTTTATTTTCTGATGCCATTCTGCATCCATTCTGTACAGCCCAATTTCTTATCTTATCTATATCCTCCTTTCTAATTATTGATAGTGGTGTAGTCTTTAGTATTTCATCCTGCAATATTATTTGTAAACTTTCTATAGAATCATATCGTTCTATCTTTCTAAGTGATTGAATGACTATCTGTTCTATTTCTGCTCCACTCCAACCTTCTGTAATATCACTTAATGGCGGACAAAAATAAGGTGCTATCACATCATGTAACCTAGATTGAAGATGAAAATCAAATATATCTACTCTTTCTTGTTTACTAGGTAGGTCTAAAAAGAATATTTCATCAAACCTTCCTTTTCTAAGTAATTCTGGTCTTAGAGAGTCTACTTGATTAGCTGTAGCTATTCTGAATACAGGTGATGTACTTTCTTGCATCCATGTTAATAGAGAGCCTAAAATTTTAGTTGCAACACCTCCATCATTATCTCCTCCTGATCCCGATAACTGCTTTTCGATCTCATCTATTCTTAATACTATAGGTGACATTCTTTCAGCAATATTTATAAGTGTTCTAAAATTTCTTTCTGAATCACCTACATACATGCCAAAAACTTTACCTAAATCACATTTTAATAACATAAGATTCAACACAGATGCGATTGATCTTGATGCCAGGCTTTTCCCTACACCTGGAGGGCCTATTAATAGTACACCTTTTGGTGGAGGAAGATTAAATTTAGATTCTCCAAAGAATGCATCCTTGATATCATAGATGTATTC
>Ga0208684_1001975_pt1 | contig 10217 bp, 6 predicted proteins | sample MalvireepMed_b05_FD_184245 | JGI IMG/M metagenome (GOLD analysis project Ga0208684, IMG submission 184245) | Marine viral communities from the Global Malaspina Expedition - Malaspina viral metaG DeepMed_b05 (SPAdes) (version 2) | ecosystem: Environmental > Aquatic > Marine > Oceanic | place... | reverse complement strand
CGCACCTTGCTATCGAAGAGCTGGGCGCGTGGCAGACCCCGGCTGACGAGCGCACCACCGAGCAACAGGCGCTGGCCGCGCACTCGGATGAGCTGCTGGCAGAGCTGCGTGCTAACGACGTGCTAGTCCTGGCGGTGCCGATGTACAACCTGGGCATTCCCTCCCAGCTGAAAGCGTGGTTTGACCGCGTGCTGCGCGCCGGTGAAACCTTCCGCTACACTGAAAACGGCCCGCAGGGGCTGATCGAAGGAAAGCGGGCCATTATTCTGGCTGCTCGTGGCGGTCAATACGCGGGCACCGAGTTCGATAGCCAAACGCCGCACCTGAAAACCATGTTGGGCCTGATGGGCATTAGCGATGTGGAAGTGGTGTTTGCTGAAGGTTTGAACATGGGCGACGCTCACCGCGATGCTGCCCTGAAAGAAGCCTTCCAAGCCATTGATCAGCTTGTCGAAGCGCTCTAAACCAACGCCATAAGCCAAACGAGGTTGTCATGCCACGCCCGGAACTGCTCGAACAGATTTACACTATTGTCGATCAAATTCCGGCGGGGCGGGTGACGACCTATGGCCGCATTGCCAAGATGACCGAAGGAGCAACGGCGCGCATGGTGGGGTCGGCCATGCGTCACCTGCCCGAGGGGCATCAGCTACCCTGGCATCGTGTCATTTCCGCGTCACTCAAACTGGCTGACCACGGCGGCGCGGCACGCCAGCACGAAAAGCTGCGTGCCGAGGGCGTCGCGTTCGATGCCAAAGGCCGCGTGCCGAGCCACCTTGTTTGGCCGGATGAGTAGCTCTTGGGTGAGTGGTTAATAGGGAGGTGTGAATAGAAAGCTGTGAATAGCGATTTGTGAATGACAAAACGCCGCCCGGTGGGCGGCGTTGGCGTACTTATGCGTAGTGGGTCGCAGGTTGAGCGTTAGTCTTCTTGCCTACTGCCGGACTTCAGCGACCAGTCCCGCCAGCGCAGGTCGAAGAGATCCTTGCGGCGGTCCTTGAGGTTGGTGACCGAGCCTTCTGCACGCACTACGGTCAGGCGGGTCAAGTCCAGGTCCGAGAAGATGATCATCTCGGTGTTGGGCGTGGTTTCGGCCAGCACTGCGTCATGGGGGAAGGCAAAGTCGGAGGGGGTGAATACCGCCGACTGGGCATACTGGATATCCAGGTTCTCGATGGACGGCAGGTTGCCGACGCTTCCGCAGATGACCACGTAGCACTCGTTCTCGATAGCCCGCGCCTGAGCGCAGTGTCGCACACGCAGGTAGCCATTTTTGGTGTCGACCCAGAACGGCACGAACAGAATGTCCATGTCCTGGTCGGCCAGCAGGCGGCCCAGTTCCGGGAATTCCACGTCGTAGCAGATCAGGATGCCGACACGGCCTGCATCGGTATCGAACACCTGCAGATCGTCGCCGCCTTCGATCACCCAGTCGCGCCGCTCCTGCGGGGTGATATGCAGCTTGGACTGTTTCTCCACCTCGCCGTCCCGATGGAACAGGTAAGCCACGTTATAAAGACGGTCATCCTCACCCACCTCGATCATCGAACCACCGACGATGTTGATGTTGTAGGACACCGCCATCCGCGACAGCTCGCTCTTGAAACGGTCGGTGAAGCCCGCCAAAAAGCGGATGGCAGCGGTCTGGTCTTTCTGCGCGGCGCGATCCTGCAGGCCCATGAGTGGCGTGGTGAACAGCTCCGGGAAAACGGCAAAGTCGCTCTGATAATCCGACAACGCATCGACGAAATACTCGATTTGCTGCAGCGCAGCCTCCACGGAGGCGAACTCACGCATTTGCCACTGCACCGCGCCCACGCGTACCTGAGTGGGGCGAGTGTCTAGCACGTTTTCAGCGGGCTCGAACAGAATATTGTTCCACTCCAACAGCGTGGCGTAGCCTCGGGACTGCTCGTCTTCCGGCAGGTACTTGCGTAACAGACGTTTGACCTGGAAGTCGTTGGCAAGCTGGAACGACAGAATCGGGTCGTAAATCTCTTTGCGGGAGACTTTGTCGATGTACTGGGCAGGCGTTAGCTCGCTGGCGTGCTGGTGATACTCGGGAATACGTCCGCCCGCCAAAATAGCCCGCAGGTTGAGCGAACGGCACAGCTCTTTACGCGCTTCGTATAGGCGGCGGCCCAGGCGGTAGCCGCGATAGTCTGGGTGGATCAGTACATCCAGCCCGTACATGGCATCGCCTTCCGGATCGTTCAGGATGATTTCACGATGGCCGATCAAATCGTCGTATTTGTGCGGGTTGGAGAACTCGTCGTAATCCACCTGCACGGTGAGGGCGACGCCCACCAGTACGCCGTCGTCTTCAATGGCAATCTGGCCGTCGGGAAACTCCTGGATCAGCTTATCGATGGTGTGCTTAGGCCAAGCGCCACCAATATCGTGATACACCGCATCCATCAGCGATTTCAGCTGCTCGTAGTCGTCGCTGGTGAGGTTACGCAGATTGAGGTGCAGGTCTTCTAGGGACATAGGTCAGGGGTTCCCATTCATAAAATGAAGTTGGCCTATTGTATCACTGCTGTACGCTTTGCGTTTTACGGGCGGCTGCCGCGCGTACCAACGGACGTGTCAGCGTTTGCGCCATGATCACCCCGGCAAGGATTAACAGCCCACCTATAAAGTGGAACCCCGATACCTGTTCACCCAGTAACGCCATGGCAATCAGCGCGCTAAATAGCGGCATCAGGTTGATAAAGATACTCGCCTGGTTAGCGCCGATTTGGCGGACCGCTCGCATCCACAAGAACGTGGTAATAACGGAAGCAGGAATGCCTGCGTACAGGATCAGCCAAACGTTCTTCCCATCCACCGGCGTCATGGGGCCCATCAAGTAGGGTGGCAGCAAGAACAACACGGCAAAACAGACCTGGGCATAGAGCATGACCCAAGGAGGCAGATTCATCGCCCAGCGTTTGAGCATCACGCCATAAAGCGCATAGCAGGTGGCGGCGACCACCATTAACGCGTCGCCCTGCGCCACCTCTAACTGCAGCAGAGAAAGTGGGTTGCCGCGGCCCAGCAGCACGGTGACGCCGATAAAGGCGAGCACGCCGCCTACGACGCCGCCTAATGTGGGTGGTTCCTTCAAAATTAGCGCGCTCAATAGCACCGTGAGCAGCGGCACCATTGCTGCAAGAATGCCCATATTGGTGGCGGTGGTAGTTTCAGCAGCGATATAAGCCAGCCCCTGCCATAGCCCCATCCCTAAAAGCCCTAGCAGAGCTAGCTTTGGCCAGTTACGCACGATTTCATCTTTGTGACGCAGTACGGCCGGCAGCACAAAAGGAGTCATGACGACGAGGGCGAGCAGCCAGCGCAAAAACGCGATACTGCTGGGAGCAATGGCATCTACCGAAAGCTGGTTGATGGTCATATTGCCGGACCATATCAGTACGGTGGCCAGCGGCGGTAAAAAGTAAATCAATGGCATAGCACATTCCCTAGATTCAATCCCTGATCGTTAGCCGGTTAATTTGACGCGCTTTGCCGCCAGGGGCAAGGGGGAAAGTAGTCGATATAGCGACTATCGTCTGGATAAAAAGGCGATACAGTTGCGTGGTAAAAGTCTGTACGTAGCCAGCGCTATGTCATACGCTTGTTTGAATGTGAGTGGCAAGCCATTGATTGCCCGCCGTACTAATAACAGTGAAGGAGCACCGTGATGCGCCAAGCGCCAGCTTATCCGCACCTATTTCGTCCATTAACCGTGGGACATTTAACGCTGCCTAACCGCGTATTGATGGGGTCCATGCACACCAATTTAGAAGAAGCGCCGAATGGCTTTGAGCGCTTGGCAGCGTTCTATGCAGAGCGCGCGCGTGCAGGGGTAAGCCTGATTGTGACGGGTGGCATTGCGCCCAATGCCGAAGGGGCGGTATTTCAAGGTGCCAACGCGCTGACAGAGGAGTCTCAAGTGGCGGAGCACCGCCACGTTGTCGACGCGGTACATGCCGCCGGTGGGCACCTATGCATGCAAATTTTGCATGCCGGGCGCTACGCTTACTCACCAGAGCTGGTGGCCCCCTCGGCGCTGCAAGCCCCCATCAACCCGTTCACCCCCCGAGCGCTCTCCAGCGACGAGGTAGAGCAGCAGATTGCCGACTACGTGCGCTGTGCCACGCTGGCCCAGCAGGCGGGCTACGATGGGGTTGAGGTGATGGGCTCGGAAGGCTATTTGATCAACCAGTTTATTTGCCGCCGCACCAACCAGCGTGACGACGACTGGGGCGGCGATTTTGAGCGGCGTATGCGTTTCCCTGTCGAGATCGTCAAGCGTATTCGCCAAGCGGTTGGCGAGCGCTTCCTGCTGATCTTCCGCCTGTCGATGATTGATCTGGTGGAAGAGGGCAGCTCCTGGGAAGAGGTCGTACAACTGGGCCAGGCCATTGAAGCCGCTGGCGCGAACGTCATCAATACCGGCATTGGCTGGCACGAGGCACGGGTGCCGACCATCGTGACCAGCGTGCCCCGGGCCGCGTTTACCGAAGTCACCCGCCGCATTCGCGCGGCGCTGTCGATTCCGCTGATTACCACCAACCGCATCAATATGCCGGAGGTGGCTGAGCGCGTACTGGCCGAGGGCCATGCGGATATGGTGTCGATGGCGCGTCCGTTTTTGGCTGACCCCGAGTGGGTGCGTAAAGCCGAGGCGGGCTTGGCGAAGGAGATCAATACCTGCATCGCCTGTAACCAGGCCTGCTTGGATCACACCTTTATGGGCAAGCTGACTTCCTGCTTGGTCAACCCCCGTGCCTGCCACGAAACCGAGATCACCCTGGCGCCTGCGCAAACACCTAAGCGGGTAGCGGTGGTCGGCGGCGGCCCAGCGGGGCTTGCCACAGCAGTAGCGGCGGCCAGTCGTGGGCATGCCGTGGTGCTCTTTGAGCGGCGCAGCGAGTTGGGTGGGCAGTTTAACTACGCTCGCAAAATCCCCGGTAAAGAAGAGTTTAACGAAACTCTGCGCTACTTCCGCGTCATGCTCGAAAAGCACGCGGTGGACGTGCGCTTAAACACCGAAGCCACTGTAGGCGCCCTGGCAGATTTTGACGAAATCGTGATTGCCACGGGGGTGGTGCCCCGTGAACTGGCGTTACCAGGAGCCGACCACCCCAGCGTGCTGAGCTATGCAGACGCCATTGAGCAGCCTGAACGAGTAGGCAAGCGCGTGGCGGTGATTGGGGCAGGCGGCATTGGTTTTGATGTTTCGGAGCTGCTTTCCCACGAGGGGCACCCCACCATGGAGGTGGCCGCATGGTGCGATGAGTGGGGCGTGGATTTAGCAGTGGGCGAACGGGGCGGCTTAAAAGCGCCGCAGCCGCCACGTTCACCGCGCAGCATTGTGATGCTGCAGCGAAAAAGCTCTAAGCCAGGCAAAAACCTGGGTAAAACCACGGGTTGGGTGCATCGTGCCTCGTTAAAGCAGCGTGGCGTAGAAACACTGGCCGGCTGCGAGTATGTGCGCATCGACGATGCGGGCTTACACATCCGCCGCGAAGGGCAAGAGCAGGTGGTCGAGGTGGACACCATTGTGGTGTGCGCAGGCCAAGAGTCGGTACGCGACTTGATTTCGCCGCTGGCCCAAGCGGGTAGCCGCGTGCATGTGATTGGCGGCGCAGATGAAGCGGCCGAATTGGATGCTAAGCGCGCTATTGATCAAGGCACCCGGCTGGCGGCCTCGCTGTAACTCGCGTGGGGGGCGTGACGTTAACGCTAAAATGGCGATAGACTGATGGATCACCCTAACTACTAAGCCACGTTAGGGATTTAAGGCGCGGGTGGCACCCAGCCTGCGCCGCACGACCGTCAGACAAAAGGATTATCGTCATGCCCTCGGAGTGTACCCCACGATTTTTAGCCAGTGACAACACCTCCGGTATCTGCCCGGAGGCGATGCAGTACTTACTCGAAGCCAATCAGGCCGATGATTTAGCCTACGGCAACGACCGCTGGACCGCCCGCGCCGCCGACCGTTTTCGTGAAATGTTCGACTACGATTGCGACGTATTTTTCGTGTTCAACGGCACTGCAGCCAACTCACTGGCGCTCTCCGCGATGGGGCGCAGCTACCACAGCGTGATTTGCCATGAGCTGGCGCATATTGAAACCGATGAGTGCGGTGGGCCGGAGTTCTTCTCCAACGGTGCCAAGCTGCTGACCTCGCCGGGAGCGAACGGCAAACTCACGCCGCAAGGGATTGAGGCGCTGGTGACCAAGCGCAGCGATATCCACTACCCAAAACCGAAGGTGGTATCGCTCACTCAAGCCACCGAAGTGGGCACTGTGTACTCCCGCGAAGAGCTGCTGGCCATTCGCGCCATGGCAGATAAGCATGACCTTCGGCTGCACATGGACGGTGCACGCTTTGCCAACGCTTGTGCCAGCTTGAACGCCTCACCCGCAGAGTTGACCTGGCAAGTGGGCGTCGATGCACTGTGTTTCTCGGGCACCAAGAACGGCTTGGCGTTTGGTGAGGCGATATTGTTCTTCAATCGCGAGCTGGCGGAAGACTTCTCCTACCGATGCAAGCAGGCGGGGCAGCTAGCATCGAAAATGCGCTATGTCTCTGCGCCTTGGCTGGGCCTGCTGGAAAGCGGTGCTTGGCTAACCAATGCCGAACATGCCAACGCCATGGCGCGTTATCTATCGGAAGGGCTACAGGCGTTGCCGGGTGCTTCGCTGATGTTCCCCACCCAGGCCAACAGCGTATTCGTTGAATTGCCACCTCACGCCATCGAAGCGTTGAAAGCCAAAGGATGGACCTTTTATACCTTCATCGGTGCCGGCGGAGCGCGGTTCGTCTGCGCTTGGAACACCACCGTTGAATTGCTCGATCAGCTGTTGGCCGATGTGAAAGCCGTGCTTGACGTTCGTGCTTGAGCAATACCGCCGCTAAAAACTGCTCTGACGTTGAGCTCTCAAGCGCCGCCTTCTCAGGCGGCGCGTTGCATTGTGGGGTTGCCACAATATTTCACGCAACTAACCCCCTGTTGCTGTGCTCATATCGTTAACAGCGCTGCGTTGAAGGTTTAGTCATCACTTTTTGCTAATGCTGACTACGCTGATAGAGCGACACCTCGAATAGCACACCGTCTGGGGTATTGGCTTGGCGGTTGCGCTGGGGGATGGGCCACAGGAGAGTTCCATGAGCATCTTTGATCACGTTCAAGACCGATTTGCCCGCGTTCAGCAAGAGGACATGAGCCTTGAGGAGTACTTGGCGCTTTGTCGCCGTGACCCCAAGGTGTATGCCAGCGCCGCCGAGCGCATGCTGGAAGCGATAGGCGAGCCTGAAGTGATCGACACGGCGAAAGACCCGCGTCTATCACGTATTTTCTCGAATAAGGTGATCCGCCGCTATCCCGCTTTCGCCGAGTTTCATGGGATGGAAGAAGCCATTGAGCAGATTGTGGCGTACTTCCGCCACGCGGCCCAAGGCTTGGAAGAGCGCAAGCAGATTCTTTATCTACTGGGGCCGGTCGGTGGCGGTAAATCGTCACTAGCCGAGCGCCTGAAGCTATTGATGGAGCGCATTCCCTTCTATGCCATCAAAGGATCGCCGGTCTATGAATCGCCGCTTGGACTGTTCTCACCGGAAGAGGATGGTGAGCTGCTGGAGCAGGAGTACGGCATTCCCGGGCGCTACCTGCGCAGCGTGATGTCGCCCTGGGCGGCTAAACGCTTAAAAGAGTACGGTGGTGATATTTCCCAGTTCCGGGTGGTGCGCCTCTACCCATCGCGGCTGAATCAAATTGCCATCTCCAAAACTGAGCCGGGGGATGAGAACAATCAGGATATCTCATCGCTGGTCGGCAAAGTCGATATTCGTCAGCTGGAGCTTTACTCCCAAGACGATCCGGATGCCTACAGCTTCTCCGGCGGGCTGTGCCGTGCCAACCAGGGGCTGATGGAGTTTGTGGAGATGTTCAAGGCTCCCATCAAGGTGCTCCACCCGCTGCTGACCGCTACCCAAGAGGGCAACTACAATCCTACCGAGGGCATGGGCGCGATTCCTTTCGATGGCGTGATTCTGGCCCACTCCAACGAGTCCGAATGGCAGGCGTTTCGTAACAACCGCAATAACGAGGCGTTTCTGGATCGTGTCTATATCGTCAAAGTACCCTACTGCCTGCGGGTGTCGGAAGAGATCAAGATCTATCAAAAGCTGTTGGAAGACTCCTCCCTCAGCGCCGCGCCCTGCGCGCCGGATACGCTGCGCATGCTGGCGCAGTTCTCAGTGCTGTCGCGGCTCAAGGTGCCGGAGAACTCCAGTATCTACTCCAAAATGCGGGTGTATGACGGGGAGAACCTGAAGGACACCGACCCACGCGCCAAGTCGATTCAAGAGTACCGCGATGCGGCTGGGGTCGATGAAGGTATGCAAGGGCTCTCGACCCGCTTTGCCTTCAAAATTCTCTCCAAGGTGTTCAACTTCGATAGTACCGAAGTCGCGGCCAACCCGGTGCATCTGCTGTACGTGTTGGAGCAGGCGTTGGAGCGCGAGCAGCTGCCGTCCGAAGTATTCGAGCGCTACTTGGGCTTCATCAAGGAGTTTTTGGCCCCGCGTTACGTGGACTTCATCGGCAAAGAGATTCAGACCGCGTATCTCGAGTCTTACAGCGAGTACGGTCAGAACATCTTTGACCGCTATGTGACCTATGCCGACTTCTGGATTCAAGACCAGGAGTACCGTGACCCTGAAACCGGCGAGCTGCTCAACCGCCAATCGCTGAACGAGGAACTCGAGAAGATCGAGAAACCGGCGGGTATCTCCAACCCGAAAGATTTCCGCCATGAAGTGGTGAACTTCGTGTTGCGGGCGCGGGCGCAAAACAACGGTATGAACCCTAGCTGGCAGTCGTATGAGAAGCTGAAAGGCGTCATCGAACACAAGATGTTTGCCAACACCGAAGAGCTGTTGCCGGTGATCTCGTTCAACGCCAAAGCGTCGAAGTCGGATCAGAAAAAGCACGAGGATTTCGTGGCGCGCATGGTGGACCGTGGCTATACCGAGAAACAGGTGCGGCTGCTTTCAGAGTGGTATCTGCGCGTGCGTAAGTCTCAGTAGCGGGCTGCTTGGCCCGCATACAAGAGCGCCACGGTTCGGCGCTTAAGATCGAGGTGTTGAGGAGGTCGAATGACCTACTTTATTGATCGTAGACCTAACGCTAAGCATAAAAGCGCGGTCAATCGGCAGCGCTTTTTGGAGCGTTACCGCAAGCACATCAAGCGCTCGGTGGAGGAGGCGGTCAACCGCCGCTCCATCACCGACATGGAGCGCGGCGAGAAAATATCGATTCCCACCAAGGACATTTCCGAACCCGTGTTTCAGCACGGGCCGGGCGGGGCACGCAACATCGTCGCGCCGGGTAATAAGGAGTTTTTGGAAGGTGACAAAATCCGTCGACCTAGCGGCCAAGGGGGTGGTGGCGGTGCCGAGGAAGGCGGCGCTTCTAACCAAGGAGAGGGGAACGACGAGTTTGCGTTTACCCTTAGCCGCGAGGAGTTTCTGGAGTTCGTCTTCGATGGCTTGGAGCTTCCCCATTTACAACGCAAGCCGCTCAAGTCGTTGGAAGAGATCAAAATGGTGCGGGCAGGGCTTGCGCGAGATGGGGTGCCGTCACGCATCAGTATTACCCGATCGATGCGCGAGGCTTATGCACGGCGCATCGCCATGCGCGCGCCCATCAAACGTGCTTTGAAAGAGGCGCAAGAGGCGCTAGCGGCCGAGGAGCGCAAAGACCCGGTGCTGCGTAACCCGGCGCGTATCGTGGAGCTCAAAGCCGAGATCGAGCGGCTGGAGAAGCGCATCGACGCCATTCCCTTCATCGATACCTACGATTTGCGCTATCACCAGCTCGCCGCCCAGCCGCAACCATCGAGCCAAGCGGTGATGTTTTGTGTCATGGACGTGTCGGGCTCCATGACGCAGAACCATAAAGACATCGCCAAACGGTTTTTCTTACTGCTCTATCTTTTTTTAGAAAAGCATTACGAGAAAGTCGAGCTAGTGTTCGTGCGCCACCATACGGCTGCTAGAGAGGTGAATGAAGAGGAGTTCTTTTACTCGCGAGAAACCGGCGGCACCATCGTCTCCAGCGCGCTGAACCTGGTCAACAAGATCATCGAAAAACGCTACCCCGCCGGGCAATGGAATCTCTACGTGGCCCAGGCCTCCGATGGCGACAACTGGGACGATG
>Ga0208684_1001972_pt1 | contig 10225 bp, 3 predicted proteins | sample MalvireepMed_b05_FD_184245 | JGI IMG/M metagenome (GOLD analysis project Ga0208684, IMG submission 184245) | Marine viral communities from the Global Malaspina Expedition - Malaspina viral metaG DeepMed_b05 (SPAdes) (version 2) | ecosystem: Environmental > Aquatic > Marine > Oceanic | place... | reverse complement strand
AGCGGTACGGGGAGCGCGTCCCTGTACCATCACGATGGCCTCTTGAGCGAACACGCCGCCCTTGGCATCGTCGGAACCGTCGATGGTGATGTTGCCGTCTTCAAAGACCTCGACCCCCGCAATCTTGCCACGGAAGCCCTCTGCGAATACACGGGCAGTCAGACCGTCGGAGACTTCGCCGCCGTCACCGGCAGTAGCCGTTCCGATACTGGCAGTCAGTTCGTCGTAAAGGTCTTTTATCTGGAAGCCGTGGAGTACGCACCGATACGGTGGGTTACCAGGCTCAGTGGCGTTGCTGCTGATGCGGTAAGCCGCCGCAGCTATGACACCGGATGCCAGTGTGGTTCCAGCACCAGAGAGGGAAGTGGTCGCGCCGTCAAGGACGGTCAACCCGTCTTCGTCTTTCTTCCGCTGGATGGCCTGTTGTGCCAGGCTACCAAGCTGGGCATAGGACTGTGAGTTGATACGGGAAGCTACCCGGTCAGTCACTAGGGTTTGAATACCAGTGACAGTGGGGGTGATGCTGAAGACCGTATCAGACATCTGCTGTGGGTTATCCAGCGTGGTGGTCTCAGTGATGTTCTGGGCACTAAGCGCAGCCATCGAAATCTCACGCCAGCTGGTGCCGGTTCCCTCAGAAAGAGTAACCTTGTCCACCAGGTTGGGCATGACGCCCTCGTATTCACGGATTTGCCGGGCCGACGCCACAACGGTATCAAGGCTATCGGCTAGTGATTGGGTAATGGTATCGCCAGCAGCCATAGCTAGTTCCTACCTTCGTTTGTTTATTCTGGTAGCCCTTGCGTGGTCTGCGGTAGACGGGTTCTCCATCTTCCCGTAGGTTTGGGTAAACCAAGTCCAGTCATCCTGGCTTCCAGTTCCACCCCGCGCAGGGCCGGTATCGAGGTCATAGATGCCAGCTTCTTCTAACCGTAAGTTAGCTGCTTTGCGTTCTTCTTCACGCACACGCTCCGTATCCGACTGCGCTTTGGTGCGCTCATGCTGACGCACTATGTTGTGAGCATCAACCAAGGAACTATACAGCCCTTGCAGGCTGCGGTTCTTGTTGGCATCTACCCACGCTTGTCTCACGGTTTCCAACTCGGGGGAGTCGTACAGGTCTAAACCCGTACCATCAATCGCCCCTTTTAGCTGGTCAGTGAGCGAGTTGTACTGCGTCTGATAGTTGCGCCCGCGCGCCGTATTACGTTGTTGTGCCTGGATATTGCCGAGCTGTGCCGGGAGGTTCTCGGTATCGCCAGCAGCCAGTGCAGTGATTAGGGCGGCGTTCGACTGTTCGATGGAAGTCAAACGGTCACCTAATACCGCATCTGTATTCTCACGTTTCCGGTTGCGCCCTTGCTCGGTTTTTAATTGCTGCTCTAGCCTTTCAGCTTGAGCCTTCCAGTCTACCTCAGGTTCGGCGGTAGGTTCTGGTTCAGCTTCTACTACCTCTGGCTGTGGGGTATCAGGTTCCTGAGTTACCACTTCCTCCGGTATCTGCTGTTCGTCTGCCATATACCCTCCGTGAGTTACCATACTGGGTCGTCACTCTGATATAAAACCACTGACGTGGCTTATTGTCAACTGCTACCTAGCTGCTATACCGGCCAGTATCTCCGATATCTGGTCTGGCTGTGCAGCTGGGGTGGCTTGAGCAGGCTGCATTGCGGGTGCCCCAGGCATCTCTAGTTCTGGGCGTAACCTTGGTAATGCCAATTCCGTCATCGCTTCGTTCAGTTCTTCGAGTAGGTTGATGGCTGGCTCGGTCATGGGGTCAACCTCGTAGCCCCATTTGACCAGCAAGAGTTCTATCTCCTCGCCCTTTGAACCGTTATCGCGAATCCATTGCTGCGTCCTCTTGGACAGATGGTTCAGCATGGTGCGGTAACCTTTCATCTGGCGTAGCTGCTCTTTAATGGTTGGTGAGGAACGGTTGTAATTGTCGTACAGGTTCTTCCATTGACGCTGCGTCTTGGGATTACTTGAGAAATCTTCAGCGAACTTATCCCGTAAGTCCCAGTATTCCCGTAGCGCACGGCGGTCATTGACCAACTCCTCGCCCTTCTCTGTGTGCCACAGCCCGGTGTTCACGCTGACATAGAGTAACTGTTCCTTTGTCCAGTCGTCTTCAAGGTTCTTCAAGTCGGACTGGAGCTTGTCCCAGTTCATCGTACCGTCTAAGTCAGTGTTGTTCTGGTATACCTCACGGTACTGCAAGATAGCGCGACGGTTCGGATTGGTCTCATCTAGCGGGTCGATGTCCTCCGTGAACATCCCAGCGTCTTTCCATACTTGCTGGTTTGCCTGCCACTTCGCTTGCTGTATCGCGTCAAAGGCCGCACGGTACTGGGCACCATCCACCGCTTCCTTAGTCGTGATAAGGGCCGGGTTAAACAGCTTCTTGTTTAGCGTCTCCTCGGCTACGATAGCCGCTTTCTGATTCTCCCATATCTTTGTTGATGCCGCGCCCCAGTCGCCCGGTGCGTGCATCCTGGACTCGTCGTACAGCTCTGGGTACTTGTCAGCCATCCATTGTTGCTCAAACGGGGTAGCGTCACGCCATGACGGCTGCAAGGGCTTTGTGAACTCCTCAAATACACCAATCTCCGGGATACCTGGCTTCATCTGTTCGTCGGTTTCTTTCCGCATTTCCACCATTGGATTAAGCGGGTCTTGCATGTGCTTCTGGAACAAGATGTCTAGCTGTTGGTAAGGGTTGGCCCTCCCTTGCAGACCGACAAATTCAAACATTGACTCCCATCGCCGCTCGTTCAGTCCCTTCACCATCTCAGTTGCGCCTATCGGTGCGAAAAATTCCTCGGCAAAGCGGCCCATACCAGGCCCGGTAAAGTCTATCCTCTCTCCCTCAAACGTGCGTGCGCCGTAAGGGGAACTGGCGGCATCAGCCAACATCTCGGCAAATCGCACCGGGAGGCCAGACCGGCTGTGTATGAATTTCCTGCCTTCATCGGCGGCCCGCTGTGCTCCCTCGGTATCACGCTGCTCCAGGCTGTAGCCTATCCTGGCAACTGTTCTCAGGTAGCCGTAGAACGGGCCAAACACGTTCATGTAGGAATCACCGACGGGAATCTGCATCCAGTCGGGTGCGTATGGGTCTGTGACGTTCGCCGGACGGCCAGTCTTTGCAATATGTATGCCCATCGTTAAGGCAATACCGCCCGCCATCATGCTCCCCAATGCCTTGCGAGCTTCCCATCCGGCCTGACCTGTATTGAACTGCTGCATAATCAGTCCGATATTGGCACGGAAGAAGCGTGGTGCAAAGAACAGGACGGATTCGATGGCTTGCTGGGTGGGACGGATGCCCAGGATGGCATAGCTCTCTGTGCCTAGTTCCTTTCTTATGGCTTTACCTAGACCAACTAGCTGGTTCATGGCATCTGCGTTATCGTAGGCGGCTCCCCACAGAGTATCTTTCACTGGTATCAAATCTCTACGGGCAGACTTGTAAAGCTCGGTCTGTCCGGCGATGACATACCACTCGAACGTCCTGTTGAACCGCTTTAATACGTCACCCACGAATGGTAGGCGTGTCGGAAGCGCAGCTAGGCCCGTGCGTTCAAACATATATTCAGTGGGACGCGCGATGGCACCTGCGTTCATACCTTCGTCCATGACATCGAAGTTTTTTGCTGCGAACGCGTCAGGATTCTTAACGAAAGCCTGCCAGGATATAGCGGTTGCATGTGCCCAGACGATTGGATGTCTGAAAAATATGAACTGCCCATTGATGAATGTGGCAGCGGCGTCGGCATTGGTGATAAGGGCACGGGCTAACTGGAACGCTTGTCTGGTAATCTCCATAGGGCCAGCGCGTGTACTGGTCATTATCGCTGGGACAAAGACGTTGTGCTGGATATCGTCCCAAACGTCCTTTGCCTTAACTCGGTCAGTTGGTTGCCAATGCTCTACCAAGTTACGTGATACAGCGCGCTCCCCCGCCTTCATGTTTAACCATTCAGCGGTCAAGCGATTAGCTTCAGCCTGCCGATATTTTAGCTCTATGGTGGTGTCCCACGGGATAGGGTTCTTCTCCCTGGTGGCTGCCTTGAACATGACCAGATATTCTTTTTTAGCCGCGTTGCGATTATTTCTTGCTGCTACAAGCGTTTCTCGGATGAACGGTTCGTCTGTTATAGACTGCGCACTTTTGCCTTTGAATAACCGTTCGCCAGTCGTTCCAATCCCTACATCGCTATCGGTAAGACTCCACACCTCATTCAGTGCACGCTGGTGAGCGGTGACTTCGATGCCAGCTTCCATCCGGGCCAGCATCGTGAGTCTGGGGCTGGTCTCATAGTTATACCGAAGACTTTTGACGGCATCTTCGATGTCCTTTATGTGCCGTGGCCTGGTGAATCCCCGTCTGCCACTAGCGCGGGTCTCCTGAAAGACACGCTCAAACTTCTTTAACTCCGCTTCTATCAAGCCCGAGTTTTCTTCGTTTCGCAGGATACGATGCCAGTAGTTTGCTTCCAGTAGCTCGAAGTTTGCCCCTGCGTTCTGGGCATCCAGGGCTGTGCCGGTCTGCATGTTCTGACCCTGCCGGATGTTTCGCAACTGTGAGGGAGTAAGATTAAATCTTGGGCCGACTTTATCGGGATAGCCATAGTAGACTGTCCCGGCAGCTTCATGTTCAGCGATATTATCCAGGTCGTCCATGATGTCATTTATCGTGGCGTGCCAGGGGTCAGTGATTGTCGGGTCGTAGCCATCAAGTTTTGTGGCTCGCCATGTACCCCTGCGACCCCGCATTATGTCAACCCAGCTAACGCCTGTATGTTTCCAACCTAGAAGTTTATCCGATTCATTCGCCCAGTTCATCACTGCCAACTGGGCGCGGGCGTGTTCAATCTCTATGTGGCGGGCCATCTTTGCGCCGATTCGCGCTATGACCGAATCCCGTGTAGTAGCTGCCCGACTCCACACGCCCAGTATCGCCCTTGGCATACCAGGCAGCCCACGCACGAATTTGTCCCACGAATTTGTCCCTGGACTAACCAGGACTTCATGTGCGCCATATTCTTGCTGGCGGTAAAAGTTGTCGGATACGTCGATTGGGTTGTTACGCTCGGACAGTGCCGCCAGTTGTTCCGGGGTGGCAGCATCCATGTCCCGTACCTCTTTGGCGATATCTGCGTCGGTACGAATACCTGGGCCAGCCTCACGGCGTATAGAAATAGCCGTCTGTGGTACGCCAGGTGGTGGGTCAGCAGACGTGGGTGCCGGTGCCACTTCGTTGATTCTATTAGCCTGGCTGTCAGATACGCGGGACATATCCCCGATACGCACATCCCCAGGCTCAAGAACATCAGCTGCCTTATTAACTAACGATTCCTGTTTGAAGGCTTGCCGCCCCGCTATCATCACGTCCATCAAATCGGGATAGACGCCAGCGATATCATGCAGTACCTTTTGCATACCTTCAGTCGTTAACATGCCGGGGCCGCCGCCCTCTACGACAGGGTAGAAGTGTCCGACCTCGGCTACCTGGCTCCGCTTCGGCTTTATCATCTCGACCATAGCCACGGTCTCAGGGCCGTCTGCGGTCTCCTCTATGATACGGAACAGGTCATAGCCACCAAAGGCGTGTGGTGTGCCAGGCGGGGGTGGCACCCACTCAGCCCGCACGTCACCCGTGACACGGCGTGTAGTGGGGAGGGCATTGCCTGCGGCGTCTACCCAGCGTTGTTCTTTAGGTATCTGGCTAAGGATGTCGTTAAGTACCGCACGCGAGCTGCCAGGTGGAACAGTGACATTACCAGGTATACGTGCCAGGTCAGGGTCTATGGCGTCTGCAAACGCAGGCCGTGACCAGACAAGGTTGGGGTTGAATTGGTTAATATCGAACAAACCACTAGGATTGCCTGGTAAATTCCGGCCTGTTTCAGTCCAGACCGACAGCAACCGTGCCGACGCTTCTGCAACCTCAGCCCTGGTGGCGACACCGCTAAGTATCGTAAAGTCGCCATTAGCCTCCAGGCCCAGCTCGGTTAATTGGCGTGTGGTCTGTCGGTTATGAGTAAGGCCGATGCGTTGTCCCTGCGGATGGTCAGCCGATACGACGATTATCTCCTCTACGGTTGCACCGTGTGGCTGCACCAAGAGTGGGCTACCAGAGTCGCGGTATAGGGGGCTGTACTGCGATATCAGCTTGCTTGCAGCCTTTGGGCCAGCCCTGCCAGCTATCTTGGCTTCTAATTCCTTAATCTCATCTTCGAGCCGTTTAATCCGCGTGGCTTTTCGACGGGCCTTCTTGTCGATTTGAAGTTCGATGATACGCCGTTGTTTAGCAGCAATCTCCGCTTCAAAGTCCGTTAGCTGCTTCTGCCGTTCCAACGGCGTCTGTTCCAGGATACGGCCCAATGGTTCGTCAACCTGTGCTTCGGCGTACCGGATAGTAAGCCGACCCGCAGGTTCACTAACAAGCCTTCCCTGGTCGAACGTCCACACTTCAGCGGGCAATACGTCAGGCGTAGTCTTTTGTAACCACGGCTGCCAGGGAATATCGAACCGCTGCCCGTAAGGAACCGGCGGGTCTTGCCGTGCGCCAACAAGTGTTGGGTCAAGAGATGGCCCAGGAGTAGAAGCGCGCCTCGATGCAGCAACGTCAATGCGGGAGACTGACGTTTCAATGCCAAACCCACGTGGGCCTACTTCTGGTGCTATGACGCCGCCGTCAGCAGTTCTAGCATTAGGCCCAGCAATAATGTCTCCCTGGGCCGAGCCGTCAGGATTTTTACGAATAGCTAGGATGCCCTCATCTATCAATTCCATAAGTTCGGGTGATACTCGGCCTCGTTCGTCTATAGCGTTAGAGAACCGACCCGGTGTATCTCTTTCCGCGTTAACAAACTGCTGGGCACGGGCATCAGAATACTGTGGCTCTTTTCGTGGCGGCACCAACGGCGATGACGGCGGCGTTTCCTGCGCACGCAGGAACCCTTGAAGGGTTGGGCGGTTAGTGTCCATAACGCCTGGGAATATATCAGGTGAAATGTGTGCTGCCCAAGTTGGGCCAGGGCCGGGCACGCGTAGTGCCGCCTTAGCCACAAACGCGTCCGTCTTGGTTAACATCAAAGCTAACTTGCTGCCCTTGGCAGCCATGCTAAAGAGGATGGTCGGGTCGATAATACCAACCGCAAGCTGTTGCAGGACAGGACGCTCGCGGAACATCTCGATGTACTTGTATTCCTCGTCAATCATCTGTGATGGGTCGCTGAAGAGGTCTCCTATCATCTCAATAAGGTCAGGATTAAATTCTCCCTTGTGTATGTCAGAGGAGAGTGTCTGCCATCCTGCTTCAGCAAAAGCATCCAGCGGCCTTGTACCTACATCTAAGGCGTTCAAGGCTTTGCGGGTAAATACGGAATCGAAGTCAGTAGGAATATCGCCAAGCGGTATGCGGCCTTCGGTAGTTCCGTACATGTCACTGAAACTCTCCATAAAGAGTTTCTTCCGTACATCGGGGGAAAGCGCGTACCACGACTCTTGCACATCACGCTGTTCCTGCGCCGGGTCTGGCAAGAATCCAGCCCAAGGCATGAAGGTCTGTGCCATCTGACCCAGTAAGTCTGGCGCGACAGATTTGGCTACATCACCAAGCCATCCAGCCTTCTTCGCCTCACTAGGCTCGAAAATACCCTTGATAGCCTCACCAAACGACGAAGGCCACAGTCCTTCCTGTGGGTCAGGTGGCTCGGCGGGTTCGTCAGCAGTAAAGAAAGGGTCAGCGAATGGGTCAGTCACACCCAGGTCTGCCGGTTCCATAGAAGCCGCACCAGGCGAGACCTGTGCTGCCTGCTGGCGCAGCCTTTGTAAACGCAGCTGTGCTGGGGTTAATACTGGGGCTTCAGTAGGCAGTACACCGGGAGGAATAGCTGTCGTAGTCGGCACGATACCGGGCGGCATCGGCGGTATCCCCGGTTTTGCAGTCGGAACTTCGTCCCAGATGTTACTAAAATCAGGAGTGGTCAATTCACTTCTTCTCGGTACAGTCCACGTTCTTTAGTGTAAAAGGTTAGCTCGCTGGCATCACAGCGTTTGCAATAGCGCAGATTCCACATTGATGTGGACTGCTCCCACGAATGACCGAACCATTTACAGAGCGTACTAAATACTCCCATACCTCGTTCTCCCAGTCCTGCGTGGAGTGAATCTAGCCTGTCGTGTGCCGCCCTGGCCCATCGGAACCATCGAGCGGAACTCACGTTCAAACGCTTTTTCAGGGATGCCAGCTAGCCGCCCCATCTCCTGATACATCTCAATCTCCTCAGGAAGAAGGTTGCCTATAGTCTGTGCTGACGGTACTCGCATACCTGCCGGGCGCATTAAAGAGCGTGGTTGTCTAGTAGGCCGTCCAGTCAACATCTCAGTGATGCCTGCGGGCCTGGTCTGTGCGCCTATTGGCAAGTCCGTAACCTCTGGCCCCATGCCACCAAATATCGTACTGCCACCAGAAGGTAATGGCGTTGGTTGCGGAGAAGGCGCGTAGGGGTCAAAGATATTGGTAGGGTCATTGGGGTCTTGGCTTAATGCTCCGCTGCTTAACCTCGATAATGTGTCCTCAGTGATGTAACGCTGGTCGTCACCTTGGTAGCCTGGAAGACTACGAAAACCACCAGCACCACCCCGCGCAGTAGCTTCTTCAGCCCCGAATACAAAGCCGCCATCCTGCATCCCACGGACACCACGGCGGCGTAATCGCCTAGCCTGGCTGGGCTTCATCTTTCTGTCTAATGGGATTATCTCCGTACCATTAGGAAAGAGTGCTAGTTCAGGGCCGGACTCACCAACGAGGGTGAGCCTATCATCAGTACGTGTTCCCCTTGCACCTTCGCCATAGTCCCCCCAGTATGCTGCTTCCGAAGCACCTGTTCCTGCATAATCCTCAACTACGGGTTCTATATAAAAATTTTCGTTCACGTCTTCCCAGTAATCAGAGACAGCCAAGGCATCATCATAGAAATCCGCGTAGGCTGCGGCCTCAGTCTCTGGTTCCGCTACTATCTCTGGCTCTCTAAAGGTTGGTGGCTCGGTAACGATATCTGGCCCCATGACATCAAACATATCGTAAACAGTAGGGGCTTCGTATTCTTCTTCTTCTGGTTCTTCAAATGGTACACGCGGTTGACTATATGGGCTTTGAGAGCCAGATATCGCAATAGCGTCTGCCATCGTCATCGGCAGGCTGCCACCAAGAGCATCCATCTGTTCCCACGAAGGAATGACGGTCTCGGGCCGTATGGTAGTGATATCTGTAGATGGGTCACCTACCCCAAATCGCTCCATCCGGTCTACATCTACAGAGTCTTCAAAGGGTAGCTGACGTTTTTGTCCTAGCTCACTAGCTATCATGCCTGGGTCGAAACCCATGACATCCTGCGGTGGAGCATCTACCGTGAATGTCTGTGGGCCTGGTGTATCTTCAAAAGGCAGATGGCGTTTTTCACCTAGCAGACCTGTTTGCCAGATATCTTCAAAAGTGGGTGGTACGCCAGTAGCGGCAGGGCCGAATGAACCTAATGCCCCTTCAAAGGGTAACTTACCGGAATAAACGTCTAGCTCTGCTTGTCCTGGCCTAGCGAACGCTGATAAGTCACCGGGTTCCGTCGGTATAGGTTCATAGCCTACGATTTGCGCAGGTTGAATAAGCCGCGCAGGTTCAACAATCCCGTATTCACCCTCAAGGTCATAGCCCCATTTCGCCTCGCTATATATAGGCTCGCTATACACGGGCTGAGTAGCAGGCTGTGGCACTGGTGTTGGGACTGCCCTATCTGCGCCAGTAGTACCCGTATCCCACATGCCATAATCATCGCCAAAGTAATCTGCGGCACGCCCAGTTTCACCTACGGCGCGCCCAGTCGCACCTTCGACGCCGAAGCCCCTCCATTCAGGTTCTAAGTCCAATCCCCCGCCTGCGACCTGGCTCTCCGCTTCGGCGTCCCCCAATCGGGCTCTGTCCACCATCTCCTTAAAGCGAGCAGAACTATCCCATACAGTCCCGCCCGCATCTGAAGTTATGGTATCACCAGTGTCTGTGACGATTTCTATTGGGTCGGGGTCGGGGTCGGGGTCTGGGTCTGGGTCTTTCTTAATAACAGGGTCTACGTTGCTGTCGTCTAGGTCTACAGGTTCCATGCCATTGTTCTTTAGGTGGTGGTTGATGGCGTTCTCTAGCCCTGTGACGCTATCGAAG
>Ga0208684_1001950_pt1 | contig 10294 bp, 8 predicted proteins | sample MalvireepMed_b05_FD_184245 | JGI IMG/M metagenome (GOLD analysis project Ga0208684, IMG submission 184245) | Marine viral communities from the Global Malaspina Expedition - Malaspina viral metaG DeepMed_b05 (SPAdes) (version 2) | ecosystem: Environmental > Aquatic > Marine > Oceanic | place... | reverse complement strand
CCATGTCGTGCGCTGCCACAGCGGCTATTCCATTTACTATGTTGCCGCCACGGGCAATAGCAGCACTGCTGGCTTCAGCATAGTAGAACACCCTGCCATCAGGAGTGGTTGCCCTGGTGCCTAGCTTATGCCTCTGGTCGGAAGTCTCTCGTTTCTCCATTCCATACGCTAAATTCACCGTTAGTGGGAATGCCATGTCGAACCTCCTTGAAGGTTATTTTTGAGCAGGCTCTACGTCCTGCGACCAACCGATATGATAATCTTAAATAGCCTCGGTCAATCGTTACAGCTACTTAGATACTAATGTTTGTACCGATTGTGGAGACGCAGGGACGAGAGCTTGGCTCGATGCGCTTCTCCATTCGCAATGAACTCGCATCCCTCTTCGGGACACGCATATTCGTCCACCACTCGCTCTATAACCTCAACGGGCCTGTTCGCCTCTGCCCTCTGGCTACACCAGCGACACTGGCACCCCTCGCTCGGAGGGTACGGAAACATCCCGAGCCGCGCCTTTCGTAGCACATAATCGGGATTCCCCGGGACGCCCTTGATTTGAGCGCCCACGGGGGCCGCTTCGTTGCCCTGCATATCCAGTCCCGGCGCGTGCCGAAACAACGTTGTCTTAGGTTGCCACTCGTCAATGTACTCCCAGGCAAAACCCTGCGAGACAAGCTCCTGGCGCATCTGCCGCCTGTCCTTAAATGTAACCATTACTAACTCGTTGCAGGAGCAGCGGCATCAAATGTGAGCGGGGCGCCACGGGAGTCGTCAAGCTCGAAGACCCCGTAGTCAGCCGTGAGGACGACCTCGGTTGCCCTCATGGACGCATCCCTCTGTCTCTCAGTGCGGGTGTCAACGCTCTTGAGCACGGCCAGTGCGCTCTTATCGGCAATAACGCCGACAGCATCGTCGCCTGCGGACGTGGAAAGGTTCCCGTCCTCAAAGATTGGGACATTGTTCAGTGGTCGTATGCCACTCCAGAAGTTGCCCAGAAGGTCCTCGGACCAGCCCTTCGGGATTGCATACTGCGATGAAGTCACCGCTGTGTTGGCAATATCAAAGACTGCGTTAGGATGCTGAAGTATGTAAATCTGGGTCCCGAACTTGTTGGCCTTGGCGTAGGCAATGGCCGCTGCCGTAAAGGCAAGGGTCATTGATGTGTCATTTGCCCCAAGGGTTGTGCCGCCATTAAGCCCTGAGTAAAGGGCATGAACGTCCGTGTCCTTCTTTCGTGCCATCCCGTCCCCAAGCTGCCGTCCCACAATGGTCATCACGTTGGGGGCCGACTGTCGCACCAACTTGTCCGTGAGGATAATCTTGGCGCCAACCTCGGAGGCCGTAAGGTCCACCGTGGTCATGCCAATATCCTCTTCGTCTATGATGTCCTGACCGTCCGTGAGGTCGCTCATGGTCATCTGCCCTACTTTGGGCACGGTCACTTGTTTCGCCCCACGCGGGAGGTTGAACGACTCAATGAGAGCCATTGCCGGAGCGTTGTGTTCCTCGGTGTATTTCGCCGCCGCTATGATAATGCGCTGCGCATTTTCCAGATTTCCCGTAGTTGCTGTTTGTGCCATTGGTCTTCCTTTCTAGGGTGTTAGCCCAACAATCTTGCAGCTGCCGCCACCACGTTCGGTGACCGGTCGCCCCCTATGTACTTATCCAATAGGTCGTTCTCGGACCCCGTAGCCGACGGGGAAGGTTGGTTATTGTCGAACGATTGCGCAGGGACCTCCTGCTGTTTGAGCCTCGCGTTCTCGGCTCGTAGCTCCCGGGTCTCGGACAACCGTTTGGCTTCAAACTCCATCTCGGCCGGTGTGTTGTACTTCTCCAGCATAGACACTTCGTCCACACCGAGACCAAATTGCTTGACGAAATGCACTGCCGCATTGCGCTGTCCCTCTCGAAAAAGACGATACTGGTCGGCCTGTTCGCCGATTTGCTGGTACTGCGCTGCCTGCGCCATTCGAGACTGCGCAGCCTGCTGAGCCTGCTCAGGGAGATAGCCCTGTTGTTGCAGCTGCTGAGCATACTGGTCGGCCATCTGCTGCATCTGCGCGCGCTGCTCCAGCTGAGCGTAATACTGCAACTGTTCCTGTTGGCCTCTGACTTGGTCCCGAAGCTCGGTAAACGACTGCGGTGAAGTCTCTTCTGGCGGGGTTTCCCCAGCAGGAGGCTGTTGCGCAGGAATGTCCTGTGGAGCTTGTTGTTGTGTCGGCTCCGGCGCAGACGATGTCTCAACCGCAGACGGCCCCTCCGGCCCCGTGTCAGGCACGTCCTGCCCCTCCGGCGTTAAGTCATAAGCCGCTGTGTCTTGTGGTTCGGGCGCCTCAACCTGTTCGGTAACCATGTGCTATCTCCAATTTCCTTGAGTATACATAAAACTTAACGCTGTTGGTATAGTTCTTCCCGCAACTCGCCTGCATCATACCACTCACGCATCTTGCGTGCCGCCTCGTAGCGCTGACGCACGCCAACCGAAAGGTACTTTAGAATCTCCTCGGGTATGTCCTCTCGGTACATGTTCATGCGCTTCCACAGCACCGCCGCGCGGTCGTCCGGCTCGTCCGAGGCGACCATCTCGCTCTCCCACGCATCCAGTACCTGAATGTATTCCTTGGGCAAGAGCTTAGCAGGCAACAGTTCAGTGCCCTTCTTTATCTGGGCTTGGTCCAACATATCGTAGAAAGCCTGAATGCGCCTCTCCAGCGGTCCCATCCCCTCACGACGCAACTCTTTCCCCCTCTCCGTGACACCGCCAATGTGCTTCTCGAATATATCCTGACGCCTAGCGTCCACCTCCTGCTGGATGTTATAGAAGTCCTCTCGCACGTCAGACACGCTCACCCTCGTAGTCGAGACCTTTTGGGCAAGCCTACGGTAGGCATTCTGTTCCTGCTGTCTATTGCCCTCAAGCTCGGCCATCATGCCCCGGGTGCGCTTGCGCCCTCTCTCTAAATCCTTCAATTTGATGAGGTCGTCCACCATCTGCTTTTGATGCTCTGGAAGCAAGTTGTACTCACGAGGGCCTCGCGGCTCATCCTTGCTCACCTCACGAGCCATGTCATCCCTTGTGCGGAAGGCGGTGACGCCAATGCCGACAGCGCTGGGAGCGCCCCGCAGCACACCGCGCACCACACCCCATACCAGCGAAGGCGGCTCTTTGCCGATGTTCACCTGCGTGACCGCCTCACGCGGCACCAGGGGCGAAATCTCATCGTCTATCGCATCGGATAGGTCTCGCAGGAACAGCGGTCCCATAACATTGGTCCAGAAGCTCTCCTCATCCAGCAGCGGCACACCGCGCTCTAAACGAATGGGAGAGGTCTTCATGTCCTCCAGCAGGTCCCTATCCTCTCCGAGGAAGCCTTGGCCGTGCATAAACCCACCCTCGCCCACTCGTGTGCCGGGGATGAGGTTGTACTCTTGGAAGATACTTACCGCCGGGTTGAACTTGGTTCGAACAAAACGCTTTAGGGTTTCCCCAACTGACTGCTCATACACAGTTCCAGTTGACGCAGACTTAGATTCCTTTTCTTTCAACTGACCTATCGCACGGGCTATCTGAGAATACCCAGACCAGATGTCGTACCTAACCGACCCGACCTGCACCTTGCCGAAGTCAGACGAGCGCCAGTTGGCGCCAACACTGACCGGCAGGCCCCCCTCCTGGGCCATCTTTGCCGCAGTCAGTATGCCTACGCCCGTCCCAAACCATGTAATCATCTGTCTGGCCACAGTCCAACTCATCGTCTTGTACGCGGCTAGGGCCTCTTCATCGCCCTCAACCGCCCTTTTGAATAAAGCCCTAATCCCGGGTTGTATATTGGCCCTATCCCCAGGAGCCACCACCATCTTCATAGCCTGAACAGGGGCAGCAAACCTAGAGGTGAACAGCCTCGGGGAGAACATGAGCGCATTCATCAGAGTGGCAGCGCCTCTCATCCAACCAGCATTGGTGCCCAGCGGACCTCTTCCTGTGACCGTGTTGATGTAACGCGCGGTATCCTTCAACATCTGAAGGTCTGAACTATTCTTAGGGTCGATTATGCGTCCACCACGGGCGGTCTCATACTTCTTAATCATCTCGTCCATCACGTCCCAGCGCATCTTGTTCAGGAACGTGCCGTACGCGCGCTCAGAGGGCCTCACCCACGGGAAGACCTTCCCGGCGAGGGTCGATATGAACGCTTCCTCCCTGCTGCCAATTGCCCTTCCTCCCACGCCACCGGCCACATCGTGCATAAACAGTCCGCCACCATCGACGTACCTCATCCAAAGTTGGCCGTTCTCGACGTTGCGCATGTCCGTCATAACACCGAGCGCAACCTGCTCGCCCCCTGGCGCCATAGCGCGCAACGCAAGGTCCGTGGAAGCGCGAACCTCTTTTAGCTGGGAAGGGAAGAGCATGCCACCCTGTCTTAGCAAAAAAGATAGGTCAACCGAGGATACATTCGCCCTTGGCATATTCAAAATATCCAGGAGAAGTTCGCTGGGCTTGTATCCCGTGCGTTCGGTCAGCATGCGCCCGAGAGGGCCGCCCTCCCATAAACTCACCGGCCTACGACGCACCAGCGCCCCTCCCACGCCCTCTCCGAAAACATCAGCCAGCAGGTTCAGGTTGCTTGACGTGGGCACCGCCCCCTGGTTGAGTAGGTCGTTTAGCGCATTTTGTGCGTTGAACTGCTGCCAAGGGAGCAGGCGTTCCTTGGGAGTGTCACCCCCAATGGCGCCCACTTCGTCCATCATATCCATTAGCCGGTTGACGCCCCGCTGACCGCCAACGCCCTCCAATATATCGTCCACATTCAGCGTCCTACGCGCCGAAATTACATCCCCAGCCTGCACACTGGCAAAAGCCTTCATAGCCTCGGAACCGCGTAGGCCCTTTGCAGCCGATAGTCCGGCAGCTAACCTTTCCGAGCGCTCCGAGGCCACCGCCGTCTTTATCTCTTCCTCTCGAACCCTACCCGCGGTTTTGAGCACGTCAGTTAGCTTATGGACTACGTCTATGTCCTCTTCATTACCGTAACGCGCGACCCACGAACCCGTGACCTCGGCGGTGCGCTCCGACGCTTCGACCCCAACGGCGGGGCCTCGCCCTGCCAGACGCGCGGCAGCGCCGCTTATGCCAGCTGGCCATCCCCTGACGGCCTCGGCAACCTGTTCCCTGATGGGCTGCACCATCTCCGGCTGAGCTCCAGGCCCACGACGACCCGCTTCGATGACTTCAGGCGCACCGGCAACATCCGGCTCCTGACGTTGGGTGCGAATGACCGCGTCCATCTCGTCCAGCTGATTAGCCCTGCGAGAGCCCTCTGCCCATAGCCGGTTGGCGCCTAGCGCATAAGGAAGACCTTCAACGTCTCCAGTCGGCCCTCCAGGAATCTCCTCGCCGCGCCAGAGACGATTGGTCGCCAAACGTCCGCCCTCCCTGCCAATGGCCCTGTCTAGAGGGGCGCCGGTAAATATATCGTACTCATAGCCAGCGGCCATCATCTCTTCTGGGGTCATGCGCGGGGTCGCTCCCCCTTCGCGCCAGAGAGGGGTAGTTCTACTAGGGGTGGTTCCAAGTGGCTCCATCGTAGGAGTCGGAGGAACGCCCTCCTCCCAGAAACGACCAATCTGCGTAGGTGTTGTTCCGAGAGGCTCCATTGCCGGACCACGAGCGGCTTCGTCCCAAAGACGGCTAGTCCTTGGAAGTGTTCCTCCAAGACGAGCCATCATCGGAGGGATTGGGGGAAGCTCTTCTCCTCGCCAAAGAGGGGTGGTTCTAGTGGGAATCGTAGGAGCACGAGCGCCCTCACGCCAGAGAGGTCCGGCTTGCTGCGCGTATGGTATGTCCTGAACTTCCTGAGTCCAACGCGGGGGTTGTTGTCCTCGCCAGAAAGGACCAGCACGCCATATGGAACCCATCGCCTGGGGAGTTGTTTCGAGTGGCTCCGGCGTTGGGACACCGGCTCCCTCGTCCCAGAGACGGCTAGTCCTTGGAAGCGTTCCCCCAAGACGAGTCCTTACCGGAGGAATTGGAGGAAGCTCCTCTCCGCGCCAGAGGGGAGTGGTTCTAGTGGGGGTGGGTGCGGCTCTTGCGACCTCTGCCCCTGGTGCGACGGTGGGACGTGCAAAGGCCTCCATAGCCTGTCTTTGTCGAAATGCGTCAGCCATTTCCTGGAATTGAGGGTCTTGGTAGGTTGCGGGTGTGGGCGGACGTGTCACCGGCGTGACTGCCTCTGTGGGGGTAGGTGCGGCTCTTGCGGTGGCCTCATCCCAGAGACGGCTAGTCCTTGTAGGGATAGCTCCAAGAGGGATTGGCGTTGGAGGAATTGGAGGACGCAGTCGTCCAAATAGCCCAGGAATACGGCCTGCGAGTTTAGGGACGCCACGCATAGCTGCGGGGATAGCCTTGGTCGCGCCGAGACCGCCCGTGGCGAGCGTGCCTACCGGGTCAATCAGGCCAAGGCCAATCTGCTCTAGCATCGGCCTTGCCTCTTGAACGCGTTGAACATCTCGAAGGGTCTCCCCAAGGCCAAGGCCCTCCCTGCCGGGAGTCACGAAAGTCTTGAACGCTTCCATCGCTTCTGGCTTTGGTTCCCCGAAGGCGCCCATCCCGGGCGCTCTCGACAGCAATCCCATCGCCTCGCCAGCCTTTGGGATAAGCGGCACATGGCGGTCCTTGCCGATGGTTACCTCCGGCACATACCCCGGGCCAAGGCCAACGCCCACAGGCGTCCCCGCCACCCAACCAGGGAGGTCTATCTTGCGGGGCAACAGCCCTGGAGTGCGGCTCATCACGCCGCCCATAAAGCTAGGAAGGCTCTCAGCGGTCGCAGAGAAAGCGCGCGGCACGCCGTACTTTATCGCGCCCCAAGTCGGCGTTTTGCGGAAGGTCTTAAACTCCTCACGACGCGCATGCGCCCTGTCAAGGCTCTTGTCCAGACGTTCCAGCGCTAGGCGACCTGCTTCCGTTCCCATTAGAAGTAAATCTGCCTTGTGCCGGGGCTGAACCTACGAGTGGTGCGTCCCGCCATCTCGGGCGTGAGCGCCGCGTACCGCTCGGTGAACGGCTGCTGCTCTAGCCAGTCCGTCCAGCGCACGGGGCCTTGTCCCGTTCTTGCCTGCGTGCCGAGAGCGCCGAGGTACTCGTTGTAGACGTTCTGGAACTGGTTCTGGTAGTACCTTTGAGCGCCGAGAGGCCCCTCCATGAACGAGGTCGCGGTGGGGCCGGAATAGTACGCGGCCTGCGCAGGCAGCTGTTCTAGGTAATCCATGAACGGATTATCGGTCCCGTAGTAGCTGTTCTGTGTGCCCATGAAGAACTCCTAGAGGAACGTCGTTGGGCCAGTAGTAGCAGGCACATTCACACCGGGCATGTACGGAGTTGTCCTTAACGGGTCCGTGAAAGTGCCTGTCGCAAACTGCCTGAGCAGTTCGCCAGCGCCCAACTCGGGGTTTGCCATCTGCCAAGCGGACATCGCGCGACTCAGCCCGGGCCGATAAGCGCGCTGCGCTATGGGATTCATTCCCGTCATAGTTGCGGCGCCTATCATCGACTGCGTCTCGGGCATGGTGAGCATGCCAAGGTAGTCTCTCTGCACATCGGTTAGGTCAGCTGCCGTTATTGCCGTCCCACGACCTCCAGCTGCTTCCTGTGCAACTGTCGGTTTGTCCCATAAGCCCAGCTGGCCCAAGCGTTCTCCCCACTGCTCTCGGGTCCACGGCCGGAAGGCTTGGAGATACCCTGCGCCCGTTCCCACATCTCTATCCGTGGGCGCTGCCGCGTACCCGAACTCTCCACCATCTTGCTGACCGTACCTTAACGGCGCTCCGAGGTATTCTGCAAAGGTTGACCCCGTGGGTTGCCCCGCAGTTTCCGCCCCAGTTTGCCATCCCCCATAACCCCCCATAGTCCCGGGCGCTGCCGCCAGGAGGTATCGTGAGGACATTGGGTCGAACCAGTTCCGAGCCGTGGCCCGAACTGCCGGGTTCATGTATCCAAGAGGGCCTACGTCAAGCTGCTGGAGGTACGACCCAAGGCGCCCCCCCATAGTCTGGCTCTCTAAGCCTCGTATATAATCTGCCCAAGTTGTCATGTCATCTCCTTATGGGGCTGCGTATCCCTGGCCTGTTTGGCCCTTTTTCTTAAACCACTGAAAATCTCTTGAGGCCCACTCATCAAAGAGCGACATTGCCGCCTTTCCTGCGGCCAAATCCGCTCCCAACCCCCCGGGGTCGTCCGTAGGGTCGCCGATATCCATGCTCGGGGTGTTCTCAATAAGCCATTTGTTGATGCTGCGTTCGACCGCTGCGGGTCCGTAGAAGGAGACGATAGGGTTCGCTCCCTTGAGGGACTTTGCCTTAATCCACGCCATCACCGTGGCAGGGTCTCTCGCGTACTCCCTGAACGCACTGCCGCTGATTCCGGCCGTCGTGACCGGCGCTAGTGGCTCACCGAGCTTCGCGCCCGTTCCATAGCCGCTCCCTCCTCCGCCTCCGAATACGTTGCCTACAATGGTTTGGCCCTTGTCTGTGAACGCTCTTTGGTATATCGAATTAAGCTTGTCATACCACTGCTCTCGACTCCAGAGATTCGCGGTCCTGTCACTGGGGCTGAACGCGGCCTTTAGGTAGTCGAGGTAGTTCTGGTTCGCCGCTTCGGGCGTCTCCACCGACCTTCCGAACCATTGGCTGGCCTCGTCGAGAGACTCCAGATTATACTGGTGTCTCATCTGCTCCTCGGCCTTGCCATAGACCGATTCGGCGTAGGGAGACATGAGCCGGAACCGGGGGTCAGTGTCCGTGAAATATTCGTAAATCTGGTTCTTGCCGGAGTCGACTGCCGAGAGCCAATCGAGATAGCTCTGCCCGTCGACGGCAGGTTGCTGCGCCTCGTCCTTCGCAATAACGCTCTCAAGTTCATCGCTTGGGATGAAGTCAGTCTCAGCTGGGGGAACCTCGGCTCCTATTTCTATCAACTCAGCGGTGTAGTCCTTAATTCGGGTTAGGAACGGCTGGATGTCTGTGATTATGTTTGTGTCGAAAGGCACAGGCTGACCGCCTGCGGCTGTGGGGTCGCGTAGCCAACTGTAGAGAATGCTCGAAAGCATGTTTAGCCCCTCGGGGTTCGAAGGGTTCTTATCATATTCTTTCTTCAGCATGCGTGAAATCAGGTTCATCCTGTCGACACTGTTTAGGTTGGGGTTTCGGAACTCCTCCTGGAATGCGTCCATTTCCTCTTGGTAGAGTCCGCCCCCCTCCGTTATTCCAGTCTCAGCCTCCGATGGCGGCACAAAGATAGGCCCTGCCTCAGTTGCAGGCGCTCCAGATTTATCGACGTATGCCGAAAGGGCATCCTGTGCGGCTCCCCAAATCTTTCCAGGCCATGAGGTCACATCTGGAAATTGGATATTAGGACCGCCCATCGGTCTTATCGGAAGCGTTCCCGGGTCTCCTCGCATCAGAAAAGGTTGGCCGGTTGCTGGGTCTAACTCCCCGCCCATTGGGCCTCCCCCGGGCGGCAGTGGCGGAGGTGGCATGAATTGCAAACCCGTCGTTGGGTCTAACTCTCCGCCCATCGGGCCTGTCGAAGGCAGCATCGGCGGAGGCGGCATCGGAGGCGGCATCGGAGGCGGCATCGGAGGCGGCGGGGGTGGCATGAAGGGTTGGCCCGTTGACGGGTCAATCTCCACGCCCATTGGCGTAGGCATGAATGTAAAGGGCTGGCCCGTCGTTGGGTCTACCTCACCGCCCGTTTGGCCTGTCCCAGTCATCGGCATTGGCATCGGCGTTGGCGGAGCCATCATCGACGGGGCTGGCTGCGGGGTTGGTTGCGGGGTTGGTTTCGGCGCCATCATCTGCGCCAGCGCCGCTGCGTCCGCAGGGTTCAGCCCTTTATCGGCCGCTATCATGGAACCCATCGCCTTTTGTATGCTCTGTTGCTTTTGCTGTTGGTACGCGGCATCCTCTTGCATCTTGGCAACCACCGCGTTGACCTGCGTGTTCTGAGGCGCGTACATCAGCCCCATCTCCTGCTGGAGATTAGTGTTGAAGTTCTGAACGAACTGACTGACGTTCTTGGTTAGAGGGGTCTTGCCAAAGTACGGCATGCTACTAGCCTGCTCTCGGCGGCACTAGGCCCACGCGCCTTAGCCGCTCTTCATCGTTCTGAACCGCCCCGGGCCTGGGAGCGCCTGGGGGCATCTGCGTCGGCGGACCGGTCGGCGGTGTGGGCGGAACGCCCATCGCCGCTGACGGCATAACCTCGGGCGGCAGACCCGGCGGTCCTCCCGGGGGA
>Ga0208684_1001949_pt1 | contig 10303 bp, 12 predicted proteins | sample MalvireepMed_b05_FD_184245 | JGI IMG/M metagenome (GOLD analysis project Ga0208684, IMG submission 184245) | Marine viral communities from the Global Malaspina Expedition - Malaspina viral metaG DeepMed_b05 (SPAdes) (version 2) | ecosystem: Environmental > Aquatic > Marine > Oceanic | place... | reverse complement strand
TTGAACAGATCGCTCAGGTCGAGCAGGGACTGTTGAAAGTGCATAAAAAAATCCGGCATCAGGAGTCTGATACCAGATTTTCTTAGAAGCCTCGTGATGCTTCAAATGCTTAAGTGAACAGCATTACACGCTATGCGTGGCCTTTTTTATGCGGCGATCGTTATGGGCACTCGGGGTCTCCTGGGCATATCATGCCTGGTCCGGGGTCAAGTGGATCAAGGCCCGTTCCGGGGCCTATCGGATCGAGTGGATCTCCCCCTGGGTTCGTTGGCAATCCGGAGCCCGTGCCTGGTTCCTGTGGTTCTGTTATAGGTGGTTCTGTTATAGGTGGTTCTGTTATAGGTGGTTCTGTTATTGGTGGTTCTGTCACCGGCGGTTCAGGGTCAGTGACAGGTTCTTCCGGTTGAGGCTCTGGCTGAGTTGGCGCCGCAGCAGGTTGTTCCGGAGTGAAGGCCGGGTCAAACTCATCTGGCAGACCAAAACGCGTTTCCATACGCTCAATAATACGTTGAACCTGAAGGTTGTCGATGTACTGCTGAGACTCCCGGCGACTTTGCTGGCGGCTCTCGTCAGAGGACCGTCTGTTCGCATTTTCTTGTGCTCGTGCATCGGCGGGGTCATCAGCATTAACGCCATTAATATTGCTGAGAGTGCTGTTATTTTGCTCCGTGTCACTTTCATTACTAGCCTGAGGCTGTTCAAAAGTAAGTGGCGGCGCAAAAAAGAAAACGGGTGCCAGCCCGTCGCCAGCAATAACACTTCCTTCAGGCTGATCAACCGTGATTCTCTGACTTCCCGCAGTCACCACAAAGGTACCTGTTGGAATGGAAGAGTAAGGGCCGGGGCCCATCAGCGACGAATAACTCAGGGGGCCAGTCTCTGGCGGCAAGTTGATATCAGGAAAATGCATTGATACCTGCTCAGGTGAGAGTATCGCGGTCACCCCCATAGTGCCCAGCACAGCGACTTCGGTGGCGGGTTGCAGGATTCTGAAAGCATTCAGGCTACCATCAGCAATGCGTCCGGTGGCGAACTTCAGTTGCCCTGCTTCCTGAGTGATCTGCAATTGCCCGGTCTTGAGGTCATCGTCAAATTCGTAGTGATCCAGAGTGATCACAGAACCTTCGCCGAAAGTGAAGGTACTTTCGTCCCGCAGAAGTAGCTGGAACAGCTGTCCGTTGTCAGACTCAATCCGGTCACCAGAGAAAATATCATCGCCGCTGTGCGCGGTCAGAAGCTGGTCATCGCGATAGACAGTCACTGATCCTTTCAGTCCAGCCAGTACACCCGCTTCCTGTGCATGTGTATGGACTGCTACGGCCAGCGCGCTGAGTGTCAGAAGGGTGGTTTTAAGGCGTTTTCCTGATTGGAAATGTCGGGTCATTGCGATATCCGTCGTCATTTCAGGGGCCCTCACAGACTGAAGAGTTTTGTGACCGAGGCCGACCAGCGGGTATTACGGTACTCATAATTAGAAATATCTGCGCGATTCAGCTGGCGTTCGCCACTGATCGTCAGGTCCATATTCTCAACCAGATTTACTGGCAATGTCAGTGCCAGAGATGCGAACAAAGGCTTGCTGCGTCGCACCAGCGAAGGGTCACCGGTGACGAATTCTGAGGAGCCTGAGTAACGCGTGCGACTCTGGCTGACATAAGCGGCAACTGACTGCCCGGCGGCCGCTGTCCAGCGGTAACTCATGCTGGTGGACCAATTGGTGTAACTGGAAGCCTCGGAGCGGGCTTCTTTGGTACTGTATCCCAATGCCAGATAGAGATTGTGCACTTTGTCGAAGGTCAGCGAACCAGATACTTTTGAATAGTAACGCTTGCCTGAACTGGCATCGCTGCCCGGAGCGATGTAGTTGTCTGTCGAGACGCCTGTACTCAGGCGCGTATTAACGTAGAGGTTGAGGCTTTTCAGGTTCCAGGCGTACGATGAGCTGAGGCTTCCTCCGTGGCTTCTCAGCAAGCCTTCTCCATGCAAAGACTGGTGTTGAGCATTGCCGGCGAAGGTCAGCTTTATTCCATTAAAATCGAAACGATTTCCGATGGTGCCATACCAGCTCGAGAAATCGAGCGTGTCCTGGGTGGCATAGTTATCCCGGGTGTATTGAAGCGAAGCAATGGCAGCATGCTGACGATATTCACCCCAGGCATAACCAAGGTCATAACTGATATTGAACTCGGTACCGTATTCCTCAACTTTCTTCTGTGGGAATTCGAACTCATAGCCATAAAACAGAATGGTATCGTCGTCGGGGGCATTATTGATGTTGTCGTCGTGATGCCCTGTGATAGATAACGAGAGGGTCTGGGTTGCGCGCTGATCCATCTCATCGATTCTGCGCAGATAGTCCAGAACCAACCATTCGTCGCTTTGCGGCAGTGGTCGGGAGCGTACTTCTTCAAATTCCTGACGCGCTTCAACCATCATATCTGAGTGATAGAGCAGACTGGCGTAGATAATTCTCGCACGGTTCTGATGGGGCTCGAGCAGAAGAATTCGCTCCACGACCGGAATAGCAGACTTAATGTCGCCCTCGTCGATTTTCTGTTGAAGATAACAGTAGTTGAGCGCCAGATCATCGGGCTTACTGTAGATATCGCTGAAGCTGATACCTGTCTGACAATCGCCTTGCCGGGCGGGCGTCGAAGAAGAGGAGTCGGCGACAGCCGCAGAGCTGGCCAGCAAAGTAGAAAGTAAAATGACGTACCGCACGTTCCTGCACTCGTAGAAATCCTGAGCATGGATTGTACGCCATATGCGCCACCATGTATGCCCATTGGCGCATGTAGAAGTGCCTGTTGGCAGTATATCAGGCTGTCAGTATTGACCTTTCTTCGTCAACCGGCTTGCTTCAGTCGGGCTTTCAGGTCTGAGCAGGCTTGTTGAAATCTCTCAAGTTTGTGTTGCTCTTTCTCTATCATGGCAGCGGGTACACGGGACAGAAAACCATCGTTCTGAAGCTTGTTGCTGATTTTGTGAATCTCTTCTTCAAGTTTCGATACTTCTTCCCGGATCATGTCGACATTGTTTGTGTTAAGCGCCTGTTCGCTCATTTCAAAATTACCTCCGTGTGAGCCGGACCCCATAGTCCTGCTTGCGTGGTTCATCTGTAAGTATAGACAATAATTTCATGTTTGCCTGAAAGGCCATTTTAAACGGGCCGGAACTCTAAGCAGCTTTACCGTTCGTAATATTGGAAGGCCGGGAATACTGAGAAATACAGGCGTGGAACTGAGTACTTGAAGCCTCAGTACTGAAGCAGAGAAGCGCAGCATTATTCAGAACTTGGCTAAAACGCTAACGATATATTGAGGTGACAACAATGGATATTTCAGCACTACTCGTTTTTCTGTTAATAGGCGCACTTGCAGGCTGGCTTGGAGGCGTTATCACTAAAGGTGGTGGCTATGGCCTGCTCGGCGACATTGTCATTGGTGTACTCGGTGCAGTTGTTGGCGGCTACGTTTTCTCGGTTGCCGGAGTTGCCGCAGGTGGCTTCATCGGATCGGTTGGTACCGCTACTGTGGGAGCGGTGATATTAATCTTTCTGGTTCGCCTGCTCAAAAGAGCCTGATCCTTATTGATTAATTTATGCAGCAACAGAAAGCTCCGTTCGTCGGGGCTTTCTGTTAGTCAACTTCTTAAGCAACGTCTGCTATTTCAGCTTCCGCTTTTTCGGCTTTAGTTTCGTCCAGCATCAAACCGCTGCTGTCGATGAAGGTGACATCAGTCATTCCCATAAACGCCAGAATGTACTTCAGCCAGCCACTGACGAAATCATTTTCCGCGCCCAGAACAGTGCCACCCGAGGTCATTACGACGTAGACCTTTTTGCCTGTTAACAGGCCAACCGGGCCTTCTTCTGTGTAGCGGAAAGTTTCACGGGCGCGCGCCACCATATCGATCCAGGCCTTCAGAGCAGCCGGTACATGGAAGTTATAGACGGGTGCAGTAATAACGACGGTATCAGCTGCACGCAGCTCATTAACCAGCTCGTCTGACGTTGCCAGAGATGTCTTCTGCTCATCACTGCGGTCAGCTGGATCTGTGAAGTTCGAACCAATCCAGTTTTCATTGATAAGCTCAATGCCGTTCGCCAGATCACGTTCGGTAACCTGTGTACTGCCGTCAGACAGTCGTTCAACCAGTTTATCCGCGAGGTTACGACTAACTGAACCTTCCGTTCTCATACTGCTGTCTACGCGAAGAATATGTGTCATACCGATCTCCTGTGTTTTGTAAGGATGCTTTTAACTATTCAACGGTAGTTACGATAAACATTTCTTAACTATGGAAAAATACTCTATGATTGAAAATATTATTCTGAAAAGTAGAAAAATTGATAGGTCTGCAATACCCGGGTCGATGAATCATAGGGGCTTGTCAGAGAAGAGAGCGACAGATGAGTGAACTGGAAGAAGTACGGGTCTTCGTCACACTGGTAGAGTGCCACAGTGCATCAAAAGCGGCAGAACGCCTTGGTGTTGCAAACTCGGCGATCAGTCGACGTATGAAGGCTCTGGAAGAAAGGCTGGGGGTGCAGCTACTGCAACGTACCACCCGGACTATGCATCTGACCGATGACGGTCAGCTGTATTATGACCGCTGCCGTAAGCTACTGGACGACTGGAATGATGCAGAACAGGAGGTGATGCAATCGGCCACGTTACTGAGCGGCAATATCACGGTATCCATGCCTCTCAGCCTTGGCATTTCCCAACTTTCACCTATCATCGCTGACTTCATGAGTGAACACCCCGGGGTGACGGTCAATTTCGATCTGTCTGATCGTCGGGTTGACGTTATTGAAGATGGCTTTGATCTTGTCTTTCGCATTGGCCACCTTGAAGATTCGACCCTGATCGCCCGCAAGGTTACACGGGTAAGGCATATGGTGTACTGCTCACCGGATTTCGTGGAAAAGTACGGGCCGTTTAATACCCCGGATGATCTTCACGGCGTACCGGTTTTTGGATACAGCAACCTGCGGTATCCCGGACGCTGGCCATACACATCACCAGATGGAAAAACAGGGGAGATTCGTCTTTCACCGGGTACGTTATCGAATAATGGCGAAGCATTAATTGCTGCCGCTGAACGAGGATTGGGAGCCGGTTGCCAGCCAACATTCACTTTGCAGGAAGCCTTCTCAAGCGGACGTCTGATTCCGGTGCTGACCGACTATAAATGGTTTGGGATGAACCTTTACGCTGTGTATCCCCGGGCTCGTCATTTATCGCGGCGGGTACGTGCTTTGATCGACTATGTCATTGAGCGCCTCGGCAAAGAACCTTACTGGGATAAATGTATTGATGAGTTGTGATACTTATACGGATAGTTGGTGTCATAGTTAAAAACACGGGTAGTTTTATATCCATGTGCAGGCGACAAAGGAAACATCATGTTCAGTAAATGGCAGTGGTTATTTATCAGGTTCACTCATAAATTGTGGGTCAGAGCGGCGCTGTTTGCGGTCATGGCGATAGTCACTGCATTGATCGCCGCACCAGTAGAGCGATTGCTGCCCGACGCTCTGTCGTTTCAGATTTCGGTCGCCACGATCGATCAGATACTCGATATTCTGGCAACCAGCATGCTGACCGTAACGACCTTTTCGTTGGGGGTTATGGTGTCAGCCTTCACCGCGGCGAGTACCGGGACGACACCCAGAGCAACTCAGCTCGTTCGGGAAGATCCGATTACGCAAAATGTTCTTGCAACGTTTCTGGGTGCATTTCTTTTCAGCCTTGTGGGTATTATTGCGCTTAATACCGGTGTCTATGGCGAGGGCGGGCGTTTGGTTCTGTTTGCCGCAACGCTGCTGGTGATCGGCATTATACTGGTCGCCATACTTCATTGGATTGAACATCTTTCGGTATTAGGGCGAGTCACTGAGACCACCGATCAGGTCGAAGTCGCAGCCGCCAATGCGTTGCGCGCACGACTAGAGCATCCGCATTTGGGAGCGCGGTGCTTACCCGAAGACTGGCAGCGCCCAGCCAATGGCTTTGATATTAAGTCAGAATCCACGGGTTACATTTGTCATATTGATATCGCCAGCCTCCAGGAAACTGCTGATGAACTGAAGTTGAATATCAACGTGTTATTGACTCCCGGTAGTTTTGTCTTTCCCGGTAAACCTCTTGCCTGTGTCGAGTTTAAAGAGAAAGAAGTCCTCAATAGTGAACAGGAAGCGCACCTGAACAATCGTGTCACGTCAGCTTATACCACTGGGAAAACCCGGTCGTTCGAGCAAGACCCAAGGTTTGGTTTAATTGTACTTTCTGAGATCGCGAGCAGAGCACTGTCACCGGCAGTCAATGATCCTGGTACAGCAATCGACGTACTGGGCAGGGCAGTGAGATTGTTCTGTATCTGGAGAGATCACCGGGTACTGGGCGATGACGATGAATCTATCTGCTTCCCGTCTGTACGTGTACCGGCATTAAAAACGTCTGACCTGATTGAAGATTTATTTATGCCAGTTGCCCGTGACGGTGCGGGGTTAATTGAAATTCAGATACGCGTTCAGAAATCTATGGCGGCTCTCGGAGATATGGCTCCCGAGGCCTATAGTGATGTCATGGCCCACTATGCGGCGCTTGCAGTAAAACGAGCCAGTCAAAGCCTGGCTCTCGAAGAGGAAGTCGAACAGCTTAAAGCAGTTCAGTGCGAACGGAAACGCCGTTAGTGGCTTTGCGTGTACCACGGCCAACCGTGTCTGCTTTCTCCTGCGTTTCGGCATTGACGTCGGTGCTTTGATTTGTGCTTGCGTTATTTCCAAGGGCTTCTTCAGGGGGAATGGACGCTGTCTCAATGACTTCGCTGTGATCAACAACTAGTTTGTCGGCAATAATATCAACAACGCGTTCGTTATTAGTTTCCACTTTTTTATCGTCGCTCATGCTTCTTCCTTAACGGGAGTTGGGGTTCAGGGTAATCCTTATTCTGCATATAAGGTTGGTGATTAGCAAAGCCATAAAATGGATGCCGTTATCGGTGACTGCTCTCGCGAGTTAGCGGTAAATCCGCTGAGCCCACTCAGTCAGCCCCGACACTACACTGCCAAAGTGATCACCATCCAATAGTGGTACTTCACCAAAGACGTTTTTGACCGCATTTGTGATCACGGGAGACTTTGCACTTCCGCCGGTGACGAAAATAAGATCAGGTGAGACTCCAGCCTGGTCTTTAGCCTCTTTCATTAGCGCAATAATTTTTTCAAGTGGACGCTCGATTGCCTCGGCAAGTTCGGTTCGGTTGATATCCGTGCTGAGCGATTTTTCGACGAACTCGAGATTCACTGATGTCATTTCAGCATTGGACAAGGAAATCTTTGCCTCTTCCGCATGGCGAACCAATTGCTGATTCTGCTTGTTTTTACGCAGTCGCAGTAAGCGACCGATCAGCTCGGGTTCGGCACAATCGTGCTGAAGTTGCTCGAGATATAGCCCGGTTTCCAGGCTACTGAAGCGAGTCAGAGCTGAAACATCGTTAGTCGACACCGCATCAATAAAGGTTTTTGTCGGCATTGGCTTGCCACTTTTGAGCGCGGCATTCATGCCAAATAGTGGCATCAGAGACTCCGTTGCCAGGCGGATATCGAGGTCGTTTCCGCCGACCCGCTCGCCCGTATGTCCAAGAAAATCCGCAGCACGATCTGCTTTCTGAATATGATCCGGTCCCATTCGCACCATTGCACAGTCACTGGTACCACCGCCAATATCAACAACCAGAACGGTTCTATTCTCACTGAGCTGGCGTTCAAAGCTTAAGCCAGCCGCAATCGGCTCATACTGAAATTCGATATCTTTAAAGCCGCTACGTCGTGCTGCAGTTTCGAGAATAGATAATGCTTGTCGGTTACTTTGCTCTGAATTCAGGCCCTGAAAATTCACCGGGCGTCCAATAACGGTTTGAGTCAGAGTGTCGCCAGCAGAGACTTCTGCGCGGTGTTTGATCGTCTGCATCATGGCCGTGACGATATCTTCGAAGAAGCCCACAAACTCAGGGCGAAGCCCGCTGGCACCTAAAAAGGATTTTGGGGATTTAACGAAGTAGCCTTCTTCCGGATCGGCGAAATACTCTTTGAACGCCGCATGACCGACGAACATTACATCATCATCCGCGTGAAGGTCGAGTTCATTACGAGCTCTGAGGGCCATCTGCAACTGGGGTTTGCGTGATGCGATAAAAGCTTCACGATCAGACGTCAGTCCATGACTTACCTGCTCAGTTATAAGCTCACGGGCCATCGCATATAGGGCTGAGGGCATAAAAGTACGCTCGCCATCGACCGGCAATAAACGTATCTCGCCATCCTGTTGCACGCCAATAGCGCAGTTGGAAGTGCCGTAGTCGAAACCGCAGATCATGGAGCAACTCTCTTCAAAAGCGGGAAGGTACCATAGATTGGCTATTGTTTTCAGCTGGCTGTCAGATTGGTCATGATGTTAACGATAAAAGACGAGCATGAGGGTATGATGTAAACCGATTGTGTGAGTAATGTAGGGACATATTGTCGTGCTGAAATCATTGTTAATTCTATCTTCTCTTTTTCTTGCCGTTGGTCTTACCGTCTTTGCTTGGTTTGCTTTTACATTTTTCAAAGCATGGAATGGTGATGGTTACACCGCAGTCGATAAGGCGGTAAGTGATCAGTACTATACGAAAGAAAATCAGCTGTACTTTGTCTCTATGGGTAACTTCTTCTCGTTGGGGGCTAAGAAAATCGAAGGGGCTGATATATCCTCTTTTCAGATTCTCACTACAGAATATGCTCGGGACCTTCAACATCTTTACTTCAACGGAAAAGTAGTCGACTCCGTTGATCTGGAAAGTTTTCAGATACTGTCCCAGGTTTACGCCAAAGATAAGAATTCAGTATACATACTGGGAAAAAGTGAACCTCGTGCTGATCTCCAGACATTTGAGGTTTTTGGCGATAGCTACTATGCCAAAGATAAAAATACGGTTTGGTATTTCTATGGCATTGTAGAGGAGGCTGACCCTCATTCATTTAAAGCACTAGCCGACCCTGTAGAGGGTGTAGATCATAGTAATAGTTTCCTTAGAGGTCACCTGGCCGATGATTCTTAAATATGATGCTGTCATTGTCGAATAGGTAGAATAATGAAACAATCAGTATTCGCTAGAGAAGAATTACATCTTTCCTGGAATCGTTGCTGGTCAGGTATTGGAGCTGCTGGGGATGGGGAAGCGTTAAGACACGACTTAATAGCTGCCTGGAATGAGCCTCAGCGCAAATACCACACCGAACAACACCTGTGTGAATGCCTGGCTCTGTTTGAGGAGTTTCAGCATCTGGCTGCCAACCCACACGAAGTTGAACTGGCAATCTGGTTTCATGATGCTGTGTACGACATTAAAGGCAAAGACAATGAGTTGAAAAGCGCAGAGTGGGCACGAACTGCATTAGAGGAGGCAGGCGTCAGCAAAGAAAAAAGCCAGCGGATTTATGACCTCATTATGGCAACTGAACACAGTGCGATGGATACTCTTGATACGTCAGATAAGCGACTACTCGTCGATATTGATCTGGCCATACTAGGCAGTTCTACAGAAAGATTTGTTGAGTATGACAGACAGGTAAGGGCGGAATACAGCTATGTTCCGGGCTTTCTCTATAGAAGAAAGCGGAAGCAGATACTGCAGTCGTTTCTTAAGCGAAATCCGATTTATCAGACACCCGACCTGAAACTCAGATTTGAGCTTCAGGCCAAACGAAACGTGAGCTGTTAACCCGTACTACCAATCACCACCTGAGCTTCCACCGACACCGGCACGGACTTAAATGCCGGTGTACGGCTGCGCTGATCAACGGTCTGGCCGACGAGAACATTCGCTTCAGGATAGTAAGCCGCGATATTGCCTCGCGGAAGGTCAAACGCGACGACATCGAGATTGCGCATCTCGCCAGTATCTGAACGCAGGGTGATTTTATCTTTCTCTTTTAAACCGAGTGCGGCAATGTCATCTTCATTCATCAGAACCGAATGGCGGTGCTTCGTATCGCGATAGCTGTCACTCTCTTCATAAATGGGGTATCCGGATTATCTGGTTGCTATGCGAAATTGAAAGGTGGGCGACAAGCAAAACTCACAACGGATTAACTGGTTGATAGGCCCTACATAACCACACTTGAAGCACCGTGAGGTGTCGGGATGGGCGAACAGGAGTCAGCAGAGGCCATATTAGGCTCTCTAACCAAGAGCTGAAGGGCTGAACCTGTCACGAGTGGATAGTTGACCACTCTCTGATGTGTACGAGCAGA
>Ga0208684_1001948_pt1 | contig 10324 bp, 9 predicted proteins | sample MalvireepMed_b05_FD_184245 | JGI IMG/M metagenome (GOLD analysis project Ga0208684, IMG submission 184245) | Marine viral communities from the Global Malaspina Expedition - Malaspina viral metaG DeepMed_b05 (SPAdes) (version 2) | ecosystem: Environmental > Aquatic > Marine > Oceanic | place... | reverse complement strand
TATTGGTGATGGCGATCAGTTTATGTCCATTTCCCGTTTCATTCCAGACTTTAAGAATCAATCAGGAACTGTGGATGTGACCGTGAAGACGCGTCCCTATCCAGCAGGAACACAAACAAGCCATGGATCGTATGCTATTGCAACAAGCACCACGAAACAAGATACACGGATCAGGGGCCGACAGGTTGCTATTCGTGTTGCAAGCGACGCGGTCGATGAGGACTGGCGCTATGGAACATTGCGTCTGGATATGAAACCAGACGGACTGCGAGGCGGGTAATGGCAAAAATTACCGTTCCTGTATTACCGCAGGCAAGAGAAGAATACGATCAATCGCAACTCAATCAATTGATTGCGACACTTGAGCAAATGATCTTTATATTGAACAATACCTATACGCCCGTAACACTAGGTAATGAGGAAGAACAAAAATCATGGTTCTTATCGTAAATGGCCAACGCATACGTCAACTACAAAGCGATTATAACAACAAGCGAACTGACAACTTTGTATACAGTGGGATCGGAGACAACGGCAATTATCAAGTCATTGCGTATTACCAATGTGGACGAGGAAAATGATTGCAAGATCAGGGCCTTTGTCGTGGATACGGATAGCGTGAGCTATACGCTAGAGGCAAACAGGAACGTCCAGAAGGGAACGTCGGAGGAGCTGTTCAACAGCTATTCCTTTTCAACGTCCCCCGTCGTGCTGAAGGAATCGGAAGTACTGAAACTACAGGCTGAAAACGGCGGTGATCTGCACGCCATTCTAAGCGTTTTGGAGATATCGTAATGGGACAATGGGATCCTAGAACTGGAACTTTTGGAAATGAGATGAATCCTTTGATTAAAACACAACAATTGGGACTTGGTAGTTTATTTGGTCAAGGAGGACAAAATCCTTATGAACAAATTCTTAACCCACAAATACAAAAACCTCATACTGGCATAACACGACAACAGCCTCCACCAGGAGGATGGCAACTTAATCAACCACAAGGCCCACCCAGAGATATTTTTGGCATTAGAGGAATGGGTGAACAGATTGGCGGATTCGGTGAACAGCTAGGAGGCTTCGGCGAGCAAATGGGCGGCTTCGGCGAACAGTTGGGAGGATACAAGGACCTTCTCAGCGGTTTCGGAGAGAAATTTGGCAGCTTCGGCGAGAGATTGGGAGGATTCGAAGATCAATTCTCAGGCATTAATGACAAGCTGCAAAGCTTGGAACAGGGCATTGCGAGCCTGACGGATAAGTTCGGAACGCAGCAACAACAAAATCCATACCAACAGAATTTCGGAATGAACCCGTTTGGATCAATCAATCCATACACCCCGTTCTTTGGTGGACTGGGAATGTTCATGAGGCGCTACTAAAAAACTAATTGCAAAAGGATGGGAAAATGAGTATAAAAGATGAAACCGTATTAGCAGGAAAAAAAGCACCAAAGGTTATTCCGGTCGAGACCAAAACGACCGTTTCTAATACGCAAACAGGAAAAGAATACGCCGACGAAAAAGAAGCTCAGGCAGACGTCGACAACCCTGCAACAGACACAACAGCTAACGACATCAGGCGCGATGTTGCGATCACAGTGAATCAACTTGATATCTTTGGAGAGGTAAAGTATTAATGCAGGGCCTAGAGTCACTTAATCAATTTCAGAAATTTGTATCATCTTTAGGTGGTCTTGGCCGCTTTGAGGACACGTACATGATTCACGCAGCAGAAGGCGAGACCGTTGTTCCAATGGAGGTTTTGGACAGGAACCCTGTATTGAAAAAACGGTTATTTAAAAGCATGAAGGCGCTTGGCATTGATCCAGGCCGCTATATTGTTGGAAATGATCTCAATTCACTTAATCCCGTAACCGGGCAACCGGAATTCTTTTTCAAGCGACTGAAAAAAGCTTTGGGCGATGTCGCAGGATATGCGGCACCTGTTATTGGTGCCATGTACGGACCAGCGGCAGGGGCATTAGTCGGAGCAGGACTCGGCGCATTTAAAAGAGAAAATCCAGGTGATCCAAGTCAATGGGCACAGATGGGAACGCTTGGCGGTCTTGGCGGCATAGCAAGTAATTTAGCAGGCGGACAAAACTGGCTTGGTGGAAAAGGTCTCTCTAGCACTGGAATGAGTTTTACTGATATGTTAACAAGTCCTTTCACTAAAAAAGGAAGAGGTCAACTAGCAGATTATTGGAATCCTAAAGGATTTGACATGTTTAATAAAACAGGTGGAGAAACAGGAGATGCAGCAGATTTTTACAATAAGATAAAAGATGATCCAAAATGGGCAGACTTTACTTCAACCGAATTGAAAAAAGAAGCATCAAAAATGGCAGGCGTTGCAAACGCTGTTAAAGGCGGCATGGATGTCATGGAAGCAATGAAATTATTTGGAGTGACAACACTTGGAGGCGGCATATTATTAGATTGGCTCCAAGGAGAACCACAAGACGTGGGACCGGAATCACAGACTCTACCAATAGGAGTACCACATCAAGGAATTTTAAATCCACAATTACAATACGCACAAGGTGGCGTAATGGATTTACAAGGCGGAGGAGAATCAAGAGGACCCGGAACGGGAACAAGCGATTCAATTCCAGCAATGCTAAGCGACGGAGAATTTGTCATGACGGCGGACGCAGTCAGGGGTGCAGGCGGAGGAGACCGTCGCGAAGGCGCAAGAAGAATGTACGAAGCTATGGATAGATTGGAGGCGAGAGCATAATGGCCACAGCAACAGAAACAACATTACCTGTACTACCGGAATACGCACAGAAGCCAACCGTTGACATGGCTGCAACATTGCAGCAGTTGATGGGTCAGCCATTGAATGTTCCCGCACAACAGGTAGCAGGATTTTCACCAACACAAACAGCAGCAATGCAACAAGCTTTTGGAGGCATTGGGGCTTATCAACCGTACCTGCAAGCAGCAGGACTAGGACAACAGGCAGCCATGGGCGCGGCCGGAGCCGGCGTTGGCGCACTTGGAGGAATGCAATTCGATCCAAGTGGTATTCAGCAATGGATGGATCCGTACCAGGGTGCTGTCACACAGGAAGCTTTAGCGGAAATTGACAGGCAAGCAGCCATGGCACAGAATCAAATGGCAGGACAAGCCGTTGGTGCCGGTGCTTTTGGCGGATCGCGGTTCGGCATTCAGCAATCAGAGCTGGCGAGAAGTGCGCAGGACTTGAAGTCAAGACGAATCTTTGAGGACCTGTCACGAAACTACCAGCAGGCTCTGGGAGCCATGCAAGCAGCAAACCAACAACAACTACAACAAGGACAGGCCTTCGGTCAACTCGGACAAGCCACAAGCGGCATAGCCGGAGCGATGGCGGGTCTTGGCGGGCAGGCACAGGCGATGGGTCAATCCGATGTCAATCAACTGATGGGCATTGGCGGATTGCAACAACAGCAAGCCCAACGTGGATTTGATGTTAATACGGCAAATCTACAAGCATTGCAAAATGCTCCATATCAGCAACTCTCAACTGGTGCAGGAATCATGCAACAGTTAATACCACAACTGGGCCAAGGGTCACAAACAGTGGCGCCTTTAGCTCAAACGAATCCTTACATGCAAGCGGCGGGGCTAACGACCGGTTTCATGGGCGGACTTGGAAGCTTGATAGGATAATGAGCGTATTTAGAAGAAACATGTTCAGAGGCGGAGGCTACGCGCACCGCGGAACAGGGATCACGTCTGGTCTCGTTCCACGCTATAGTCATGGCGGACCGGTAAGTGAACATACTACTAAAGAAAAATTTGAAGACTATATGACAATGTTTAGAGACATGGATATTGCTCAAGAAAGAAAACCTTTCAGCAGACTGGCGGCGGCCAGTCCCGCTTTGTTAAACTTATCCGGAGCTTTATTATCCGGTAAGTCCTATCAAGGCGGTGTAGGCGGTGCACTAGACATACTTGGTCAAGGATTAACTGCATCGGCACCGGGTTTTGCAAAAGCTGTAGAAGCAAGACGTGAATACGAGGCAACGGATCCAGAGGCAAGTTTAAAAAACATGGCACTTCAAATGGCCCTGAAAGAAACTGATCCAGTAGAATTAAAATCTTTTGAACCGGTTTACGGAACATTTCAAAATCAAGAGGGTCAACCTCAAACAGGGTATGGTTTTGTAAAAGCATACGATAATGGAGATTTAGAATATGAATTTGCTGGGGAACAATTTACATCTTTTAAAGGATTGGCAGAACCGGCAGAAAATAAACCCGAAACTTTTTTTAAGGGAGATCAAATAAAAATTAGGAAGAGGGCCGGCGTCAACCGATTTGGTAACACTATTCCAGCAGGCGAACCTTTTGAGGCCATTCTTCAAACAGGAAATAGAGGGAGTATAAAATATTCTGGAATAGGAAAAAAAAGCGGAGACTTTAATTCAGATGAATATGAAATATTTAATGAGGATGGTAACTTTGATTTTGAAGGTAATATTAAAATAAAAAGGACAGGTTCTGAGACAATAGAAGATGCTAGACAAATTTTTAATAAAGATACAGGTGATATAGAAACTAGATTAACAGATGGAACTGTATTAGAAAAAAATACTTTTGACATTATAGAATTTGATGCTGGTAAAAAAGATGTTTATGCACAAAAACCATATAAAGTTGTAATTAACGGAAAAACATATGACACTACTGCCAGACAAGAAGGAAGTGAAACTTTCATTATTGATCCAAGGGAAGGTAGTGACACACAAGGCCAATTTGTTAATATAAAAACAATAAAAGACATAGAGTCATTGTTTGAAACTCGAAAAGCGGAATTTAGAAGTGTTGAAGAAGAGTTAGAAATATTAAGACGTGGGGGAAATATTGACCAAGTATCTAAAGCAGCATCTTCTGTGTATGATAAAATAATAGCAGATGGTGCCATTGCTGATAAAGGAATATCAAACTACACTACAGCCGAACAAATTTTAGATACAGCAACTTCTTCTTCATACGCCCCACAGAGATTTGGTTTTATAAAGTTTCTTGAAGCATTTGAGGTTGATGAAAATTTGCCGGCGATGTTTAAAGCTGCTGAAGCTGCTCTTAACGTTGGAAAAACAGTTTCTTCGGAAGTTGCAAATGCTTTAGCACAAAATGCATTTATTGCAAATGCACAAGCTTATGATGACAGGCTTAATAATACAGAAGTTAAAAAATTAGAAGGCGCTGATTTTGGTATTGGAATGAGTACACAGGGATCTAAACTTTTAATTAAAATAAATAAAGCAAATGATCAGATCATTTCTAATGGTGCGGATATAGCAAGAAATTTAACGATGGGCACGGAAGGTGGTGCTAAAGCAATAATAGAAAAATACGGCGATATACTTGGACCAGAAGTTGTAGAAAAAATAAAAACATTATCTGCTAAATATGAGGGCCAGTCAGTATCTATGGCGGACGCTGTTTTAATTGCGGATAATTATATGAGTAAAGCGTTTCAAGAGTTTGGTAATAATGAAGAGTTATCGAAAGAAATTGATGCGGCATTAAATATAAGTAGCGTTGGCGACCAAGCTTATTTTAATGAATTAGGTGATAGAGATATGGGGCAAACAGGTGTGACTATAAATTTAGGAGAGGCCTATAAAGGTAAACAAATTTTATTTGCCGGTTATCCTATGGACGGAGAATTTATTTATGATGATCAACAAAAAACTACAACTGGATTTGATGATAGTAGACCTGTGTACGTTATATTTTTTAAAATAAATGGTGAGAGACAAAGAGCAATAACACAATTTCCAAATTTAGGGCAGTAATATGGTAGATCAAATTGATATAGCACCTGTAGATTTAAAAGATACTTCGCCAGAATATCAAGAAACTAGAACAGATTTAAAAACTATTTTTAAAGAAAAAATAGAAAAAAAAGATATAGAGCATACTTTTCCTCCCTTCTCTCAAGAACTAGAAGAGGCTAAAAAAGAAGTACTAAGTAATAAATTAGAAATAGTATCTAATCATTTAGGTCAACCTGTAAATAATCAGGATCTTGCTTTTTTTGGTGATTTTGGATTATCCTTTACTTTACCAAGAAGTAAATCTTTTCATAATAGAAAAAAAAGATTTTTAAAAAATTATCCAGAAGGAGAATATATAAGGCAATCTGTTAGTATTGGGAATAAAACACATTTATTAGAACTCTATAAAAAAGATTCTAGTGATAAAGAATATAGCCTTGTTAATCCATTTGGTTTTGAAGCATCAGACATACCACAGGCCATGGGAACTGTTTTAAATTTGCAAACAGCAGGTGAAACAGCAGGCATCGTCGCTGGAACAGTCGTTAACCGAGCTTCAAAAGGAGCTATTCCAGTTACACCTTTCGTTTTTGCTGGCTCTTGGATTGGAAGAAAAGGAGATAAATTAATTGATAAAGCAACAGGTTATGGTGAAGAAGAATTTGCTGATAACGGATTTAATTATAAAGATTTTTTTTTAAATTATAATGATTTACTTACTTCTACAATTGGCGCAGGATTTTATTTTGCAACTTCGATGGTAGCTGATAAATTAATTTTTGGTAAAGGTCCGGGAAAAATAGATATTGCACCGGAGTTAACAGAAATGGCTGAAAAGTTAGGTCTTGATCCAATTGTCTTTGCACAGTTAGCGGTCAATCCTCAAATAAGAAATATTTATTCTCAAGCTGGTGGTTTTTCAAAAAGAGTAGATAAAATAAGGCAAAAACAAATTGATTCTGTTCTTAAAGCTTTAAATGAAGGTAAATTATTTAAAGGATTAAGATTAACGGATAAGGCAGGTGAAGCAATTGGACCTAAAATAACAACACAAGATTTAATAGATGCTCAAGGAATTCTTTCACAGCAAATTAAAGATGGTTTGAAAATTAATTTTAATATTAAAAAAGGTTTTGCAACGCAAGCAGAGGCCGACCAGTCATTAAAAAACTTAGTTGTTAATTTTAATACTATTAATAAAAGATTTGAAACACAATTTTATAATGGCGCTGTAAATTCTGCCATAAAATCTAAAGACGGAATGTTCAATATTAAAAACTTAGTCGATCAAACTTTTACAAAAGAAGTCAATAAATTAATATCCAGTGTTTCTGTTATTGGAAAAAAAGGTGAAGATAAAGTATGGAAAGGTGCTTACAAAAGTTTAGACGACGTACCAGAACTACAAAAAATTTATAAGGCTATGCAAGTTATCTCTAAAAAAGGTGGTAATAATTTTGCGACTAATCCAAAGGGAGCGACGATAAATTTAAAAACTCTTTATACAATTAGAGAAGATTTACACAAGTTGATGGGTAATTCAAAATACATGAATGATCCTAATGTTCTTCTCGCAGCGAGAAAAATGCATGAAAGATTATTACATTATTTAGATCCAAAAAATAAACAAATATTTGGTAGTCCAGAGTTTGTTGGTAATATAAAACTTTTAAATTCTATGCACACGCAAAAGGAAACTGTGGGAATGATGGAGTTTATACGAAAAGGTTTTTTAGAAGGAACAGACATGAGCGCATTTACTCAAGCTTTTATACAACCCGGAAAGTATACAAACTTTGGCGCAATAAAAGAAATGTTAAGAACTCCAGATGATCCTAAAGTAGATGGAAAAGTTATTAAAGATTTAATTCCAAAATCTAAAGATATGGACAAAATTGTTGATATCATGAAAAATTATTGGATTACCAGTACCTTTAAATCTCCAAATGCTAATCAAATACTAGATGACTTTATGCGATTAGATCCAGAATCTTTAAAAACTATTCTTAAGGTAACTAATGATAAAGATATGATATTTAAAGTAGAATCCCTGAAGAATTTGGTAGCAAAAGCAGATGAACTTGAAAATGGTATTATAGGACAAGCTCTTTCAAGTAAAGCTACTTCGTTAGAATTCATGAATGGCATTATAAATAAAGCAAAATCTGGAGATTATGGAACATCGAAAAGCATGGATGATCTTATTCAACGTTTAGGTGGCATGAATAGTGCAACGATAAATGATGTTAGAAATAATATTATGAAGGACTTATTTAAAAAATCTCTTAAAATAAGTGAGGATACTGGTCCCAAACGGCTTCAAGAAGTTTTAGACAGTAAACTGTTTGCGGATAACGTAAAAGCACTTAGGGAAGATCCAAATTTGTCTAAATTTTTTACAAAAGATCAGTTTGATGCTTTTAAAACTTTTGAACAATATTCAAGAGCGCTTGGTGGTGGTATAGATTCTGGCGGCTCTATTGCAAGAGGTGCAGAAACAGCACAAATAGTTCAAAGATTTAGAATAATTGACGCTGGTTTAAATATTCTTAAATATGATCTTGCTGCTTGGCTGTTGGCTAGACCGCAATACTCCGCTATGTTAAAAAAAATAAGACCGGGTGAAGGAGTAAGTACTTATAATATAGATATAATAACAGGTGCTATTGTTGCGGCAGAAAGAGAATTAACTGAAAAATTAAGAAAAAAAGATAAATTTCAAGATGAAGGAATTATTGATGTTTCGCCAGTAGCTGCCGGTGCAACACCAACAAGGACATCATCAATAAACATTCCACCTGAAATAAGCAGAGGAAGTCCAGAATCTGATAGAGTTGCAAGTGCCAATGCTAATATGTTTGGTCCAGTGGGAATGGACAGAAGCATCGATCCAAACCTCATGGCCAGGGGACAAATTAATCAAACAACAAAAGACAGAGGACGAGAAGTATTCGGACCATTTGACCCAGTATTCGCCTCTAAAGGAGGAATCATGAGCACGAACAAAGCATTCCAGAGGGTAGCGTAATGCCACATATACCAGGACATGGAAGAGGAGTTTGGGAACCAGGGAAACCATCTAAACCATATACACCTACATCGGGACCGGTGACAATATCTAGACCAGAGCCTAGAAGGGTAACAGCAACAACGAAACCTGGAACATCTGGTGGTTATCAACCACCAGATAAATTAGGTGGTAGTTTTCAAGGAGCAACTACTGGATATGGCGAAGGACAAGTAGACCCTGGTTTAGTCGCCGCTGTTATTACTCAAAAAAATATTCCCGGAATGACAGAGCAAAGAGCTAATCAAATAGCTCAGGAATCAATGGGATCAACTGGAATAGGTTTTGGAATTGGAAGTTTACCTTCGGTAGCAGCAACGACACAAACACCGATAGTAGTAGACGAAGACGAAACCATTTTTAAGAAGACTGTTGATAAAGGGAAAGAAACACTTTTAGATTTCTGGTCAAAAATTTCTCCAACAATGGCTATTGGAAAAGGAGCACAAGCACTTCTTGATAAATGGTTTAAAAATCCAACAGCAGAACAACTTAGAGATCAAAACTTCCTTGCAATAATGAAACAAGCTTTGGGTGAAAATACAGATGAATTTGTTAAAAGATATAAAAAAACAATTTCTGAAGCTTTTAAAGGTGATTCTTCTGAAGAAGATTTTTTAAGAGCTTTAGAATCAGCAGAACCGCCTCAAGGATCAGAATCACAAAGACGAGTAGCGCCGTGGGATTATTATAATCCAGATTTGTACTATGATAAAGTTTTTCCAGGACCCGCAGGAATGATGCAAAGTGAATATGATCTTGCAATGCAAGATTATCCTGAATTTTTATCGAATATGGGACTTAGCCCTATATCATCTAGGTTTGGTAATACAATGGGTAATCTGGAAGATATTGCCAACATACCTGTAACAGCAGAAATGCAAGGAAAATATCCAGATTTTGTTAGACAAATATTCGAAGCACGTGAAGCAGTATCAAGATCAAGACAAGAAGATAGACAAAGAAGCGGAGGCGGCGCGGGAATTATGGGCGCTGTTCCAACACCATTCACCGACGTTAATAATAATGGAATTCTGGATAGTCTGGAAGTGGCGCAAGCAACGACGACACCAGCGGCAACAGTACCAGCGGCAACTACCACGGCGGCAACGACACCGACGCCATTCGATTACTCACGGTGGCCATCCTATGGACCGGCAGGCGGACCTGTTCCTAATTACGTGAACCAAGGATTAGGACAAGGGCCCCATTTTGATTACTGGAACCAGATTGCTCGAACATTTCCGGGAATGACATAATGGCAGATTGGGAAAAGGATATCGGAATGCTAAAGACGGATGTCAAGTACATCCGTGAAGACATCGGTGTCATGCAAAAGCAGATACGCGACCTGAACAAGACAAGTCACATGGGCCTCGGCGGCATTAAAGTCTTTCTGATCATAGGAGGAATCCTGGGCGCCATTTGGACGTTTGTCAAGCTGACAGACTAGGATGAAAATTGAAAATAATATTCAGCAT
>Ga0208684_1001940_pt1 | contig 10353 bp, 19 predicted proteins | sample MalvireepMed_b05_FD_184245 | JGI IMG/M metagenome (GOLD analysis project Ga0208684, IMG submission 184245) | Marine viral communities from the Global Malaspina Expedition - Malaspina viral metaG DeepMed_b05 (SPAdes) (version 2) | ecosystem: Environmental > Aquatic > Marine > Oceanic | place... | reverse complement strand
CAATATGATTTTATTTATACTCATTTATCTACCTCATTATGTTAATAATCCAAGAAATACTGCTACCAAAAAGAACAACAACAATCGCAAAAAACCCCTTGAACCACGATATCTGTTTCTCAATCGTGCCTTGCCTATGTTGGATGTTTCTAAGATTTTCCTTAATCCATCCGACATCTGATTTTACATAAGTCAAATCAGAACGAACTGACTCTCTCCATTCATTCAGGTCTCTGCTCATCTTCTCCCTCTTCATCAACAAATTCAAAAACAATACCATCAGGAATATTATATTTTATTCTCTCAGTTGTTGTTATATCATCCATTTGATTTTCTTCTTTGCTTACTTCCTCTGCCATTGCCTAGCTTACTTTCTATATAGTTTAAATGATTAGTTGTTTCATCGTCTAAATGACCTATTGATTTCATTAGTTCTGTTATATCATTATTGATGGAATCTTTTAACTCATTTTTTGAATCGATTAGTTTTATAATAATCTGATGGAGATCATCTATCTTTTTGTTTAGTTCCCCAGTCATCCATCTGAACACTCCAAAAAGCAGAACAGCAGATAAACCTGCGAAACCTATTTCTGCAAAATTACTCGGGTCTATTGGCACTTTCCTTTTCCTTGTTCAACGATCCATTAAGTAGGTTTATAAAATGGTTCATACCTACCTCTAATTGTTGAAGATTAAATTTTGATGATTCTATTTTTCTGTTCAAATCTGTAATGTGTGCTAGATATGTTTTTTCATTAGCATCCATATTATCGATTTTGTATTCCTTATCATTCAAAGTGATGGTGTTTTCTTTTTTATTTTGTTTAGCCATTACTGCCTCCTATTTCCATTTAACTTCATTTGCCCACCATGCTGCTGACATCTTACCTTTTCGGATATTCTTAGCATGTCTTTTACGAAAGTTTCTTCGTAGTGTATCGAAATTTTTACCTTTTTTATCGGTTGCACCAGTAACACCTTTTGAACCAAACCTGATTAGTTTTACTTTATGTCCTACCTCTGCAATAACTAAATGAGATTTTGTTTTATGTTGTGGTGTTCTTTTTGCAAGATTGGTTCTTTTAAATCCAAATCTTTTTAATAATTGTTTTTTTCTTTGTAAGTGTGGCACTATCCAAACACTCTTTTAAATAATGATTTAGGTACTTTTTTACCTGCTTTGTAAAGTCTTTGCATCCTTGCTAAATCTTTTGCTCTTTGAGTTCTTTTAGCACCCTTAGTACCTGATAGATATTTTTTAGGAACAGACTTAAACTTTTTATCTTTTGCAACTCGTCTAACCTTAACCACGTCTTCGTTTCCTCTCTGCTCTAGCAAGAACTGGATCGTGTTTAATTCTTTTACTACCCTTAACAATCTTTACAAAAGAATTGACTCTTGCTATTGCCCAACTAGATGGAGTCATTCCTTTTCTAGCACCTGATGATACAGCAGCACCTAAACCTCGATTATATACTTTTAATAATGAACTAGGTCTGATCTTGTTCTTCCTAGCAATCTGACCTAATCTTTTTCTTACTGATGCACTAATAGCCATTATCTTCTCATACTCAATATTCTATTTAATTGATATACTTTATCTTGCAACCTGATGATCTCTGCTTGATGCTGTGCTAGTAATTCTTTATGTGATTTTAAAACCTCGAATTGTTGATAGTCAGCAGGAATCCAAGAATTTTGATTTTCTTCTTGTGCTTTTATAATTGCCTCTATATGAGTAACATTAGAGGTTGATGTATTCTCAACAATTCCTATCCGATTGTTAAGTTCAGAAAAAGCAAATGTGGCAACAGCGATTCCACCAACAAGTTGAATCAAGTAGGATAAGGAAAAACTTACTCCAGAACTTTCTTGAATCTTTCCCATTAAAAGAACCTATATGAGTTCACTAGGTTTTGTAATGAATCTAGTTGAGATTGTTTTTCTATCTTCTGATGATAGTGATGATTGTCTTGGTCTTGTAATAATTCCATATTACCTGATCCTGAACAATTCAAAAAAAGAATCAATGGTATGGTTATTTTTTTTAACATCTCAACCAAGATTATTCTCTTTGCAATATTGTTCTAAATCAGCAGTTTCACATCCATCAGGATAAGGAAATCGTTTTTTAATCTCTGCCTTTTTATTGAGCCAAACAGACTTTTCTATTTCCTCTGCCATATATTGTGCCAATAAAGGGTCAGATTCTTTTTTGTGAAAATATATTCTTTGACTTCTTGCTGTGATATAATCATTTGCATCTTGCCTAGTTATTGCCATTTTAATCTCCTATTGCTAAAGGTTGTAAGGTTGCAGTACAATTAATGGAACCACTGCTTGATGCACTTACCACCATTCCACTTGTTGTAATTGTGAAATCATTACTATCTATTGTGTCAATAATTGCAACTCCTCCATTATCTACCCCAAGAATTCCAACAAATCTTGTACTATAACTTCCACCTCGTCTTACAATGTTAAATAAATAAATTCCATCTCCAGTATTATTGGCAGGAGCAGTATTTGTTACGTCAAAAACAGCCGTCGCTGAAGTTCCTACTGCAACATCAGTATGTAATGTTCCAAAATTCATACCCTGCCCAAGAGTAACACTATCGCTATCGTCTATTACTAATCTTTCTGCATTGTTAGTATCAAAGTGAATTTCATTTGCAGTTTCAAAATCAATCTTTGTTTCAGCATCTTCACCGATTACTATATCAGTTGCAAGTAATGATGTGATCGTTGTTTGTGAGGCATCTAATGCCAAATCAATTGTACCATCTCCATCTTGATATGTAGCAGTTAATCCAGTTTCAGTATTTGATGAAAACATTGCACCTGCTGTATCTTGTACAAATTCTGTTATTGTATCTGAACCACCAATTGTTACTGATGTAGCAATATCTCCACCATCAATATCAAAAGCACTACCCTCAATCTCAACAGAACCTGCCTCTAATTTTTTACCTAGTGTTATTTTTTCACCACTATTAGTTGTAACAAAAGTCAGATAAGCATTTGTGCTTTCCTTGATTTCTAATGCAGTTGCTTGATTATCTGTAAGAGTAATATCAATCTCATTATTATCTGCACTAATAGAATCAAGAGCCACATCTCCAACATTAGTTATTGCATTATCTCCAAGACTTAAATCACCTGCTAATGCAGTAATTGTAGTTGAGCCAATTGTACCTCCTGAAACTTTATCACCACTTATTTGGTCATTGGCTAAAGTTAAAGTTCCTGATGATACGTCTAATGTTTTACTACTACCGATTGTTACATCTGTTCCATCAATTGATCCTGAATCTATATTGACATTGGTCATAGCATTAGAACCAAAATCAGATGTTGCATCAATATCTAGTGATTTATGGAATTGTATTTTTTCGGATGAATTAGTTGTATCAAGTGTGATATAAGAGTTTGAACTTTCTTTAATAGTAAAAGCACCTGCCTGATTATCATCCATAGCAATATTAAAAGTAGAACCATCAGATGATAGACTATCAGCACTAATATCCCCAATATTTGTAAGATCATTGTCATTAAATGATGTACCTCCTAAACTGATTGTTCCAGTTGCAGTAAGGTTCGATGACCCAATATCAATAGCACCAAATCCACTTGAAATTGCACCTGCTCCTAGTGTACCAACAGATGTAATATTCGTTTGTGATGCAGTATTTATTGTTCCCTCTAAATTTGCTTTGATCGTTCCTACACTACCTGATACTACCTCTGAAGAAATACTTGCATCAGGAACAAACATTAACTTTCCATCTGAATCATCAAATCCTAAAAATGCTGTTTTGGCTGAAGAACCATTGTGATAGAACATTGCTAAACCAACATCTTTGTTAGTGTCTGAACCAAGATTAGCACCATCATCAGCAGTTTGTAATGATATGATAGGATCGTTAATAGTCATCGTTGATACATTTTGTGTAATCGTATCTCCATTGACTTTTAAATCTCCAGTAATGGTGAGATTATCATTGATTGTAACCTCACTTGTAGAATGTCCAATGGATATACTTGTGCCACTAATACCAGTACCTATTGCAACAGATTCTGAACTATTTGCAGTATCAATAATTAAATAAGCATCTGAACCTTGTTTGATTGTTAGTGCAGTTGCACTATTATCAGATACAGCAATATTAATATCTGTGCCATCTGCTGAAATACTACTTAATGCTATATCTCCAACATTAGTGATATTATTATCTCCAAAAGATGTTGCTCCTAAAGTAACTGATCCAGTTGTACTGAATGCTCCTGAACCTATATCTATACTTGTAAATCCTGATGTGATTGACCCACTATTTAAAGCACCAGTTGAAACTAAATTTGGCATCGCTGTTATTTCATCGTCAAAATATGCACTTAAATCTGTTACAGCAACTTGCTTCATTGTACCATTATCATTAACAATAACTCTGTCTGCATCTGCTATCGTTGTTGAACTAGCAGAGGTATCTCCATCTAAAATATTTATTTCTGTTGCACTCGCATCAACAGATGCTAATTTTGTAAAATCTGCTTGTACTAATCCTGAAACACCATCTAATAAATTTAGTTCTGCTGCTGTACTGGTTACATTCGTTCCACCTATATCAAGTGTGGTTACACTTATCTCTCCTGCTATTGTTGCTATGCCATCTGCTAAAGTGATTAAATCTGTATCATCTGTATGACCGATTGTTGATCCATTGATTAATACATTATCTATATCTAATGAACCACCTGATATTAAACCAGTTGTTGTGATAGCAGATGAACCAGTATCGATAGTTCCAAATCCTGATGTAATAGAACCACTATTCAATGCACCAACCGATGTTGCAGCAGTAGTTACAAGATTAGGCATTGCAGTTATTTCATCATCGAAATATGCTGCTAAGTCAGTTACTGCAACCTGAACCATAGTTCCATTGTCATTGACAACTACTCTATCTGCATCTGCTATTGTGGTAGATGTAGCACTTGTTCCACCATCAACAATATTTAGTTCTGCTGCTGTTGAAGAAATTGCAGTACCATTAAAATTGATTGCATCTACATATGCTACTCCATCTACATATAAATCTTTCCATTCTTTACTAGAAGAACCTAGATCATAGGTGTTATCATCATCAGGTATAATGTTAGAATCAACCTCTCCACCAAATACAATATTATCTGTATTAGCATCTCCAAGAGTTAATACACCTCCGTTGAATGTAGTTTGACCAGTAATTGTTAATGTACCTCCGACAGAGGCATTTCCAGTAATAGTTAAATTATCTGCTATGGTAGTTTCAGATGTAGTATGTCCAATAGTTACAGCAATTCCAGATGTTTCAGTTGCAATCTTTAATATACCAGTAGAATTGGTAATAAATGAATTTGAACCATCGTGATATATTTGCAGATCAGTACCAGTTCCTAATTTAATAGTGTTGCTATCCTCTAACTCTATTCCTCCAGTAGATAATTTTAATCCTGATGCAGTACCATCTCCATCATATAGAGTCAAAGCAGATGATCCAAGTCCTCCATCATCTCCAGTATGGATTAGTTGAACATAACTATCTGCAATTCTTTGATTTGTTAAATTAGTTACCGATGCCATTTTTTACTCCTAATTAGTATCGAAACTCCCTTTTTTATATTCTTCCTCATAAAAGTCTTTACCAAAACGTGTTTGAACCCTGCTAATAATCCCTCTAACGTCTTTACTTTTGCATTGTGGACATTCACCTACCTCGTACCCTGATACGTCCATAAAACGTTCAAAAACGATTTTACATTTATTACATTGAAACTCGTAGATCGGCATTACTTTTTACTCTTTTTTGGCTTAGGTGGTTTTGGATGTTTTTTAGGTTTTGGTTCATCACAAGAAACCACAGCACCTGCAACACACTCGCATCCATCTTCATCGCATAATTCATAGCCATTATCTTTATACTCTTGAATACGTTCTTCTGATGGATTCCATTTACCAATGACCCTGCCATCTTTTTTAAAATATTTCCATTCCATATAAATCTCCTTTTGAGTATTGAGGGTGGAAAACCACCCTCTTACTCATTATCATCCAGTATTAAGGATTGTTAAAGTTCACAACAGGTAATGCTGTTGAACTTGTTGCATGTGAAAGTGCTGCACCAAAGAGCGAATCAACTACAATACTACTCGCTAAATAGTCAATATCGTAAGATTCTTGGACTCGTAAAGTTGGGGAAAGTTGGTTAGCATAATACACACCACTTCTTTTGAAGATACATGCTGATTCATCACCAGTTCCACCATCATCATCAAAGTCTGTTGATACAAAAACTGGGATTCCATACACACTTCCAAGCTGTCCACTTGCATTAGGATTTGCACCATCGCCTCTTCTACTTGCATCTGTGAAATCTTGCAATGATAAAAGACTTGAAAAGAATGCAGGAGAGGCATATAAATATGTTTCTCCATCTGTGTAACTATGTCCTGCATCTAACAACTTTTGCAGACCTGACCTAATAAGTGCTGTTGTTGCTGTATTATCTGCTGCTAAAGTTACATCGTTTCCTGTTGCTGATTGGAGTACATCAACTGCAATATAGTTCTCTATTTTCTTTGCAATTGCATATCCCATTGATCTAGCATACATACTAAACAAATCGGGGTTAGACTGCACTCTAACCAAATCGCCGATTCTTTTTGCCTCATACAATTTGTTATGTTAAGTTTTTTATCTTAACTCTTAAAGTTTCCTCTAAGTATCGGCATATCTATTCTACTCAGTAAGTAGTTGAGGACTCTTGGATGTATTATATCTTTTCAACATCTATGCTCTGCCCCTGAATATTCTTTGAATATCCTTCGGTTCGGATTGCCATATATCAATATTAAATTGATACTTAGGTTTCCCGCTTAATTCCTCAATAATAATAATCATAGTCGCCTATGAAAACGCCCATCGAACGTGTTGATTTACGCTTAGTTGAATTTCAGAATCCGTATTTGCACCATAACTAACTGCCGAACCTGAACTTAATGTTGCTGCTGTTTCTTCAGATACTTTAGGAATATGTAATATATCTCCATTTGGTACTGATGAAGATAGATCAGTTACTTGATTCACAAGTCTAAAATCTCTCTCAGCATAGTCTAAGATTGCCTCAGACCATAGTTCAGGTATAAAGACAGCAGCCGTGGTTGTTGTTACCTCTGCCATTTTAATTACCTCTTATTTCTATAACTTGCAATGATACCTTGCCAGTTCTCTCGTTTCTCTTTTTGATTCATATCAGTCATCCTTTTGGATGGAGTAGTTGAGATTCCTGCAACTGAACTTTCGGTTCTTGCAACTTTTTGTTTTAATAGTTTATTGTGGACTTTTCTCAATGCAGGTGTTGGTAAGTCCTTAAAGTCATCCTGATCATCTTCAGGAAAGTCAGATAGCAGTTCTGCTCTGATTTGTTGTTCGGTTTGTTGGTATTGTTCTACAATAGGTTCGAGTTGAGAGATTTTGTTTGCACGTTCCTCTGCAAGTTCTTTCCATTGTTGATTTTCTTCCATCTGTTTCTGCCGATCAGTATCAAGCTGTTTCTGAAGTTTTTCTAACTTCTGTTCTGCTTTCTGTGATCTTTGTCTGTACTTTTTGCTTTCTGCTATTATATCAGACACATTGATATCTCCAGTAGCTGACTCCTTTTCTACTGGCTCTGCTGCTTGGTTCTCCTGAACCTCAACTGGTTGTTGTTCTTCGGACATACTGCCCTCCTTGTTGATTAAGTCTATTTGCTACCGACTTTAATGGTTATCGGTTTTTCTGTATATTTCTTAATATTTATATCGAGTCGGTTTGCTATAAAATTCATTATTGAATTATAATTCTTATCATTGAGATCATAGATGTCATATCCTCTATTTGCATTGCCCTCCACAATACCTCCTCTAGCAAATATCAATCTGAATCCATTCTTAATATTTTTGACTGCTATTCTTCGTAAGGTTTCTCCAGTTAATCTCATATTAACATTATTCACTTTTGTGTTTGTTGATTTACCTCTGAATGCTTTTAACTTTGAACCACTTGCTCCAGTCATACCTTTTTGTTTATATCTTTTATAGGTTCTACTTTTATATCCAAACCCCGATCTATTGTTTTGAAATACTCCCTTATCAGCATCCTCTATGATCCTAGACTTTGCAAGTTCTCCTGCTTTTTTAAATGTATCTCTTTTAATCTTTACAATATCAGCAGCGTTCATACAACCACCCAATCGTGCCTACAATTAAATCCACCTCTATCATCGAATCCGACTGGTAGATCAAATATTTCTTCCATTGTATATCCCTGAGAATTTTGACTATCCTCCAATACTTCTCTGCATATATCTCTAGTATTATTATCTAAAATTCCAACATATCTATATCTTGTTTGAGGTTCATCTGCGAATGCTTTGAATGTTGCTGAATTACTAAACTTTGCAAACGAATCATTTACAATAAGATTTAGATTAGCACTTGTAAGTTCTGTGCCTATTGTAGTAGTAAGACGATTTGCAATCTGTCTGCCTGATTCTCCTGCAATGACACCTCGTAATAATTCTGATTTATATCGGCTTGAAAAATCTCTAGCCCTGCCTAGTAATGTAGTAGCATCTAATTCTTTTATAAGTTCAAGATTCTGTGCCGTTGCTACCTGAACCTGCAATCCTCTTGATCTTGCTTGTTCAAATACTTTACTTGCTGTATTATCATATTCATTCATTAAATCAGTTAAAGCATTACTATAACCCAATCTATTTAACTCTTGAAAAAAATCTAGTTCTCTAGCAAGTACAGCAAGTTCATCATCTGATAATCTTGATAATCTACCTGCTAATGTAGGCAGTTGATCATTAAGTTTATTTTGGATACCACCCAATGCACTCATAAAGTTTTCAGATGCACTAGCCATTTTGTACTAATCTTTCTACTAATGTTTGTGCTTGTGGTTGTTCAGGTTGTTGAGGTTGTGTTTGTTGTTCTACCTCTTCCATTACCTCATCTATTTGTTCATCTGTAAAATCAGGATTGTAGTGTTTGAACCAATCTTTCTTAGATGCTAATCCATTGTCCCATTTCCATAACCATTCCTCACGTTCTTGCTGTGGACTTGCAGGGATATGTGGTTCACTAAAATCAACTGAGTACTCATCATTAATATTGATATTATTTGTTTCTAGTATTGTTTTATCTAGTTTAAATCTTTGTTTCTCAAACTTTCTGAATCGTTCAAAGTCAGACATGACTGCCTCGGTTAGATCCACCTCCATAATTCTTTGATGTTCTCCTGATGTACTAGATGTATCATCTCCCCATTTCATTTTAAGATGTAAGGCATCAGCAGTTGTTTCAATAATAAATTTCATATTCTGCCTGATTTGATCTAATGATCCTGATGGACTTACAATAGAATAGTTTGCACCCTCAGGTAGAACTAACATCTTAGAAACATCCATCTTTAATCTTGTACTTTCATCTACACCAGTAAGTACAGACTGACCTAATGATTGATACATATTACCTAATGATAATTGTGTACCGAATACGTTATACATAAGATTGGCATTTGCAACCATTTTACCCTTACCAGTTCTGATGAACTCATTACCTAGCATAGGATATAGATGACTATATACAATAGGAACGACACCAAATGGATTTACATCCTCATCATTAACGTGTATGACCTCTCCATTTTTCTTTATTTTAAAATGAGATTCATTAGACCAATAAACAAACTGCTGTTCTTCTGCTTTCATATCTCCGTGTGAAAACAATGGATATACAATACCTATGGGATCAGGATTGTTTTGTTCAAAGATAGGTTCAAAGTCTGTAATGATATGAGAATCTAATTTATCTTTATCCTCATCATAATATCGTAATACTGCAATTGTACCTAGTAATCCAGTAAGTCTATCCACCTCAATCATATCTTGATCTAGATCACCTAATCGTTCTAGGTATCTATCATCTGCCATACGTTCAGGTGCAGACTTATATGCTATGTATCTAGCATCTATTAATTTTTTAGTAATGTTTAATGTAAGGGTAGGTGCAAAATGCAAAGCATTAGGATCAAAGTATTTCATTACTTCTTCTTCTAAATTAATACCCTCATAATAATTCATAATCTTAAGTCTATCCTCACTCTCATTGTAGTGGGATGTGTCTATATAATCTTTTAGGGATTGTACTATGGTTTGTAGGGATAAATCAGGAACTAACATATATTATTACCATCTGCTTATTTCCAATACCTCCCGTTTCTTGATTGGAAACTTGTTAATAAAAAAATACCTGATGGCATCC
>Ga0208684_1001939_pt1 | contig 10354 bp, 16 predicted proteins | sample MalvireepMed_b05_FD_184245 | JGI IMG/M metagenome (GOLD analysis project Ga0208684, IMG submission 184245) | Marine viral communities from the Global Malaspina Expedition - Malaspina viral metaG DeepMed_b05 (SPAdes) (version 2) | ecosystem: Environmental > Aquatic > Marine > Oceanic | place... | reverse complement strand
GAGTTCTATAGCTACTTTTCTTTGGTAAGACATTTTCTTTAAAGTCTACAAAATAGTCTTTGGTAATATCAATATTTTTTCCCTTACCAAATACATTTTTAAGCTCACCGTGGAGTAATGGTTTTAAAGAACCAATACCTTTCGTAATCTTGGGTATTTGTGCAATTCCTAGAACCATTACTGCAGTCCTGCGGACCAGTCCTTCCAGTCCAGTGATTTTATTCCCTGGTTCATTTTATTTCCTGTGAACTGGCTTTTAATCTTAGAATATCCTGTACTGATAGGACGCGTGGCCGCGTAGGCTTTTCCGGCTATTGTCGGGGCTGCTGCGATTCCCCTGATGTTTCCAGTTGCAAGCGATGCGGGAATACCAAATATCATTGACGCAACCTGCGTTGCCGGATTGTCACCTCCGAACATTCCTTGGTACATGCCGTGTGGATCTTCGGCCGCGCCTATCCATCCCTTGTCCTGCAATGTCCCCAGAATGGGAATGTCCTCGTAGGATGTCGCCGATTTGGAAATTAGGCTTCCTTGTCCTTCGTCATCAAGCTTGATGATTCCAAGGTGTGGCAACTGCATATCCCCCCACTTGGTCCACGCTGCATTGACTCCTTTCGGTATTTCCTTAAAATTTTTAATGTAGTAATAGTCGTCATCCGAATACCAGTCATTCTCATCCATGAAATGATTGCTCATCTCAGCCTTGAGAGCGTCAAGTGCGTCCTTAACTTGAATATTTCCTTTGTATTTTCTTTCTACGTCAGCCATGCTGACCACATCAAGTCCTAGAAAACGATTAGCGGCATCAATGAACTTGTCCTCCGTCAAGCCGTGCTCCTGAATGTATTTTTCTATGTACGGAACTAGCATGTTTTCATTTTCCTGGTTCCTTGCAATTTTTCTGAAGTTCTTCCCCTTTATGTCCGTTGTGAAAAGGTTTCCGAAATATCCAATTGGATTTTGGTAAAGGAGTCCTTTGGCCTTGTCACTCCAGCTTGTCTCCGTATCCCAAAGCATAGTAGGATCCACTGGGGATGCCACACGCCTTGCCATTGGAATAAGCTCACCAAAAAATTCCCCAATCATCTTGGGCTGGTTTGCGAGGACCTTGCCCCATTCAGCTTCGGATGCAACCATCTTTGCCGTTTCCTTTATTGTAGGTGGGAAATTATACTGATCCGCAAAGGCTTCAATGCCTGGTTTAGCAACCTCTTGTGACCAGCTACCAGCTGGATATGATAAAGTTTCAGCTGAATTGTCAAACGCGCTTTCTGTGGAATATTCTGTTGAAGGTTTTACTTCAACACTTCCAGAATCTGCGTCAACATCATACCCACGCATCTTCAATGCCTTGGAACTTGCTGTAATAGGTCTAGCCATTAGTAGTACTCACGCTGGTTGTTTTTTTCCTTTTCGTCATCCTTGAAATCGTCCTTTAGTTCAACATAATATCCCTGACGGTAGCGCATTAGCGCCTGTGTCATGCTGTCCACATAATCGTCATGGTCCCCGAAAGGAAATGCCGCACACTCTTCGATGACTTCTTCTGCCCAACGTCTATCGACTGGCGCATAGACTGCGCCTGACTCAAATAGCGGTGCTACGCTATTTACCCTTGAATGTTTATCATTTCCTTTGCTCGGTGTAAAGTTAATTACGGGGATGCCGGCCTTCTGCAATTCATGCGTCAGCGGCAGTCCACTCGCCTTCGCCTCAATGAGAATCAGCTCCGGTTCCCAGTACTTATACTCCTTCTTCGCCATCTCTTTCAATTCCGGGAAATTCCATCGCCCACGCTTTGCGTCCAATAATATAACGCACGGCTTCGTATCGTCATCCGGAGTGAACACTCCCCACGTCGTAATCGCCGAGAAATCGGCCGTCTCCTTCTTGGAGAACGCCGTGTCATACGACTGGATAATATACTGCAAATCAGGGATCTTTTCCTTTTCCCACTTCTTCCACCACTCACGCTTTATGAGCGCACCCTCCTCGGAGGTTGGTGCCTGCATCCACTGCGCGTTCCACTTGGAGACTGGAATGGATGCCTTGACCTTCATCAGCCCTGGCATGTCCCAGAAATTTCCCCACATGGGTTTGTCGTTTATGACGGCAGGAAATTCAACAATCTCCCATTGGTCCGTCAATTCATCTTTTCCTTGGGCCTCGAGCAGCTTTCCGGTGAGATCCTTAACTGACCAACGTGTCATGACCAATACAATCGCGCCACCCGGTTGGAGACGCTGCCTTGGGCCAGAAGTATACCACTCGTAATGTCCTTCCAAAACACTTGGAGAAAGGGCATCTTGCTCTGAATGGGGGTCATCAATGATCAATAAGTCAGCACCACGTCCTGTAATCGCGCCACCAACGCCGGCAGCGAAATATTCGCCTCCATGGTTGGATTCCCAGCGTCCTGCGGCCTTAGAATCGGTTGCAAGCGTAACATTAGGAAATACTTTGGCATATTCGTCGGATTCCAGTAAATTCTTTGTTTTTCGACCAAAACGGATGGATAATTCGCCTGTATGCGTTGTTTGGATCAATTTTGCCTTTGGATGACGGCCCATGAAGAATGCAGGGAATAAATGCGACGCAAATTCCGATTTTGTGTGTCTTGGAGGCATATTTACGATTAAACGCTTCAATTCGCCGTTCGCAACGCGATTTAGCTTCTCAGCATAGATTTTATGGTGGTATCCTTGCACGAAATCGGGCCAAACCATCTTGACAAACTGCAAAAAGTCCTTTTGCCCTTTTTCTTGCTTCTCAACAAGAGCTTTTCGGAGTATCAACTTCAGAGTATTCGTATCTAGGGTTTCTAAATTAGAAATGTTTTCCATTTTTTAAAAATTTTTTAGAGTAGGGTACCTTATCCCATTTCAAACGATTTTTCAAGAGATTGTCAGTGTCGGACTTGCCCGAAGAAAAAAGAAAAGCATGCTTATCGAAAAAGGGGGGGGTTACCCCCGTAGTTTGAGCCGTGGATACAGAGCTGGCGCTCCGATAGGGTCGCGAGAGCTATAGGCGCGCAGCGCCCGGGCGACTTGTGTTGTATTTCTGCAACACTACTAGATCTAGTATGCCTTGCGCCACTACATGTAGTATGTCTAGGATCTCGCACTACTACATCCCGGGCTGCGACAAATTGTCGCACTTGCGACTTATCCACAGGATATCCACAGATAATCACAATTAGATATTGACACAACATCTAGTATGTTAATAACTTTGTATTTGTTGCAATAATACAACAAAGTAACTATTGTATTTAATATGAATTGATGATAAAAGATAACTAGAAATAGAAAGGACTACAAATGACAAAACAAGAATTCAAATCATCTGTTAAAGGTTTATTCTCTGTTCGTTGGTTAAAGAATGACGGAACAGAGGGTTACATTCACAGAGGTATTTTAGGATTAAATAAAAAGGTTGATGGTCAACCTAATGAACATAGTGATTATGTTCTAGTTTATAAAATAGGTAATGGCTACGGAACTAAACGTAGATGGGGTAATGTTAACCCTAATACAATTACTCATATTAATGGAGTTGCTATATGAAATTCAATGTAATAACTTTCATTTGGTCAATAGCTTTAATGCTATTGACTTTTCAATTAGCCATATTGGGTTATAATTGGGAATTTTCTAATACCATAGTATATAAATTTGCTATGTTAATGAATGGATTTATGTTTGGTATGGTAATTACAGATTGGAGTAATAATGCCTAATCTACCAAAGATAATTACTTCTAATGGGACTGACATCAGTCCCATTTTAGAGGAAATGATAAGCTACTTAAAAGAAGAAAAGGAACTCGGCAACCTTGATAAGATTGCTGATGTAAAAGTGCCACTTACAAGTTCTGCTGATTGGAAGTTGATTTGTGGTGTACTTTGCAATTCAATAGTTGAATGGGCATCTCAAAACTCTAACAATGGGGGGAAAGATTTAATAATTCATATGCAAAGTGATATTGGTTACCTCGTAAGACGATTGGGGTTAGTGGAATAATAGTAGTAGTCCACTATTATATAGAATAGGTTTTTTTACTCCACCTATTCGGAAAGAGAGGGGATTTATCCCCTCTTTTTTTATGCCTAAATTCCAGCATCTCCTGACGCCCTTCACCTGCTGCCCGGGCTGGAACAAAACAAATGGCGTAATCATTGGAGTTTCACTTGGAGTTTGTGGAGTTTGAACGCTGCGCGCCCCGGTCGTTTAAACCTGGGCTGTGGATAACTTGTGGATAAGTCTGGAGTTTGGGGAGTTTGGGGCGAGTGAAGTTGTTGAGAAATCTCGCCCCTTGGAAGCAAATCTAATGAAGAAGAAATAGACCCGATTTATTACCTTATCCTAGGTAAGGGCAGTTCAGCTTTCGCCGACCAATAATTATGACGCTCTCTATTTCTTCAGCCACCATTATAGCATATTTAATTCAAGAAATCAATGATTATCTTCAAACCTTTTCACCTGCTGCCCGGGCGGTGGAACGAAAATGACGGAACACCTGTTGTTTTCAGTCGGGAGCTTGTGGAGTTTGGGAAGACAGGCGCGATCCCGGCAACTGACTGGCCTGTGGATAACTTGTGGATAAGTCTGGAGTTTGGGGAGTTTGAGAGTTTAACAAGAGGACTTACAGATATGACTACCATGCCTCTCTATTCCTTGCGAGGAAATCTTTTGCTCTTAGCGAGGGGAGATAGGACTAGCCGTCGCCCTCTAGGTCATTTTCCTAAATGTTCCTCAAAATGAGAAACAGAGTGAAAAAGTGATAAGCTAGCAGTTCACAATATCGTCAACTATAATCCACTCTATTTCTAATAACATAATACAACGAATCCGAAACCAAAGCAATAGCTAATTCAACAATCTTGTGGATAACTTTTCCGTGAACTTTGCCCGGGCCCAGCGGGACATGGACCAAATTCATCCGCGGACCAATTGTCATGCTTCCAGGAGTTTGGGAGTTTCAGCCTCCTAACAGGTGCTGGAGGAACATCCAGATGATCAGGATCTTGATGGGCATTAACATTATAAAAAACGGCATATTTCCTTTCTTTTTCTGGACTGCAGCTTCACCTGCAGCTCCTGGTTATACTGGGAGATGACGCTGCTGTCAACCTCCCGGGCAAAAAATATTTGGCGGAGTTCTGCCATTCTTCACAGCTCTCGACTTCGGAGTTTTACCGGGCGCGCCCGGTGCGTCCCAGCTCAGTCCTGAAGTGCACCAAAAAATGGCGGACTTCCGGGAGTTTGGGAGTTTGAGGAACGCTAACCAGGATCCCGGTAACCTGAAGGATGATCCGGGCTCCAAAATAAATGGCGGATTTCCGGGAGTTTGGGAGATTCGCGTCAGGAGTTTGACGCTACGCGCCCGGCGCCCGGGAAAGTTATCCACAGGTTATCCCCGCGACATATTGTCGCGGGAGTTTGGGAGTTTGAGCCTAGTTAGTTTGTGGCTTCATTATATCTCTTATCATATTAGAGTATACACTACCCCTTGATTCTTTCTCGTCTTCTTCGTGTGCCTTTTCCACACGCTTTGCATTTCGTGTCATAACAGGAACAACCCCATCATAATGATTCGCAATTCGTTTTAATGTTTCATTAGTTTCTTCTTGATTGTCAGCAATCCTATTGAGTGCTTGACTTATACTATCGTCGACTACCATATATCCTACTTTCTATTTCTAGAAATAGAGAATCCAAATCCAGTAGATCGAGGTGAAACAAGAATCATCATCTCTATTTCTATTTGTATTATACCACAAACTTATCCACAATGCAAGACATCATTTGAAGTATTTTCCTGTTGGGACTGGGAAGTTAATCCCGGGCTGCGTGGACAAGAACCGTGATCCAAGATCCACGGAAAAATGGAGGAACTCCGGGAGTTTGGGAGTTTGACCTTAGCTGCCTGGAAGGCATGGGCCGGGAACGAGATCCACGCTTCAAAATTATTTGGCGGATTTGCTGGAGTTTGAGAGTTTGAGAGTTTGGTTCGCGCGCCGGGCGCCCGGTGCGACCCTGGGACTTATCCACAGGTTATACACATTAAGAGGGAGTTTGGGAGTTTAAGAGCTTGACAAGGTCCATATCCGCGATTTTTCCCTCGTATAACCCGGGCACTTGGTCTATGGTCTTTTGGCCCAGGTCCTCGATGCTCGCCCCATGAAACAATTTGACGTGGCCCTTCCCAAGTCCGCCAACCAGGATATAAACTGGTGCACCATGTATATAATAGATCGTATTCCACGCCCTTTGGAAGACTGAAAACTTTACCTTATTATTAGGCTGAACTATCTTCAGTTCAATTGTGAAGAATCCTGTAACATTGTGAAATATTAGGCAATCAGGGAATCCTGGAGTAACATAGCTTTCAAGGCGTGAAACAAGGTATCCCTCACCATCCTTTAATAACTTCTTGAAACTCTTCCAAAGCCTTGTTTCCGGCTTTACGGTCATACTTCGTCTTGTCTCTCACCACTCTTGGTCGATACTTCGGTGATGTCCTTAGGTCCTTCGCTATCGGATTCCTTTTCGACCGATAGGATAGTCTTATTATTTTCTTTCCTAAATTTTCCATCCAATCCTAACTCCTTTAATGATTTTAAAACTTCTTCACGGGACATAGAATCAATGCTTCCTGTCCTGATTTCTTTCCTATCAATGTACAGTCCCGCAGCCTGCCCTCGCAAGCGCTCAGCATTAACAGCAGCACTAAAAGACTTTTCCACCAGTGACTTCTCGCGAAGCCTAGCCAACTCCTGTACATGCTTTTGCAATTTAACTTCATGTGTTTTCTCCAATTCAGCCCTTCTTTTAATGACAGCATCCACAACCTTTGGGTATCTCTTTCCATTTAATAATACTGATGAGGTCACATTAGCGGATGCCTCTGAATACCCAGCTTGCCTTGCGCATTCCGTTGGAGTCAATCGCCCTTCATTCTCAGCGTAGATCTTGACAAAGACTCGTTGCTTATCGGTGAGTCCATCACTCTTAATTGGGTGTTTTAGGGCTCCTCCTGTCTGCCTTGTTTTAGCCACAATGGTGGCACCAGTAGTGGCACCTCTCAGCCTTTCATCTACCATCTAATTCCCCGCTCTATAGTTGAGTTTTTACTCATTTGTTTTATTATAATCAACAAAAGTTGCTTGCGTCGTTTAGAGTAGTGCCACAGTGGTGCCACCATATAAACCATTGATTTACATAGGTTAATCAAGAATTGTGGCACCATGGCACCATATCCCGGTCTTTTTGAAAATAAAAAAAACATTTTAGCAAAATATACACTATAGGTGACACATTACAAGATGAAAAGTGACCGATTTGCGCCATTCCGTTTTCCTATCCAGTGGCGCCTCACCAATTGATGTATTAAAGCGTGAATATTGCTCTTGGATCGCAGTCCAATGAGCTGCTTCAGCTCCTCATAAGACGGGGAGTGTTTGTTGGCTGCAATGAAATCCTTGATGATGTCGTAGAGCTTCTTTTGCTTGGGTGTCAACCCTTCTTTAACGGGGCTCTTTCCATCCTTTTGCGTCTGGGTGTCCATAATAATCCTTCCTTACTTTAGCATACATTTCGTTTGGACCCAACTCCTGAATTGTCTCAGGGGTGATTGAGTCGTACAACTCGCGTTGCAATTTCTTTTCCTCGGCTGTTAGTTTTTTAGGCCTATAGTGCCTTCCGTGCTGCTTGGACCACGTTATCCTAATCCCAGGTGGTGGCCTATTGAGTGTGACACCATTCTTGTTCTGGTGTGATCCAGTCCAGCTTCCTGGGGCATAGTGCTTGTCCATCACGTAGTTATAGCACTCCTTATTGGACGCGAACTCAACGACTTCCTTGCTGAGCAACTCGGCGTCCTTCCACACGTTAATCTCGTATTTGTCCATAGCTTTTTTCCAAATATTCTATTTTTTTCACCCAACCCTTTGGTATGGTTATATACCTTCCGCCTTCCTTATCCTCTTCCTTCGTCTCCTGCGGATCCATGCACCAGGATCCAATGATTGTAACTCGCTCATCATCATTCCTTATCATCCATCCAATGTCAACGCACGTCGCCAGCTTGGCATCGCGCATTTTGCTCAGAGGCACCCATCCCGTATCGCCGTCCATGGCGTCCATCCAGGTAATGCGGACCATCGGCCAGCAGTCCGGATATTTACTCGAGGGTAATGTGCTCTTCTTTTGTTCCGTCTCCGCTTCGTTCGAATTTTGCATTGTCCTCATCATCCCTGTTTTTATGTCCTTCCATTACCACTTCCATGATCTGTGCTTTCGTCTGTAGACGAACCTCATAATCCTGAAATACTACCACCCAAAAGCGCGCTTCGCCACCTGTACTTGTTGTGGCCTTTCCTGCCTTGAAGTTTTCCACTGTCTTGCGGAAACCCATGGATAATAGTTCCAATAACCTAGACTTAAACAGCACACGATCGGACATGTCCTCAAAACGAACGTACCAGGAAGGCTTCTCCGTCAACCCCGTCTTTGGATTGATGGCGCCATCTTCCACCTGAAACATATCTATAATCTTAAGTGTTGCCATTAGTTCATCGTATCCTTGTTATTCCAGTTCATGGAGACTGAGGAATACTTGTCCTGCAGCTCCTTTTCATCGAAGTCCTTCATCACCGAAGCCTTTCGACGCTCCTGATAGCCTTTTGCAAAGTTATCAACTATCTCCATCAGCATCATCGTTGGGAACTGGACCCCGTAGACCTTAACATGTCCTAATTTGTTAAGAACTTCCCCGAAGTCGTCATTCTCCTCCTCGCACTTGCGAAGAATCTCCTTAATCTTTTTTACCGCTTTTAATAATTCTTGCATTTTTTATCTTTATTCCTTTCTCATCTGCTGCCTTCTTAATGATATGCATCATTTCCTGTCCCGGTCCGCGATGCATGTTCAACCCCATCCGCACCAATGCGTCATAATAGGGAATCTTTATCGCCACACTCTTATACTTCGTCGTGTCTACCATTTTCTAATAAATAATATAATTTGTGTCTTGAGTGTGGGATGAAAACTCATGTCATTCCAGTATTCATACCACAGCCCGTTAATTGTTCCACATCCCACCTTTGCGGGATACTTGGCGATTTTAAGCATTGCTCACTCCAAGTTTACTTCCTTTACTGAGGTTTTCACAGGCCCACAGTGGCTTAAGATTAGTGTAGTGAAAACATTTTTTCTGTATTTTAATGTCCGTGAAATCAAAATTTTTTACAAAATAACTAACAGGAGTAATATGGTCAATATGCCATTCAGCCCTGTTTTCCCAATTCATTCCGGGTTTGAATTGTTTTTCAATATGATTTCTAAGCTTCTCAAAACTGCATCCAACATAACCGCGTGTTCTTTCTTCCTTCGCTATTTTTTCTTTCCTTAATACATGATTTAAATAATTTTTAATGTTGCCTTTCAGTACGTGCACAGGATTGGTGGCTCTTCGTTCTCTATCCCAATTTTTTCTCCGCTCATTTATTTTTTCTTTATTTATTTTATAATATCTTTTTTTACGCAAACTTATCTTTTCTTTTGTTTCAGGCGTCATCTTGTAATGACAATAGATTCTTTGGGCCTCAGCTCCGCCTTTTTCATAATACCAAGTCCTCCATTTTTCTCTGATTATATCTTTATTATTTTCCCTGTACTCTTTCAAATGTAACTTATTTTTCTGACACCATTTTTTCTGCACTTCCTGAATACGCAGCTTATTTTCTAGTCGATATTTTTTCCCATACTCACGTGCTTTCTCTTTATATCCCACCTTATTTTTCCTGTATTCTCTTGCTTTTATTCGCCAGTACTCTCGTCGTTTTTCTATATCTTTTAAAGGCATTACGCGTTGATCCCCTTCACTGGTCCGTCCAGCTTGAAGTGCACGTTGAATGACATTGATCTTCTTTCACCATCGCTCCTAAACGGATAGACCTGGTGTGCAAGCCATGACGGAAACAAATAAAAGTCCCCAACCACAGGCTTCACAATATAACTGTGACGTGCAAAATGGTTTGGCATTGATCCAAGGAACTCCAAACACCCAGCCGTTGGATGGTGGTCCTCCTTCGCATATTCCTCCTCGAACTTCGGTGGTATTTTCAAGAATGCAACACCGGATAGGTTCGCATCGTGTATGTGCACAGGATTAAAATCCCCCGCAACCTGTGATACGACCCATACGCTGAAGGATACTTGTGCCTTATCATTCAACCCTTCAGGAAGAACGCGCTTGACGTACTCATGCGACATAGAAACAAGAAACTCGGGGAAACCCTTGATTTCATTGTGGTTGATCGCGACTTCCTTCTTGACATTTCCCGCGA
>Ga0208684_1001933_pt1 | contig 10379 bp, 5 predicted proteins | sample MalvireepMed_b05_FD_184245 | JGI IMG/M metagenome (GOLD analysis project Ga0208684, IMG submission 184245) | Marine viral communities from the Global Malaspina Expedition - Malaspina viral metaG DeepMed_b05 (SPAdes) (version 2) | ecosystem: Environmental > Aquatic > Marine > Oceanic | place... | reverse complement strand
TGTTACGGCCATCTTAACGCTCCTCCTCTGCTGTGAGCATTGCGTCCTGTCGGTCACCAATCGCATCAAATCTCCGCTGTCGTGCCTGTGCAGCAGAGATCGCTATAGGCCCGTCTACCATGCGCTGGCAGTATTCGGTGATTGTCTCGGTAGCTTCTCCGGCTTCGTCTACTCGCAGCACAACGTCAGCTTCCTGAGCTTCTGTGAGGGTTATACTGTGGTTCGACATTATTCTGCCTCCTTGAGCAATCGCAGCTCTTTTTTGAGGGATTCAATTTCTTCTTGCTGTAGTGACATCCGTGATGCCATCTGTCGGGCATTACCTACAAGGGCCCTTTGAAGCTGTGTTACGCAGGTCATCCCGCCCTCTGACAGAGGTGCTCCAAGAATACCTGTTTTTACCAATAAATCTTCTTCCTGTTCAGTCCACTTACGATAATCAGAACGAATAGCATCATAAGAATCCAGCAAAGCACTGTCATCATAATCATCGAAAGTATCACCAGCAGTAACTGACCACATATCCCCATCTTCATCAACAAGAAATCGAGTCAAATTCGATGAAGAAATTCTTGCCTCAACAGCGAAGATGTTGCCATTGGCAGTAACATTAGCATTCAATGCTCCCGCACCGTCAACCTCCTCTGCAAGTATCGTTACCATCGCACCGCCAGAAGTTGACTTTGTTGTGCCTGGCGTTCCACCCGTATGCTGTAAGACCATGCCTACCGATGAACCCGTTCCTGAATATGCCCGCAGTTTTATGCCGCCATGAGTAGCGTGTCTTTTTTCTATACTAAAAAAGGTATCATCTTCAACAGTGCCTTCCCAAGTAGCGGCTCCTCCTCCGCCTCCATTTACATCTGAACTTTTCAGTGCTAATGCCTGATTATCATTCGCCCCCTGATTGATCGTCAGCCCTACGGTCATATTGGCGTTGACGGTTTCGTTGATGCCGATAAGGCCGAGATTGTCAATGGTCATTTTACCTGACCCTGACGTAACAAATGTCATGAAGTTGGTGTTATGGTCGTAGTCGATTTGTCCGACTGCGGCACTGCTAGAATCCCCAAAATAGATCGCGCCGTTACTGGTAGCGCCTGAAAAAATGGTGATCCCAGAATTTCCACTGCCTTCAAAGATTGCTTCGTCTGCATTAGTATTTACTGTTGCGCCACCGGGGTCTGAACTGCGAACGTGAAACAGAGCTTCCGGCGTCACCCCGATGCCGACGTTTCCGGCGGAGGTGATGCGCATCTTCTCCGTCGCTACATTGGCGCTATCTGGTGTAGTATAAAATCGCATATATGTAGGTTGGTCGTTGCTGCCCCACGCCGACTCAGATGCCACCTGAATAGTCCCTACAATATCGCTGGCCCCGTCCTCGTCGCCTATCCACTCTATCGAGCCTATGCCGTTATTCGCACCTATGGAGGTATCCGTCCTGTGGATACGAACGATTGGACCCGCATCAGCTGCGTTGATCTCCAGAGTCGAGCCAGGACTCGCCGTGCCGATGCCGACGTTGCCGGTGTTCATGATGCGCATCTGCTCGGTGAGCGTTCCTCCTCGGCCACCGGTAAGAAAGCGCAGTCCCGCATACGTAGAGGCATCAGGGCCGGCACTTGTATGGATGGCTTCTATGCTGGCGACAACACCAGCCCCATCAGAACCATCCGAAGTATACCAGTCCTGCTTCCCGTATGAGTCATTCAGGCTCCAGGATCCATCCTTGTTGTCATGGATGGTGATAACAGGAGTGGTACCGGTTACATCAAGCAAGCCCACAGGACTCGCCGTGCCGATACCTACGTGTTGAGAAGAATCGATGGTCATCGCAAGTGTTACAGCAGATCCAGCTGCATCAGCGCCAGTATAGAACTTTATGTTCCCAGGCGTCCTATTGGCAGCGACAGTCCCCTCGACCCCAAGGTCTATTCTGCTTACCCCGTTTGAATAGTCGTCACCATCATCTGCGCGAGCATCAATCGTTCCAATAATATCGCCACTTACAACAGTTGCTTGTGAGCCAATCGCAGCACGAGATCGGAGCATATAAATTCCACTATTCTGAGAGGTCGAAAAACCTCCTAGCACCAAAGCGGAATCAGCATATGTAGTTCCAAGTATTTGGGCCTCCGCGACTATCCCCGCAGTAGTTATCTGCGCCGTATGCCCAATCACCATCCCATAGCCATTGGCAACCAACAGCCCCACTGCGCTCATCTGAACTGCATCAGTTCCAAGAATCTCAAAGTCCAATGTGCCAGTATTGGCGGCTCGCATAGAGGTGGTGTTGGCGTCGTTGAAGTCTATGCGGTTGCCGGTGGTTGTGAGATCGATATCGCCGTTAAGCACCAAGCCACTCGTCGGCGCTGACTGGTCGTCAAGACTAATACCTCCTGCAAACTTTACATCGTTAGTGCCATCTGTAATTTCGATGATATCATCATCGGTTCCACCGCCATCAGAGTCTGTTGTAGATAAAACCCACTTATTTCCACCTCCATCATACGAAGCGTGATACCTAAAAGTGTCTGCTTCGTACCACCAAAACCTTGCAGCTTGGTTCGAGGCTGTGTTTAAAATAAGTGACGTTGTAGTAATACCCGTTCCACTGACAAGCTGTAATGCGTCTTGGCCGCCAGCCTCAAAATCTATAGTGTCATCCGCACTACACCGAATCGAGCTGTCGTTGTCAGTGTCTAGGTCGATGCGGTTGCCGGCTAGATCGATATCGCCACCAAAATAACTATTGCCAGAAGTTACCTCTATCGCCCAGTTAGTCGTCGCTTCTGTGGCGACCCCAGCAACCTGCAATGTGACAGCCTTAGTAATCGTATCCCCACCGGCATTGGTTATTGTAGGCTCGCTAATACGAAGCCCGACAATTTCATCATATGTATTAGATGCCCCACCCGTTGTCATACTCCCCCCACAGTCAACACGATACATCTCTGTGCTTCCTGAAGCAGCTACAACTGTAGGGCGTATCGAGAAAGCAATAGGACTCGAGGCCGTATGAGTTATACTATAATCAAACGATCGACGGCTATTAGGGGCAGCACCAAACCCTATTTGAGTAGCGGTTACAATCAACTGGGCACTAGAGGCGATTGTCAGGTTCGTTCCATCACCCTCAATCTTCTCTCCGTCATCACCAAAGACCACTCCTACCCCAGAAGGAATATTTACATCACCAGTAGCAGTGAGAGCAATATCAGCTCCAGAGGTTAGGGTAAGGTCGGTATTATTACCTTCGATCTTTTCTCCTGTACCAAATGTAATCCCTACATCAGCCGGAACCACAATATCTGAAGTAGCAGTCAGGTTAATTTTAGCGCCTGACGTAATGGTCAAATCCGTACTATCTCCTTCAATCTTTTCACCACTGCCAAATGTCAAACCAATATTGGCAGGGATCACCACATCCCCACCGGCACAGGTCAGATTTATGTTGTTGCCTGAGTTGATGGTCAAATCCGTGCCGTCCGAAGATATATGCTCTCCACCACCGGCATCATTTAGATATAACTGGGCTGCTCCTCCAAGCACTAGATCGTCTGTGCTCTCATCCCAGAGCATGTACGCATCGGCGGTGTCCCCCCAGAACTTCACGTCATGCCCGGTGCCGTTGACTCCTACGGTAATAGTGTTATCAACCTGCACTGCACCGTCGATGTCAACGGCATCCAGGTTAGTAGTGCCGTCAATATCAGCATTCCCTGATATATCAAGTGATGCACCATCTACCTCACCAGTCACCGTTATGCTGTCAACGTAGGCATCTTTCCATCGAACTCCAGTAGTTCCCAAATCAACATCGCTATCAGATTGCGGGCCAAAAATATTATCCGCAAGATAAACTTGTTCTACATTAGCCGCATAGAAATGGATCTCGTCGGCTGTCTCAAAATCTATTTTAGTCTCATCATCCTCACCTATTTTAATATCCGTCGTGAATAATGAAGCGACCCTGAGAGTACCGTCCGAAGTAAGCCGCATTTTTTCAGCAGCGGTCTCACTAGTTCCTGTTGCAAATACTAGCTCAGTTGAATTAACGGAGGACGAAAAGGTTGCGTCTGCTTCGGCCCAAATAGAGGCGCCTACTAATATCGCATCCGTGCCTGCCGAATCCAGAGGGGCCTGGAAATCGATCCGTCCCAGAATACCACCGTCTACATTAGTCAGTTCGGCTGTGGTCAACTTCAAATGCCCAGGCCCAGCCGCCGCTGCTCCGCGAATTTCTAATAGATTGGCGCTCTCGTCCCAGAGCATATAAGCACCATCAGCGGCCCCGAAAAACTGCACGTCATGGCCGGCGTCATTCACTCCCACAATGAGCTTGCTCTCGAAAACCGGGTCTCCAGATGTCAACTCACTATTGATGTTGTCAAACTCAGCGTTCAGCTCGGCTGCCGTCAGGGTCTCGTTAGCGACCCAGGTCTTAGCTCGGGTAATTGTAACCATTGGTTTGCCTCTCTAATTTGATACCTTCACGGACCCGCTTTCACGGGACCCAAGTTTACATTGCCCACTCTGCTTAAAGAGTTCTGGCCCTGTCTCTGGCCCTGGCCCTGACCCTCATCTTCCACCCCTAACCCTTCTTTAAAGTCGTCCATGATACCAACTCTCTCAAACAACTGACCCACCGTCATGCCGCGCAGTGCTGCAGACCCAAGACCAGACATCGTTTTAGCATCTGTAACAATCTTGACCATCTTTTCTGCCATACGAGCGCTGGCGCCCATTTTCAACAGGGCCTCCCCTACCAGCCGAGGAGAGAAAACTGCAAGGGATAAGATCGCAGTTGACATCCCTGCTAAGACAGACCCAGCCGCATACCCCGCATACCCCGAGGCTGCGGTAGCGGCTCCGCCGCGCCCGATAAGTCCTTTTGGGAGCCATTCAGAGAACGCCTGCCCCGCCATTTTTGTCTCAAGGTTTAGGTCTGGGAACATTTTCTCCAACGCCCGAATGCTTTTTGGCATAGACCTACTTGACCGGCCCATAGTCCTTTCCAGCGCACTCCCAAGGCTAGTAATATTGGTTTTCTTCAGCCCTTTTGGAAGTGACTTTACCCTCGAGCGCCGGCTCAGGTTATCCACCATGTCATAAAAAGCAGACAGGGGCTTCTGAGCTTGTTCCCATCCACCAAAGCCCTTCAGGGCCCCTTCTAATTCCTTCCGCAATAGCGTTACAGCCCGCCCCGTATTGGCTTTAACCTGGGTGCCAAAGCCCATAGGTGCGAGCACTTTATACACTTCATCCAACCGACCCACTCCTACATTGTCGGGGAGGTCATCGATCTCGCGCAAGAACCCTTTTAATGTCCGCCGGTCTTTCTTACTTACAAGGGTTCCTGCCCTTACCTCCACCTTGGTTCTCGCACCCGGTTTCTTGGGCTTGGTCCTATAAACCCTTATCCTAAGATCTCTCAGCTTGTCTACCCTCTTCGCCCCAGATGGAGGATTAGACAGAATGCTGTTCTCGCCCAGTATTCTGTCTTTTAGGTCCTTGATCGAAACCGTGACCCCCTCAGCGTCTAGCGCGTCTGCCCATGCGTCCTTTAAGTCTCCCAGCCTGGCTTTCTCCGTCTCTAAGCGACCTACGACCTCCTCGGCCAAGCCTTCCCACTCTGCCTCTGGCGCCTCCTCGTGCATCCTCATCCGCTTTTTAGCAATATCCGCCTGTTCTTTCCCCTCATAACCAGCTCTCGCAAGGCGCTTGACACCCCTGGAGCCCTCGCCAGTAGCAAAAGCAGGAAAGGCTGCCGCAAGTTCGCCTGCGGTCCTTACCGGCGTAAGGGCCGCAGACTTGGCCCCTTCGACCAAAGGCCTCGCCATCTCAGCAACTTTTTTAGCCGGGCCCGCGAGGTGCGGCTTCGCAACCTTTGCAGTCTGCTTTGCAGCCATAGCAGGCGCCTCTAAGAGGGGGTTTGACGCAAGGCGCAAAACAGTGCTCTTGGGCTTGAACGGCATAGCAATATCAGCCAAAGTACTAATAAACCCAATCGGGTCCCTGGTTATAGCTTGGGGGTCTGTGGCCCGATGGACCGTGCCCTCAATAAACGTCTGCGCCATCTGCCTGTTGGTAGGTTCTTCCCCAGACCGAGGATCATACCGTGGAGTGGCGGCCAACTTTGCTGCCCCCAAGGGCCCCCCAAGCCCAATGCCAGCCGCTACTTGCCCCATCATCTTAAGAAACGCTTTTGGGTCTTGAAGGATCTGTTCTGCATCTCGGACTTGTTGCCCTGCCGAAAATTGACGGTTCTTATAGGCAACATCTACCATTTCCTTGACTCGGCCTACAGGGTCTTCGGCAAACTCACCCCACGTCCCCTTTGGCAGTTCCGCCGCTGGCTCCGGATGGTAGGCGAGCCAGTCCTCTGGAAAATAGGAAGAAGATTCTTCCTCAGTAGGGACTATTACGATCTGACCGCTATCCCGCAACTCCCTAACGCCCCGAATGTAATCCAGACGGTTTTTGTTAGTCGAGAATGATGCGACGCGGTCCCTGATCTGCTGTTCTGAGATTTCTCTAGGCATCCTTGACCTTGTCCTTATTCCGCAACCAACTCCCCTAGGGCTTCCAGCACTTCCTGGGAGATGTCTTCAGCCGCCCCGGCCTCCTGATCGCCATCCTGCCTGTCTGGTTCCTTGTACCCCCGGCCTTCTCTGGCAGCAACAAAAATCTCGTTAACTTGATCCTGGAGCCCATTGTCAAGTCCGGTCAACTGGCTCACCAGGGCTTGCCGCCCATCGGTAAGGGTGCCAACAAAGAGCTGCCCGAATCGCTCAAACTCTGTCTGAGGAGCGGCTGCACCGGTAAATGTCCTGAGCAGTAGCTCTGAGGTGAACCCAAGCTCAGTCATGGCCTGCCTGACTTCAGGAGGATAGAGACGAGGGCTGATGCCACCCAGCAGCGCATTTTTCCGAGACCCAAGAAGCGAGAGGTGTTTTTCAAAGGCCGGGTCTTGGAGGCGACCTAAGATGCGAGAAATCCCGCTCCGCAAAGCAAACAGATTAGATAATTTAGTTCTGTTCCCAGCGGAAAGAGGCGTGATGGCCGCAGTCGCCTCTATAGCCTTAATCACCCTCTCGGTCTCTTCCACGGGGACGTATATGCCATTAGTAAATACGATAGTCTCCCACTGGCTCACGAGCTGCGATGGAGCGACCTCACCCTTCTCCTTAAAAACATCTGCGAGCGCATCCTGTACAATCTTTCTCTCTTCTCTCTGCCGATCAGTGGCGGCCGCCCTAACCGCTGAAAGAGCAGCAACCATGTCTGTTTCTAAAATCCCAGGATTATTCGCAAGGATCTGCTGTCTTGCCAAAGACGGGTCAAAGGAGGAAAAAGGGTCACCTGTAACTATATTTTCTCCGAATGTCTCGTATAGGCGAACCTCAGCAGCCGTGAGTCCAGGCTTGCCTCGCGCCCCAGTCAGTGCCTTAAGCGCCCCAGCCTCGCCCTTCTGGCGCTCTATGCGGTCCTCGAACTCCTGCCGAGCGGCTACGTTCCGCTCGTCACGGCCCGCCTTTCTCCCCGCACGGAAGGTCCTACCCCCCGCACCCAGGCCGGCACCCAGGGTCTGAAGGAGGCCCGCACGAGGCGTCTCTCGAGCCACGCCAGTAGTAGCCGACCCCCTGAGGGTATTGACCAGGTTGGACAGCGCCTGCCGCTGTGCTGTGAGCTTGTTGGCCTTTCCAATGGAGCGGGACTCCCCGATACCGGCACCAATCCCTCCCAGCACCTCCAGAATCCGAGCGATGGTCTCAGGACGACCTCCGACCTCTGGCTCCGGGGGAAGCTCGATGCGCCCAGATGTCGCCAGTTCACTTGGGCGCCCCTCTGGAGGCGGAGCCACAGGGACAACTTTCGCAGCCACAGGGGCTGTCTCCGCAGGTACAGGGGCTGTCTCCGCAGGTACAGGGGCATCTATAGAAGAGTCGTCAATGAAAGTATCAGCATGCTCGAATAAGTCATCTATTCCCGTCACCCAATGCGGGAGTTGAGAGGCGGGCTCCCCATCCTCCAGGGCTTCAGCGGGAGCCTCCTCGTCCTGTGCCCTTCTATCAGCCGATGACTGCACCACTGGCTCTTTCCCATCCAGCCACTGATCTAGATCATCTCCATCCTCTCCCTCCCCAGGAGCCCACTTCCGGGGCCTCTTGGGAGGCGGCCCGGAAGGGAATGAATCCAAGGCTGCGGGAACAGTGCCATCAAGCTCAGGGCGAAGAGGAAACTCAACGGTCGGGTACTGTGTCGGGGGTGGAAGCGGGAAATCTTCGCTGGCTCGTTTAAGGGCTACCTCATAGGGGACGCCCTTGGCCATCAGCTCTCGAATGCGAGCCTCTAGCGCCTGTTCTCTGGATTGAGCCTCCCCCTGGGCCTGCTCGCGCTTAAGCTGACCACTCCTTCCAAGGAGAAGTCGCCGTGCGGCGTCAGAGTCCACCCCAAGCACCCGGCTTACGTCCCTCCCGATTGATGGCAAAATAGGCATAATACTCTTCCCTTATGTAGGCAGGTTGAAGGAGCGCCCTCCCCCTCCACCTCTCATGGGACTACCCATACTTGGGATGGGGGACTGGCGACTGGGCAGGCGACTCATAAGGTTGCTCACAAGATCCCGGATCTGCTGCTGTACCAAAGGGTCAGCAGACAATCCCTGGGCAGCCTTTAATAGGGGATTACCAAGAGCAGGCGCCGCTCCCGCCTGTCGGCCCGTATTCCGGCCTTGCCCCCCTAGGCTGTCCACCAGTTTAGCGAAAGCCGCTTTTTTTTCTGCATCTCTTCGCTCTTTCTCACGCTGATTTTTAGCGCTTCTTTGAGTAAGAAGGCCCAATCCTCCCTGCACAGCAGCAGGGGCTAAAGCAGCAAGCCACGGAGCCATTTTATTATCTCCCTCTGTTAACCACCAGGCACAGTTTTTGTGTTCCTTGGATTTCTCCGAGCCCGTCTAGCGTAATCTTCAACGTCCTGTGGGGTCCTTATTGGGTCAGTAACACGAAATGTTGTACGCAGGAACTCAAGAGCATCTGGGCCAAACCCACCACCTCCGATACCACTGGAGATGAGTCGCATCAACGCATCAATTTCTGTCTGCTCCAAGCCCAGACTCGGATCGAGTGCGGCAACCATAGAGGCCAGCAATCCGAGGTCAGCATCGCGACCCTTCATAGTCTGAGCCCCGCCAAACACGCCCATCAAGTCAGCGATCCCCAGCTCCCTCTCTGAGAGCAGGCCTGCGAGATCAGTGCCGCGTAGCAGGCCTTCCATCCGCCGCTCGTCAGCCCTCTTAGCAGCATCAGAAAGGACATCCAACTCCGTCCTGCCATACTCTCCAAAGAGTTCCCCGTAAAGATCAGCGGTGCCTCCGCCACGAAGCACTCCAAACTGCTGCAACTTAGACCTGAGTTCTGCTTCGTCCTCTTTTTTGGACTTTTCTAAGTCAGCTAACAAAGATGCAGTAATCGGATCGGCCCTCAGGGCTCCTACATTAAGTGGATCTGCCTCAGTTAATCCCGAGACCGCCTGCTGAAGCAGGCCGAAAAGGTCTTCGACATTGGCATAAGGACCTTCATCCACATCGTCCTCTCCGGGTATAGCAGGTTCATACTCTTCCCCAATTCCCCCTGGGCCACCAACGACCACTGGTCCTGGAACCCCTGCAGTAGCTTCGTCCAGTGCGGCCTGCAGAGGATCAAGTATGCCTTTCAGCCCCTCTTGGACCCCGCCTACCGCACCCGTAGCCCCGGTAAAACTTTGCCTAAGCGCTTCCAAAAGACCTTCCAACTCAGATATATCAGGAACATCAACATCAAGACCGGTTTTCATTCTATCAGCTAGTTCCTGTAGACCTCCCATTCCAGGAACTTCAGCACCAAGACCAGTTCTCATCAGATCAGCCAATCCAGGTAGATCTGCTATATCAGGAGCTTGAGCACCAAGACCAGTTCTTAATCTATCAGCTAGTCCTGCCAAGTCAGACACATCAGGGATGCTAATGTCTTCTAATCCTGTTCTTGCTATCCCTGCAGCCTGTTCGGCTCTACCAACATCCCTCTTGAGCAATCGTGTCAGATCAGGACCTAACTCAGCCTCTCTCTGCCCTGCTAGAGTCTCTGCTCCAGTTATACGCTCCAGAAGATCACTAAGGTCTATACCCTCTAACCCCGTTCTTGCTCCTAAAGCAGCTGTTCTCGCTCCAGTTATATCCCCGACGAGATCACTAAGGTCTATCCCTTCCAATCCTGTTCTTGCTATCCCTGCAGCCTGTTCGGCTCTACCAACATCCCTCTTGAGCAATCGTGTCAGATCAGGACCTAACTCAGCCTCTCTCTGCCCTGCTAGAGTCTCTGCTCCAGTTATACGCT
>Ga0208684_1001932_pt1 | contig 10379 bp, 15 predicted proteins | sample MalvireepMed_b05_FD_184245 | JGI IMG/M metagenome (GOLD analysis project Ga0208684, IMG submission 184245) | Marine viral communities from the Global Malaspina Expedition - Malaspina viral metaG DeepMed_b05 (SPAdes) (version 2) | ecosystem: Environmental > Aquatic > Marine > Oceanic | place... | reverse complement strand
GACACGGGGGGGTGTCTCTCTGACACGGGGGGTATGTTCACCTGATATGAGTTAGACGTAGCACTACCGTCGGGCCTAGTCCTGGGCTCAACAGTGATGAGCCCCTTGTCTGTCAGGTAGTTCATGTGTCGCTGGACCGTGCGTCTTGATAGGCCGCACTTCTCCGCTACACCATTGATGCCTGGCCAGGCAAAGCCCGTATCGTCAGCGTGGTCTGAGACAGCTAATAGGATAAGTTTAGGGAGTGGGGGTAGTTTCCTCCCCCACGCCCACGCAAGGCACTTGATGCTCATGCCATTAGTCTAGGAATGACATGTGCTGTTTGCCGTCTAACCAGTCCTCAAGCAGCTTCTTGGACACCTTGTACCGTGTGCCCAATAGTCGCACGCCAGGTAGTTCTCCTATCTTCGCGTATTTATAGGCAGTCTTACGACTGATACCTAATAGCTGTGCCGCTTCCTCTATGCTTAGAGTTTCTTGGAACGGTCTTAGGTCGTTTGCCATGCTTCTTTCTCCATCAGTGGTGTGAGTAGGTGTGCTTGCATGAAGGCATCGAGCCAGTGTGGCATATCTTCTAGCCTGTGCGCTTCATAAAAACCGTCCGACTCTTCTGGGTTACGCTCTCGTGGTAAGCGTAGAGCCCAGGCTTCATGGACCTCTTCGCCTGTCATGTGTTGGAGAGCCTTGGCGTATGCAGCTAACTGCATCGCGGTTTCATTATATATCCCGCCCGTTTTTAGATCAGCAACAGCGAGCATCCCGTCCTTGTTACGACAGACCATATCTATAGTGCCGGCGTACTCATAGAACGAGTGCCATACCATGATCTCGGTAGCTACTATCGTTAGCCCGCTATCCCGTTGCCACATCTGGAAGCCCTCAGCTATGTGTGCATACTCAGGCCCGATAACAAAAGACTCCGGCGCCCTATCCGCGTCACGGCCAAGTCGCTCATCATTGGACTGCGCCATCGCTATGTGTTCTACCACGGAGTGAGCGTATGTCCCGAAGTCACGGGCTGCGTTCATGTTCAGGTTGGGTGCTTTCTTAGCTTCCTCGACCATCATGCTGACCCACGTATTGTTCTTGTGGATCCTGGCCTTGGCGTTCTTCTCGTCGGCCAGCTTTTGATATCTACCTGCCGCCTTTGGGTCTTTTAGCATATCTTGCATGGCATCAAGCGCCTGGTTCTTTCGCCAGTCAGCAAGGGCAGGCTTGTTGATGATGCCTAAGCTGCTAGTGACCGAGCGGTACTCACCTAGCCCGTCGATGGCGTACACCCTATCGTTGCCGTACTTGCTGGTGATGCGTTCGACACGAGTGCCAGCCCACTCTTCGGTAAATGTAAGTTCGCCAGGGCGTATCACCCTGTCCTGTTCGTTGGTCTGTATCTCAGATGCCATGATCCTCCTCCTCGTGTAGTTCTTTGATCCACTCCATGCACCAGTCTTTGATCTGGTTCACAACACACCCTTCGCAACAATATTCATCGCTACCTTGCATACAATCCAGCATGGTGGCTAGCATACAAGCGAAGTGTTTTGTTGCTGCGGTATCGGGTGTATGTTCATCCGGCTTGTGTAGGTGGCAAGTAAAATTCTCGGTGCAATAGCATACGGGTTCAGCCATCGTATCTTCCCGACCTCCCCTAAAAGGGGAGGTCTTCTACGTCGTTGATTGCCTTGCCTTCCTGTTCGTCTTGTAGGTACTGTGCTTCACGGCACGCATCCTCATACCTACCGTAACAGCCAGAGCATACGGGCTTGCGTTCACCACTGGTGAACAACACGAGTGCTATCTCGTTTTCCTTTACGCCAGGTGTGTGACAGAAAGTACAGGTCGTACCATCAGGCAAACCTGCGGTCTGCTTCATGTACTCCCCGAGTTCTCGGCCAGTCATTCGTTCGACCAGCCTGTTCAGTACGTCCTCTCTCGCCTTGCACATAGCGTATGCCTTGTTGACGCTATGAAACTCTGCGATTGCGTTGGTCAGCCAGAAAGGGTTAGCCATTTCACTTCTCCTGTAATCTTTTGAGTCGGGCTGTCAAACCTTTTAGGCTGCCACCCATACTCAGGTAGTCAGCCAAGGAATCGGTGGGTAATACCTGCTCCACGAATTCTTCCCATGTATAACCGGACGCTTCGGCCAGCTCACGGTAGGGTGCTTCGTCGTCGTTACCTGTTTCGTCACCCGTTTCTATGACCTCTGCCTCGACAACTGCCGGAACAGGTTCGGGTTCGGGTTCGGGTTCGGGGGCCGGCGTCGGGTCCGGCGCGGGGATCGGTGTGACCTCAAGTTCGCCTGTCTCGATCAGCTTGACCACATCGTACCTATTGCACCATTCGGTTGGGTCTGTCCCGTCGATAGGATGGGCATGGTTCTTCATCCTACCTGTCTTGAAGAACTCTACCTGACGGAGTGTGCCGTTTCTATCCGGCACTAAAAGGATTTCACCCTCAGCATCGTACCCATGAAGGGGGCATATGATCAGGTCTTCCATGTCCGAGGTCGGCTGCGGAGTTTTGACCCCTTTATTCGGGCTCTCAGCGCGTTTCTTAGGGGCTGGGGTGGATGGTTGTCTACTGGTTACTACAACTTCCCCATTTGAGTCCCGTTCAAACTCCTCGGCGGGGGTTGGGTTGTACCCTGCCAACACCACGACCCATGATAGGCCGATGCGTAAAGCCTTGCCGGCTGCCCGAGTCCCCGCCATGCTAGCGACCTGGGCTAGTGGCTTGTTTGTCCAGTTGGGTTCATCGAACATACAGAAGGCAGGCGCCCCACCTATCTGTGTGCCCATGCTGTCACGGAGGACAGCGGTTGCCATGACACCTAGTACAGTGTGTCCATCGGTGTCATATATATGTTCATAGGACTCGACACCTGCGGTGAGGCCATACCCCTGTGCCAGGGTAGCCCATGCTTCATAGCGGAGGAACTCTTGGCCCTGAGCTCGGACCACATACTTGTCGGACTGTGCCGCTATGACGTTGGTCAGGATCTTAGCCTTTGCGGTGGCCTCTTGCATCTTCAGCGCAAAGTCTGCGGCTGAGATGTTAGTGGGTAGCGCGTGTTCTGCGATAGCGATCTCGGCTGTCATGCCTTCTCCTTTATTGGGGCTAGCTTGTCTCTAAGGTTTACCAATACCCTGGTTTCTTCTTCCGTGAATCCGTCACACTCACCGATAGCCCGTGCCCTATACGTCAGTTCAAGGAACTTCAGTTGGTTGGCTATCCTCATTTCCCGACGTATATCGTCAAGGCTATTGCTGATCTGGTCTAGTATGGAGTTATCCATATGCCTCCTAGGTTTTGGGAAGGGCGGGTGCCATCCTGGTTATGGAACAGTGACACCCATTATCGCTCTTGTGTGCCCGCCAGCTATCGTATGCTACGTCGAAAACCATAACTCCGTAGCCCTGTAACAGCAGGGAAGCTGGAGCGTAGGATAGATCCGTACCCCACATGCTATGGCCGGGAGAGCGAACCCTGGTTATGTTAATCGCTAGAATGGACCTGGTTACTAGCCAACTTCTGTTGCCGGAACAGGTCAACAGTCGCCTCTAGTTCCTTGATGCGTGATTGGTATATGTCGATGCGGCCCATCGCTAACTGCAACTTGTCGGTTGTGTTCAGCGTTTCGCGCACCAAGTCTATCGCGTCGATTAGCCTGGCTGCTTCGCTTGCTATGACAAGGACTTCATCCTTTACAGCCTGTGCCTCACCCCTTATGACCAAGAGGTCGTCAGCGGTGCCAGGTACGAACGTCCCGATGCCTGTTGGACCAACCCTACGGTCATGTCCTACATCGGTGGGCGTGGTATCTACGAACTGGCGTTGGTTGTCGGTGTTAGATGACTCACCATCATGGATGGCTACCGCATCTGCAACCTCTTGCAAGATTATCGGGTGAACCCCATGCTTGGGCCTAACTTTTAACAGCCGGGCCAGGTTGTTCTTCCCATCGGTGTATCCCTTTAGCCATGCTGCTACCCTGAGATTCCGTTGGGGCTTGCCCCCTTTTCTAGGATAAACATTGAACCAGTTTGAGGCGGTGCTTACACCTAACCCATGTAGCTTGGCTAACTTGACTACACTAAGTTTAGGCTTGGCGATCATGTCCTCTAGGTACGCTGTCACGGCAGCGTCGTCAACACCCCTGTATCCTCGCTTCTTTTTTGTCGCGCTAGTGGGGCGTGCTATTGGGTGATATGTACCCATCTTGTCCTCCGTCTAGGTGTTTGTATACACGTCGCTTGCGGTAGCGCATCTCTACTATCTCGTCATAGCCTTTGAAGTTGGCAGGCGTTATAGTTTTGGTGTCGTACTGGCCACGGTGTTGCCAAACAGGACGCCAAGGATTGTTCATTCCCCGTTGGTTCATGTGATTCAACAGAACCTCTACTAAAGATAGGGGTAGAACTGCTACCACTTGGTCGGGACGATACTCATCCAGTAGATTTGGTATGGCATCCTTGTCCCGTGAAACCCCTGCTACTTCTTGTATGGTATGTGGGCCCAGTAGCATGGTCAGTTCGTCCCTCTCCTCCGGTAAGGGACTGTGCCGTGATATCCACAGCACTTTGGTTACACCCATATATCACCTCCAGGTTATAGATTACCCAATGGGTATACCCATATATTATAAAGGGTACGGATTACCATGTCAAGCAACCCGTACCCTCTATTGTATGGCGGATGAGGAGTAACTACGCGGCGCCGTTTAAGTACGCGTTGGCCCTGATGAACGCAGCGTAGGCTATGTTACCTGCGCAGTCTTGGTTCGGGCACTCATATTCCACGGTGTCTCTAGGTGTGTGGCTTTCGTACTCCGACCCACAGTATGGACAGTTCTCATGATTGTCATGTATCTCACTCACCACGTCTATCACGTCAATGAGCGCCTGCTTGAGGTCCTTGATCAGCTCGTCCATGTTAGTTATCTCCTAGCTGGTCTATCTCGTCTATCTTTTCTATCTCTTGCATGATATTGATTTCATTGTCTACTGCTTCCATGATATCTATATCTTCTTGGATATCACGCTCGATGTCAGCCTTAATAGCAATCAAACTAGCCTCGAAATATATTCCTAGGTTAGCCTTATCATTAGGTGATAGCATCTCGGCAAGAGATGTACAGCCTCTAACATAGTCGTGATATGCTCTCAGCAATAGAGAGGCCATATCGGTCAACTGTTTACCTAACTCCAAGCCCTCTCGCTCTACCACTTCCGGCGGTAGCGTGCTTATAAATACTAAATGTTCCCCTAGTTCTTCCATCCAGTTGTCCATGATTATCTCCCTCTTATATGTTTGATAGCGTCGCCGATCGATGCCAGGTCGTCAGTCAACACTCCACCATAGTCCGATGGAATCTTGAGACATAAGCTACTGGGGAATATGTCCCTAAAGTTACCGAGTTGGATAGCTACGAAGTCTGCACCACCTGCATTGAGGCGGCTAGCTATCTCCATGCTATGGGTCACGCCGTTGCCCGTTGGAGCTGGGCATTGATTGGGCATACCATCGGTGATGAATACGATGGTGGCCTGGCTGGCGTTGCCACCTAGCCGGCGCTCGATGAAGCTAAGCGCTGTGCATATAGGTGTACCGCCACCGAAGTGGGCGTGCTTGGGTTGCTGCCTGGGTAGCACCCTACCTATGGCTGTAGGGTCGGTACTACCATTACCATCGAAGCCATAGACTTCGGCATCATAGCCAACTGATCGGGCTATTGACCGTGCTATCTGCCAGCTAGCATCACCACATGGTATGCGCTCACCCTCAGGCTTACCCGAAGGATAGCGTTCTAGTGATGTGATGTACGCTTCAGTACATTTAGCGCACCGACAACCCATCGACCCACTGCAGTCCACCATTATCAACACTGGACCTCTAGTCTTGGGCCTAGTTTGGAATACCCGCATGTCCCCATGCTGTAGTGCGTGCAGTCGCCTAGGATTGATACGCCCACGAGTGGACTGACGGGGGAAGCTAAGAGGCTCGGCTATGCTATCTAGCATGGAGCGCAGCTTCTTATGTAGCGGAGGCTCGTCACCAGGCACATCGTATTGGTGGTACGGATGATGTTGGTCATAGTTACCACCCGTGCTGACTGGCGGGGCTTGCTTGCCCTTGCGCCGCTGTATGCTAGTGACCTCACGCTTGACCTGTTTCTCTATGTCCTTGATCATGTCATCCAGGTCACCGTCGCTTATGTCACCACCGATATCATCCTCAGTCATTTCAGTGTCCACATCATCAAGACCATCGGTGCTGTGATCACCATCACTGTCACCATCATCGGAGTCAGCTGGCTCGGGCATGATACAACCACCATCTGGCTGCTCGGTTACCTCTCCCTCGCCTGGCTCACCTACTCCACCCTCCGGTGGTTCGGGCGGCTGCTTCCTATCTTTCCACTTGAGGTACTCGGCTATACGGATGGCCAGCCTGACGCTAGCCATCTTGTCACCGAAGCCTTGCCAACCACGTAAGTCTTTGACTGCAGCCTCGATATCATCACGGAACACAGTCAATACATCCTCGACTATGGGGTCCAGGTTAATCATCGGCAAGTCATAGACTGTCTTGAGTATGCCGGAAGATATGTTCGCAGCACTACCGTGGTTGCCTGGTAGGCCACCTATCACGGCTAGGACAGGGTCCTCTAGGGTTTCACGCATGAGAGCAGCCCGGTGGTTGTCCCGTATGGCTAGCGTAGGCCACAAGAGCCTATCACCTAGCCGTTCGATGCCTGCATCTTCTAGCACATTGACTATGTGCCTGATGGCTGGGCTATTCATCTTGCTAGCAGTTATATCACCCGCCTTTCTGATCTCATCGAACGGGCTGAATATCACATGGCATTTCTCGTGATAGCCAGCCGACACATGGTCATCCAGCTTTAGACCTAGTGACCACGTGCCATCATGATTCAGCTGCACCTTATCCGTATCGGTAGTGATTTCGACGTGGACTTTAGTGCCTGTGTACAGTTCAAACCATTGTTGCCACGCCTCTATGGATGTATCGCCGACCAGTTCATCCTTCGGGTACAGCTTGACGAACGCACGGGCCTTATCTAACTGATCGTTAAGACTCGCTTGTTGTTGCTGTGTTAGTGCTGCCATCTGTGACTACCTCCTTTTTCACGCCTCTCCCGAACTGGGATATGAAAGCGTGGGCTATGCCGGGGCTGTTGGGATACTTATCAGCTACCACAATGACCGCCACTTCAGTGGGCGTATCACCTTTCTTGATAGCTACGGCCATGTCAATCAAGGTACGCGTGCTGAGATAGGCGCCTTCAACTGCCCGCTTCTCTTGATGGGGTAGGTGATGGGCTCCCTCACCTGTGCTAGGCCAGTCGATTAGCTTGGGCCTGGCATCCGTGATGAATCTCTCCCAAGCAGCGTGCCAATAGGCATGTTCAACCACGACCTGTCTGTGGTTGGCGTTATAGGTGATGGTATCCTCGGGGAAGTATTCCTTGAGGATGGCAGCCTCATCACCGAGTGGCTGGTTGACTGGGATCTGATAGGTCAACCTATCTAACATGGGCTTGGACAACTGGGAGCCATCATATCCAGACTCGACAGGGTTCATGCTTGCCACAAACCAGAAGTCAGGGTGGATAGGGACGTAAGCATCGGTCAGCCCGGATGCCTCGGGCAGTACATGGGATGGATGGCTCTGGTCCAGCACACCATGCAACCTAGTGAGCATCTCAGGTGGCATCATGTTGAATTCTTCCATCACTATCATCAGCCCACCCCGTACTGCACGGGTCAGCTCACCATCTACCCATACCAGGCCAACACCATTGACTATGTTGGTAGGTGCGGGCATACCTATAAGCCACGCTATATCCATCCCTTGATGGCAGTTGATGGTTACGAAATCCATGCCCAGGTAGGCAGCGATAGACTTGAGTAGGTTGGTCTTGCCTAGACCGTGGTGACCTACTGCATTGATCACGTCACCCTTGTGCCTGAGTACATAGTCAAAGATGTATTGCCCATATGGTGACCATGTATTCTTGTGGTGTAGTCCCTTGCCAGGCACGCTATAGCCGGCTGCTTCCACCTCTTTGATGAGGTCTTCAGCCGGGGTGAACGAGGTGACTGGGACCACGTGTGCCGTACCGCCACTGACTATGGCTAGGTCTTTGGGTGGAGCAACAGCCGTGACGTTCATGGTTGGCTGCACATCCGATACTACCGTGACGGTAGCGGCCGGCGCTGTGATGGTGGTATCACAATGGGGTTCCAGGCGTTGATGCCTTAACCTGTCCACTACTGTGTCAAACTCACCCTGACACTTGGGACATACGGTTGATGCCATGCTGGCACCTCTACTAAAAATGTATCTAGTATTGCTATCGCAATAGCATTGGCTAGACCTCAATACCCACAAGATTAGCAGCTTGTGGGCATTAGGGTTTAGCTATTCTCCCTATGTGATACTTCGTAGACTGCGTGCCACTCACATATGTCACACAGCCCGGCCTCAGTTACATCCATGTAGGTAGTACCTACAGATAAGATGCCTTGCCTAGTTGCCATGCCTAGCCCATTGATTACGTGAGGATAGACGCTATAGGTAACTGCATCACCTACAGCAAATTCTTTAGGCATAAGTTGGGATGCGTCATACCAAAAATCATCGTGATCAGCCATTACTTCCACCGCCTGGGTGATAGCCGACATAGGTATCCTTTAGCTATGAACATACGTTGCAGCCAACTAGCATCTATACCTATCAAACTGCACCAATCCTTGCCGTCGTCGCTCTCCAGGTATGACGTGCCCTCACCTGTATCGCTATCGGTTACGCCGTTCTCTATGATTGCTACCACTAGAGCGCTGTAGTTCTCACCAAGGTCATGGTTGGCCTGTGTGATCTCAGTTCCATGTATCGTAGCCATGCTATACCACCACTTTGCATACTGAATAATGATAGATAGCTTTGATAGTTGTGCGACAATTCATATAGCGCGTGTCATTCACGCTACGCTTACCTTTGGCCAGGTTCCTAGACATAGCCAGGTAGCGTATCGTGTCGATAGGCTTGCTACATTTTTTACATCGTATAGTCACGATAGTTTCCTCTACTAAATAATATTTGGGCTAGGTCGAGCCCAACAAGCTAGCGCCGTAGTGTTCACGCAATCACCTTAATAGATAAAGTTAGGTAGCTAGGTCCTAGCTGCAGATCTGCAGTCCGGGTTAGCCTACCAAAGCAAAAACCTAGCCCGTAGGCTAGGTTTTTGGGGTAGTGGCCAACCTAGTTGGATTACTCTAGGCTAGCTAGGAAATCGTCGAGGGCGATAGCCTCGCCACCTTTCATGACCTCAACCCTAGCCCGTTGTTCATCGGTCAATTCGGCTAGCTTCCCCGTAGCGGTAGCTTCCGCTTTGGTAGCGTCACTCCGAACGGTTCCACCAAAGTAAATCCAAACCCTCTTGCAAGAATTGAGGGCATACACATCGCCATCGGTCAATTCCCCGTAGTTTAGATGGCTACCATTAGCCGTGGCGAATATCACCGAATCTTGTTCATCTATTCGGAAGGTGCAACCTTTGAAGCTAGATGGGGCTACGGGCCCACCACGTTTGCTACCGTAGTTGAAATCAACTACGCGCCCTAGGTCAAAGTCGATGTAGCCGCTAAACTTGACCTTCCCATGGCGTTCGCGTAAACCGCCAACTACGCCAACTACGGCGGTTTGGATATCGTCACCATCTAGGCCTACATTGGCTACGCGTTCGGCTTTGCTATCCTCGATGCCTTTGGAAGTAATTTTCTTGAGCGCGCCTACCGCTTCATTCAATTCTACGGCGTCTAGGTTGCCACCCGTGATAGCCTCGACTAGTTCCGCTTGGGTCATCGTCTTGTATTCCATGATGGGTATTTACCCCTCTACTAAAATTCGGGCGCGGATATGCGCCTCGTACCTAGGATTATGAGGCTTCTAGGGCGCAATGTCACGCTCAAAACCTCCAAAAAACTACTTTTTTTTGTACCCTATGGAATATTGATACTATCAGTGGTATTGTATGGTGTTTTGGGATAGGTGGGTTATCTATAATGGTTATAATGTGCGTGAGCTCGTAGTTGCAAACGCCGGCAATTAATAATGGTTCTAAGATCGAGGTCCATTACTATGTTGGAATGATTATTATCTTGGCATTGCTATAGATGGTAGGCGTGTGCTATTGCAACTAGTTGTAACCTGGGACCATTACTAGTTGATAATCATTCTGATCTGATAGTCATTCAAGTTTGCTAGCTTTGGTAGTTGTGAGCTATTGCAACCTGGAATGATTACTATGTTGGAATGATTATAAAGAGGGGGGACATCGCCAAGTGGGGGGG
>Ga0208684_1001927_pt1 | contig 10397 bp, 13 predicted proteins | sample MalvireepMed_b05_FD_184245 | JGI IMG/M metagenome (GOLD analysis project Ga0208684, IMG submission 184245) | Marine viral communities from the Global Malaspina Expedition - Malaspina viral metaG DeepMed_b05 (SPAdes) (version 2) | ecosystem: Environmental > Aquatic > Marine > Oceanic | place... | reverse complement strand
CCAGAAACGCAGTTTCTTTTCATCTGGGATAGCATTGCCGCTACTTCATCAGAGAAAGAGATTGAGTCTGATTTCAACCCTCAATCAACAATGGCGGTTAAGCCTCGCATTTTTGCTAAGGCTTTTCCAAAGCTTACAATCCCTCTGGCTAATCAACAATGTACCCTCATTCTGGTTAATCAGTTGAAAACCAATATCACTAATAATGTGGCTGAAGCGATGACGACGCCTTTCATCGCCCCCGGTGGAAAAGCGATTGGATACTTCAGTTCTATGCGAATTTGGCTCACAAAACGTAAGGCAAAGGCAGCATATGTCACGGATGATACTGGTTTGAGGATTGGTTCCGAGGTCAAAGTCAAGATTGAAAAGTCTCGATTCGGTACCGAGGGGCGCACTTGTGGCTTCAAGATACTTTGGGGAGACAAAGTTGGAATTCAAGATGAAGAATCTTGGCTTGAAGCGTTACGTCTATCACAATCTGCTCGTTTTCGTGCAGGTGGCGGATGGTATTACCTTACCGATTCAAAAGGTAAGGAGCACAGGTTCCGAGCGTCAGGCTGGCTTGATAAACTTAAAGACAAAAAGTTCAAATCAATTGTGTTTGAAATTATGGATGAAGAGATTATTAAGAAGTTCGATTCAGAAGGAAAAAACTTCTCCATTGAAGATGATAAAGATTAATGTTTTTTTTATTATCTTGAGCCCTCCCCTGTTTTTAATGGGGGAGGGTTTTTTTATATATAAACTTGACAAACAACACTTAACTCGTTATATTATAAATATAATACGGAGGACATTATGAAAAAAATACTGATCAAACACAACGGTATTCAATTTTATGGCTACCTACTTGAAGATTGTGAAACAAAGTTTCGAGCACTCAACGAAACCAAGATGGTAGAGTGGCATTATCCCAAAGCTTCATATCGCTATGAAGTGGCGGAGGGCAAATGAGCAAAGTTATGATAATTGATGGGCTTAACATGTTCATTCGAAGTTATATCGTCAACCCTCAAATGGATAAGCATGGCAACCCGATCGGAGGGTGCATCGGGTTTTTAAAATCCCTCCAGAAGGTAAGCAAAAAATTTCAACCCCAAGAGATCATAATCGTTTGGGACGGCCATGAGGGATCACAGCGCAAGCGCGCTCTCAATAAAGAATATAAAGAGGGAAGAGCCCCTATAAGGTTTAACCGTAGACTCATTCAACTAAACCCCACAGAGCAAGCCAAGAACAAAGCCTATCAGTTGATTAGGCTTATGGAGTATTTGAATATTCTTCCAGTCATTCAGATCACAATTGATTTTGTGGAAGCAGATGATGTTATCGCTTATGCAGCCCGACACCTCCTTTATGGATTCTGGAAGAAAATTATTGTATCATCAGATAAAGATTTCTTTCAACTCTGTGATGATTACACATCTGTCTACAGGCCTATTCAAGATAAGATTATGACCAAAGAGAGTATCATTGAAGAATTTAAGATTCATCCTAATAATTTTGCACTAGCCAGAGCGATTGCAGGAGACTCCTCCGACAATTTGCCCGGCGTACCCGGGGTTGGGTTGAAAACCTTAGCCAAAAGATTTCCTTTTTTAATAAATGAAGAAGAATCTGATTGCGAAAAAATTGTTACAAATTGTGCCATGCAAGGAAAAAGACTTAAACTTCACGAAAACATTATAAAATCCGAGGCTTTGGTAAAAAACAATTATAAAATTATGCAACTCTACTCACCAAACATCAGACCGGTGAATAGAATTTTTATCGATAATGCGATAATGTACTTTGAACCTGAGTTTTCGAGACTAAATTTTACAAAAATGTTATTTTCGGACGACCTAGGCTATGTCAATTTTGAAGAGTTGACAAGAATAATGAAAAATATAAAAAGATAAAAATTCTTTTTTGACAAATTGAAAATTAGTGTTATAATTATTAACATACCGGAGGACAAATGACTAATAAAGATTACGAAACTTTTTCACGTTTCGGAAAAAAATTCCAAGAAAATATGTGCCAACTTATGCTGGAAGATAGGCCTTTTTATGACCAAATCTCAGAAGTGTTGGATATTAATTTTTTTGAAAAAAAATATCTACAGATATTTACAGAGACGCTGATGAAATATAGAGAAAAATACTCTACTCATCCTAATCATGAGGTAATGATGACGCTATTGCGGACAGAACTTAATCATCACGATAAAGCAACCGCAAAACAAGTGCGAGGATTCTTCGCGAGAGTACATTCATCAGACGGTATAGAAGAAGCCGTATGGATTAAAGATAAGGCTATCGATTTTTGTCGGAAGCAGGTTCTAAAGCAAGCTATGATGAAATCTGTTAGATTACTAAAATCTTCATCGTTTGATGAAATTGAAAAAGTAATTCAAGATGCACTCAAACTAGGTACAGATAATAATTTCGGTCATGAGTATCATAAAGACGCTTTGACGAGATTTGAAATTATCAATCGCTCTCCTATCACAACTGGCTGGCCTCGTATGGATGAGATTTGTAAAGGTGGTCTAGGTAAAAGTGAATTGGGTGTTGTTATAGCTCCAACAGGCGCTGGAAAATCCATGGCGATGGTACACTTAGCATGCCAAGCATTAAAATTAGGCCTAACCGTTGTATATTATACTTTGGAACTTAAAGATACCGTCGTAGGTAGTCGTTTTGACGCTTGTCTGACAGGGATTTCTCTTAACGAACATAAAGAAAGAAAAGAAGAAATCCTCAGTAAGATACAAGATATTGACGGCTCGTTGATTATCAAAGAATACCCAACAAAGTCAGCATCAGTTCAAACAATAAAAAATCATATTGAAAAATTGAAGAAAAGAGGTATAAACCCAGATGTTATATTTGTGGACTACGCAGACCTTCTAAGACCACCGAGATCGATCGAACAGAAACGTCATGAATTGGAAGAAATATACGAAGGCCTTCGCGGTCTAGCCCAGATTTATGATATGCCTGTTTGGACTGCATCGCAAACAAATCGCGGTGGACTTAACGCAGAAGTTATAACAATGGAAGCAATATCAGAAGCATTTAATAAGTGCTTTGTGGCGGATTTTATTTTCTCATTATCTAGAACTATTCAGGATAAACAAGCCAACAAAGGTCGTATCTTTATTGCTAAAAACAGAAATGGACCGGATGGCTTGGTGTTTCAAGCGTTCGTGGATTGGTCAGATGTCACAATTAAAATATTAGATAGAGATGAAGACATTGATGTAATGCAATCAACAGCCGAAGCACTCACTCTTCTGAAAAAGAAATATCAAGAAATATCAGCGAAATAGGAGAAAAGGAATGGATTTAGAAAAGAAGATATTATCGGACACAACTGTTCATATGAAGTACGCCAGATACTTGGAGGATAAAAATCGCAGAGAGAACTGGAAAGAGTTGGTGACACGTAATATGAGCATGCATCTTAAGAAATTCCCTTCTCTCGAGAGAGAAATAATCAACGCTTACCAATATGTATACGACAAGAAGGTATTACCTTCCATGAGATCTATGCAGTTTGGTGGCAAACCAATTGAGGTTTCTCCTAACCGTATTTTCAATTGCGCTTATTGTCCTGTGGATAATTATCACGTATTCAGTGAAGTGATGTTCCTTTTACTTGGAGGAACAGGAGTAGGCTATTCAGTTCAGAAACATCACGTTGAAAAACTACCAGAGGTTCGCAGGCCTTCCTCTAGAAGTCGTAGATTCTTGATTGGAGATTCGATCGAAGGCTGGTCAGATGCCATTAAAGCATTGGTCGCCTCTTTTTTTAAAGGAACCTCACGCCTACGTTTTGATTTTTCTGATATCCGTCCCAAAGGAGCCAATCTAGTTACATCTGGTGGAAAAGCCCCCGGCCCACAGCCACTTAGAGAGTGTTTAGTAAAGATAGAAGGCGTTTTAGATGAAAAAGAAAATGGAGATCAACTCACTCCCATTGAAGTTCACGATATCATCTGCCATATTGCGGATGCGGTTTTGGCAGGAGGTATTAGACGTGCGGCGCTTATTTCATTATTCTCCGCGGATGATGAAGAGATGCTCGCAGCGAAAACAGGCAAGTGGTTCGAACTTAATCCACAACGAGGACGAGCAAACAATTCCGTAGTCATCATGCGACACCGAATTGACCGTGAGACTTTCATGTCAATCTGGGATCGTGTCCGCGAGTCAGGTTGCGGAGAACCAGGTTTTTATCTTTCAAATGATAAAGATTGGGGAACCAATCCTTGTTGTGAGATTGGTTTGAGGCCTTATCAATTTTGTAATCTTACGGAGGTGAATGTAAGCGATGTCGATAACCAAACTGAGTATGAAAATAGGGTTCGTGCTGCTACTTTTATTGGTACACTTCAAGCTTCATATACTGATTTCCATTACTTACGGCCTATTTGGAAGCGTAATACGGAGAAGGATGCACTTATAGGCGTTTCTATGACTGGCATTGCTTCTGGTAAAATTTTGGATTTAGACATGATAGCAGCCTCCTTAATAGTTAAAAGGGAGAATAGAAGAATTGCTTTCCAAATTGGAATCAGACCAGCAGCAAGAACTACGTGTGTCAAGCCCGCAGGTACAACATCATTAACTCTGGGTACATCAAGCGGCATTCATGCATGGCATAATGATTATTATATAAGAAGAATACGTGTTGGAAAGAATGAAGCCATCTATGGTTATCTCAAGAATAATATTCCTGAATTGATCGAGGATGATAAATTTCGTCCACACGATACAGCATTAATTAAGGTGCCTCAAAAAGCACCAGAGGGAGCCATAACACGCCATGAGAGCGCTTTGGATTTACTTCATAGGGTAAAGGCCATTAGTGGCACTTGGATACGCGGAGGGCACCAAGGAGGCCACAATACGCATAATGTTTCTGCAACGATTACAATCAAACCAGATGAGTGGCAAGATGTTGGAGAATGGATGTGGTTAAATAGAAAATGTTATAATGGTTTATCCGTTTTACCATACTCTGATCACTCTTATGTCCAGGCCCCCTTCGAGGACTGCAGCAAAGAGGAATATGAAGATTTACTTCCTTATTTGAAAAGTATTGATTTGGATCTAATTATAGAAGACCAAGATGAGACAAATTTATCAGGTGAATTAGCATGTGCCGGAGGATTCTGTGAAATTTTTTAAGGAGAAAGAGTGTCATATTTAGGATTTTCAAAAATATTAGCAAGAGATTTTCTATCTCAATTTAATAAACCAAAAGTTTTAGAAATCGGCCTAGATAGGGGTCAAACAACCCTTCCACTTGTGTACAACATGTCGTTGTATTGTAATGGATTTACTTTTGTGGGGGTAGATATAAAAGTTCAAGATTGTCTTCATGAACAACTTAGTCAAATGGGTGATATTCAGCTGGCTGGGGATGACTTTCAATCACAAAAAAATGTATTACTTTATGAAAAGAATAGTTTGGATTGGCTCAAAGAGAAAAGGCAGATGGACTATCATGGAAAATTTGATTTAATTATGATCGATGGAGATCATAATTATCATACGGTTTTCAATGAACTCAAAATGTTAGAAAATTTTACACACAATCACACATTAATTGTTTGTGATGATTATTTAGGCAAACACTCAGTGAAAGATAATTTTATCATTGAGACTGGGGAACCCTTTCAAAGAGAAAATAAACATATAAAGAGTCCCGTTAGACTTGAAAGAACAGGTGTTAAAAATGCAATCACGGATTATATTAATGACTCAGGTATCAGTTGGAACCTGATACATTGGGGGACGATAGAACCTTGTTTTATTTGGAAATCTGAGTATTTGGGAGTCAATTGGAAGTCCAAGGCAGAAGATAACTATCGTTTACGAGATTCTAAACTTATGCTTAACTTTAAAAAAGCAGTCCCACCAAAACATGCTTCAGAGGCCCATCAATCTTACAATGGTGAGCTTCCCGTGTTTAATATTAGAAAATAAAATCAGGAGAAAAAAATGAGAGAACGACTTGAAACAATAATAGAAGAGCTTAAAGCGGCAATGTCAGATATAGACAAAGTTGAAGCCGGGACTTATGGCTTTAAGGCAGCAGCACCCAGAGCGCGAAAAACAGCTCTTACTGCGATCAAGGAACTTAAAGAGTTAAGAACGGAAATTCAAGAAAAGAAAAAATCTCACGAATAATTCTTGACAATTGTTGTCTAATATGTTATAATGTTATATATTAAAAAGCGCCTTTTACACGTACAAAGGAGGGAATATGTACCTTGAGCCAAAAAATAGACATTTGCTTGTTTTACCTTTGGATGAAGAAGAAGAGAAAAGCAATTTAATCGTTCTTCCTGATGATTACAAAAAACCTAAATCACATTATGTAGTTTGTGATGTCCTAGGGGTGTCTTGTGATTGCAAGTTGTCGTTGAGCATTGGAGATAGAGTACTTATCGAAAGAAGTATGCTCCTCGAAGTAAAAGCAATGGGAGAAACTAATTACCTAGTATTAGAGAATTATGTTTACGGGAGACTACAAGATGAATAGAGAACAATTAAAAGCAATGATCAAAAAAGTTATTTTGGAAAATAGAAAAATGACAATTTTGCTTCATGAAAAAGAAATAATCTTATCTTTGGAAGAAGTACTAAAAAAATTACAAGATCCAAACCCAAAAGCCGAACTTCAACGCTTCGGAATTTTGACAGCAGAAAATCCAAGGGGTGAATCCGCGGATGAAGCATCTAATTCTCAACGCATGACCGATTTAAAAAAAGAATTAGATGTTGCTAAATTGGATTATGTTGAATTAGCTGGGAAGTACGGCGGGGAAGAAACGAGCTATTTTGTTTTGAATATAATAAAACAAGATTTGATTGATTTGGGAAAAAAGTATGGACAAGCAGCAGTAATTGGCGGAGAAAAGCTGGTTCGCGGCTATCGGGAAGACCAGCCTTCTTCTTATTTTAGAATAACTTATTATCAAACAGAGCCTGATGGTTCGGAAGATCCGCCATTTGGGCCACAAGAATATTATGCTGTCGATGACAGAGAGGTTGTTGTTGCCGGACAAATTGCACAACAGCGTCAAGATTATTTCAGTGCTATTGGAGGAAAAAAGTTTTTTATTCCTTTCTTTGATCCGTCTCCACAATATCAAATGGGTGCAGAGCCCGGAGCATTTTCCGCGGAAAGATCTTATCAGCCCCCGGAGGAATAATGGATTATCAAAAAACAATTAGCCTATACTCTGATGATATAGGCAAAGTCCAGTATATTGACCACATGGGCACTGATCTCACAATCGTGAACAGTGCTCGTGTTTCATTTGGAGTCGAAAAGGAGGAACTAGATGACAGAGATAAGAAACTTGTTAACTATCTTGTTAAACACAGACACACGAGCACGTTCGAGCACAACGTGGTTACCTTTAAGTTTGTCGTTCCTCTTTTTGTGCGCTCTCAACACATGCGACATAGGACATGGAGTTACAACGAAATTTCCAGAAGATATACAGATAAAGATCTTACTTTTTATTGCCCAATGTCATTCCGTACTCAGCATAAGTCCAACAGGCAATCTTCTAACCAAGATGAGATAAATCCAATTTTGTATCCAGATTTGTCCAACAGCGATTTCGGAATAAGATGTGCAGAAGAACTCAGAAGTCACGTAAAGAGAAGCCAGTTCTTGTTTAAGCATTTAATGAAGAAGGGTGTTTGTCGCGAACAGGCAAGGATGGTTCTACCACAGAACTTGTACACTGAATACTATGGAACGTGTAATTTGAATAACCTTCTCAAGTTTATTGATTTGCGTACTCATGAAGGAGCCCAGTGGGAGATACAAGAGGTGGCTCTAGCATGTTTAGATATTGCAATGGATCTTTGGCCGATCGCTGTGAAGGCTTTTAGGAAACATAGGAGTGTTTAAGGAGGGAGATTTATTTAAATTTAACGAACAAGGACAAGATTTATTTAAATATATAACTGGATCCGTGGGTGTTATAGCATCTAAACCAAAGTTATTATATGAGTATGATTTCCACGCACTACCAGAAAAAACAGAATATTTTGCATATGATATATTAGTTTGTGGTCAACTATTTATGGATATACCAGAAGAATTCCTTGAGAGGATTACCAACAGTGAAAAAGATACTAAAAGAATGGAATAAATTTATTTCCGAAACTGATGAGACCGTTGAGATATCCTACGGCAACCGCGGGTTTGAAAAAAGATTCGTCGATGCCTTTAGCAGATCAATACAAGATACCGTGTTCCTGGGGAAGATAGAAAAGGCTGGATATGACCTGGTCGGCCTTGGTGACAAAATAATCGGACAGCTTCAAGCCGGAATGTCACATACATGGCTTATCAGGTTTGATTTAGCGGGAGCAGAGTTTGTTATACAAGAAAAGGTCGATCGATATCTGAAAGAGATTTCCGAAGAGGATAAGCAATATCTTGAAAAATTTTTTGGGAAGATTTTTGGAGAATTGAATTCCTATAAAGCCCCTCGTGCTGATGTAAAATTTAAAAGACCAGTGGCTTATCTTGGAGACTATCAGATGATGGATTGGTGGATAGCCGATGATGGTATCGATATGTTTTATGTGATATTAAAGAAATCTATGGAGGGATAAGTGAAAGAAATAAATTTGTATTATAACAGATTGAATATTGGAAGAACTTTGACTTGCCTGCTCCATTCATTTAAAACAGAAACAGCCTGTATACTAACGGATCCGAGCCCTCCATTTAAATTTGATGATAAAATTTCCAAATATGATTTTTCATTTTTAGGCATTGATCAAGCAAATCCTCAACAAGTATGGGATAGATTATGTTTTCTACTAAGCATGTCTGGGCTTTTATTGTTTCCAAATAATATCTCAAAAGCCAGAATGGAAGACAACAAGGTAGAGATTGTAACAAACAACAACCAAAAGATACTAATAGAGGCCGATCAAATTAATCTTTTTGATGACGAAGAAACAGGCTGGTTTTATGTTTATGATTATTTTGATTGGAGGTCGGGTAGTTCCCACCAACAAGAGTTCATAGAGGATGCAGATGATAACTTTATTAAGAAAGTTATTTTTTATTCTTCCGAAAGAGCCAGGGTTAGTAAAAATGTCAAAGATATAGTTGGGATATCTTTCTTAAGAGATAGTGAGATAGAAGACTTAGAAGTTTCTCCTATTTATTCGAGGCTAAAAATATTAAATATGATGAAGAAAGCCGGCATTAAAGGAAGAGTAACCGGCTACAATTCTCAAGGCGCGACAACACATATAGCGCCCGTTATTGAGTTTAACAAAAGAGTTGTGAAACCACATTTTAAACCAACAATTTCTTTTAATGATGTTTATAATATGCCAACAATGGAAGGATATACATGGAAGTTACTAGAGAAGATAACACAAAGTACTTCCATTTAGCAGGTATAGTTCCTGTAGCTGGTCAGTCTTTGGGTTTTGATCAACTTTGGCCTGATTGCTTGATGCCTATCGCACCTGACTTTACCTTGCTCGAAGCGGCGGTGGCTGAGTGCGCTTGGGCTGGTTGTGACACGATTTGGATTATTTGTAATAATGATATTTCGCCCCTGGTTCGAAAAAAAGTAGGAGATTTTGTTGGTGATCCTGTTTGGGCATACCGCAAATTTGATAAGTTCCCAAATGATAGCAAGAGGCAGATACCAGTTTATTATATCCCTGTTCACCCAAAAGATAGAGATAAAAGGGATTGTCTTGCCTGGTCTGTAATACACGGCTCCCTTTCTATTTTTAAAATAGCGGATGAGATTTCCCGTTGGGTTATCCCGAATAAATATTACGTTAGTTTTCCATATGGATACTTTCCTGCTTGGCAGCTTCGAGAACATAGGAAGATCATCTCCTCTTCTAAAAATGTTTATATAACTTCGCAAGGGAAAAACATGAAAGACAACCTCTACACATCTTTTACTTTTGGTAAGGACGAGTTCATAGAATTTCGAAAAATTATTAGAACAGGAACGGGCAGATGGAAACCCGGAGTAGATTATAAAGAATATGAGGCTCTTCCAATTGAGGAAAGATGGTCGGCGAGATTTTTTGAACTTGAGAAAGTTTTTGCGCCTTTTGACACGAGCACCGCATCTGAAATTGAAATAAAGGATTATTGGAATATAGGTTGTTGGGAAGAATATAAAAAATTTATGGCTGGGAACGTTAATAACAATATAAAAAGGCCAACCAAGACAATTTTATTAAATCAGATTTATAAACCTTTGGCCACAAACTATTTAGAGAATGATGAAGAAAAAACTTGACAAATAAATCTAAATGGGTTAAGTTATATAAGAGGGTAAGAAATGAAGTTAATTATGGAAAATTGGCGTGGCTTTGTGAATG
>Ga0208684_1001924_pt1 | contig 10399 bp, 7 predicted proteins | sample MalvireepMed_b05_FD_184245 | JGI IMG/M metagenome (GOLD analysis project Ga0208684, IMG submission 184245) | Marine viral communities from the Global Malaspina Expedition - Malaspina viral metaG DeepMed_b05 (SPAdes) (version 2) | ecosystem: Environmental > Aquatic > Marine > Oceanic | place... | reverse complement strand
CTGCAAGACCTCGTCAATCTTCTATCTCAAGACACAGGCCGGGTGGCGCGAGACGGCGGAGATGCCCGATGCCGCGGAGCCGACGGAATATGCCCGGCTCTCCGACGAAGAGTTGAGGGAGAGCGCGATAAGCGCCCGCGACCGCATCGCAGACATGCTGGAGAGGATGTCCATGCCTGCACCGCGTCTTCCCGGTCCGGACGATCCGTCGTGAGGCGCGGCCGCAAACCGGTTCCACGGGCCGGGACATTGGCCGGATCACCGCTCGCCGTGCTGCCACGCTGTCCGTCGCATCTCGACGACGTGGCGCGGAAGGAATGGCGGCGGCTGGCCACGCCCCTGCACGAGGCCGGGCTGCTGACCTTGGCGGACCGGGCCGCCCTCGCCGCCTATTGTCAGGCCTGGGCCCGCTGGGTCGAGGCCGAGCAGAAATTGCGCGAGACGCCCGCTCTCCTGAAGACCCCGAACGGTCATGTCCAGCAATCGCCCTGGCTGACGGTGGCGAACAAGCAGATGGAGCTGATGGGCCGGTACATGACCGAGCTGGGCCTGACCCCGGTGGCCCGCACGCGGCTGGACTTGGCACCGGATGCGACGGCTGGGTCTGTACCCAAGATCGAGTTCGTGACCATCTACATGGACGAGAACGGTGAGCGGCAGGAGCGACCGATGGCCATGGGCAGATCGCAACTGGGGTCACATCGCAGCGATGGCCCGAAAGTGGTTCTCGACACGGATTGCGAAGATCTCTGAACACGACCGGAAATGGCTACACTTCAGGCCGCGGGCGAGCGACGTACACACCTGCCAAACCAACGTTGCGCAGGTGTGTACATGGTCACGAAGTCTGTCCCATCTCCAAAGTTCGTCGCCTACGAGCGCGTCTCGACCGCGCGGCAAGGGCGCTCCGGCCTCGGGCTTGAGGCGCAACGCAGAGCCATCGACAGCTTCGCGGACGCACGGAGTGCCATCCTCCTCGCACGCTTCACCGAGATCGAAAGCGGCAAGCGCGACGACCGGCCGGAACTCGAGAAGGCCCTGACCCTGGCGAAGCTCACCGGCGCGACCCTCGTCATCGCCAAGCTCGACCGCCTTTCCCGCAACGCCGCCTTCCTGCTCACCCTGCAGGGCAGCGGAGTGAAGTTCCTGGCCTGCGACATGCCGGAGGCCAATGACCTGACCGTCGGCATCATGGCCTTGGTCGCCCAGCAGGAGCGCGAGGCGATCAGCCGTCGCACCCAGGAGGCGCTCGCGGCCGCCAAGGCCCGCGGTATACGGCTCGGCAACCCCAACGGCGCCGCCGCGCTTCGAAGGGCTGGACAGGGTGGTGTCGCGCTCAGGGCGGCCGTCTCCGACAATGCGGATGCCTTCGCAAGGTCGCTCGCACCGGTCATCGACGACATCCGCAAAAACGGACACCACAGCCTCAGGGCCATCGCACGGGAATTGAACGCCCGGGGGATCCAGACCCGGCGAGGACGGTGCTGGCATGTCTCGACCGTGCAAAACCTCCTGGGGCGGATTGAACGGCTCCGGCACACGCGCCGACACACGAACTGATCTTTTCGCCGGAGGCCTGCCGATATGTCGGACCCTGTCGGGCATTGTCGGAAAATGACAGGATGGCAATGACTTGAGCATCTCTGTATACTGGGCAAGACCCGGGGGGTGGGTCTGATCTCTGGCGGGTCGGCTTCGGGACCGGCGGGGGGAGCCAAACGGTCACACGGCCATGATTCCGACCGGGGGTCGGATGGTCTGGACGGGACAAGGACAACGCTCATGCCGCCGCGCGGACCGAAGAGCAAGCCGACGAACATCAAGCTCGTGACCGGCACCGCGCGCAGTCATCGGCTCAATCCGAATGAACCGAAGCCGGAGGTGGCAACGCCCAAACCGCCGGAACATCTGACCGACGCCGCACGGGCCGAGTGGGATCGGGTTGTGGTGGACCTCGTGACCCTGAAGATCCTGACCGACCTCGACCGAGCCGCGCTGGCGGCCTATTGCCAGGCCTACGGACGCTGGAGTGCGGCGGAGACTGCATTGGCGCGCATGGCCGACAAGGATGCGGTGACGGACGGGCTGATCGTCCGCACCAAGAGCGGCAACCTGATCCAGAACCCGCTGGTCGGCGCAGCCAACAAGGCAATGGCAGACATGGTGCGGTACGCCGCCGAGTTCGGACTCACGCCCTCGGCCCGGACCCGTATCTGCGCCGAAGGTCGCGACACTGCAATGGATGACCCGGCGGCAGAGTTCCTCTGAAGCCCTGGAAACTAATGGTCTGACGCCGTTTTTTCGAAAAAATCTGGTTCGAGGTGATCGCGACTAATCTGACCTTGTACGCATTTTTTTGGTGTCTCCGACGCCAGCACCTTCTTCGACGGGCTCAGCGTCGACAACGCAACCGGCAACGCCGACCAGCCTCGGCTACCGCGCTCCAAGGACTGTACGAAATACGACAATTATGTCGGCATCGAGACTCGGACGAAGATCGGCCTCAACAACACCGACTATAAAGATCAAGGGGCGTTCGATGCCAAAACCAACCTGTTCATAGCGCCCGCGGACGGCACTTTGCCTTAGCGATCGAACTGGCGAGCCAGCTCGCTTATGTCGGCGACCAGGCGCTCTTCACGGGCCCGCCCCCTCGGTAACTTGCGCTGCGCCGAGCGATGCTGACGCAACACTCGGCAAGCACGACGTTCCGATATGCCCAGCTGGTTGAGAACATGATCGATTTAGGCACGACGACAACCGGGGCTCAGAACTTTCCCTTTGCGGCCTCTGCCAGGATCAACCTGTCCCGCGCCAGATCCGATGTAAGCGCGACGTCGGGGCCCTATGCGGCGAGTCTTGACGGCTGCTGTACGTAGCGCCACGGCATGAGGTCTTCGATGCGGGATCTGGGGTGCCCGTTGAGGATGGCCCTGAGGGTGTCGGCGAGGTAGTCGACGGGGTTCACGCCTGACAGCTTGCAAGTGGCGACGAGCGACGAGAGCATGGCCCAGTTCTCGGCGCCGATCTCGTTTCCGGCGAAGAGGGCGTTCTTCCGGGTCAGCGCGATCGGACGGATCTGGTTCTCGACCGGGTTGGTGTCGAGTTCGAGGGTGCCATCGTCGAGGAAGCGGATCAGGCCGGGCCAGTGCGCGAGGGTGTAGCGGATATCCTCGGCCAGCAGGGATTTCTGCGGGATGCGCGAGAGCTGGGTCTCCAGCCAGGGCTTGAGCGCAGAGATGATCGGGGTGGACTGCTCGCGTCGGGTGGCCATGCGGACGACCGGGTCCTTGCCGCGCACGGTCTTTTCGATCTGATACAGCAATGCGATCTGGCGCAGCATCTCCTCGGCGATGGGCGAGCCCTCGCTCTCGAAGCGTTTGACGAAGCGGCGGCGGACGTGGGTCCAGCAATAGACCAGCCGCCACGGGCCGCTGTCGCGATCGATCTCGGTCAGCGCATTGTAGGATTGGTAGGCGTCGCATTGCAGGTATCCGGCCAGGAACCTCAGCGGATGCTCCCGTCCCCGGCCGGCGGCGTAGTGGAACAGCACGATGGGCGGGCCGGCACCGCCATGGCCGCGGTCGTCAGACACGACGGCCCAGAAGTAGCCGCTCTTGGTGGCCTTCCGGCCGGGGTCCAGAACCGGCGCGCGGGTCTCGTCGACGAAGATCCGGTCGGCGGCGCGCAGATGGGCCTTCATTTGGTCGATCACAGGCATCAGGTGGAAGCAGGCGCGCCCCGTCCAGTTGCCGAGCGTGCCGCGATCGAGATGGAGGCCCTGCCGCTCGAAGATCCCCGCCTGGCGGTAGAACGGAAGGTGGTCACCGAACTTGGACACGATGATCCACGCAATCAGCTGTTCGGTCGGCAGTCCGCCAGGCACGACGTGCTCGGGCGCATGGGCCTGCACCACGGCCTGCGAGCAGTGGCGACAGGCGTATCTGGGGCGCCGCGTCACCAGCACCTGGAACTGCGCCGGGATCACGTCGAGCCGTTCGGAGACATCCTCGCCGATCTTTGCCATCTCGCCGCAGCCGCAGGGGCAGAGGGTGCTGGCCGGCTCGATCACGCGCTCGACACGGGGCAAATGCGCCGGGAGATGACCACGGTTGCGCGCCGGCTTGCGAGGTTCATCCCCTCGCGCCCGTTGCAACGCGGCTTCGGCCTTCTCCTGTGCAGCCTCAAGCACGCCCTGGGCCAGTTCGGTGTCCTCGAGCGGCAGATTGAACTGGTCAGGCGACAACTTCTCGGAACTCTTGCCGAACTTTTCGCGCTGCGATGCGCGTAAGATGCCCTCCAGCCGACGGTTGGCCTCCTGCACCTCAGCCAGCGCCGCCTCGACGTCTGCCAGGCGGGCCTTCAGATGAGCGTTCTCGCGGCTGAGGGTGTCGGCATCCATGCACCGGAGTGAATCACGCTGATGCCGTTCGGGCCAGCAAAAACAGGGGCTTTCCGCGCGCCTGACCGCTCACCCTGCGACCAGCGGACGCCGTGCCCGCTCCGGTCGGACCAATCGCCAGTCCAACCCCTCGAACAGCGCCGCCAGTTGCGCCGAGGACATCCGCATTATCCCGTCCCGCACCTGCGGCCAGACGAACTTGCCGCCCTCCAGGCGCTTGTGAACCAGCACCATTCCGGTCTGGTCCCAGACCAGCAGCTTGATCCTGTCCGCCCGTTTCGAGCGGAACACGAAGACGGCGCCGCAGAACGGGTCGAGCCCGAACATCTCCTGCACCGCCAGGGCCAGCCCGTCGATGCCCTTGCGGAAGTCCACCGGGCGCGTCGCCACATAGACCTTCACCGGCCCTCCCTGACCGAACATCACGACGCCGCCGCCCGCGCGGCGCGGATCGCCCGTGTCAGCAGGACCTCATCGGCATCGGCGCCGACGCGGATCACGACATCGCCGACAACGATCTCCACGCCGGGCGCAACCACCGCCTCCGCGGGCATCTCTGCCCCGGCAGCGGCGCTCTCGACGACCAGCTCAGCAAACATCGGCAGGGCCGCTACGCTCTCGGGCACGACAAGCTGCCCCATCCGCAGCTTCCTCCGCCAGTCATAGATCTGCCAGCGCGTCGTCCCGTGCCGTCGCGCAACACCCGTCACCGACGCCCCGGGAACCAGGCTCTCCGCTGCAATCCGCGCCCGCTCCGCCTTCGTGCGCAGCCGGCGCCCGGACGGCCCCTCGATCACCTCAAGCCGAGAAACCCCGCCATCCCTCGAGCCGTCCAAATGGACGCCCACTTTGCCGTCTCGTTCCAAGCCCCAACCTCCAACGCTCATCCGCGTGGAGAATGACCCGTTCAGATCAAAAGCGGCAGGAGGGGATCGGCGTCGCGCTTACGATCCGATACGGCTTTCCGCAGCCGTTCGTTGTTCCGCGTGACAAACGATTCCCCGGATCGTTTGCTCAACCGGCCACAATTCTGGAGGCGCCTCAGTTCCCTGAATTGGTCGGCTCTTATACCGCCATTCTGCTTGCGCTAGCGATACAAAGTCTGCTCGGTAATGCGAACATCGCGGATCGCATCCACCCGCGCCGTGCCTTGCCCAACAAGTACCTTAACCTGCCGCAGCTTCGTAACAACCTATTCCGGCTTATGTCTCTTCGTAGCCATTTTGATCCTCCGTTTTCCTAAACATAACGGCGGACCAATTCAGTGGGCGAGGACCAGCGGGCGGGAGCTGGCTTGCTAATGCAGCCTGTTTTACCGCTGGGATTCGTGAAGTGAATCCTCTTTCGCCAGGGACGTGCAGCAACTCTTTTCGCGGCGGGCGTCGAGGTCGCACTCCGTTCTGAACATCTTTCAAAATCGATCCTGACGTGATCAGAGATGAACTCTGAGGGGAAACATGATTACCCAGGATAGAACAACTATGCCATGGTTCAGTCGCAGAGGGGCCTGCACGAATCACATTTGGCGAATATGCTTAAGAATTGGTAATTGGATTGTAAAATGGCGGACGACTATTCGAACAACACGTCGACGACCGGCACGGTTTCCGTCGGTGGGAGCCGGGCCGGGAACATCGAGACGCTCTTTGACACCGACTGGTTCGCGGTGACGCTGCAAGCCGGATACACGTACCGGTTCGATATGGAAGGCGCGGACAGCGGGGATGGCACGCTGAGCGACCCGTTCATGCGGATCAGGGACAGTTCCGGAACATCTCTGGATTCCAATGATGACAGCGGAACAGGTCTCAACGCACGGATATCCGGGTTCACGGCGAGCTACAGCGGGACGCATTACATCTCCGCAGGCACATCGCTCGTGGCAGGCGAGACCGGCACGTATCGCGTGAGTGCGACGGAGACCGGGGCGCCGACAAGCGGAACAACCTACAGCATGTCTCCGGGCGTTGAGATCGTCGATGAAGGCAGTCGGACCCTCACCTTTACCGTCACCCGAAGCGGGACAAACCTTCAGTCCGAGACCCTCTACGCGAGCACTTACTCGCTGACGGCCGCATCGACCTCGCTCGGCGTGGACAAGGATGGCGATGGCCTCACCGACGACGATTACGATGGACGGATCGACTTGCCCGTCGAGTTCATCGGCTCGGCAGAGACAGCATCTTTCACCGTCACCTTGAATGACGATACGCACTATGAAGGCGACGAACGCTTCGAAGTCTTTCTCGCAACGGCGGACAACGCCGGACGGTTCGATTCCTCGGTCGTCGACTCGTCCATCGTCACGATCCGGGACGATGCGGATGCGCCGGCTCAGGTTACCTACGATCTCAGCGTCGATCCGCAGTCCTTCAACGAGGCGGACCGGACGATCGCCTTCACGATCACCCGCTCCGACGACAGCGAGGACGCCTCGGTCTGGTTCAGCACGGTGCAGGACGCCGGCTTCGACAATATCGACGACTACGACGGGATCGGAGACCGCGAGGTCTTTTTCGCCGCGGGGGACAGCGTCGAGACCGTCACGCTTCGCATCAACGAGGATAGTGCTCCCGAGGCGGACGAGACCTTTGGCGCCATCGTCCAGAAAAGTCGGTTCGACAGCGTCACCACCTACGAGGACCGGACCACCTTCACGATCCTGAATGACGACGCGGGCACGAACTCCCCGCCGGTGATTTCGGGTGCGACGTCACAAAGCCAAGCCCCAGGCACCTTGCTGAATATGTCTTCTATCTTCACCGTGTCGGACCCCGATGGCGACCTCAGCACGATCACCATCTCGGATCGCGATACGACCGGAGGGGGCGAGTGGCTCTACAACGGAAGCTCGATCACATTGGGCGAGGTCTGGGAAGCCCCATCATTCTCTCCATTCGAACTCGGGAATCTGCAGTATCGGGTCGGTACTGGCTCCAATGATTTTCAAGTTCAGGCGGCTGACTCTTTAGGAAATTTTTCTGGACTGACCATTGGAATAAGTGGTGTGGAAGCTTCTTCTAGCTTGCCGCCCAATATCCAAGACTTGGATGCAATTCTAAGCGACCCAAATACAAACCCATGGGTTGCTCTGGAAAAGACGCTTGAGTACGGGGTTGAGATTCAGTCAGCTCTACTCGATGAAGCGGAGTTTCTTGACCTGAGATCAAAGATAATCGCAGCAGGTGACGACGCCCGCGAGCTCGTGATGTTCAATACTGAGACCGGGTCGGCATACCGAATTAAACCAAATTTTGCCTCTGTAATTGATGATGTCGATGATATCGCGGAGCTGACAGACAAATGGTATGCCCGCGTATCATCCGTTGTTGATACGGGAATTTTGGCAAACATTGGCTCAGGCCTCGCTTTTATTGATGATGCGAGAGAGATAGGCGCTAGCCTCTATGAGGGCTGGACCGAGGATGAAGCATTCGAGGCCGCCGACAGCCTTACTTCAACACTTGTGGGCGGGTTGGTAGGTGGAGCTGTAACCACCGTTGGTGGTCTAGCCATTGCAGCTCTCGCAATTCCATCAGGGGGCGCTTCCCTGGCAGCCACTGGAATCGTTGCCGGGGCGGGCGTATATGCGGGCAATTTCACGAAGAACATTCTCGACGATAATGATGTATTTAAATCGGTGTTTCAGGTTACCACAGGAGCTATATCCGGTTTTGTCCAAGACACGGCAAACTTTGTGTCGGTTGGGCTTGGGGGCGAAAAGGTTTTTGTTTCTCCACCTATCTACTGGTCAGATGAGGCATATAGCCCGTATCGGACCGCCGGTTCTACCGCACCAGTTTCTATAACCGATCGCGCCTCCCTTGATGATCCCGAGCTCATGCTCGCCGGTGACGAAGCTGAGGCCGGCGCTCTGGGTGGTGGAGCCGATGTCTACTGGGGCATCGGCAATCAATTGGCCGGGGACACACTTTTCGATTTCTCGGCGGAAGACGCCGGGATCGTAATAGGGGGCACCAATGCCGCGCGGCAGGACATCCGGATCGATGACGGCTCCGCGATCATTCGGCTCATCGGTTCAGGGACGAAGCTGGACACCGACCCCCTGACCCTTCAAGGTGATTTCAGCGGCGGCGACTTCATGGCCGTCTCGAACGGAGCTGACACGTTCCTCAGCTTCCATCCGTACCTCCCGACGCTGCAAGACGGTGTCGCGGTTGCTGCGGCAGACATCAACGGCGTGACGAACCCGGCGTTCCTGTCTGGCATGGCCTCCTCCACGTTTCAGGTCGAACTGTCGGGCCAAGCCGATCTGAACAATGCCATCGGTGTGTACGAGGTCGACAAGAACGGCATCATCCGTGATGTCCGTCTGATCTCCAAGGACGCGCAGGCGGATCTCGGCAAGACCATCACAGTCGATGGCGTCGAACAGGATCACGCCCTCGGGTTCTTCGTGGTCGAGAACGGCGCTGCGTGGGCCTCATCGCTCGCGTCCGACGACCTCCTGACCTTTGCGGTCTCTGATGTATCCGGCGCGCCCAGACTGGAATTGCACGTGAACGGCGCCCTCGCGAACCAGACCGTGCATCACAGTATCGACCCGTCCCTGAACGCGGACGGTCTCGAGCACGTCCTGTCGGGCGTGGCCGACGGTGGAACGTCGATGTTTGTCGCATTCGAAGAGAGTTCTTCCGGCGGAGACCGGGACTTCAATGACGTCGTCCTGAAGGTCTCCACGCCAGTGAGTGGACCGAACGCTATTTCCGGGACTCTCGCCGAACTGGATAGCTCTGGACCTATTCAGATTCGTGCTGGCGACAGGATAGTCGTGAACGACACGGAGTTTTCGCAGGCTCACACCTATCTGGATCTGCCCAACGAAGTAATTACTATCGACCGATTTGGCGGGGCCGAAAGTGGGCCTGAGAATACCATTTCGATTGATGTCGAAGAAGGCACGGTGCTTAGGGCTGTTGTCGAGATTGGCGATGGGCAGACTGTAGTACGGTTCGCCGAGCCAGCTGAATTCCAAACTTGGATCGGTCCACAGTTTTCGTCTGCTCCCATCGACGGTAGCGTGAGTTCATTCTTGGCCCAAATTTCTGACCCAGACGAAAATTTCACTTATCCCACTGTGGTTGAATTAACGGAGTTGCCCACTTTCGGAAGCGCCTACTATTGGCAAGGGAATATTTACTATGATGCGCCGGAGGCTCCACCGTTAACTGCGGGTACCCTTCTCGATTCCATTGGTTATATCGCACGAGACACTAACGGCTCGGAGTACAAAGGTGAATTTTTTGTAAGCCTATCAGAGCAGAGCTTTGATGAAGCTTACCCCAACGGTCATGGCATTACGTCTGTCAGATCGTCCTTGCAAAGGCACGATTCAAATAGGGTGCTTATAGATATAAATTACAATTTTAATCTTCCGGCTCAGTTTGTGGAAAGCAACTTCGTGAAGCTCCAAATCATAGCTTCCGATGACTCATATTTTGATCGAGGCGATACCGTTTTGAGCGAAACTGATATCACGAGTACGTGGACATCAGGGAATTCAGGTCGCTCAGCGTACTATTACGGTGAGCGGGACGAGCCGTTCTATTTGATGTTGAGGCAGTTTACGCCAGACACTGAGTTCGTTTCTTTGCCTGTATATATGGATCCCGAGCGAGCTGGGCAGCACGCTGAGCCTGTAGCGCCATCCGCGAATGCCGACAGACTTTTTGGCACAAATGCAGACAACAACATCGAAGGCCTGGCCGGTGATGACACGATTCTCGCCTTCGACGGCAACGACACGCTGAACGGCGGGGCCGGTGCGGACCTGCTGAACGGTGGCGAGGGCATCGACACCGCCTCCTATGCCGGGTCGGCCAACAACGTGCGTGCCGATCTCGAAGTGCCGGGAGTGAACAACCGCGACGCTGCGGGAGACACCTACATCTCGATCGAGAACCTGGAAGGCACGCGCTACGGGGACATCCTGCGCGGCGATGCGGGCGGCAACGTGCTCTGGGGCCAGGCCGGGGC
>Ga0208684_1001921_pt1 | contig 10408 bp, 11 predicted proteins | sample MalvireepMed_b05_FD_184245 | JGI IMG/M metagenome (GOLD analysis project Ga0208684, IMG submission 184245) | Marine viral communities from the Global Malaspina Expedition - Malaspina viral metaG DeepMed_b05 (SPAdes) (version 2) | ecosystem: Environmental > Aquatic > Marine > Oceanic | place... | reverse complement strand
TAGCACAGGTGACTACAGGACCAGCTAGGACAACAAAAGATGTTCAGGCAAAGCAAACAGCTAAGGGTAAAACCAAAGTTGCTAGGAGAGCTACAGGTAAACGAAGATTCCGAGTTCCTTTAGGTGGTGGACCTACTGGACTTAACATAGGATAATAATATGATTACATACGGAATTACTTTTGTTTTAGTTTATACTACTATCTATATGCTAGGCACACTATTAGGGCAGTAAGCTATGTGTAATCCTATTTTAGTGGGTGTTGGGATAGGAGCAGCCACTGGAGCAGCAGGGGCAGCGATAACAGGTGGTGATCCACTACAAGGAGCTGTGTTTGGGGGTATCACTGGTGGTTTTACTGGTGGTATGCTCCCACCAGGAGTTGATAATGTAAGCCAAGGATTTATGTCTACCTTGGGTAACTTTGGGGGCACTACTACAACCATCGGTAGTTGGGGGCTGTCATCAGCTCAAGCTTTGGGCATGGGAATATCAGGATTAGCTACGTCTATAGGAACAGGGTTACTCATGCCACAACAACAGGATTACTCCCAATACTATCAACAAGCTGGATCTGATCCTATAGCTTACAACACTCAACAATCAGTAGTCACAGGATCAGGTGGAAGACAAGCCAGTGCTCTCTTGGCTGAAGAAATTAACCGTGTTAAGAAACGCAGGGCAGCCCAAGCAGACGTAGGTGACATAGATCTTGCGACTTCACTTTCTAATACAGGATTACAAATAGCATAATATGGTAGAATCTATATCTAAAAAGTATTCAAGCTTAAGTCAACGTAGACAGTGGTTTCTTAGTAGGGCTTGGGATGGAGCAGAGATTACTATACCCTTTATACTCCCTAGAAATTCTTCTCTCGATCAGGATTTACCAACTCCGTTCCAAGGAATCGGAGCAAGAGGAGTAAACAACCTAGCTGCCAAACTCCTGTTAACTTTGTTTCCTCCTAACTCTCCTTTCTTTAAATTTCAGATAGATGATTTTACTTTAGAAGAACTCCAAGCACAAAGAGCTCCGGTAGAAGAAGGCTTAAATGCTATGGAAAGAGCCGTCATGGATGAAGTGGAAGCAAAGGCCATGCGCGTTCCACTGAATGAATGTTTACGGCACTTGATTATTACTGGTAATGCTTTGATTAATGTTAATAAGAATAACAAGATCAGAGTTTTTCATCTGGATCAATATGTAGTGAGACGAGATCCTCAAGGAGAAATGCTTGAGGTGATTGTTCAAGAGAAAATGAGTAGGGAGTTATACAAAGATGTTTTTGGCAGTGCTCCTCCTAATGAAACAGGTCATGCTGCGGATTCCGTTGAACGAGATTTAGACCTTTATACTGTAGTCAAACGAAGCAATAACAAGATCAAAGTATTCCAGGAAGTGCATGGTAAAAAGATTCCTAATACAGATTCTGTTTATCCGCTTGATAAAAACCCTTGGCTCCCCTTGAGGTTTTCTTCTATTGATGGAGAAGACTATGGGAGAGGGTTTGTAGAAGAATACTTAGGTGACTTAAGATCTCTGGAAGGATTAGCTAAAGCTATCTTAGAAGGCTCTGCTGCTGCTGCTAGAGCTGTGTTCTTGGTTAGACCTAATGGAACTACCAAGTTAAAAACAATTTCACAAGCTCCAAATCTAGCGGTTCGACAAGGTAGTGCAGATGATGTGACTGTACTTCAGATGCAGAAGTTTAATGATTTCAGGGTAGCTCAGGAAACTATCAATCAAATTGAACGAAGGCTGGCAGCAGCTTTCATGTTAAACCAAAGCGTTCAACGTGATGCAGAACGAGTTACAGCAGAAGAAATCAGGTTCTTAGCTAATGAACTTGAGACTTCTCTAGGTGGTATCTATAGTCTTCTCTCACATGAACTTCAGTTACCTTTGATTAAACGTATTATTTCTGTATTGGAAAGAGAAAAGAAATTACCAAAGCTTCCTGAGGGATCTGTAGAACCTGTAATCATCACAGGGTTTGAAGCTTTAGGTAGAGGAAACGATGCTAATAAGCTTGCTACATTCTTACAGACAGCAGCTCAGATACTAGGACCGGAATCCGTACTTACTTACACTAATGCCAGCGATGCTTTAAAACGCTTAGGTGTTGGTTTTGGAATAGATATGAAGGGATTAATAAAACCTGAGGAACAAGTGCAACAAGAACGACAGGCTGCTCAACAACAACAAGCGATGGCACAGGCTGGTGTAGCTGCCACACCTAATGCTGTTAATCAAGCAGGCGAAATGATAAGGGAGCGACAAGCAAATGCCGAAAACCAATAAAAAACCTGAAACCAGTATTACTTCTAAAACACAATTAAAAGATGTAGATAATACACTGGTTGTCATGGAACAGAAAGCTAACGTCCAAGCAGGAAACGGTGGAGGTTTACCATCAACGTATACCAAGATCAAACTTCCAAATGGAACAATAAAAGAAACCTATGGAGAGCGTTATGGCAGACCAACTGATAATTGAAAATGACGCTCCTCAGAGTGTGGCACAACATGAAGCTGAAATGGCATCTAAAGCTGTTATGGCTGAGAACACGATTGACCAAGGTGTTGTTCCTCTGGAGGGTGAGGAGGAAAGCCAAACATTTAGACCAGAAAAATTTCAGTCAGATGAAGCTTGGAGAAAAAGCTACGATGAACTGGAAAGAAAGTTTCATGGACAAACCGAAGAACCCCAAGTAGAAGACAATGATTTAAGTATTCCTGAAACTCCTGACGCGCCATTTGATATGGGAGCTTTACAACAGGAATACATGGAAACAGGATCTTTAACGGATAAGAGCTACAAGACTCTCGAACAAGCTGGTATTAGTAGAGACTATGCTGATACTTATATAGCTGGTGTGAAAGCTTTAGGAGAACAAATAGGAAACCAAGTGAAGAATTCTGTTGGTGGTAATGAAACCTATGCTAACATGGTGGAATGGGCTCAGGCTAATTATACCTCTGAACAAATTCAAGCTTATGATAACGCTGTAAATAGTGGTGACACTCAGTTAGCTATGATTACAGCCAATGGTTTAAAGGCTGACTATCAGAACGCTACAGGTGTATATGGGCAGGAGATTAGTGGTGATGTACCCTCCAGGATGAGTGAGGGACTTGAAGTTTTCAGAAGCAACGCTGAGATCACTGCTGCTATGAAAGATCCAAGATATGAAAATGATCCAGCTTATAGACAAGATGTACTTGATAGGTTGGAACGCTCAGATGTTTTTAAAGCAGGCCATATTTAAAGCCTGCTGGTAGTACGAGCTATAGAGTAATTAAGTGAGTAGATTAAAGACCTACTGCGGTGGATAATCTTTGAGTCGAAAAGTTAGTGAAGAAGTATAGCATTTTGTTAGATACTTTTTTTATTAATTTAAGATTGAAAGGAGACTTGCTATGGGTGTAACTGCAACTACCGCCCCTGTTCAAGTAATGTCTCGCTCTGGTCAAAAGAACAGCACTGGTGATTCCAGTGCGATGTTTCTTAAGGTCTACGCTGGTGAAGTGTTGACCGCTTTTGAACAAGCTAGTGTTACAATGGACAAGCACGTTATCCGTTCTATCAACTCAGGTATATCAGTGCAGTTTCCGTTAGTATGGAAAACTGCTTCAACTGAATATGCTTATATTAATGCTTCTGGTAGCACTTCTACCACAGCTAATGAGCTTGATGGTACGGCAATCAATAAGAATGAGAAAGTCATTTCTATTGATGGTCTGCTTTTAGCAGATCACTTTGTCAATAACCTTGACGAAGCTATGAATCATTATGATGTACGTTCTATTTATGCTAAGGAAGCTGGTATTATTCTTGGTACACAATGGGATAAGAACATATTACAACAAGGTTTATTAGGTGCTAGATCCTCTACACTCGTTACGAGTGGTAATGGTGGTGCGGTACTTACTAACTCCTCTTATGGAACCTCTGGATCTACTTTGGGTGGTGGCTTGTTTGATGCTGCTGAAGAATTAGATGAGAAGAATGTTCCTGAAAATGATCGCTATATGTATGTACGTCCTGCCCAGTATTACTTAATGGCAGAAACGACTGACCTAATCAACCGTGATTGGGGTGGACGCGGAGTATATGCAGAAGGTGAAGTTATGAAGGTTGCTGGTATTCACATTGTGAAAACTAATAATCTTCCTATTACTAACATTAGTTCTGCTCAAGTTACTACGCATGACGGCAATTTCTCTACAACGAAGGCTTTGGTTATGCACAAGTCTTCTGTAGCTACCGTTAAGCTTCTTAACTTGGCTGTAGAAACTGAATACGACATTCGACTCCAAGGTTGGTGGATCGTGGCTAAGTATGCTATGGGTCATGGCTTTATCCGTCCTGAAGCGTGTGTTGAATTTAAAACCTCTTAAGGAAAGGATATTATACTATGACTGATATTGCTAATATCCAATCCCTAGCGGTTGCTGCTAATACTGTTACCAATGTAACGCTAGTTCAGCCTTATGCTGATAACACTACGATTGGCACATCATTTGAAACAATATGTAACACCAATGCAGATCAGGTTTTGCCTGTTATTGCTGGTGCAGATATTGATGTAGTATCTTCATCTACTGATGATGATGGTTCTCCTGTTGGAACTGGTGCTAATACTGTTAAAGTAACGTATTTAGACGATGACTTTAATCAGTATACTGAAACAATCACCTTGAACGGTACGACTGAAGTTGAAATGACTGAGCAGAATATTTCCTTTATCCAGAAAGCTGAAATTGCAACTTCTGGTACTGGACTTGCTGCTGCTGGTGCTATCACTATCGCTGATGTAACTGGCGGTGGAGTACACGCTGTCATTGATGCAGGATCTAAAGAGTCAGGTAACTGTACTTGGAAAATTCCTGCTGGTCATACTGGCTATATTCATGGTTTTTGGTATGATGTAGATGCTGTTGGTGCTGGTACTGGTACTGCTGAAATTGCTTTACAAATTGCACACGCTGAGTCTTCTGGAGTTGCTAATTCAGAGAGTTGGCGAACTGTTGCTAAAGTAACAGTAGTAGAAAATGACAATGATGTTGTTTCTGCTACTGGTGGTAATCAGAATAACGTAGGTTCCTTTTCGTTTCCAGGAAATGTACCTTTTGTTATTCCTGCTAAAGCTATGGTACGGCTGGCTGGTAAAGCTCCGGCTGCTGTAGCTGCTACTTGTGGGTTCAGTATGTCGGTACAGGGTTCTGGTAGTGGTACTACCGTAACCTCAAGTTAACCTTTTGAGGAGTCTAGGGTAACACTTAGGCTCCTCATTTTTTTTTAACGGAGATTTTGAAGAATGACTGATACAAGTAGAACCGTAAGCAACTTAGTTACTAACTTGTTTCAAGACGGTCAAGCTGCTGGTTCTATTACTCCCCAAGACCTGCGTGACTTCATTGAAACAACTCAAGGAAAACAAGGGAGTATGTATGTTTCTTCTCCTGGAAGCACTACAATCAGTGTAGCTGGAACGTATGTAGAAGGTGTAGCAGGAACATGGACTCTTAGTACAGCTCCTACTGCAAATGAGTTTGATGAAAATACCGATGGGAGACTAAGATATACAGGGACTCCTACAATTAACTGTTTATTCTTAGCTTCAGCTTCTCTTGAAATTGATACCTCGGCTGTAGATAAAGAGTTTGGATTAGCTATACATAAAAACGGAACACTTATTACAGGCACTAAAATAGTAGGCTTTTGTCCTAGAGTTACAGTTAACTCAGTTAACCTTGTTACTTTTGGGTATGCTTCAATGGCTACTAATGATTATGTTTCTATCTTTGTTGCTAATATAGATAGCACTGATAATTTAACTATTAGAACTGCTCAGGTTATGGGCATGGGGTTAGTTACTTAAAATGTCACATTTTTCTACAGTACCTATAACAGAACTAGATTCAGTTAATATACTCTTAGCTGCGGTAGGTGAGGCTGCTGTTTCCAGTTTAGAGACAGCTACCACAGTAGATGTTACTCAAGCTAAAAATCTTATATCTAATATCAACAGAGAGGTACAGCAAAAAGGATGGCATTTTAATACGGAATGGGATGTTGTATTGTCCTTAGATTCAGACAGTCGTATTCCTCTTGGGACATCCGTATTATCAGTTTATTCCCCTACTAAACTTACAACAATCAGAGGAAGGGAAGGCTCTCCTTTTCTGTATGATTTAGACAATAATACTTTTATTTGGACAACTGCTATTAATGATGCTGTTACTATTACCTTGTTGGATTTTGAAGACATTCCACAAACTGCAAGGCAGTATATAACTACAAAGGCAGCGCGAGTATTTCAAGAAGAAATTATCGGACAAGTCTCAGCAGAGACAGTTAATCGACAAGAAGAAGCCGAAGCTTATGCTGATTTACTGGATGATGAAGGAGAGAGATCTGGATTCAATGTAGGCTATGGCACTACAGATATGTATAACACTACCAAATTATACAGGAAGCTATGGTAAATGCCTCTTATTACAGAGCAAATAAGTAACTTAATCAATGGGGTTTCGCAACAACCTCCTGCATTACGCTTGGCTTCTCAAGCGACTACACAAGATAATGGTTTAGTGACTATAGCTGAAGGTCTTAAAAAAAGACCTCCGTTAGAATATATAGCAAAGTTAAGTAATAAAACTGATACAGATGCAAATGTGCATTTCATTAACAGGGATGAAAATGAGAGATATATAGTACACCTGACTTCAGACCAGTTCAGTTCTGATTTTAGTTCCGATTTTTCAGGAGCTGAGATGGAAGTATGGGATCTAGATGGTGTTTCAAAGAGTGTCTCAGGAGCTACAGGAGACGTATTAACCTATATAACTAGTGCTAATACACGAGATAATCTTAAATTATTTACAGTAGCTGATTTTACATTTCTATTAAACAAAACTGTTACCACTGCTAAGTCATCTACTACAGGAGATACTAGAGCTCCTGAAGGTATTGTATTTATCAAACAAGCTACGGCTACTACAGATTTCTTAGTTCATGTAGATGGTACACTCAGGTCTACAATAGATGGTGATGCTGATGCTGCCACTCAATTAAATGATTGTTTTACTGAATTAACAGCTAATATTGGATCAACCTTTGATATTACCAAGTTTGGTAGTAGTAATGTTCACTTAACTAAAAAAGATGGAAGTGATTTTACACTTCATGTTCAAGCTCCAGAAGGTAATTGTATTGCTATTAAAGAGAGTGTTGTAGATTTTACGGATCTTCCCTCTAGGACTAAAGATGGTTTTATAGTTAAAGTTACCGGAAGCCCAAGCTCAGGAACGGATGACTATTGGCTTAAACATAATAACCAAGCAGATGAAGATGTAGGTGAATGGGTAGAAACTGTAGAACCTGGATTGGCTAATAGTCTAGATGCAAGCACAATGCCCATACAGTTTATCAGGACTTCTGAAGATCCTTGGGATGATGCGTTTGCTGCTGATTTTGGTGAAACCGTATTCTCATTATCTCAAATTACATGGACTGATAGGTTAGTAGGTGATGAAACGACTGCTCCAGACCCTAGTTTTATTGGTGAAAAGTTAAATGATATTTTCTTTCACAAGAATAGATTTGGCTTTTTAGCAGGAGAAAATGTTATACTGTCTGAGCTTGGAGAATTCTTTAATTTCTATAATACAACTGCTACAGATTTACTGGATACAGACCCTATAGACTTAGCTTCTCCTAGTAACCAAGTAAGTATTCTTCATCATAGTCTTGCTTTTAACGAAGACCTTTATTTATTTAGTAATTTTGCACAGTTTAAATTAACTGAGTTTGCAGCAGGAGGCTTGACTCCTACTAATGCTAAACTATCACTGCTTACAGAATATAAGAATGACATAGGAGCTACTCCTATCCTGAATGGACGTAAACTTTATTTTTCAGAAGAAGTAGATGGCTTTTCCGCGATTCGAGAGTTTGGAACTATAGAAGACTTACAGGAAGAAACAGCAGAAGAAATTACAAGTCATGTACCAAGTTATATCAAGGGTAAAATATTTGATATAAGTCCTCATAGTGACTTTTTGTTTGTTCTCTCAGATGAAAACTTAAATGAAATCTTTGTATATAAGATGTTATTTGAGAGAGGAGTTAAAAAGTTAAGCTCATGGTCTAAATGGAAGTTTAAAGATGAAGAAAAAGTAATAGGTATTAATGTTATAGACCATATCGCTTATCTTGTTATCGTTAGACCTGATGGAACTTATCTGGATAAAATAAGTTTACAAGATGCTAACCTTGTGAATCTGACTGAAAGCTCAACTCAGCTTTCCTTCAAGCCACATCTTGATAGACTCACAGAAGTTACTGGCTCTTATAGTTCAGGAGCTGATCTTACTTCATGGACTATTCCATATCCTGATGACTTTGGTTCCACGTTTAGAGTGGTCTTTGGGGCAGGCTTTAGTGGAAAAGAAGGTGACTTGGTGCAAGGGGTATCACAAACCACTCCTACAACCCTCACTGCTTCTGGAGATCACTCAGCCAGCTCATGTTTCATTGGTAAAGATTACCGCTTTCTCTATGAGTTTACTGAGCCTACAATTAAGACTGAAGTACAAGGAAGACTAAGCTCGTTATCCGGTGGTATCTTGAAGATCCGTAAGTTCAATGTAGATTACTTTAATACCGGATACTTTAAACTTCAAGTGACAGCTCCAGGAAGGGATGCTTTCAGCCATATCTATACTGGACGTATTCTAGGATCGACTCTAAACAAGATTGGTACTATTCCATTTGAAACTGGTAGTTTTAAAAAGCTTATCTTAGCTGATGCTAGAGATTTAAAACTAGAATTAATCTCAGATTCCTATTTGCCTTGTGCATTTACAGGAGCAGATTGGGAAGGCAATTATGTAGTACGGACTGTTTCTGCTAGGAGATAACATGAAGCCTTATCATAGGCAATCTAGGTTACATGATATTTGTGACCTAGCTCCAAATTTAAGGTACGAAGATAAACGTGAAGTCAATACGTTAGGAAAGACTTCTGAACAAGCTTTACTGTCCGGATATTTATTTGGAAAAGTTTGTCGTTCTATAATAGATAATCATGGACAAGTAGTAGGGATGTACGGAGTTTGTCCTGTAGATGAAACAACAGGCATTGTGTGGATGTTAGGCTCTAAAGGTTTACATAAGATTAAACGCGCTTTCTTACGAGAGAGCCGAACTGAAGTTAATGGAATGAATAGTCTCTTTCCGCATATATGGAATATCATAGATAGTAGAAATGAGTTACATATTAAATGGATAAGATGGTGCGGATTTAAGATTATAGGAGAACGCATGATTAATAACGTAAAGTTTTATGAATTTTGTAAGGTAGCTTAATGGCTTTATTTCCGTCTTTATACTTAGCTAAGTTTTTTGTAGACGCATCTACTTCTACATATCGTCAAGATATGGAAACTTATAAAGTTGAACTACAGCGACAAGGGGCTTATACTCAGGCAGCTTTAAATAATCAACTTGCTATAAACTCTTATTTACATATAAACGATGAAGATGTTCTAGACTTAAAAAGACATAATCTAGATCGTAAAGATTTACAGGATTCTATTCGGAGGGAAACAGCTAAAAGAGCAGCTTTAGAAGCTTCTGCTGGTGGTTCTTTTGGTAGAGCTGGAAACAGTGCAGAGCTAACAACACTTAATATAGAACGCTTTGGACTAAAAGCTCTAGCTAGAAAAGATTTAAACAGAGAAATTAGATTTAGAAGCTTTGAACAAAGACGTAAAAATGTAGAGCTTTCTACTCGAAGTAAAAATAATTTAGCTTTCTCGAACTTAAGTATTAGCGGAGATCGAACTGGATTAGCGTTAGAAATTTTAGGCTCAGGTGTTCAGTCAGTTATAGATGCTAAACGTGGTACAGAAACAAGACAGATAATAGGAGGCTTGCTTAGATAATGGCAGATAAATTATTTCGGTTAGATCCTGTAGAAACTAAAATTCAAGCTCCTTTAGAAGACGCAGTCTCTCAACGCCCACCTGATCTTTCTTTAGTTACTACTCAACAATTAAGAGGTTTACAAGGTTTATCTAAAGGCTTAGGATCTTTAGCTACATTTAAAAGACAACAACAAATTCAAGAAGACATTAGAATAGCTGAAGATGCTGCTGCACGAGAAGAAGTAATGCCTGGAGGTTTATTGCCAATAGCTCAAGATGCTTATAAGAATATTATTGATGAAAATACAGCACACTCAGTTCTATTAGAAGCCGATAGATACTTGGAGGGCAAAGAATTTGTTGAAACAATTAGAAACCCTGATTACAGTACAGATGCTAAAACTAAGTTACTTAAAGATAACTTAGGAGAAATGCAGTTAAGAGCTGAAGCTACTATTCAAAATCCTCAAG
>Ga0208684_1001920_pt1 | contig 10411 bp, 7 predicted proteins | sample MalvireepMed_b05_FD_184245 | JGI IMG/M metagenome (GOLD analysis project Ga0208684, IMG submission 184245) | Marine viral communities from the Global Malaspina Expedition - Malaspina viral metaG DeepMed_b05 (SPAdes) (version 2) | ecosystem: Environmental > Aquatic > Marine > Oceanic | place... | reverse complement strand
GCTTCTGGTTCAACACCACAACTTGCTGGTCAAGAATTTCGTACTGGTGAACAACGAAGAGCAGAATCAGAACTTGCTGCACAATTAGGTGTTGATCGTCTGCAAGATGTAAAACCACCAAAAGCTCCTGAACTTGTAAAAATGGAAAAACCTTCTCTTGTTGCAGGACAAGATGAATTTTTAACTACTACAGGTAAACTATTAGGTGAAACTCCTGAAGCTGCTGTTACTGAAGCTGCTCCAGCAGTACAAGTTACTGAAGCTCCTACTCTGGCTGCTCCCAGAGGTACAGCGGCTAGTGTTGCGGGACAAGAAGCAAAGATGGAAGCTGCAACACTAGCTGCTCCTACATTCCAAATAGACCCAGATGATATAGAAGGTACTGTTTCAGCCGAATCTCTTGCTGAAGCACAAACAGAAGAACTAGATCAAAGAGCTACAGCATCTTTTCAATTAAAACAACTCTTTGAAGGAGAAGGTAACTTTACTACTCTGTTTGCAAGACCTATACGAGAAGCTACTGATCGTATGTTAGCAAGAGGACTAGGTTCTTCTTCTATGGCTGCTGCTGCTATAATACAATCTACTATAGAATCAGGTATTCCTATTGCAAGAGAAGATGCTAATAAATTTGCTACCATACAACTACAAAATTTAACTCATAAACAAGCTACAGCTTTAGCTAATGCTTCTGTTTTTGCTAATATGGATCAGACTAATGTTGGTGTACGATTAAATTCTAATATCGAACTTTCTAGAGCCTTTCTAGAAATCGATACTCAAAATTTAAGACAAGAGCAACAGGAAGAAGTATTAAATCAAGCAGCAATTAATCAGTTTCTACTTAGTGATCAAGCAGCAGATAATGCTATGGAACAACTTAATGTTACAACAGAAGCACAAACAGATCAGTTCTTTTCTCAGCTAGGTGTTCAAGTTAGAGAGAATAATGCTAATAGGATAACTGCTGTAGAACAATTCAATGCCAACCAAGCAAACACTATAGAAGTATTTAATGCTAGACAACAAGATTTACGAGAAAGATTTAATTCAGAATTACAAACACAGATTGAAGCTTCTAATGCACAACACAGAAGAAGAATTACTCTTTTGGATAATGCAAATCAAATGCTTGTAAACGAATTTAATGCTCGTGAAGTTAATGCTATTAATACTCGTGATTATCAACAACAATATTTAAATTACAGAGATACAGCTAGTCGTATTTTTGCATCAGTAGAAGGCAATGAAAATAGAGCAGTACAATTAGCTTCTTCTGAATTAGCTGCTTCTGCTTCTGGGGGAAGAAATAGAAGTAGTAGTGGTAGTATTCTTCCTTCTCTTATAGGTGCTGCTGGTAGTATCTTTGCTGGTTTATGTCCTATTGCACAAGAAGTATATGGAACTGAAACAACTGAATGGATTAAATTCCGTCATTGGATGTATCACGATTCTCCAAAATGGTTTAAGAAATTATATATAGAACATAGTGTATCTATTTCTAAGTTTATTTCTAATAAGCCTTTGCTTAAACAAGGAATAAAATACTTTATGGATAGGCAAGTACGAAAGGTAAATTGGAATGTTTAATACTTCTTTATTAGATGTACTAAAAGAAAATGAAAAGGTAAAATTAGAAGATTCTTCTATGATTGTTTCTATAGAAGATGCTTTAGGATTTGCTGAAAAGCAAAACAATATAAATATTTTTGAACAACTACGTTCTAAAGAAAATTTAACTCAGAAAGAACAATCAACTATTGACCTTGCTGAAATATATCTTCCTGCATTAGCACGATTTAAACCAGGAGAAATTATGGAGTACCTACATGCAGATGCCCAGGATATTAGAGATAATAAAATGAAAAAGGGACTTCTATAATGGATACGTCTAAATTATTTTTAAACGAGGCTATACCAGGAGAATCTATAACACGTAAACTTGGACAGTTTCCTTTTGATAATCCCCCTCTTATTTCTTCTTCTACAGAAGCAATGGAATTTGTATTAGAAAGATATTTATCAAACAATACTCAAGATGAAATCTTAAAATTAATTATTGCAGGAGTTACTATAGAATTTATAGTAAATAATATAGTTAAGCTGGGATTTATGGAAGGTATCTTTACAGTAGATGTTGCTGAAATTATTAAACCAGCATTACTTCTTCATATATTAGCAGATGCTAAAGAAGCCGGTGTTAAAAATATTAAGATTATGAATGATTCAAACATGCCAGAAATTTCTGCTGAAGATTTTGTAGATATAAAAAATGAATTACGAGCAGATGAAATGGAAGAAATGCCAGAATTAGCAGAGTTACCAGAGAATACAGAAAGTTTCTTAGATATGGAGAATATATAAATGGCTAGTTTAACAGAAGCATATCAAAGGGTAAGAGAAACAACTGCAAGAAATAATGCTGCTAGAGAAGGTGGAGGTATTCTTGAAGAAATTTTTAATGGCCTAATGCCTCAATTACAAAATGATCTTAATCCAGAGAATATAAATAAACCTTTGTCTGGAGTTGGTTCACTTGTAAATGCAGTAACAGGTTTTCGTGAAAGACAGATTGAACAAGAAGCTGATCGTAGAGTAAACTTTGCTACTGCTGTTTATGAAGCAGAAACACCTCTTCGGGAAAGAACAAGAGCAGATGAGATAGATGCAGAATTAGAAAAAGCTAAAATAAAAAATACATTTAATGCTAATAATAGTTTACAGGTAATAGTTTACAGGATATTCTTCCAACTGTAAGAGGTAGTGATTCAACTAAAGAATTTATGCAAAGTATTGTAAATAATAAATCTTCTTTATATCCTTCTATTAAAGCTGCTGCTGATAACAAGCATTTATTTAAAGTTTTTAATAAAGAGGAACAACCTACGATTCAAGATGGACAACTTCTTTATACTGCTGACGATGGACGACGATTATATGCTAGTGGTAATAAGCAACATATAAATCTTGATTACCAACGTACTAAACTTACAAATATATTTACAAAAGCTTTAGAAGATAATAAGCTTAGTGTTGAACAATTAATACGAGCAACCCCTGAAGAGAAACAAAAACTTTTTGCTAGTGTTGGGTTTAAAAGCGCATTAGATAAAACATTAGAAAACGTACCTCGTGAAATGTTAGATGCACATGAATTTTATAATGCAGCATTAACTAAAAGAATTGGAGATATAGATAAAGTTTTAGAGAAGAAGAATGCAAAACTTTCTACTTTAATTAATGCACAAATACGTTTGACAGATAGAGCTACAAGAGATTGGGAAGCAAGTGGTAGACCAGAGGTAGGAAAATATTTTGACGAATATAATAAGCACCATATTGCTTTAAAGGCTCTCACTGATAAAAAACTTGAATTTAGATTGAATGCTCAATTTCAAACAGCCGTTAAAAATACAGTATTTAAAAAAGCTTTTGCTTTATCTTTAATTGGTGGTTTTGATTTTACAAAAGAGAGGGCAGATACTAATATTAACTCAGCAATACAATTAGCTATGCAAGATAAGGCTTTAAAAGATTATAAAGAACAATTACAATACTATTATTATGGAGTAAAAAATCAAACAGGACCAGCAAGTACTGGTACTCGTACTAAACAATCTCCTCCTGATAAGACTTCTCTTGCAAAGGGTCATGGGAAAGAACCTCCCCGTGCAACTGCAACTAATAAAACTCAACGGTTATTGCCACCTAATCCTCCCGAAACACCAGAGTATTAATTATAATGGTAGAAAGAACTACAACATATTCTATGAATCCTGATGATTATGAGTATGATTCTAGTATTTATCATTTACGTCATATACCAGGAGTAGGTTTACGTCAGTTTGATAATAATGCATCTGAAGAAAATATACAGCAAAAGAGTGATGAAATTGCTTTAACATCAGAATTACAATATTCTAACTTACATAAAGATACTGTACTACTAGATACTTTCAAACGATATTACAAACGTAAAAATGGTGAAGACTTTACAGGAACTGATGAAGAAGCTGTTGATGCGTTTATGTCGGACTTTGCCTACATAGATAATAACTTAACCTTTGGTTTAGGTAAGGTTCTTGTTAATCAGAATAGTTTATCAGAACAAGATAAGTTTGATGTTGGTTTATTATTCGATAGGTATGATCGTACTAATGCTACTGGTGAAGGAAGCCGTCCTTTTAAAGATCAATTTTTAGATGTTTCTGAAGCATTAATAAAAGACCCTCTAAATTATATTGGAGTATTTACAGGAGGAGCAGGGTTTCTTGCACGAGGAGTAGCAGGTAAAGTTGCAGGACAAACAGCTAAGAATGCTTTAATTAGAGGTTTCCGTAAAAGTATCTTTGGAGCATACGGACGAGAAGTAGCTAAACGTCCTATTACTACAGGAATGATATCAGGTGCAGGATGGGCTAGTACATATGATATTGAAAAACAAAACTTAGAGATTGATTCTGGTATACGAGAAGTTAGACATAATGTTACAGGAGAATCAGAAAGTTTTAATTATGATGAGCTTTTAACTACGGCTGCTATAGGAGCTGGTTTTGGTGGAGCTTTAGGGGCAGGTGCTAAAGCTCTTTCTAAATTTTTTAGTAATGGCTCCTATTCAAAAATTCTTGGTAAAGATAGAACTACTTCTACTACCGACGATCTAAAAAAAGAAATGGTTAGTCGTAAACTAGATATTGAAGATACTCCTACAATTATTACTAAAGAAAATATTGACGATGCATATGCTAACAATGTAGGAGCAAGTTTAAGTCCTGGTATAGAACAAGAGTATCCTCTTAATTGGGTTAATGCAAATGGGGAATCTATAAAAGTTACTGTTTCTAATAAAACAATATCTCGTGCTTCTCCAGAAGCTCCTGAGACTACTCAAGTAACTTTAAAAGATACAGATGGAACAGAGTATAATGTTGTTACTAATGAAGATGGTGGAATAGCCATAAGACGTTTTAAAAGTGATGACGATATGCGTGATATTTTAGATAGAGTAGATTTAAAAGAGATGTCATTAGACTATGAATTAGATGCTCAAGGAAAACTAATAGTAAAAGAAACCCCCGTAGGAAAATGGAACCCAATGAAGAAAGCACATGGGTTTCTAGTACGTAATTTTACTTCTCATTTTGGATTAGGTCCAGAAACAGCAGAACGTATGCGAGATGCAGAAAGAATGTTAATCGCATCTGGTGAGAAGATAGATATTCTTATCAAGAGATTTGAAAAAGCATGGAAAAAAGAAAAGGGAACTTCTTTTAATGAAGCCGAAAGAGCTATTCATCATACTTTTATAAAAGCTTTAACAACACATGATAGTAAAGCTGCAAAAGCAGCAGATATACAAAGCCTATTACCAGATGGATCAGAGGTAAAAGAAGTTGTAGATGAATGGCGTTCTCTTATAGCAGAAACATCAAGGGACTTAATTGAGAGCGGTGCTTTCTCTAAGTATAAATTAAATACTAAAGGAGAAAGAATACTAGACGATGCCGGGAATCCAATAGAAAACACATTCTTTAAGACATTACAAAAGAAAGAATTAGAAAAAACATATCTTCATAGAATGTATAGTATGTATGAAGACCCAGATTATAATAAAAAATCTTTAGGGGAAAGATTAAATCAAAAAGAGTATGATGAAATAAAAGAATATTTTAAAAGTTTCGATGGTATTAATGATGATGATGCTGCTCTTCAAGCTATGGAAAGTATTGCCGTACCAAGTACTGATCGTAAATTAAAAGGAAAAGGAGGATTAGCTCCTACAAAAATAAAATTAGAAGATATAGATGAGAAATATGTTAAGATGTTACTTGGTGAGATTACTGATCCAAGACAACTCTTTGCTGGTACTGTATTTAAAACAAAAAAGATTGTAGAAGATTATAAATTAAAACGTGATCTTGTATCTATTGGCTTACGAAGAAGTTCTACACAAAAACCTTTCATGACTAGAGGAAGTCCTCGAAAAGATTGGCAAGCTATAGAAGCAGGTTCCCGATCCTTTGAACTTAACGATGCACAGTTGAATGGAATGTGGGATAAGGAAGCAAAAAAATTATTAGATAATGAACCAGCATCTTTTATGGATAATCCTTTTGATAATATCTTTATTGATCCTGAATATAAAAAATACTATGATGCAATGTCTAACTTTTATGATCTAGGAGAATCAGCAATACAAAGAGTAATGGCTGGTTCTACATTTGCTTTTAATCTTTCAAAGACAGTACTATCGCCAACCACACATATGAGAAACTTTATTGGTGGTATGCTTCAAAATGCTTATAATGGTATTGTTCCTTTTAGCACACGAGCATGGGTAAAAGCAGTAGCATCGACAAGTAATATAGAAGGTAGTCCTACTTATTCTATTTTCCGTAGAACTGTCCCTATGTTTAATAAGTTTAAAAAACGAGGTGAGTTAGATGATGGTGATGTAGATAGCATTACACGTTTAATAGAACTTGGTGTTGTACATAATGGTATGAGAGCAGGTCTTTTTAAAGAAGCCTATAATTTAATGATAAAGAATGCTAATCCTTTACATCATTTAGAAAATAAGCTTTTTGCTGGAAAAGGAAAAGAAACTCTTACTGGAAAAGGAAAGAGAACTCTTGTTAAAGCTGTAGATGTAGCCTCTGAAGTATATGAAATGTCAGATAACATAAATAAGATATCTGCTTTTGAATCAGAATTTGGTTGGTTGTTTAGAGCTTTCGGTGATGGTGAAAATACAGATGCCTTTATTAAACATGCTGATACTCTTGGTGTATTTGATGTTAGGAAAAGATTAAATGAAGGAGAAAGTATTTCCAGATTAATTGAAGAGGCCGCTGCTAAAAAAGTTAATATGTTTACACCAACATACAGCCAATTAACAGGCAGTACTCGTATCTTTAGACAGTATCCCATTGGTAACTTTGTTGCATTTCCTATGGAAGTTACTCGTAACTATACTAACTCATGGAGACTTGCTGCAAGAGAGTTACGTTCTGGTAGTGCAGCAATGAGAGCAAGAGGATCAATACGAGCAGCATCCTTAGCTGGAGCTTCAGGCATTACAGTAGGAGGAATAGGTGGTTTCTCTGCTGCATTAAACGGTATTACAGATGATCAACGAGAAGCATTAGAATCTAAAGACCTTTCGGCTGAATGGGCATTCGGTACAAATTACTTCTATATGGGTAAGCTTAAAGATGGTACATTAAAAGCTATGCCTTTAGGCTATACTGATCCTTTCTCTTATCTTAGTAGGATTGCTCAAGTAGCAATGCATTCCTTTAATGAAAATGAATCTGATGCTGTACTTAATTCAAGATTAATAAACGCATCATGGGAATCTTTCAAAGCTGCAATGGACCCTTATATAATTCCTGCTGTTGGTCCTGCTGCACTTGCTAAAGTTTTTAACGAAATTACTGAAGCATCTCAAGGAAGAAAAGAATTTGATGGAGAGCTTATAAATAGAGAATTAAGAAATGCTATGTATCCTACTTTTTTTAAAAACATAGAAGATTTAACAACAAGTATTACAAAAACTAAATGGGGAACAGAAGTAGACCCAAAATGGCATACTCTATTAGGGTTGGTATCAGGATTAAAACCAGAGAATGTTCATATTCCTTCTCGTGTTGGGTTTGCACTATCAGATGCACATAGAGAAAAGAGTGCTAATACTTTTAAACTTAATGAATTTATAAAAAATAGACAGAATTGGCAAGACCCAAACCTTAGAGAAAATCTCATAGAAGAATATAAAAACTTCCTTACTAAAGAAAAAGAAACTGCACGAAGAGTTAAAACTATTTTTGGACATGGACTAACACTTGGTTTAAATGGAGAAACTCTTAGTGATCTTGCTAGAGGTTCTTTTAAAGGAGAAGCAGCAGGACCGGATAAATATAAAGCAAGCTTTTCAACTGAATATATAAAGAATATTTTTAATAATGAATATCCTCTTAAAAGACTACAAGGAAAAGCATTAAGAACAATTAATAATACTTTAAGAGAGGAAAAGGTACCAGGAGGAGATATGATTATGAGAGATTTAAATAATATATTAGAACAAGAAAATAAAAATAGATATATAGAGGATTAAAAACTATGGCATTTACAAAAGCAGCAAGTTCCGATACTGATCCTAGTACTCAGATGAGAGCATATGGTACTATTAGTGGGCCTCGTGCTATTACTCCTCTTACAGCAGAAATTTCTTTACCTGGTAGACGTAGACCTGGAAGAAGCAACTTACAAATTCGCTCTACAAATATACCACTACCAGAAAGAACAGAAAGAGACCCAGATGTAGCTCCTGCTAGAATTGCAAGACCAAGTGGACAACAAGGTTCAATAGGAAATCCTATTGGAGATGCTATCCAAAGATTTGGTGAAACATTTCGTGGAGCGGGTGTTCCTACTCCATTACCTACAGGTGTACCTGGAATAACTACTTCCGATATTCCTGCTAATACTGGTTTCTTTTCTTCTATTACAGATGCTATTGGTTTTACTTCTCCTCCAAGAACTTCTGATTTTACTGCATCATTAGGTCTTCTGAATGAAGGCGGGTTTGTCCGTAAGAGAACCTAATGGCTGACGATAAGCAAGATGTATATCTTCTTCTAGGAAGACTAGATGGTAAGATGGATTTACTTATAAGAGAACAGAATCAAATTGATAGTCTCATAACAAAGAACGAAGAGAGGATCAGGGTACTGGAAAAAGATAGAGCAGTTGTATATGGAGCAGCCACAGTCCTTGCTTTTATTGGTAGTGGATTAATGTGGTTTGTTTCTTATTTAATTAAGGGATCGTAATGCCACTAGTAGCACAACTAGCAAAGCTTCTAACTAAGGGCGCTCAAAAACTTATGAGTCCTGAGCCTGGAGCTATTATGAAACATGAGCCTACCTTGCGTGTGTTGACTCCTGAAGAAGAAGCAGAATCTTTTGCAACTATACCACAAAGTTCATACGGATTACTACAAAAAGACCCAGCACCTATAACTCCAGTTGAAACTCCTGTTGATCAATTACCTATAGCAGAGATGGATGTAGTTCCTCCTGTAAGAGAAGAGATGGATGTAGTTCCTCCTGTAAGAGAAGAGATGGATGAGCTTGTACCTTCGCAACCCCAACGATCTGCTCTTAGACAACAAGTAGAAGACCTTGGTTTATCAAAAGAAGAAGCAGATGAAGTATTAATACCAGACGCTATTGATATTAATCAGATGCCGGAAGTATGGAAGGCACCATATAGGAAAGCACAAGAACAAGGATATAGCGTACCTCTTTTTCATTTTACTAGAGCAGGGGAAGAAATTCAATTTGATCCTAAAGGAGAAGGAACAGGATATCTTAATCCACTATTATTAAAAGAAGCAGAAGGAAAGGATATAGGAATACACTTAGGTACTCTTTCTGCTATGGGTAAAATGAATAAAGAGTTAGGAAAAACTGAAGCGAAAGTAATGGGACAAGATCAACTAGGGCAAGCAATGTTATACTAGAGCAGGAGAAGAAATTCAATTTGATCCTAAAGGAGAAGGAACAGGATATCTTAATCCACTATTATTAAAAGAAGCAGAAGGAAAGGATATAGGAATACACTTAGGTACTCTTTCTGCTATGGGTAAACAGAATGAAATGTTAGGAAAACCTGAAGCGAAAGTAATGGGTGTTACTCTTAGAAAACAAAAGGAAGAGCAACAAGGGCAAGCAATGCTACCCCTTGTAACAAAGCTAGATAATGTAGCTATCGTTCCTGATATGGGAAGATTTAAACTACCTAGTAAATGGCTTGAGGAATTATCGAATATAGATGTAGAACGAAACCCTAAAAAAACTATAAGACATCTACTAAGAAAAGATAATTTAGAAAAAGATTTCAAGAAAAATAAAGATATTATTAAAAATACTCTTGATCCTTCTATAGAAACAGTAGATGATTTAAAAAAGTATGTTAAAGAAAACGGTGATTTTATTTTCTGGCCTGAAGATGGTAAATTTGTTTATTTAAAAAATGAAGTAAAGCTAAGTAAATTAGATAACTTTATAGCAAAAGTAAGTAGAATGGAAGGAGCCAAATTTGATCCATTAAAAGGTATGTCTCCTACTTTATGGAAACAATTAATGGAAGCAGCACATACTTTCCATATGAAAAATATATTTCGAAATACAAAACAACTAGACCCAGAATCAGATATGTTTATTCCTGAAAAGATACATCCTTCCTTAATTGATGGTTGGTTCAAAGCACTATGGAAAATTTTAGAAGACAATGGATATGATGCGTTTGCTTACCCAAATTTTGTTGAAGATTATGGAGCCTTTAGTTATATGTTCCTTGATCCTAAAAAGGTAAAGTCTATCTTTGCTAAAGAGTTTGATCCAGA
>Ga0208684_1001919_pt1 | contig 10414 bp, 2 predicted proteins | sample MalvireepMed_b05_FD_184245 | JGI IMG/M metagenome (GOLD analysis project Ga0208684, IMG submission 184245) | Marine viral communities from the Global Malaspina Expedition - Malaspina viral metaG DeepMed_b05 (SPAdes) (version 2) | ecosystem: Environmental > Aquatic > Marine > Oceanic | place... | reverse complement strand
AAGTTGCAGCGGGTTAGCCATGGGCGCTTTGAGAATCAGGATATTTTGCATGAGCTGTTCTCAGGCAAGCAGCAATTCTGGGCTGTATGGGATGGTGAGGTAGAGGAGCTGCCCATCATTGGCGTGGTGATTACAGAAATTATGGCATATCCACGTAAGCGCATACTCTGCATACAATACTGTGCCGGGGATCGTTTAAACGAATGGATGTCAGATATCCTAGAACTGCTCGAAAAATGGGCAAAGACCTGTGATTGTGACGGCCTGGAGTTAACAGGCAGAAGGGGTTGGGTACGCACCCTACAGCCGGAGGGCTGGAAAGAGGAATACGTAGTGGTAAGTAAGAGCTTCGATGAACCTGAAATTACAGTGGCCTTTGATCGGCCTCAATTAGAACTGATCGAAGGATTGGAGGTGGCAAATGGGAGGTAAACGCGGCGGCAGTGGCACACCCCCTGCGCAACAAGTTAGGTCGGAGGTAACACAAAGCCGCCTACCGGCATACGCAAGACCTTACTATCAGAAGATGATGCAGCGAGGCGAGGCATTACTCGGCGAGCAGTATCAACCCTATCAGGGTCAGCGAATTGCTGGCTTCCAACCCGAACAATTGGGTGCCTTTCAAGGTATTCAGGCGATTGCTAATCGAGGCTTGCCGGGGGTCGAGCAAGCGAGACGTACAGCTATGGATCTTACGGGAGGCAGGCGTGGTCCGCAGGTTAGGGATCGCTATCGCGCAGGGGAGGTGGGCAATTTATATACAGCCACCCCGGCTCAACGCGGCTACGATGCTGGTCCCATTAGTACAGATTATCGTGGTCGAGAATTTGGCCGTGAACGTATTAAAGACACGATGCAGGACTACGAAAGTCCTTATAGGACAAAAGTCCTTGACAGGTTACAACGCAGAGCAAAGCAACGGGCCGAGGAATCTGCATCGAAGCGTGGTTTAGAAGCAGCCCAACAGGGGGCATTTGGCGGTAGCCGTCATGGTGTCGAGCAGTTTCTTGCGGATCGTGATTTGGAAGAACGTCTGACGGATATTGAAGCCCAGCAATTGCAGCGTGGCTTTGAGCAAGCAGCTGGATTGGCGGGTCAGGATATTCGGCAAGGAATGCAGGCAGGGCAGCTAACTGATGCAAGCAGGCGTGCGGCTGCACAGATGGGGCTTACGGCACAGCAACAAGCAGAACAGGCACGGCAGATGCAGGGTCGTCTAGGGCTGACGGCACAACAACAAACGGAACAAGCCCGACAGGCACAGGGACGCCTTGGATTAGGTGGTTATCAAGCCCAAGAGCAAGCTCGACAGGCGCAAGGCCGTATGGGTTTGCAGGCTCAGATGGCCAACCAGCGAGCATTTCAGGAGATGCAGCGACGACGTTTGTCGGCAGCTGGGCTGTTGCCACAGATTGCAGGCAGGGAACAGCAGCTTGATCTATCCCGTATGCGTGCATTGCAAGGTGTCGGTGGTCAATTCCAGCAACAGCGACAGGCGCAGCTGGAGCAGGGATATCGAGACTTCATGAATCAACGCGACTACCCAAGGGAACAGTTGTCGTTTTACTCTTCGTTGCTACAAGGACTTCCCGTTCAACCTACGGTGGAGCGACAGCAGTATCAGCCACGAGCCAATCCCTATGCGCAAGCACTTAACATGGGTCTTGGTGGCCTGTCGTTACTTGGCGGTAGAGGAGGCATGGGTTAGATATGGCACTTGAGAATCTTGTCCGTTTAGCCGAGCGTATCTCTTCGTTGCCAGATGAGGCGCTGGCGCAGATAGCTCAGACCGAAGGAATCGAGCCGGTCATTGCCGCATCCGAGTTAAAGAATCGACAGGATATACGTGCTGAAGCAGCGGCCCAGCCGCAACAGAATCCTAGTGTTGTGGAACAGTTAATACAACGGGCCATGGGGCAACAGCAGCAGCCACAGGGGATGCCACAGCAAGGCATGCAGCAGCAGGGTATGCCCCAACAAATGCCGCCTCAGATGCCACCACAGGGGCCACCACAGATGCCTCCACAAATGCCACCACAAGGGCCGCCGATGGCCAGCATGGGTGGGCTGTTACGTCGTTTTGCTACTGGTGACCTAGTGCCATCTCCTTTTGAGGAGGATTTTTTTGAGACATATGGAGTGACGCCCGAGGATGCTGCCGGTGGCCCGATGTCTTCGGAAGCCCTTGAGCAAATGCGCAGCGCCTATGAGGAAGAGTGGAACAAACCACTCCCCGGTGCTTATAACTTAGCGTTGCAAAGTGCGCCTGTCACAACGACCGAATACGATGTATCACAGGTAACGCCCGAATATGGAGGTCAACAAGGAGTGCCAGGATACGGAGGTATGCCACCAGGGCGTCCAACGCTGCGCCAATTGCAGCCTGTAGAAAGGGAGGAAATTGCCAACCAAGCAGAGCAGCAGGCAAAACGAGCGGCTGCTACAAAAAGAATACGCGAGATGAAGTTTGAGGGCGATAAGCAAATGGTTCCCGGCAGGATGGAGGAACGCTATAGCCCGACAGAGCGAGGTAAAGTAGAAAGGACATTTATCGAAGCTGGTGATCCGTCTGGTGGTTTAGCTCCCAGAGAAAGGGATCCTTTGATTCCCATTACTGACGCATCGATTGGACCGAGCGGGGGTGGTCAGGCGCAGGTGCAAGTGCAGAAGGACGAAAGACCGTCTTGGATGAGTCCGATAAAATACAAGAATCTACAGGACATAGAAACCGCTAGTGGGGAGGGCCAAGATGCCTTATACCGAATGGCCACGACCTCATTTATGCAAGGGCAGTCAGCAAGAAATAACGCATTGAGAGGAATGGCATCAAGCGCTGATCCAACCAGCACCGAGCTGACAAGAAAGCTGTCGAAGCTCGATTCCGATGATGCCAAGCGCATGCAGGAATATAACGATGATATTGATAAATACATGAGCGAGCTTGATGAGCTGGAAAAAGACATCCCAGACCGCAAGTCCATTAAGGACAGGTTCAAGAAGCAAATAGACTACGGGCTTGCCAACGCATTCTTTAGGGCCGCAGAGAAAGGTAGCCCCGACTTCATGACCGCCATGGCAGGCTCGATGGCGGGCGCTTCCGAAGTGATGAATAAGATGACGGGGCAGGAGCAGAAGGAGCTGTACAAGCATGCCACCGATGCGTTCACCCGCAAGGCAAGTAGAGCCAATGCGGCGTTTAAACAGCGTACTGAGTTAGGAAAGCAGATCGCATCTCGTGCAGCAACAACGGCTAAGTCAAGAACCAATCTTCTTGAGTCATTAAAGTTCCAAGCGGATGTCAGTGATAAGGCCATTGATAATGCTCGTGAAAATTACAACGCTGTAATAACGGCAGGTAAGACACAAGAGGAAATAAGAAAGGCGAGAAGGACTTACTTTAGGGAATATGAGGATCAAATTGCCGATAACGTAGCCAATATGGCGAAGGATGTAGCGGGGAATCTCGTTGATACAAAACAATGGCAATCCCACTTCAGTGTTGATGGCGCAATGGCAGGCGTTCCGAGTGCGCAAACTTCTGTCAACCTTGGACTGAAGGGCTTATTCCGAGAACTCGCGGAAAAAACAGAAGCGGCTAGAGAGGCTAACATTGACAATCCTGCTCAGAATGCAATGAACGAATTGATGGAAGAGATTGAAGATTCTGATGAACAAAGAATAGGTGACAGAACGCTGATGCAGCATTTCGGTGCCGATCTTCAGGGTATTTTACAAACGACAAATGCCAGAGAAACGGCAGAAATAGCACAGCAGTTAAGACGAGTGTATCCGTGGATTGATTTATAACCGTCGTCATTACGCGGTAGAGATATGGCAACAATTGAAGAGCTGATTGCGCTCGCTGAACAACAAAATGTAGATCCGGTAGAGCTTCTATCCGGGGCTTTCCTTACCGAACGAGAACCAGATCCTTTTATTACCCAGCGAACGGTTCAGCCGGGAAGCCTAATTGGACGAGCCATTGGGCTAGAGGCAGAGCCAGAAGAACCTCCTGTACTGATGGAGGGGCAGCGGCCAGCGGAGGGATTTCTTGTCCCTCAAGGGATCATCAGCGCACCCGCTGAACGAGCTTTTATTCCAACAGAAGAAGAAGAACCAGACTCCGCATTGTGGACAATCCCTCGTGGTGTTGCTCGTGGTGCTGGGCAAATGGCTGTCAGCATGGGTGAGGGCTTGCTCTCACTAGCCGATATAGCTCTTGATTCTGCTGGCTTTGAAGATGCTATCGATATGCAGGGTGGGGAGACTGCTCAAAACTTACGTGATGCCAGCGAATGGATAGGCCATGAGGAAGGCTGGGTAGGCAAACTTTCTGAAGCCCTTGGCAGCATGCTTATGTTTGCCATCCCTGGTTTGGGGCAGGCTGGGTTGGCGGCAAGAGGTGCCGCTATGGTAGGAAAGGCTGGGCAGGTAGCTCTTGCTGGGGAAAGAACTCTCAAATTAGCAAAGGGCTTTGGTGCTCTCAAATATATCGCCGCCGGGTCTGCCGGGGCAGGTGAAGCCAATCAGCTATTGGAGGCTCATAGGGAAGCCGGGGGAGATTACACCAAAGGCCAACGCGCATTGAGCGCATTAACTGGAGTTGCCATTGGTGGTTTAGAACTCTTGCCCATCGAAGCTATGTTGAGAGGATTGCCAAAGGGATATGATGCTCGCGGTCTTATCAGCAAACTTGCTGGACATGTTGCTCTTGGTGGTCTTGAGGGTGTGCAAGAGGCCGTCTCGGGGATGATGCAGAATGCAGCTGCACAAGGCTACTATGACTCTGATCGCCCAATACTAGATAGCGCCCTCTCTGATTTTGGTTATGGTGCTGGGGCCGGTGCGATATTCAGCTTGATGTTCCGTGGTCGCGGGCGCATGCCGGGTGAACCGAAAAACGACGAACGGCTTGCAGAAGATTATCAGGCAACTCCGGTCATTGACCCTGTATCTCCGGAGTCATTACAAGAACCCACTACCGTCTACGGTCCTGATGGCGAAGCACACGAAGGGACTCTGGTTGGCGATCCCGAAGGCGACGTCGTTCAAATGGCTATTGAAGAAGATGGCCAGACACAAATAGTAGAGGTTCCTAGACAGCCAGTCGCTGGCGATGGCGGCTATTCGTTTTCATCTGACGACGAGTTGATTGGTCCTCACTATCCGGTACAGACAGGGGTGGATGAAAACGGCGCTCCCGTCTATGAGGAGGTGGGTGCTCTTGATCGTCCAACCCTCGCTGCTGCACATCAGCAATTAGCAGAACAAATAGGCGAAGAGGGGACTGTCCTCACACCAACCCTTAAATATGAGATGGCGGCGATTAACGAAGAGTTTAAACGCCGTGGGATGAATGAAGATCGTGATCTATCACAACAAACAACAGAAGTTGATGTTGATGAAACATCTGGGCAGACAGGGATTGAAGGGATTATTGATCTTGCGGGAGAGCGGCTTACCGAAGATGAACAAGCGGCAATGCCGGAAGCAGCACCACTTCCAGTTCCTGAAGACCCGACCAGTGATACCGGCAGCATTGCCTACACCACTACCTATGGTCCACGGGGAACACTAGCTGCCCTCGATAACGACAGCGATGTGGCTTATCGAACTGGGAGAAGGGGAGGGGCAAACAGACCGCCTGTTCAAGATCGAGATAGTTCCGCTGCCAGCCTGAACATTACGCCGGTCGAATACACCCAGTTGGCGAAAGCGTATGCGGGACAAATTCAAGAAGACGCCAAGGCTGATGCTGTTGCACAGAGCGAAGAGTTTGGTGGACAGCCGAATGGTTGGGCACCTTTCGAGATGCCATCGTTCCGTGAATTTGTTGAGAAAAACAAGGTCGGTTACACGGAAGCGTCGGTAAGGAGTAGACAGAAAGAACTAGGTATTAAGCCTGCGAAGTTTAAACGTCTTATACGAGGGGTAACTGGGAACCCCAATTCACTGCTAAGGGATATGACGGGACAGCAGCGTGGTGATCTGCTCGCAGCGATGGAGCAAGAGGGGACCAAGCAAGAGCAAGAGAAGCACAGCCTTGAGATGACTCGACGCCCAGATGATCCTGGCGTTCTTGATTTCAAAATAACCAATATGGCTGGAGTGGCAGTCGAAGAGATGGAGGTGCACCGCAAGGCTCGCAACACTCCTATCGCGGATGGCGAAATCGATCAAGCCCTTGAAACATTATCAAGAAAATACAACATCTTAGATAGCGAGGTAGATCGTGTAAGGAGAGAGGCACGGCTTACTCCTGTAGTAATTACACCCACACCCACGGGCAAATTGCCACGAGATTTAGAGGGTGCCAAGCCACGATACGGTTATCGAGGAGATACTTTTGAGCTTGAGTTTGCGAGTGATATCAGCAAAGCACTGTACATTGTTGCCGATGAAAAGAAGACGTCTGCGCGGGACAAGGATTATCTGGACTTCTTAAAGAACCACTACACTAAAAATGGAGAGACATTAACTACTCGCGAGATACGGCAAAGAGGGAAGGTCATTCGCGATTCTATCAAGGACGAGGCCAAAGATCGGAGTGCCTATAAGAAAGAATTTGGAGAGGATGCCTGGTTAGAAGAACAGCAAGATGATCCTGAAGCCCTGCCACCGGGTCCGCTATTCAACGTTATTCATATACCAGATAGTAGAGTTTCCTACAGAGAAGGGTTGCGTGCCTATCGTGGGGATGAGGCGGCAGATAGGCTGCCGTCCCAGCCGCAATTACCAGAAGGGTTAGCCAACGTTACTTTGGTTGAGGGTGCTGGCGGAGCCATTGCCGGTCCGACACGACCGACCGGGATGAACCCAGAGGTTGTTGCCGAGGTTACAGAAGTCGTTCGGCGTGTGGCCCCCAATGCAAGTCAGTACATATCGAATGTTGTCATTGACCCCACTACGGGTCGTGCTGAATTGGGATTGCAGGCACAGAGTGTTGTCGCTATATCTCTGGAGGATGGGCACCTAGACCCCCACAACAGGGCCTACCATGAAGCTACTCACTACCTATGGGGAAGGGATGCACGCTTCTTCACGCCACAGCAGGAGCGCACGGTACGCAATAACGCAGGGCGGATGCGCAAAATTGTGCGTCAGCACTTTGAGGAACTTGAGGGGCGACCTGATGTAGATCCGGGGTTGTATGAAAGAGCTATTCCGGAAGACCCTGAAGGAGAAATCGGTGAACTGCTTGCTTACTCTTCTGGTCTGTATAACCAAGCTATGGACCGTACCGGCAAAGCGCCGAAGGAATTCACAAAGCCCTTACAGAATGTGCTTGAACCTGTCTATCAGCTGTTTAAACAGATCAAGGAATTGTTTGCGGGTCCGAGGGCTGAGGGTCAAAGACTAGAGGATGTACTAGATCAGGTGCGCAGGGGAGAGATAGGGGCGCAACAGCAACGTAAGATCACTGATCCCACGGGGTTCGATCAGATCAATACGCCATTGCGCATGATCAGGGGTGGCAATCCAACGGCCCGTCAAAGTCAGCGGCCCTATACCTTCTCTGGAATTAAGGAATATCTAAAAGGCGCTGCGGAAAAAAATAAAGCATCTGAGTGGGCTTCCATTCTTGGTGATTCAGATAGGGCTAAATTTGGAATCAAAGGGAAAGAATGGCGGGTAAAAAAGGCAGAGCTTGAGTCTTCTCGTTTGCTGGATTTCCTTAATCGATTCGATCCCAACAAGGAAGTCACCAAGGAAGAGTTGCAGGATTACATTGCCAACAACGAGATGTTGTTGGAGACAGTCGTCTATGGCGATCCCATGGATGCCCGTTATAACAACGACGGGCAGGTGCAATTGCAAATACTTCATGATCGTCTGGTCGCTATGCAAGCGCAGATTGGCCGTTATCTTATTGTGGACAAGCCGAGTCTTGCGTTTGCTGTTCTGTCAAAACCGACTAGGGATTCTGCTGTAGCTACTGGTGCATGGGAGTCGGGCACTGATGCCATGAGAAAGCTAATGATGAAGCATGACCTGTCGCTTTATCCAAGCTGGGTTCAGGCTATGGAATCTAAAGTCACAACACAGGAAATGGTTGATTACATTAGCGATCCACGTAATCAGACGAGCCTCAATGATCTGGGCCAAATGTTCTTAGAAACATTTGAGCTTGTAAGTGAAGGTAGTGTGGGACCGGAATTAGAAGTGCTCAAACAAGAGTTTGAAGCCGGAGCTTGGACTGAGAGGGAGTATCAAGAAGAACGTTTCAAACTCACGGCCATACGAGGCGCTAAACCTAAGATAATTTTCGAGGGAGATGAGGTTCTGGTAACGCCAGATGGCCCGCTGCATATTCCTTTACGCATGTCGAGGTACATCCATCAAGCGCAAGGGGCTAAGGGTGACGTAAACGATTTTGAAAATGCCGAGCGCGGTGATCTTGGAGACGAGGTTTCCTTCGAGCCAGATACGTATCCTATATTTACTACCTTTGGGTTTCGTGGTTATTACGACAATAACTACCGAGAGGTATTACTAAGCGTTCCCGCGCTTCCCGGCACAATTACCAAGGGTGCGAATAACCAGCTGGTCTGGAGCGGGCAGCATTTTAATGCGATTGAAAATGTAGTTGTCTTCATGCGACTGAGTGATCTGATCACGGAAGACGGCAAGCGTATCCTGATAGTTGAAGAGATACAGTCTGACATTCATCAGCAAGCTCGTGACGATATGTTGGAAGCAGCCGCATCGGATATGTACCCCGACAGAGACGATGGCTGGTGGGACCTTACGCGCGAGGAAAAGAATGCAGTACGGAGAAGTCCGGATCTTCCGAAGTACGAAAAGCAAGTTTACGGAAAGGGATACCCAGACCTGCCATTTAAAAAAACCCATGAATGGACAAGCCTCGCAGTAGGACACATCGTCCGTATGGCAGGCAATGGGGATTACGATGGCATTGCCGTTGCTAATAGTGGGCTACAGATGGAACGCTATAGCCACGCCTTCAAGAACCATATCAGTACGCTATCCGCTACAGAGCTAGTCAACCTTAATGATATCTTCGGTGAGACTACTCGTGGAATTTCGAGGGCAGGTTACGGTGATGAGGCCGTAGTCCGAAGAATATACATACCATCCGAAAGACAACTACAGGGTGCCGAACCCTATCTGAATTTAAGTATCAATCGTAAGGCGTGGCAAGAGTATTACGGTGCTGAGCCAGTGGCTGACAACATCGAAATATCTATGGCTGATTTGTGGCCGAAGGTACAAAGAATGTTGACTGTTAGGGAGTTGACAACTGGCACCGAAACGCCAATGACCTTCGAGGATTTCCGTTTATTTTTTACAGAGATGCAAAAGAAAAGGTCTAAGTTTTTTGAGGGCTATCTGAATAGCAATCTGGCTGATGCTTATGGGGACTTAGAAAGAGCAGGAAGTGTGGATCTACGTGATGGGTTAATGATCGCCATATCAGAGCACCTAACAGAGAACTATCCCTCAATGGTGAACTCTTACTCTGTAAAGTACGGTGTACCTACATCCACGGGTCCGGTCCAGCGAGATGGTCTTTACATATTTGGAAAAGATCGCTCGCTGTTGAGTGGCCAGGGCGAAACTACTAATAAGTATGCTGTTTCTGACCTCTCATTTGACGATTGGGTTGGGAAAGATATCGCCGCTCTCGTTCAGGATGAAATTGATCTTAATAGAGAAACGCGTGGGGATGGTTATTTTGAAACAAACAATATCATCCAGTTCATTGGCGATAAAGTTAAGGCGCTGGAAAGCACAGCCGCAGAATTACAGTCTGGTGCTAACAATAACCCACGCGACTTTTACCGCGTTTTCCATCTTCTTACGGATGATATTCTCAAAGCTAGAAATCAATTTGGTGAGATGGTCGATGTCCCTGTCGGTGTAAGTCATGCGCAATACGACAAGCAGATTCCGAATCTTTTTCGGGATCGTCTTACTGATTACCTAAAAGGTGCGGGTAAGAGGGCTTATAGAGACGATAAGAAGATGCTCTGGCTCGGGCAGAGAAATGAAGAAACCGGCGAGCTTGAAGAGGTTGAAGTTATTAATGCCAAGGATGTGGGGTCAATGCCTCCCGCATCTTTTTATGCACTAACACCAGAGGAACGCAGGGAACTGATGGCGGGTCGCGATCCAACGACAGGCCAGCTAGCCGCGCCGCTTACTGAGGGGATGACGGAAGAGGACCGGGATGCAATGAACTTGGCTGCCTTAGAGGATGAGTATTATGGGAATGCGGTAACAGCAAGAGAGGACATTCCGGGTCCATCAATTATTCCAGAGGGCCAGCGTAGGGGCGAGACAATTCAAATGTCCAATGCGCGTAATGCACTGCCATACTTCCCCATCACGGAAGACATGCAGGGCTTGGAAGGCAACTACTCTATCCATGATCCCGTACCGGCGTGGCGCA
>Ga0208684_1001917_pt1 | contig 10420 bp, 2 predicted proteins | sample MalvireepMed_b05_FD_184245 | JGI IMG/M metagenome (GOLD analysis project Ga0208684, IMG submission 184245) | Marine viral communities from the Global Malaspina Expedition - Malaspina viral metaG DeepMed_b05 (SPAdes) (version 2) | ecosystem: Environmental > Aquatic > Marine > Oceanic | place... | reverse complement strand
TTGGAGAATTTCCAACTGCGGGTGATTGGAATAATTATATTACTTCTATTGAGAATTATTCATATGATGGTCCATATAATGTGTTTGGAATGTGGCCAGGAGCATCATGCACTATAAAGAGTCCTGGCAATGACGCACCTGATTTAAGCAGACTTCTGAACAACAATAGATTAGGTTTGGGTCTTTGCCAAGTTGCGTATGGAAGTCAGAATTATGGTTGTGGATCGGTTGCAGAATCTAGTTCTAGTGATATTTTCTGGCAGGCCGCAAATTTATCTGATTCAGGATGTTTGGATAATAATCAACCTTGTTGGGGCGGCGGTGATTGTGGTGATACCCCAGATGAATGTGGTGGTGCTGAAGGTGGTTGTGGATTAAGAATGTATGTCCCATCAATTCATGAACTGTCATTTCTTATGAGAAGAATACAGGAAGGATTTATTAACGACGAGCCTGATGGAGATTTTGGATCGAGTGGTATAAATCCAACATGGTCATCATCTTTCCGAATGGGTACTAATTATCAAACCAATCCATTATATGCATATGTTCAGGCTGGTTCAAATTTGAATTATAAAGTTAGTTTGGTTGCTACCAGGCAGAGTGATGGAAGTAAAACATGGAAAAGCCAGTTATTGTTTGCTAGATGGTTAGATATGTCTTCGGGAGGAAATTCCAAAGGATTCTTTCCTTGGGAACCAAATCCATGTGATATAGAAGGCAATTGTGATGACCATTGGTTGGTTGGTAAAAAATATCAACTTCAGACTGACGGTATGAATATGATTTATCTTGGTAAATACTGTCCTGGCAAGACAATGGTTAGGGGAATATTGGGAGAAGAGGGTGGTGGTGCGTATGTTGGGGCACAACTTGCTTTACATGGTCAACACGAAGGGGGTTATGATGCCGAAGAACCCTCTGGAAATGTAGTATCTGATCCTCTTCCAGTGGGTGCTTGTTGTACTTGTGATGGTTGTAAAGATGAGTTCAACCAATATGAATGTTTAGCAGAATCTGGTTTAATTTATACAGGAAGTAATCCAGCAGACAATCCATCAGGCTGGCCAATTTGGTGTGGAAGATTTGATGATGTAACAGATGCACCACCTCATGCTTGGACAACCACTGTTGGTCAAGAAACATATTGGAAGGGAGATCCTCTTCCATATGATCTAGATATGGTTTTATACTCTAGAGATTTAGATAATGGTGATTCTGGAGAATATATTATTCACCAAGATTGTGGTACTCATTGTTGTCCCATTTCACAATATTGCATCGGATGTACTGGAGTTTGTGATAAAGATGAGTTATCAGCATCTTGTCCAGATACAACACAATGTCTTGATGATATAACAAGTCTTTCTGAAACTCCTTGTGCTGGTAGTTGGCAAGGGGAAGATCGTTCAAGTGGAATTATTCTTGGTAAGTGTTGTTTTACCGATGGTACTTGTACGGATGGGTGTGATTCAGACTTATCAAATTATTATGAATATGGAAATGAAGAACCCTATGCTACATATCACACAAAATGTGGTTGTGAGACAGCAGGTGGTGTTTGGAATCCTTGTGAAACTCTCGGTGATGATTGTAGTGCTGGTTGTGAATGCGCGGGTGCTTGTTGTACTAGTAAAGCATGTCATGATGGCTGGTCATATGTAGATTGCACGGGCATCGGTGGTGTGCATACCTGTAACGAGTTGTGTGCAGATATAGAATGTGATATTGATGATCCTGATGGTCCAATAGTAGGTGATAATTCAAATTGCTGTGATGATAATGAAGATGGTGTTAATGATTATTGGTGCTTGAACTGTGTGTGTGATAAGCAGATTAATGTAGATGAAACTGGGAGCCTTAATAGTTGTGGAACTTATAAAGCAGGCGAATATGTTCCAAGATCTTGTTTGGGAGCAAGTAACTTTGATCAAGGTGATGATGTAGTAGGTGTTCCAACCGATGAATTACCACTTATGGGTGTATATGCTGGATGTGGGGGTCAATATGTTAGTGGTGTGAAGTGGGGGTCCAGCGACCCGTCGGAGACACAAGCATATGATTTTACTTCTGCTTCTTATGCCTGTGATGGATGTGATGTTACAAAATTCGTTAATGACCCTACCGCTATCAACAAAGTTGAACCGATGATTGATACTTCGGGTCCAAATCAATGGAATTTTAAAAATACTGGGTTTATTGTTCCTTGCACTAGTTCACCGTGTGATACAGGAACTGATCCCTATGATCGGAATGCAATCTTCCCATATGCTGGTGAAGAACTAAACGATGGTACAGGTTGGGAAAATTATGGATGCCCATGTCATCCATCATTCTCCCTTTTTGATTGTGCTTATGATGATACTTTACCCATAGGTGCATGTTCGCCTGGTTGTTGCCATTGGGACTGGGATATAGCAGGTCAGCAACCCAATGATAATGACGGATGGATTACTTTTGATGTTGGGACGAATTCATACGGCAATGATTGGGGGGACTGGGTAAAGCACGATTTTGGAAGAGGAAGAGATTTATGGTCTTCCCAAAGAATTATAATAAACTCAACCTTTAGTTCGTGGTCAGAGAGGCCCCACACAGATGATTATTGGATTATAAATTATCCAATGGCAGCATTGATACCAACCAATCCTTGGTCATCAACACCAGAAGATTGGAGGGGTATTAATAACACGAATCCAAGATATCAAGGTTATCCTGATTCTTCTACAAGCATTTGGGATGATGGGGACAGCGGTGTGATTCACTGGCCACCAAAGATTTGGAATACCAATACACACACAACTGCATGGAATGAATGGATAGAAGATCTTCAAATAAATGACTATGTTTGGAATCCTAATTCTCTATCTATCGGTGGTTGGTTCCCCAAGAGTATAGTAGATGATGATCCTGGCCCGTCAACGACTCCATCATGGGGCCAGGGGAGTGGGCCACTTCACAACACCATTTATGGTGGTTGGGAAATTGCACATTGGTGGGCAATGGCCAGTGGGGCTAATGGAGTAAATGCTTTAATAGGCGACTCATATCCAAATTGGCCTGGCGACACAAGCGGTGTGAAAGATCGTTATAGATTTACATTCGGTAGAAGTTTCAATGGTCCGTCATATTGGTGTCCGCCATATGCTGGTATTCATAAAATGACAACTGACACTGACAGTTGGTGGAACACAAACAATGTAGCAGGTGAAGTGGGTACGTTGGGTGGTTCTTCGTGGGATGTTCCATTGCAGGATGAAGAAATTACTCCTAAAGGAATTAGTCCATGTTATGCAAGAAAGACAAAGATTTCTTATCAAACATATAATATCGATGATAGATTCCAAGTTATTCAACTTCCTTGGCCTAAGGGAGCAAGGAATTCTACAGAAGCATATAGGAGAATATTATGTTGGCTTAAATGTGTTTCAACTTCTGTGTGTTTGAATCCAGAAGATATTGATGAGAATGATCCGATTCTAGAGGAACTAGCAAATATGCCAGAAATATTTGAAATGACCGATGCAGGGTCAGATCCAACAAGACATCGGTGGTTGAATGGTATTAGAGTTTTCAATAATGCTGATGGAACATTTAATTGGGAAGAAACAGATTGTGCAAAGAAATGTTTGGGATATGAAGCAAAAGCAGAATGGGTTACTTATGACAGTTTGTGTGTTCAAACGAATAATGACTCTAGGGGTGGTTGTCAGGCCTTGCCTAATGATGTTTGTGGTTTACAGGCAGATGAATGGAATGCTAATAAACCCAAATATGGAGATATAGCAAACCGCCCTGGCTTTGGTGATGCTACTCTATATAAATGTGTTTCATATAATTATCCACAATGTCCTTTAAGACTTGATAAAAAACAAGTGTTGGATCATTTCCATGCAGATCTAATATACAGTGATGCTGACGATGCGACGCTTGAAGATGTAATTAAATCCAGATTAGAAGAAGGATATGGTACTGGTGGACAGGGACCAATTCCTCCAATCTTTGTTGGTTTTGCAAACTGTAACCCTGACGGTGACGATGTTGGTAGTTCTGTGTGGATTGCTAAGATGTCAGATTGTTCTGGACGAGAAACAGTTTATCGTGGAATTAATAATGTTGCTGGTACGGGTGGAGCAGGTGGTGGTGATTGTTAATCACTGGGAGAAAAAAATGGTAAAGATAAATAATCCAAAAACAGGCAGAACAGGTAAAGACAGAGGGCATGAAAGATCTGCTCGTGATGGATCCGACCAATGGGAAACAAACCCAGGCGGTGGTATTATTATTGATGAAGATTGTGAAGGTGAAGGTGGTACTGATAACATATGTTCATCTCGCCATGATATTACTGGAAATGTTAAGGGATGGTGTATTTGTCCTGCATGTGATGATGCCATTCAACACCTTTCATATGAAGAGTGTAAATTAAGATGGAAATGTATATATGAGGGATGTGATTCAACTCATGTACTAGGAATGACTGGTGAAAATCACGAGGATGGTCCGTGGACGGTGACAGGAAACTGTCGGGGTAGTAATCCTGATTATGATGATGGTGATGGTCTTGTTTATGGTGGTGATTTGGATTGTGGTGGATCGGTGGATATTGATGGAGATGGACAAGAAGACTTCTTTAGAGGCACTGATGATGTATATGGTTGTTGTGCTTGTTTAGATAGTAGTGATTGTGATACCAGTTATGGTTGTGATTGGGGTGGTGGTGACCCTATTGCTACTGATTCTTGTTTTTGGGTTAGAGATTTTAAACTAGGAAGTTATGAAGACGAATATACTGGTTGTAAATGCGATTGTGAAACAGTTTACTATCCTCATAAATCAGATGTTAATGATGGTGAGATACGAGGAAAATATCATGATGTTTCTGAATGTAAAAGTTGCTGTACTTGTATTGGTGAGAATGGTTGGCCAGGAAATGTAGATGAAGTTCATTACATATCAGATAATTTCGGTTATTCAGATGAGGAATATACAGATAATGGTGGGGAGTTAGTGGATGGGTTCCGCAGTCAGATGATTTCGAATTGTTGGAACTGGTCGAGGACAATTGATACTAACAACTGTCCCAGCGAGTATTGCCCACCGCCAAACCCCGGCCCCCCCTGTTCGGGATTCAGCACCGATATTATTGATTATAACATGACTGGAAGCCTTGTATATACAGGGCCGTATACTACGCCTGTTGCATTTACAAATGGCTCACATCTTGTTGGTCTATTGTGTGGTTGGAATAGTACTATACATTCAGCAGCAAAGGAACTTTGGTCTGATGGAAGTGGTTGGGGTGGCACAATAAGAGTTTGTTTAAACGAAGATACTTGTCCAAAGTTGTGGGGTACTCTTGGTGAGGATGATACAAACCCATCAGGATTATGTCAGATTACTTTCCCCAACCATAAGAACCTTTGTCTCAACGAAGATGATGGTTTCAATAAATTATTGTTGGGTTATGGTTTTTCTCCCCTTCCTGATAGTAGATTAAGTACTATAGAATGTTCGGCAGGAAGTGGAGATGTTGTGAACCGAGGATTGAATTTGGCCTGGAACAACTACGGAAACGAAGCCAATATAGTACCAGAAGCACCATTCCCTTGGATGAATTACGATGGTGGTATATATGGAAATCCATCTTACGATTATGCAAAGCCTATTCGCTGGCATCTAAGTGGTTGTCCACGAGGCCTGGGTTATAATGATGATTGTGATGACAGCGATCAATGCTATCTTGATCCAGACACAACCTCTTGTTGTGGTGATTGTACTTATTGTGAAGTACGAGATGGTGAAGTTCCGTGGCTAGACACTGGTATTTTAAGCAACTATACTGCGTGTGGTGAACCTCTTGGAAATCCAAGAAAACCAAACACATGTCTATATCGTCAGAAGAGAGCAGGAGATTTTGGTGTGTTGATCAATGTGGATAATATAGATGGATAATATAGGGTAAGGAACATTTCATGACAGATTTTATTTTCTCAAGAAAGAAAAAAAGAAAGAAAAGAAAAGGATCATTTTGCTCCCCAACAGACACAAATGGTTCTTGCTGTTATTCAAAATCTGGAATGCAAAAATGTATTTCAAAGATTTCTTGTGAAAGATGTTCTAGTCTTTATGGTGGAAGTTGGTCAAAGGTTTCTTGTGCAAAAAGAATTTCTAAGGCAGAAGAAGGTTGTTGTAAAATGTGCAACAAAAAAACAACATCTACTACTAAAACATCCAAAGATAAAAATACAAAAGTTTCTAAGTTTAGATCGATGGTTAATAAGAATGTTCAATTAACCACAAAAATACAAGATGAAAATGAAATTGCTTCTTGTGAAGAACAGTATATAAAAAATATACAAAAATGTAATAATTGTATTGGTGGTACTTCTTCTTGTAAAAAGGCATGTATTGATGTCGCAAAAACTATGAGAATATTGTGTATTGATTCTCATACAGCAGAAGAAAAAACACAAGGAAGAAATTTATCCGAAAAGACAAAGATATATTATCGTTGTATAAGTAAGACAAAAAATGAACAACTTAAAAATATACAAACATTGTTTAATAATAATGCTTGTCTATGTAATAATGAAACACAAAAACAAGATACAAAATTATATAAAGAATTTACAACAACAATTAGTTTCTATTCTCGGTTTGAAAATGATTGTAGAAAACTAGCACCCGAAAATACATCAGAAGGAAAAGTTGGTTGTTGTTGTGAATATATTAAAAACGGAAAAGAATCGAGTGTTGTTGGTTCAAGACATACTGGATATTCTTCTGGTGATTTAAGACGATGCACTTGTACCTCATATTCAGAATGTAATTCAAAGAGAGGATTATATGATGTTTGTTGGTCAAGTGATTGTGACTGTAGTAATATAAAAAATACAACTTGTTCTGGAAAAGAAGATTCCAATAATTGTAGTTGTTGTATTAATAATTATGAAGATACTAGATGTTTTGAAATCAACAACCCAGAAGAAGTTGAAAGAAAAAATAGTAGGAGTGCTAAATGTTGGATTAGAGTTTGTAATTGTTTTGTTGAAGTTCCAGCACCATGTAATAACAATTGTTGGGAATCATATACTGGTATTAGGATTGGGAGTAAAATACTTGGGGCCGACGATATTGAAGATTCAAAACCAGATGATAATATATGCAACGGTCGTCCTCGATCTAATGGTTGTCTTATGGAAGTTGGTGCTATTTCTAGTCCAATTAAATGTGATTTTGGCGACTGTAGTTGTGGAAAGGTATGGGCAGAGGCAGGAGAAACCAGAACCTGTAATAAATTTATAATCTTTGACTATTCAGATAAAGAAAATGCTTGTGAAAATTGTCCAAAACAAAGTGCTGATAGAAAAGACGAAAGGGGTAGGGGTAGTTATTCAATAGAAACAAACTGTTGTAATTGTTCGAGCGGTGGTGGTGTGGAACGACGAAGTGCTACCAAAAATGAAACCAAGGCACCAAGTACATCAAGTGGGACTTCGGATGAAATCACAACAGATCAGGGCCCTGTGTTGGGTGGTGGTGGTGTTGGTAGTGGCTCTGGATATTAATTATAGTTGACTATATAATATATGGGATAAGGAACCAATAAAATTATGACTGGATTCACATTATCATTTCATACTAGTGCAATAACTGGTATTACGGGACCAACTGGTGCAACAGGTGCAGAACCTACAGGTGCTACTGGCCCAACGGGCCCAACTGGTGCAACAGGTGCAACTGGTGCGACTGGTACAACTGGTGCAACTGGAATGACTATTGTTGGTACTTTCTTTGATGATATTGAAACAGATGGTTATTGGGGAATTAGATTTGGAGTACCAAATAGAGATGATATAGATGAAATACAAGCAATACCCAGAGGAGCATTTACTGGCCCTTCGGGTATGGTTACTGGAACTACTGCGGATGTTCTTACTTCTGGTGCTGGTTTTACCACTATATACGAACCAACAGAAATTACATGGGCATCAAGCAGTGTTCATGGTCCTAGTGGCGCAACTTTATCTTTCCGAACAATAGGTCCCAGTGGTGATTTAAGATTATATCAAGACGATGCAAATAGATTAGGTACAGGTGCAACATATTGGACACTTGGTATTAGTGGTCCCGATGCAGGAAGTGTTTATGGAACTGTTGTTGGTAGTACTGGTAATATTGGTTACTTGGTTGATAAAAAGAATGTTAAAAATGCTTTTGGTCTTACTTTTACAGATACAGTTACTTCAGAAGGAACAATAGGATCAACATGGGGAACTATCAGTACTCGATATGTAAATCACGCAGAATTTTATCAAGTACACGGGAACCCACATACAGGAACGACTTCTCCGTTTACAATTAAAACAAAAGACGGAAATGTTCATCACATTTATGCTCCGTTTGCTCTTTCTGAAATTACTGTAGATTATCCAACAAACAAAGCACCAATTGCATATGCTCCAGAATGGATCGACCTATCAGGAACAACTGCTGAATATGGAGAAAGTGTAAATGTAACTCTTATTATTGATGGTGGTCCTGGCGGTATATCTTTCTCGAATAAATTTTACTTCAATGAAGATATGAAATTTACTTCGGGAAGGGATATTATTAATTGTTTAACTTATGATAAGGGAAATAGTTGGTTCTGTACTGTTTCTGGATTTGGTTATAATCTTCCTAGTGATGATGATGGAACTGTTTCTTATGGGGCTTGTTGTGATGCCCCACCTGAAGGAACTGGTAGTTGTACTGAATTTGTATTAGAAAGCGAATGTCCATATGAGTTTTTTGAAAATATGTTATGTACTAGTACTCCATGTGGGGCAGAGCCCGCAGTTGGTTCTTGTTGTATTAATACCGATGACAACGGTGATCCGTTCTGTGTTGACTCCATGCCTGATGGATCTCCCGTATTACAATCTTTCTGTGAAGCATTTGGTGGTGTTTTTAGAACTGTTCCATGTGATCCAAATTATCCATGTCAAGATCCATGCGATCCTGATATAGGCGAAGTGGGAGCATGTTGTAGATTTGCAGACAATGATCAGTTTATTACTTGTAGTGATCTTGTTTCTGCTTTTGAGTGTTCAGAAAACCCAGAAGGTCAATATGGTATCTATCAAGGAGATGGAACATTTTGTTTTGATATTGATTGTTGTGACTCACTTGATCATAGTGGTGCGTGTTGTTGTTCTGATGGCGAATGTGTGGGTGGAACAAATCCAACAGATTGTTTATCAGGAACTTCCTGTTTTACAGGATCGGGAGTATATATGGGACATGGTTCTGTATGTCCAGATGATGGCGGTGATATAAACTGTGAGTGTAATGAGAATCCAGAAGATATGGGTATGTGTTGTTGTCCTGATTGTATGCCAGTTCCTGCCTGCTACCCATCTCTGGGTCAGGGTGCGTGTAAGTATCTTGGTGGAGATTGGCTGCAAGGAGGGGATTGTGCTGATCCAGACGATTGTGATTTACCAGTTATACCTACGGGAGCGTGTTGTCATGGGCCCGAGGGGTCAATAACCTGTTCTTCAGTCACAGAAGATCAATGTAATATAGACAGTGGTTCCTATCTTGGAGATGATACAATATGTGAAGGTCAATGCGACGAGATTGCAGCGTGTTGTAGTTGGGAAGGGGATTGTATTGATGATCTGACCTATGATGACTGTTTCAATATCGCCGGCGGGGATTCATGGTCGTATGGGAATATGTGCGTAGACGATTATAAGTGTCCACCCCCACCCACAGGAGCATGTTGTTATAATATTGATGGAAGTTGTGCGGGATCCCATCATGATTATGAATCATGTACTAATATTCCTGGCTGGCCCCCTGGCAGTCACACATATCAAGGTGATGGTACATGTTGTGGAGAAGACGAGTGTGATAATCATGTAGATTGTTCTACGGAACTTTATGGAGGATGTTGTATATACAAAGGTGATGGTTCTGAAGCCGAAGCACGAAGCGATCTAACCGAAGAGGATTGTGCTAAATTAAACGATCCTTGTTGTCAAGATCCAGCGCCAGACATTCACAGGGAGGGCTGGCCTAGTAATAAAGAATGTTGGAGATGTCATTGGAAGGGATTGTTGGAGTGTGGAATCGTTGGCCAGCCCCAATCTGTAGTTTCTTGCCTAAATTTTAGATGTCCACCACACATGACACTCTGCACGCCAACTGGAGAATGGGATCCTGGCGGAGATGTACGAAAACATCCAATTGCCTGTAAGAATTATTGGTTACTTTGGTGTCCAATGGATGGTGATGACTTCCTCGGTGTTGATGGTTTGCCTGGATGGCAATGTGATGGTGCGAAGAATATGAATGATTTTTATGATTATTATTTAAACTTTTTCATCGAGGAAACCAATGACCAAACCTGTGGCGCATATTGTATGGG
>Ga0208684_1001912_pt1 | contig 10447 bp, 9 predicted proteins | sample MalvireepMed_b05_FD_184245 | JGI IMG/M metagenome (GOLD analysis project Ga0208684, IMG submission 184245) | Marine viral communities from the Global Malaspina Expedition - Malaspina viral metaG DeepMed_b05 (SPAdes) (version 2) | ecosystem: Environmental > Aquatic > Marine > Oceanic | place... | reverse complement strand
GAAGACATGCGCAAAGCCGTTATGGCGCGTGCGCGCTCAATCGCGGATGACACGGATGTCGTGGATCAGATGCGGTTCGCGACGGGTGTGCCTGCCGGGGTGGACTGGCTGGCGGCGGTTGAAACGGGCCTTGCGGCGCTAGAGCACATGACCGAAGGTTCAGTCGTGATCACCACCACGACTTTGAAAGTTCACGGCGAGGCGCGCGACGCGCCATCGTTTCGGCGAATTGACGATCTGCTGTCCCGCAATTTGCCGCAAGGCGTGGTGCTCGGCACCGCCGATATCAGTATTGCCGGGGCAAGCCATGATGTTTGGTCAGCTTCATTCGTCGATCATACACTTGAATTGAAGGGGGCCGTACCGACCACTGCAATCAGGGAAAGGTTGCTTCAGACGGCCGGTTTGAAATTCGACAAGGCCCGCGTCAATGACAATCTGACGGTCGTGGATGGACGCTCGGACGGGTTTGAGGAAGCGGCTCTGGCCGCGCTTCAGGCCTTGAGCAGGCTTGATGAAGCCGAAGTACGGATTGAGGATGGCGTGGTGCATGTTCGGGGGCGCGCCTTCAATACGGCAGGCCTGGCTGAGGTCAAACGGTTGCTGACAGACGAGTTGCCGCAGGGGTTTTCCGGTCAGGCGGATGTTTCAGATGCGCGGGAGACCGGAGCTATCCTCGCTGCCGATGCCTGCCAGCAGGAGCTCGATGACCTGCTCAGCACCAATACCGTTCTGTTTCAATCCGGCGAAGCATCGATCCAGGATCATTCGTACGGATTTCTGGACCGCATTGCCCGAGTGGCGCAACGCTGCGGCGCGGTTCGGCTTGAGGTTTCCGGGCATACGGATGCAGACGGCGGTGAGGCTGAAAACCTCGCTCTTTCTGTCCGCCGGGCGGAAACGGTGATCGATTTCCTCAGCGCTGCGGGTGTTGACCGGAACCGATTGGCCGCCGTCGGCTACGGTGAAACCCGTCCCCGTGACAGCACCGGTACGGAAGATGCCAAGTCGGCAAACCGCCGGATCGAGATTCACGTCCTCAACCAGCCGGATTGAGGGTCAAGTGATCAAGGGGGCCGCGGCCCGGAGAGAAATCAATGTGGTACATGTTTGCGCATCTTTGGTTCTGGCTCGTACTGGCCTTTGCGGTTGGCGGGTTGGTGGGGTGGACGACCTGTTCGAGTGCGCGCAAGTGATCGTTCCGCGCGTTGCCAGGGAGGGTGAAGAATGATGATGTTTGCCGCACAAGTCGTGTTTTTCATTGCCCTTGCATTCGGGTTGGGCTGCCTCTTTGGCTGCTGGTTCAGGCGCCGGTTCGCGGCGCAGGACGAACGCCTCGGCGTTGCGGCCGCGGTGAAGACACCTGAGGGTTCAACCAGAACGGCCACGGCTGGCGGACTTGAAGCAGCAAGCCTGCACTTTGGATCGGGAATATTGGAGCAAGGGACTTCTGCCTCGCCGGCGCCGACAGGCGAAGGCAAGGATCAGCCGGTTCCAGCCGCTGCAACCGCGGTGACGCCTGCGTCCGAACCGGCCAGCAAGTCGGGCAGAAAGCCCACCAAGGCAAAGGCGGCCAGGTCCAGATCGGAGAAGCCGCAGGTGGATGCCAGGGCCAGCAAGCCGCGCAGCACCAAGGCAGCCGGTTCCGCGGCCGGGACAAAGGCAGAGAAACGTCCGGCGGCGAAACCGAAACCTGCCAAGCCCGGGCACGTCGCAGGTGGCGGTCCGGACAATCTGAAACAGATCAAAGGCGTGGGACCGGTGATCGAGGCCAAGCTGAATGCGGCCGGGATCCAAAGCTTTGCGCAGATTGCGGCCTGGACCAGGAAGGATCAGGCAGCCTTTGACGAACAGCTATCGTTTTCGGGCCGCATCGAGCGGGAGGAGTGGGTGCGTCAGGCCAAGGTTCTGGCCAAGGGCGGAGCAACGGATTTCTCGAGGCGGGTAGCCAAGGGCGAAGTTGCAAGTTCGTCCGCCCCCAAGCCCAAGCCCAAGGCGAAAAGCACCAAATAGAACTCCGCGACCGGGTGTCGTTCGGGATGTTGCTTCATGCGCGTGTTCGACTGCCTCCGATTGAAAGATATCAAATCCGGCAATGCGGTTTATCAGGCGTGTCTCAGTGGCGTTTTTGCTTGTCGACCGAAGCAAAGAACCGGGCCAGGATCTCCGGGATTCCGGACAGGTGCAGGATTGGTGCATGCCCGTGTCCCGCAACCGTTTCCGTTTGAAGTGACGGGACGCGCTCCTTCATCTCCAGCAGCGTCTGGGCGGACAGCAGAGTGGAGTGTTCGCCGCGTAGCGCCAGCAAAGGCATGCGGCCGAGCCCGTCGAACTGCGGCCAGAGAGTTGGCAGCGGGGTGCTCAGGTCAATGTTCTTGAGACCGTCCAGCAGCTTCGGGTCGTAGTCGGCGACCAGTTTTCCGTCTTTCTCCACATAGACGGCACGGGCAAAATCGAGCCAGTCTGCTTCGGTCAAGGCCGGGAAGCTCTTGGCATGGGCCTCGGACAGGATTTGTGCAGCGTCGTCCCAGGTCCTGGGCTTCGGCATGCGCGAGAGATAGGCCTTGATCTGGGCCAGGCCGGCGCCCTCGATCACCGGGCCGATGTCATTGAGCACGCCTGCAGCCATGACCCCGGGCCGGGTTGCCGCGAGGACATGCATGATCAGGCCGCCGCGCGAGGTTCCGATGAAGATCGCATGTTCAAGGCCGAGAGCAGCCATGCCGCTGAGCACGTCTTCTGCCTCGACTGTGATGTTGTAACGCGAAGGATCTTTGTCCCAGCCGGATTGGCCGCGGCCGCGGTAATCAAAACTGACCACGCGCCGGGGTGTTTTCGGATCGCTCGACAGCAGCCGGGCGAGATCGTCGAAATCGCGTGTGTTGCGGGTCAGGCCGGGCAGGCAGACAACAGGCAGGCGGTCGCGGGTGGCGGGATTGCTGCGGCCATAGTCGGCGGCATGCAGCCTCAGGCCGTCGCTGGCGGAAAAGAACACGTCTTCAAATCCGCCGGTTTCGCTTGTGGCGGCTGCGCCAGTCTTCCCGTTCGCCATGTCAGATCCTGCCGTTTCGTCGATCATGCTTCAGGATCAAGCCTATACCCTATTTTCGCGGCAAGGCGACAGGGCTCATCGGCGACCGAACCTCAGATCAGCCTCGATGTCGCCGGGTTGGCCGAGGCGCGCCTTGTAGATCTGGTAGTTTTCCATCACGCGTTGCACGTAATGACGGGTTTCGGTGAACGGGATCAGCTCGATCCAGTCGATCACCTCGTCGAGCGGCCGGCCCCGGGGGTCGCCGAAGCGCTCGATCCATTGCGGAACCCGGCTGGGGCCCGCATTGTAGGCGATGAAGGTCAGAATGTAGGAGCCACCGAAGTCGCTGATCTGCTCCCCGAGGAAATAGGCGCCCAGCGTTGCGTTGTAACCTGCATCGCTGGTCAGGCGGTCCTTCGAGTAGGGCAGTCCGTGGCGCCGCGCCACCCCCTTGGCCGTTCCCGGCAGAAGCTGGAGCAATCCGCGGGCATTTGCCGGTGAGACGGCGGCCTTGTTGAAGGCGCTTTCCTGGCGGGCGATCGAGTAGGCCAGCGCCTTGCCGGATCCCTTGATGTTGGCGCCATGGGGAACCGCGCCCAGCGGGTAGGCCAATGCTGCGACGTCCAGGCCCCGGTTCCAGGCGATCTTGCCAACCTGCAGGGAAGTCTGGTGATTGCCGCGTTTTTCGGCCATGGCAGACAGGATGGCAAGTTCGCCGGGGCTTTCAAGCTCGGCGGCGAGGGCACGGTAGAGCATTTCGGCGCGCCACTCCGAACCAGCGTCCTCCAGCTTGCCGATGGCCTGCACGGCTTCGCGGGCGGCAAACCGGGACCGGTCCTGTGCTGTGGGCTGCGGATAGCCAATGTCGAGCGCTTTGCGGTCGAGTCTGGCGCTGGCAAGCTGTCCGTAGAAGGTCGAAGGGTACTTTGCAGCCCGCGCATAATGCTCCGTTGCCTTGCCGCCGGCGCCGGATTCCGCGGCGCGGCCGAGCCAGTAATGGGCGCGTGCCGACGATATCTGCCCGCTGGCGACATCGAGAATGGCGGCAAAATGCCGGGCTGCGGTCCTGGCGTCCTTGAGCCCCCGCAAGGCATACCAGCCGGCGTGAAACTCGGCTTCGGCAATTTCCTCCGGGCTTTCGGCAAGGTGGGCCGCGGCGAGTTTGTAGGCGCCCTTGACATCGCCCTGCTCATAGAGGCCGCGGCTGATGATGCGGGCTTCCACCCACCATTCATCCGGATCGACGAGAACTGCGCGGTCCCGTGGCATCTTTGCCAGAAGAGCGGCGGCTTCCTTGTTGCGTTCAAGTTCGCGTAGGTGCCGGATGCGCAGATACAGATAGGCCGGGGTTTCGTGCCAGGAGCGGTCGACAGCGTCAATAGCGTCGCCGGCTCTTGAGGGGCTGCGAATTACCGTTGACCAGGCCCGGTATAGCGAATGCGCTTCGGCCTTCCTCGATATCTCCTTGGCGTCATTGACGTGGTCGCGATAGAGCAGCATTTCCATACGGCGGAAATGGTCGTCCTTGGTCAGCAGGATGGCGAAATCATCGAGAAAGATGGCTGCTTCGCGGTCATCCATCATCTGGGTGCGCCATGCATTGGCGGCGATGTTTCGGGCACGCTTGGCGTCGCCGCTTGCCATCAAAGCCCGGATCAGAGCAATCGAGCCCTTGGTGGTTTCCGGAGGACGGTCCTTGAAGGCCGAGATCACTTTCTGGGCCGGCGGCTTTTCGAAATAGACGGCGCGCTCGAAGAACCGAGGTAACGAGCTCAGGCCCGGCCAGCCCTCGAGTTCGGACGCGGCATCCGAAATTTCATCCGACGGTACGTCTTCCAGGCCCGACAGCACGATTGCCCAGGTCAGGATATGGCGATCGAGCGCATTGCGGGGCATGGAATCACGCAGCGACAGGGCAAGACCGGCATTGCCGTTGCCAAGTGCTTGCAAACCGGATTTGAGGGACTCGCTTGCCGGCCTGGCAGTCTTGGCTTCGGGGCCGGGTGACGCTCGGCTCTCCCTGTCTTCCACTGCTGGCCGAGGTGAGGGCAGGGGGACGGCCCCCGTAGGCAGCGGTGCGGCAGTACCGGTGGATGTCGTGCCAAAAAATGCGGTCACGCCGCAGGAAAACAGGAACAGGATAGCGAGAGCGATTTTCTGCATGTGGCCTTCTGTCCGAATTGACGTCTTTATCCGATGCGTGTCGATACTGCAGGCCGCGCTGCGGGTTTCGCAGTTTCAAGCCCTGAGGCTGAACTGGCAAGTGCCGGGAAACCCGTCGCGGACCGGGCCGTTACGCCCTGAGTGGCCACGTTCGGTCACAAATGCGGGTAATCTGGGGCGGTTGGGCGGGTTTTTGGCCTCTCCATCTGGCATTTGCCGCAAAAGCGCCACGAGGCTTTGCGCAAGGCTTTTCCGGCGCGGTTATTTCCTGTATCGCGTGGGATACATATGAGTGAATGCGCCTGCCGGGTGCAGAGTTACAGTTTTTGGAGATCAGCATGTTCACGGGTTCCCTTCCGGCCCTCATCACCCCGTTTACCGAAAATGGCGCGGTGGATGAGGATGGCTTTGCCAGCCATGTCGAGCGGATGATCAAAGAAGGCAGCACCGGGCTCGTCCCGGTCGGCACGACAGGCGAATCGCCGACGCTGACCCATGCGGAACACAAGCGCGTGGTGGAGCTGTGCATCGAGGTTGCCGGCGGCCGGGTGCCGGTCGTGGCCGGAGCCGGGTCGAACAACACTGCAGAATCGATCGAACTTGCGGTGCATGCGGAAAAGGCCGGCGCGGACGCTTTGCTCGTGGTCACTCCCTATTACAACAGACCGACCCAGAAGGGGCTGTATCAGCACTTCAAGGCTGTCGCCGAAGCCACCAGGCTGCCGATCATCATCTACAATATTCCGCCCCGGTCGGTGGTCGACATGTCGGTGGAAACCATGGCGGCGCTGCATCGCGATTTTCCCAGCATCATCGGGGTCAAGGATGCGACCGGCAACCTGGCCCGGGTGCCGGAGCAACGCATGGCCTGCGGCAAGGATTTCGTGCAGCTGTCGGGCGAAGATCCGACCGCGCTCGGTTTCAACGCGCATGGCGGGGTGGGCTGCATTTCGGTGACGGCCAACGTCGCGCCGCGGCAGTGCGCCGAGTTTCAGCAAGCGACATTGCGCGGCGATTACGCCACGGCGGTGACGATGCTGGACAAGTTGATGCCGTTGCACAAGGCGATCTTTGCCGAGCCCGGCGTGGCCGGCGTCAAGTATTGCCTGGGCAAGATGGGACTGATCGAGAATGTCGTGCGTTCGCCGCTGACACCTGTGGAGCCGGCGACAGCCGCCCTGCTTGACGCGGCGCTTGCTCAGGCGGGCGTGGCGGGCTGATCATGGCTCCGAAAAAGGAAGACAAGTCGCAATACGGCAAGGTCGTCGCTGAAAACCGCAAGGCGCGGTTCAATTACGAGATCGTCGAGACCTTCGAGGCGGGCCTGGTTCTGACCGGAACCGAAGTGAAGGCGCTTCGTGAAGGCAAGGCCAACATTGCCGACTCCTACGCCAATGAAGAGGGCGGCGAGCTGTGGCTGATCAATTCCTACATACCGGAATATCTGCAGGCCAACCAGTTCAACCACGAGCCCCGGCGCCGGCGCAAGATCCTGGTCAAGCTGCGTGAAATCGCGCGGCTCGGGATGGCTGTGCAGCGTGACGGCATGACCCTGGTGCCGTTGAAGATCTATTTCAACGACAAGGGGCTGGCCAAGCTGCAATTGGCGCTGGCCAAGGGCAAGAAGCTGCACGACAAGCGCCAGACCCAGAAAGAACGTGACTGGAACCGGGACAAGTCACGGCTTTTGCGCGACCGCGGCTAGACGGTCCCGGGTTTGTGTGATGTGCAAGTTTGAGGCCTTTACGCGTTGTCCAGCGACCGGGCAGCCTGTCTGAACACTGCATCGAACATCTCAGCGGTCAGCCGACCGGTGTTCACGTTGTAGCGAGAGCAATGATAGCTTGAAATGAGGCTCACACCGGCGAGCTCGGTCTTGGCAGCATGCGCAAATGCGTGACCCGAGACTTTTCCGCCAAGTGCGCGGATCGTGCTCTCATGGGCGATCTTGCCAAGCGTGACGATGATCTTCAGCCCACTCATCCGGTCGATGGTCTGGGTGAGAAATCGCCGGCATGTGTTGATCTCCGCGCCAACCGGCTTGTTGGCTGGTGGCACGCATCGAACTGCATTGGTGATTGCGGTGGCGTTCAGTCGCCATGGCCTGTCAACATCTGCGGGCCTGAGCGAACGGGCAAATCCGTATTTCTCCAGCGTCTCAAAGAGAAGGCTACCGGAGTCATCACCGATGAACGGAATGCCGGTGCGATTGGCGCCACGCAATCCGGGCGCGAGACCGACGATCAACAGCTTTACGGAGCTTGCGCCCTCAGGTGGATACCAGGTTTCCACCGGTCCATTGTGCCAGTCGGGAAATTTCTGGCGGTTTTGGAGAATGAAGCCGCGCAGCCGCGGGCAGAGGCTGCAATCGTGATCGGGCTCATTCTTCACGTTGTCAGCGTGCTTCCCTGAAGGGGTCTCGCCGATCAATCGTCGAATTCGTCGTCGTCTTCGACAGGGGCAAACGAGCGTTGTGGCCTTTCGGAGGCGTCGCGGCCAATCTCGGACTTGAGGCTGTTCAGGTCGATGAAATAATCGGCCTGGCGGCGCAGGTCATCGGCGATCATGGGCGGCTGGGAGGAGAGTGAGGAAACCACCGTGACTTTCCGGCCCTTGCGCTGAAGCGCTTCAACCAGCGAGGTGAAATCGCCATCGCCGGAAAAAATTACCAAGTGGTCGACTACGTCAGATTGCTCCATGGCGTCGATTGCCAGCTCGATGTCCATGTTGCCCTTTATCTTGCGGCGTCCCATGGAGTCGGTAAATTCTTTGGCGGGCTTTGTTACTACTTTATAGCCATTGTAATCGAGCCAATCAATCAATGGTCGTATCGACGAATATTCCTGATCCTCAATCAAGGCAGTGTAATAATAGGCGCGCAATAAATAGCCGCGAGACTGAAACGCCTTGAGGAGTTTCCGGTAATCGATATCGAAATTCAGGCTTTTCGATGCGGCGTAAAGGTTCGCCCCGTCAATAAACAATGCAATTTTTTCTCTGGGATCAAACACTTATGATCTTCCTTTCAAATGCGATTTCACTCATGTTTGTGTACGAATCCGGCCTCGGTATGGCAAAAATAGATCGATTTCGAACTTTTTATAACCAGTCCTTTACCATCATCCTACTGTTTCGCGACTCAAGAAATCGTGAGGGGGAACCAAATGCTGCGCTTGATAGCATTTTTCAAGGGGTGCGGCCTTGTTACTTATGCATGGCTGCTAATCAATCAATGAACCTGACGCAAGGCTACCTTGCGTAAACTCTGCGGGATGCAGACGGGCGGGAGGCTTTCGGCCCGGATATGGGGGCTTTGGCCGCAAAGGACTTGAAATCGCCACACAATGTGTTTATCGCATGGTCAAACTCCCCCATAGCAGTTTGTAAAGGACAGGCAATGGCCCGCGTCACAGTCGAAGATTGCATCGACAAGGTTGATAACCGTTTTGAACTGGTATTGCTTGCCAGCCATCGCGCCCGTCAGATTTCTCAGGGTGGCCAGATCACCATTCCTCGCGACAACGACAAGAATCCCGTCGTCGCCTTGAGGGAAATCGCGGACGAGACGCTTTCACCTGGCGATCTCAAGGAAGATCTCATCCACTCGCTGCAGAAGCATGTGGAAGTCGATGAGCCGGAGCCCGATCCGGAGCGTTTCCTGCAGACCGACGAGGCTGCCGTTGAGACAGTCGTCGAGGACGATCAGCCGGAAGCCGTTTCCTTCGGCTCGATGTCGGAAGAAGAACTGCTGGCGGGCATCGAAGGGCTTGTGCCGCCAGAAAAAAGCGACGACTATTAAGCGTCTGACTTGGAAGCCCGTTGATTGATTCAATCTGCGGGCAACCGGCCAGAGGCCGATAGACAGCTGATGCAATACCATGCGCCGGTCGTTCGATTCGGCGCATTTTCTTGTTGTGGAGTGCCATTCCTATGATGCGTCAGTACGAGCTCGTGGAGCGCGTGCAAAAATACAAGCCGGATGTCAACGAGGCCTTGCTGAACAAGGCCTATGTCTACGCCATGCAGAAGCATGGCAAGCAGACGCGTGCCAGCGGTGATCCGTATATCTCCCACCCTCTGGAAGTGGCTGCGATCCTGACGGAAATGCGTCTGGATGAATCCACCATTGCCGTGGCGCTGCTGCATGACACGATCGAGGATACATCGGCGACGCGGGCCGAGATCGACGAGCTGTTCGGTGAGGATATCGGACGGCTGGTTGAAGGTCTGACCAAGATCAAGAAGCTCGATCTGGTCAGCAAGCGAGCAAAGCAGGCCGAAAACCTGCGCAAGCTGCTCTTGGCGATTTCCGATGATGTCCGCGTGCTGCTGGTCAAGCTGGCGGACCGTCTGCACAACATGCGCACGCTCGAGCATGTGCCGCCCGAAAAGCGGGCTCGCATTGCCGAAGAAACCATGGACATCTATGCGCCGCTGGCGGGCCGGATGGGCATGCAGGAGATGCGCGAAGAGCTTGAAGGCCTGGCCTTCCAGAACATCAACCAGGAAGCCTATGACACGGTTACCGGGAAGCTGGCCGAACTCTCCGAAAGCAACCGCAACCTGATCCACACGATCGAAGACGAATTGTCGGCGCTGTTCAAGCAGCAAGGGCTGAAGGCGCAAGTGAAGGGCCGGCAGAAAAAAGCCTATTCCGTGTTCCGCAAGATGCAGTCCAAGTCGCTGTCGTTCGAGCAACTCTCGGATGTCTTCGGGTTCCGCATCATCGTGGACAGTGAAGCCGACTGCTACCGCGCGCTGGGCATCGTGCATATGCGCTGGTCTGTGGTGCCGGGGCGGTTCAAGGACTACATCTCGACGCCCAAGCAGAATGACTACCGTTCGATCCACACCACGATCGTCGGCCCTTCGCGGCAACGCGTTGAGCTACAGATCCGCACGGGAATGATGCAGGCGGTGGCGGAGATGGGTGTGGCGGCGCACACGTTGTACAAGGATTCCAGCTCTGCCGATGAAGCCGTGGTGCTGTCCAAGGATTCGCGGGCCTATTCCTGGCTCCGTCAGACCATCGAGGCATTGTCTGTTGGCGACAATCCGGAAGATTTTCTCGAGCACACCAAGCTCGAGCTGTTTCAGGACCAGGTCTTCTGTTTTACCCCGAAAGGCCAGCTGATCGCCCTGCCGCGCGGAGCGACGCCGATCGATTTCGCCTATGCAGTACACACGGATATCGGCGATACCTGTGTCGGTGCCAAGATCAATGGCCGGATCATGCCTCTGGTCACGCGG
>Ga0208684_1001908_pt1 | contig 10463 bp, 15 predicted proteins | sample MalvireepMed_b05_FD_184245 | JGI IMG/M metagenome (GOLD analysis project Ga0208684, IMG submission 184245) | Marine viral communities from the Global Malaspina Expedition - Malaspina viral metaG DeepMed_b05 (SPAdes) (version 2) | ecosystem: Environmental > Aquatic > Marine > Oceanic | place... | reverse complement strand
ACAGGGCGTTCTTCGGGAGTAGCTGCATTTTCTGTAGCAGTGTCCTCTGAATCGGTAGCTGTATCGTCTGTTTCCTTATCGGCTTTACGCTTATAAGGTCTAGGCTCGAGAAGAGCCTCTGTTTGAGATTCTTCCTTTTCTAAAGATTTCTCTTCTTCCTGTTGAATCTCGTTTTTGGTTTCTTCCATTTTTTTCTCCTTGTGGGTGCTGTTGGAAGAACAGGTCGCCCATTAACTAGGGGCTGTGATTATGCAACCACAGGTGGCCTGTCCATTGGTGCTCCTAAACCTTCAGGTGAAGGTGGCGGAGCTTCTGCTGCTGCCATTTCTGGCGGAGCAGAAACTTGTTCTGGTGGTTGTCCACCTTGAGTCATATCTTGTACGAATTGTCGCATTGAATCTTCTGGTGATTCACCAGGATATCTTTGCATTATTATTGATATTGGCAAAACAATTACAGGCTCTTTCGGGCCTCTGTCCATTACGGCTGTAATATCTATACCTTTTGCTTGCAGTGCACGTTTAACATCCTCTGTTAAATGCATATCGAGAACAGAATCATCTGCTCCCATCGGTGCTTCTGCACCTGGTGGTGCTGCTGCTCCCATTGGTTGTCCTGCAGGAGGTTGTGCTCCCATAGGATTTCCCATCATTCCATTTGGCATATTTTCCTCCTATTATAATCCATAAGCGTGATGCTTTGTATAATCACGTTGTTTTGTTTCTTTTTTTGGTTCTGGTTTAGTATACCCACCTCCACCTTTTTCTCCTGGTGGGGCAGATGGTTGATTTGGAGTAGTTACATATCCACCAGTATCTTTAGTGCTATATGTTACTTGTCCTTTATCTTTATATTCATCTTTAACTTGTTGAGTTTTTATTTTTTGTTGTTCTGTTTTTTCTTTTTCTTGATTTATTTTTTCTTCTTTAACTTGATTATCAAGTAAAGCAGATTGTTCATCATAGTCTACACCACCAGTATACGCACTTATTTGTTTTGGAGATGTTAAAGTTACTACAGGGCTAGTTACACTTGTTTGAACTTTTGCCATTTCATTCATATAATTTTCCCAAGAATTAGGATTTAATTCATATTTTTTTGTTATAGGGTCTATTGTATGTAAACTCATATCATAAGTTAAATTTCCCCATCCTGGAGTAAATCCTGTATTTGTATTTGTAATAATTGTATCTGTTCTAGTTGTTGGAATCGTTATTTTATAATTTTCTCCCTCATTAAGTTTACTCATTGGAAAATTTTCTGTAGTTAATGTTTTTTCAGGGTCTTGTAAATTTGCTTGTGGCATAAAATTTAAAAGGTCAGTGTTAATATAATTTCCTTTATTATCCTTTGAATGTACTAATCCTTTTTCAAGAAGTCTTGAAAAATCCTTTTTCTGTCTTGCATCAGCCTCTCCTCCTTGGCCAATTCTAGATAATCCTGCATCTATTATTTTAGCACCTAGTTGTTTGCTAAGGTCAATAACAATATTATCATTTTCATCTTTTTCAACTAATCCACGTTGTTTATAATTTTCTATTAAATCTTGAGGGGTCATCGCAGCATACTCTGCATCAGTGGCCATAAAATTATTATCAGTAGTCGTTCTATTTGTCCCTGCTATTTTTACTGGGGGTCTATCTTGACCACCATCTTGTTCCCCTAAAAAATTAGAATGGGGACTTTGAGGTAAACATTGTTGTAATGTATCATCAAAATAATATCCAGGTGGACACGAGTCTGTCTCAGGTTCTGGAGTTGTTGCTTCTGGAGGAACATAAGGAAATGTCTCATCAGAACTTGAAAAAGAATTTATATCTATAAAATTTTGTGGAGTATTTCCTATTGACCATGATGTTCCATCATAAGTCAACTGCATATTATTTCCTTTATATGTTTCTGTCATTTAATTTTAGTAAGTTGTTCCTTGAGGTTTAGAAGCTCCTTGAGGGAAGCTACTCTCCCCTGGTTGCGGTACACCTCCAACTCCGATGTTGCCACCGCCAACGCCTGTAAGGTCTTGTGGATTCGCTCCTGCAGGAGCTGCTCCATTAGTGGCCACTGGGGACTGCTCACCAGAGCCTTGATTTTGTTGATTTCCATTTGCCATTCCCATTATTTTTGCAAAGATTGCCGCTTTCTCTGGGTCGTTTATTAGTTTTTCTGGTTCTATATCCAAAGATTTTGCAATCTCTGATAATATAGAATGCCACCTAACAAACGGAGCCAAATTTTGATTTGATGCTACCTGCAAGAAAGTCATCAGTCTTTGTGACCTTACTTCTTTTTGCATCAATGATGTTGTTCCTCTTGCCTTTATATGCAAATCACCTTTTATTTCTGGTGAATCTTCATTGAATTGCATGTTCCATGAAAATAATGTTTCTCCTAAAGGACGAAGCAAGAAATCATCAATATTTTTTATAACTGTTTTTATGCTAAGAGCTGCCGCTCCCATTAACATAGACATACCGGCTGCCGTTCTAGTTGTAGATTGCACACCTGTTGTTCCATGTGAATAGGACGGGATTCCTGTTGCTTCATCAGCAAGTTGTCTAAATCTATCAAACATCATCAGATTTTCTGTTGATGTGTTTGGAAATTTAACACCATGAATTGCCTGTCCTGGCATTCCACTTTGTCGTCTAAATATTTTGCCAGGAAATACTTTCATATCCTGTCCTGGTACTAGCATAGTTTCGTCTATATCAAATACAAGATTTCCGGCTAATGCTAAATTATCAATAGCCATTCTTGCATGCCCATTCATAATTGTTTGAGCATCATCCATATTTTCTGGAATACCTACTCCAAAAAATTGATATGGATTTATTTCATATGGACAAACTAAATAGGGAAGTCGTGTTGGTGTAAATGGATTTAATACTAATCGAATAACTTGGCCATTGCATACCCAACAGTTAACTTGAATTTCATCTAAATCATCCATATCATCTTCAAGTTCTAACCCTGCTTCCATTGCAAGTTTACTATCCATGATACCCCAAAATTCTAGAATCTCATATCTATTTTTATCAAATTCATTTGTTGATTCTCTATCTTGAAGAGATGATTCATATCCACGAGCTTCATAACTTGGCCCCATATTTAACGATTCACGAATTGCTTCCTTTCTAAAGAAAGGGCGATTCATTAAATCACGAACTTGAGCACGAGTATAAACATGACGCTGTATAACATATTCAGCATCTTCCAGTCGTACAGCATCCGGGTCTGGATAAAAATCCCAACAGGATACAGATTCAATTCTTGGTACTAATTTTACTTTTGGAGAATATTCATTTTCACCCAAATCATTCTTTATCCAATTATGACTAGATTGTTCATATGTAAATGGGCCTTTAATTATTCCTGTTCCAAGTAATGCGGATTCAAATAATGCGTGTCGTAAAACATTTACTGCATTTGATTCTTCTAACTGGTCATGAATTAACTTTTCCATATTAGCAGAAGCCATTTCAGCAGGGGATATTTGGGGTTCCGCTTTAGCATCTTTTGATTCCCCTTCAATAAAATCTATTCCCTCATATTTTTCTTTTAACCCTCCAAGAATACTTGTTGCACCGGGTTCTAATCCATTTCCATCTCCAGGAAATCCATACGGACTTTCTGCTTCCGGTTGTTCTTGTGGGTCTTGAAATTTAGAAACATGAGCATATTCTGCTATACCTTCAGGTACAGGAGTAGGCTCTATTCCTACTGGAAATTTTCCACTAGAAAATAAAACTTCTATCAATTGCCCATATGCTGCTAAAACTTTTGTCTTGGTTATCTTAACAAAAACTTTTGATTTTTCACTTTCCGTAAAAGCCATATCATTACCATAAACTCCTCTATAGTTTCGATATGCTCTTAACCAACGCTGTTCATCAAATGAACGAGCAGTTTCCGCATCAATAAATTTTCCCTTAATTAAACCGGCAAGACTTGAGATATCATATTTATCTTTGTCTTTATCATTCAGAGCAATAATATCTGCCTGTTTTTTTGCCATTATTTTTAACTGTTAAATGAGCCGTGCTTAATTTTTTCTTTAGACCATGAAGCAAGTTTTTCTTTTGGTGCTTTTCCGCTTGAAGAACCTAATTCTCCTTGAGAATATGTTTTCATCATATTCTTATCAAGTTTTTCATTTGCAGCTTTTGGATAAGCGTCACCAAATTCACCATGCTTATATTTTTTCATAATTGGTTGTGGCATTATTTCCTCCTAATAATCTTTTTCATTTGCCATCTTCCAGAACGAAGATTGCACTTGGTTGTTTTTCTTGGTTGGATAATCTTTAGTTGCAATATCAACATCGGCTTCTCCGCCATGTGCTGATAAATTCATATTTTTTTTATCCTTTTTTTTAGAATAGGGCATACCAAATTCACCCTGTTTATATTTTTTTAATATTGGTTGCGGCATTCAGCCCTCCTTTATTTTTTCCTTAAAATAATCCATTAGTTTTGGATTATCTACAAAAACTGTTGTCAGTCCATTTGATAATGCGTTTACTAAATGTTCCTCTTCTTTCTCACCCAATTCAATGTTCCATTGGTATATTATGGCGTGCATTATTTCATGCAATATTGTATTTGCATGAGAAACTCCTTTTTCAGTTGTTACATATCCTATAACACCTTCTTTAGAAAAAAACTGACCTTGTGCTTCATTGGCACTGGCAACTGTTTGTTTCCATTCCTCTAATTTATATTCTCTATAGCCTACTTTAATTTTATCAGGTATATTCATTAATATCCAAATACTCTATCGGCCGGTTTAAATTTTTCTTTTTCCGTGTATCTATTTGCTGCATAACTATGTGGATGCATTGACCTGCTCATCACTCCATAACGAAGTGCATCATATGCATGGTCTTCTGCATCTGTGTCAACATCTTCCGGATTATTTTTATCTATCGGAAGCATTGGCAAAGTTCTAATTAAATTTATACAATTAGAAAAAATTTTTAACCGTGGTTGGTTTGTATCTTTATCCAAAGTAAATTGTTTATGCAATTCTAACTTTCCTGCTATTCTGCTTCGTGGTGACCTATCGGAAGGTCTCCATTTACACCCTTCTCTAATCATTGTTTCTGCAATACTAGGGCCGGCATCCCCTCTTCGTGCCCAAGTTGAAGAATCCAAGATTCCGTATCGTATATATTCTTCATGTTCTTTTTCCAAAACTTGCTTGGCAAATATATCGGCTGTAACTCGTTTGGTATAATGCTCTCGGTAAACCCAGAAATTGTTATCGAAGTCAACTGCAATCCAGAGAACGCAAGCTGCAGATGAATACCCCCAGTCGCAGGTTCTGAATCGGAGCCAATTGCGGGGAACGTCAAAAGGCTGAACAACATGGGTAGTAATACTAAATTCTGGAAATGCTGAATTTTCAAACGCACCCCAATCTCCTTCCAAAAATTGTTTTCGCTGTACTTCTGGCAGAGATGACAACATAATAAGATAGTCATCTGTTTGCATCAAATAAGGGTTATCCTGCAATTTTGCCGGTATAAACCGTCTTGTTATTGTTTTTTGTCCTGCAACAGTATCAATATTTATTTTGAATGCTGTGTTTGGTTCTGCAGGGTCAACAAACATTTCCTTTACCCACAGGGAACCAACATTACCTGGATTGCCTGTTGCTCTCATAAACACCGGTATTTCCGGGTCTACACTTCTAAGTGATGACCTCAAGAAATTATAAATTTCTGGTGTTGCGTATTGAGGTAACTCATCAATTCCAATCCAAGTATATGATTGACCTTGGTAACGCAGAACATCCGTTAAGTTTTCTGCATAACCAAATTCAATTCTAGCTCCTGATGGAAATCTCCATTCCTTTTCCTGCTCTCTCCATTTAGCTCCTGGAAACGCCCTGCCATATAAACGTTGAGAATGATTAATCATATCTCTCAGTTCTGGCATGGAACGTCTAAGCAACAATGCCCTATGATGAGACTTATCGCAATAACGCAGTGGGTCAATCAGCATGGCATAAGATTTGCCACCGCCTCTTGCTCCTCCATAAAATACTTCTCGTTCTGAAGCAGCTAAAAATTCTGTCTGCGGCCCTTTATTTGGACGAAAGACAATATTTTCTTCCACATGGTCTTGAATATTCGGAGGAAGTTTAGTAACCTCTGATTCTGTCATTACTGACGAATCTATTCCTTTTAAAGCACTGTCTGTTTTTAAAACATTTTCTTTTTTTGCCTTGGCGTGATGAATGAGTTGTTGAGCTTTTTTTATTTTATTATTTTGAGTTTTTATAACTCTTTTAGCTGCATTCTTTGCCTTTGTTGCAATGCTTAAAATTCTTGTTTGCTTGACTCCTCGTTTTCGTCCAAGATTTGTTTTTTGTTTAGGTGGTTCGATGTTGTCCATCTTTTATCTATAATTTTTTTTAATCCAGTATGAGAAATAGGACGGTTTGTTTTTCTTCCCACCCATCCTGCTACTTCACGATAAGAGCAATTATTTAAATATTCCTTTGCCTCTTCGAGTGCATCCAGTTCTTCTTGCACCGGTTCAATATAATCCGGGTCATCAGAAAGTTTATATCCAAAAGGTATTGTTCTTGCTTTTCTTTTAAGTAACAATATCTTTTGCCGGCAGTACAAATATTCCGTGAGCAACTTTTGCATTAATATCTATTTTTTCTTTTTTCACAAGTCCTACTCTATCCAGTATTTGCTTTGCCGCCTCCATGCGTATGTTAACACCAGGAGTCTTTCCATCCTCATCCAATGCATCTACTAAACCTTTTACAGCTTTAGCTGAATGCAGTGCCAGAGAATATTCCGCTCTCTCTATAATTTCATCCTTTAATGCCTTAATAACCATTGGATAGGAACTTGGGGCATATCCTGCAATCTCTCCTGCTTTCTTTGGATTACCATGTGCCTCTCCAAACAATACATTAATAAATGTTTTTTGTTGGGCTGTTAATTCTTTATTTTGTCTTTTTTCCGGTAACATCTGGTTTTGTAAATATTTTCCACCAGGCTTCTGCTAACCCATATGGGTCAGAACCAACGTCTTTTTTGCTTGCTTTTTTCTCGTCTTTCTTTCGCCCAGTTTGGTGTTTCAATTTTTTTCTCTTCACGTTGCTGATATCCTTTTTCTGCCGCTTGCATTATTTGTTCTCTTGCCTTGTCTTCCTTTCCACCCATATCTGATATAATAGATATTTTAGGAGCAGATATAACTCTTCTAATAAAACGCCTGCGAACCGGAAAGTCTCTTTTGTCGATAGGTAGATTTTCCGTAAACCGCTCTCCGGTTTGAGTGTTTTCATATTCATAGATTGGCATTATTCTTTTTGACAATCACAGTCTTTGCATTCACAAGACGTGCACGAACCTCCATCACTACAATGGCAGCCGTGTTCACATTTTTTACAATTACCCATTTTATTTTTTTGTTGCTCTATTTGTTTTTTTATTGTATCTATATGATGACGCAGGATTGCCGGATGCTTTCGATGCTCTATCTTTAGCCCTTTGTCCCGGAGTCATTTTTCCTCTTGCCAATCCTTTTGCTGTTGGCTTATTTGTTCCCTTTTTTAAATTTCCTGATTTCTGTAACTTGCTTGTTGCAATTGCGTATGCTGAATTTTTATTAAAACCTTTATCCTTTAACTGGCCGACAAGCCTGTCCATAATTTTTGGCATTATTTTATGTGATTCACTGAGAACCACATTCCCACTAAACACTTTTCTACTTCCCTTTTGGTCATGTCTGATAGTATTTTAATGGTATCTATCATTATGTTCTATAACTTGAATGTCCTTGAAATTTTTTATCCTTAGATGAACGTAAAGAAGCTACTTTAGTATCTTTATTTTTCTTTTTAGGTTTTTTCTTTTTTGCTTCATCCCAACCAATATCTCTTAATTGCTGTCTAATTTCATCTATTTCATCTTTAATATCGGCATCTCCACGAGATGAACCAGTTCCTAATTGAAGTGTTAGACGGTTTATTCGTCTTACTAACTTATCAGTTTCTTTTGCTATATATTCTATTTCGCCCATTTATTTACCTTTATGAATACCTGAATTTTTTACCGGCAGACTTAGTTCTCGGGAAGGAACGATTCTTGCTTGCTGTTTTAACTGACAGATTGCCACGTTTTGTATTCATAGCATTTCCGTCTTTGTGGTGAACGTCTTTACCGTCACCTTTTTTTACCAAGCCTGCCTTCGATGCCATGCGTCTCGCTTTGTTACGCATGTTCCTCTTCTTTTTACGAAGAGGTGATTCTGTTCGTGCTTCCTGCTTGTAATTTCTAATATATCCTGGGGAACTAGGCATATATTGATTTGGACTTCTTGGCCTTTTTCTCTGCTCTCATTTTCATCGTGCCAGATTTAGCCTTTGCAGTAGCCCCTTTGCCTAATTTCTTACGCATTCCAGGATTTTTCTTTTCTACCTTATGCCCTAATTTTCCGTATTTCATTTGGATTCCCCTTTATTAATGTTTTTTATCATCTGTTCAATAAATTGATAGTCCTTTTTATGGCTATGCCTAAATTTATGAAACTTTTTAATACTGTTTTGCAAATATTCCTTGGATTTATCCCTATCTTCTGGAGATGCATCATAATACGCCTGACTTGCCTTAATAATATCCTGCTTTATGCTGAACACGCTAGGCATTCTTCTTCTTCTGTGCCATTAACGTTCTTAATTTGTTCCTTAAGTTTATAATTCTCAGCTCTAAGCTCAATCCGGTCACCATATGCCTTATCCAACTTATCAAATAAAAATTTATTGTTCTCTTTAATTGTTTTAATATCATCCTCTAGATGTTTTATTTGTTCCGTTAGGCCTGGTACCAGACTGTTTTCCATTATTATTTCTCCCCTAGCTGCATTTTGAGTATAGACTGCCAAAGAAGTTAATCCCCATTGGCAGTGTTATTAACAGAACTCGTGTTTATCGTGGTGAATTCCTAGACCACCAATGGTAAATATTATTTTAGGTGTAAGGCCCTGTTGTAGTATAAAAAGTGGTGTGCCATCTTGCCTAAAAAATAATATATACCTCTATTATAACAACTATTTCAATCTTGTCAAGTCTTTTTTTAAAATAGTTTATTTTATGCTTGACAAATCTGTCACAGGGTGTATAATGAATTGACCCCTAAAGGGAGCCTTAACATCTATAGATAGGAATATGTTAAAATCCCTCCTTAAAGTGTGCCCAAAGTGGTTAACATACTATTTTTATATTTTTAGCATAGCCTCGTACATATGTATGGGGAGACCCCCCATACCCCCTGCATACCTTTTAGGCATTTCCAAGTATATATAAATATTACTTATAGAACAAAGGGTAGTATTAAAGTTGTCCTTCGGACTTTACTACGGTGTTGCCATAAAGTGTTCCACAAATGTTCTTCTAAAATATCCTTAATGGTTTACGCCATAATAATTAAAGGGTAGCCCGTAAATTTGTAGCTTTAAGGTATATATTTACAACATTTACAAATAGTAAATAATTGACAACCATAATGTAAACCTTGTAAAATATTAAATATACCCAATAATTAAACCTATTATATCCCACTAGATGTAGTAGGTTTTTTTTATTGTGCCTACTATATATAGGGGGTAATTTATAAGTCTTATATATCAATGACTTAATACAATTTTAGCCACTAAATTAAATATCCATTTGACTTAATAAAATTACTTTGATACTGTCTATATATGATTAATTCATTAGGAATAAAATCAAATCAGTTAATGAAAGGATTTATTATGGCTGATATTACTAAATTAACGATTAAGCAAGATACTATTAAATTGCTTACTCAATATGAAAAAGACGATATTAACCAAAAAATTGGTACTAATAAAGTTGCTATTAATATTAAAAATGCAATCAATAAAGATTTTTTTGAGTTGCCAAATTTGGTTAAAGCTAAACCATCTAAAATTAATGAAGTTTGTAGCGAATTTGCTACTGAAGTTTTAGAGTTGGTTTGGAAAGATGTTCCAGCTTCTCAAAAATATTGCTTAAGAGTTGCAATGCCTATGGCAGTTGCTGGAGTAAAATACAAATTATTTTCACCAGAAAATAATAAAGATTTATCCAGAGATAATAATATCTGGACTGATGGAAATAGAGTTCCAGAAAATCTTAATAAAGACGGTGGAAGTAAAGTTGCTTTATCTATGAAAGATTTTTCTTCACTTGCTAGAAAAAAATTGGAATTAGTTGAAAGTAAAAATAAGCAAACTCCGATTGAAGCGACTTCAAATCGTTTAACCAATTTACTTCAAGAAGTTGATAGTAAAGAGTTAAAAGATGGTTCAACTAAACTTAAAATACAAGAAAAAGAAGTTAGAGCATTGCGATTGACTCAAAAAGAAATCAATAAAATCTTTGAAATGCTTAATGATGAAAAAGCTATTAACAAAGATATTAAAGAAGTAGTTAAT
>Ga0208684_1001905_pt1 | contig 10482 bp, 23 predicted proteins | sample MalvireepMed_b05_FD_184245 | JGI IMG/M metagenome (GOLD analysis project Ga0208684, IMG submission 184245) | Marine viral communities from the Global Malaspina Expedition - Malaspina viral metaG DeepMed_b05 (SPAdes) (version 2) | ecosystem: Environmental > Aquatic > Marine > Oceanic | place... | reverse complement strand
TAACTAGGGAGTTAAAAAAGTGATTGATTTCATAATAATTGCAGGATTTATTTTTAGTTTTGTTTTGGTCTTTTTCATTATTTTATTAACTATTTTATTAATAAAGCAGGGCATGTTGATGCTCTTGGAACAAAACGAAAAAGAGGGAGAATAAAAATGACTAAGAAAACCTATCTCATAGTTTATAAAGAACGGATTGATGCTAAGAGTGAGAAAGAAGTTGAGGAGTACATTCAAAAGGTTCTTCTACCTGAGCTATCATCTCACGACCTTGAAGTGGTAGAGGAAAAACCACAAGCAGACACTCCGTCTGTTGGTCGTGCTCAACTGAAAAGATGACGATGAATAATACATCAGAAAAGGAGTAAGTGCTATGCCAACATTTATATTTGAAGATGTCTTTACTACCACAGAACGCACGAGTGTGGTAGCGAAGAACCGTGAGGAAGCTGAAAAGATGGTATCGTCTGGTGACTGTGAGTGGACAGTTATTAAGGCAGACGGTAATGAAATTATATTGATTGGAGAAAAACATGACTGACCACAGCGAGTACATAGACGATTATTGTAGGGCTACCTACGGACACACTAACTGGGGGTATTTAGATACCTATACAAAAGAAGACTTAAAAAGTGGTGGTCACGATATAGAAAACAATATTGTGTTCTGGCACGAAGGTGTTGTTAATAAAGATTATGATTATTTATATGGATAATTCAGATAAATGTTCACTATGCAATAGTGACTACGACCCAGATCGAGGTGGAATACAAGGACACTTTGGAATAATGCCTGTGACGTTTTGTGAGTGGTGCTACTCCTCGATTGAAGATATGGTCAATCACCAGGATTTAGAAAAAGCAAAAGAAAGTTTTGGAATAGAATGACTAAATATGAAGAAAATTTTGAACGTATTACAATATGTTAGCTTTGCTGGATCGTTTTTAATAATAGTCGGAATAGTTATTTTGTGCTGGTGTGCGGGCTTGCTTATCTCCCCAATTTAGAATATAAAAAGCCATTGCATCCCAGAATGAACCAGAAGGTTAGAGGTATGGAACCAGTAATTGTTGATTTTAGTAGTCTAGCTGACCAGATGATTCTCACTTTTCGTCTGACATTGGGAATTATAGTTGGGGTTGGATTAGTAGGATTAGGATTAGGAATCGCAGTTTGCTACGCCAAGAGGGAACGATAATGACTGAATGGGTCATTCATTGCGTTTGTTTAGAGTGTGAGGGCGAGGGGGTACTTTCACGCTATACGCAACCTGATCCCAACCAGAGCTTTGTAGATTGCGTTGAGAGCAAGTGTGAGAGCTGTTGGGGGGAAGGCATGATGGAACATCAGTCAGACGATCCACTAGAAGATCAAATTGCTGAATTTACACGGAGAGAAAAAGAAGATTTTATTTACTCAATTAGACAATTAAAACAATTTGAAAGAAAGGAAAGAGAATGAGCGATTTACTCAGAAAGCATTGGGAATCCAAGAACCAGGAGAGAGATGTTTTAACAAGTGAAATTTTAACCGAAGCCGTAACGAAGCTGAGAAAACTTGGTTGGTCCTTTGAGAGCCAGGGAAAAATAGTACGTTTTTTCAGTCGGGTGGTTGAGGATTTTGAAATAAATCAAATGCTGGATTTCCAAGAAAAACAACAGCAAGAAAGAACAGAAGCCCAGAAAAAAAAATTCAATGATACAGAACTGGTGAGCGCCAAGCAGGGTCAAGACCTTATGGATGAGTATTTTTATGGTGCTAACAAAAAATGATTGAATTTTTGAAACTACCTAAAATTTCATTTGATGAAAAAACACATACATACTCTCTGGATGATGGTGAGAAGCTAGGAAAGGAATCCATTTCTCGTATTTCAAAGATATCCGACGGGGATAACTTTGGGGTAGCCTCTAATTGGGCGGCGAAACTCGTTTCATCCGAGATTCTGAATCTTTTCAAAGCTGACACTTCTTATACCAAAGAAGAAATAGAACTCATGGCAAAAGATGCCAAGTCTGCTCCACGCAAAATACGTGATTCGGCTGGGGTGGCAGGAAGTGGATTCCACTTTTATGCTGAACAATATTGTCGCTGGCTTATCAACCAAAAGAGCGAAGCTGAACACCCAATTTCTTTAGGTATGAGCAGTCTGCGACCTGACTTGCCCCAAGAGGAAACAGAAAAACGCTGTGCTGAGTCAATAAAAGAATTTATAGACGAACACATTGAACCAGTTGGGTCCGAATTAAGGGTTTTATACAAGCCTCAATCTGGATATCCGATACCTGGCACAACAGATTTAGTTTGTAGGCTAAAATCTTCACCTGGCGATTTTTGCGTGTTGGACTGGAAGGGAGTAACGAGTTTTCGATACAACATTAGAGCGAGTCATCTTGTGCAGTTATACGCTTATGGTCAAGCCTTAAGACAATCTGGGAACGACATCACACATTTGATTCTAGTTAGAATAGAACGAGAGTCTGGTAAGTTATTGGCACACAAATTTGGATTTGACCATGCAGATACTTTGGGTCACTTATTTGAGAGTTGTATAAATATCAGCAGATACAAAGAACCACACAAAATGGAAATTGGAGGAAAAAATGCCTAACACATTAAAAGATATAACTTTAGAAATACACAACGTGGACACACCAGAGAGAGGTCCGTCTGCGGTTGGGGTTGTATGCCCTGACCACCAAGAAGTAAATGCTGTCAAGGTGTGGGACGCTTCCCCTAAAGTTTGGAGATCGGGGAATGTTTTGAAGGCCACAATTTACGAGAGGGAATACGAGGGGGCGGTGGAGTGGCATTTGTCAAAATATGGTGTTGTCAAGGTGGTATCTGCGAATGGCGATATAAGCCCTGTAGAGCCACAGGAGCCAGCAAGAACACCAACGTCATCAAATGGTTCTGTTTCGAGGTCTGGTGGCCCCTCTATGGGCCAGCAATCGGCCTCTAAGAAGGATAAAACTATCGCCGCCTTGGCTATCGTAAAAGAGGTGATTGGGATTGGAGGATCAGAAGAACTAGCGGACCAATGGATCGCTTACGTCGAGCGCAAGGTTAATGAGTAATTTTAAGGTTAGCATTGTTGTTCCAGGTAAGCCTGTCCCGAAGGCTCGCTTCCGAATGACGAAATCTGGTCATACCTACACAGACAAGGCGACTTTGCAGCAGGAAAAGGCTGTGAAAATATTGGGGAAGGCCGCCATGAAAGCCGCCATGAAAGGTGGCTCCCCAATTACAGCCGACGGGGTGGAGATGGACATAGCTTTCGTTTTCGAAATGCCGAAGTCTTGGTCCTTAAAAAAACGTGCTGAAAAACTCGGAACACCGCATTGCGTGAGACCAGATTTAGATAATTTGATAAAAATAGTAGATGCACTCAATAACGTGGTTTGGGAAGATGATTGCCAGGTAGCGAGATTGACTGCAATGAAAATGTGGGGGGAAGAACATGGAACATTTATACACATCCAAAGTGCTGAGTGAAGGGAGAGATAGTTTGTCTAATAAAATTTTGTCAGATGACGAAGATAGAAAACTTTTGTTAAAAGAGTGCGAGCAGTTTGTTCGGAAACACGCAATATCGGATAGCGCATTTGGCGTGGCGTGTTCTAATGACGAACATTTTTTATATGACCTTAGAGATGAGCGCAAGGTGGGCCGACCATTGCGGAAGGCTGTTCGAAATTATATGAAATTAGAAGATTTATCGAGGCGACTGAGAAATGCAAGACCCGCATAACATCATAGCTCTTGCCCCAAAAAGTAACGGAACCCAGAAAAGGAAATGCCCTCAATGTTCATCCACCAGAAAAAACAAGCACGACAGATCATTAAGTATAACAAGGGAAGGAGCAAAGATTCTCTGGTTGTGTCATCATTGTGGGTGCAAGGGGGCGCACAATGGCTCTGAGCGCAGACGTGATTCAGTGGGCCATACGCAGAAAGATCAGCATAGAGACACTCAAAGAAGCAGGATGCGAGGGCGGCTGGGAAACGTTCTCTGGTAGGCAAGCCCCTTGCATAGTCTTCCCTTATTTTCGTGCAGGGGAAAGAGTAAATTACAAAGCCCGTTCCTTAATAGGGAAAGAATACAAAGCAAAGCCAGGCGCACCTCAAGTCTGGTACAATCTGGATCGAGTCTTACGAGGCAAGTATTCGGAAGTGTATGTGGTTGAAGGCGAGGCGGATTGCCTTGCCATGATACAGGCTGGTATTCCCAACGTCTTATCTGTCCCCTCTGGGGCGCCCAACCAACAGACTGAGAATCCAGCCGAAGCAAAACGCTATGATTTTATCGAAAGCGGTATGCAGGATGGGCTATCTTCTATTAAGAAATGGATTTTATGTACTGACGCTGACGGCCCTGGCAGACACCTACGTTCAGATTTAGCAGCATTGATTGGACCAGGAAAGTGTTATTGGGTTGAGTGGCCCGAAGGAATTAAAGATGCAAATGATGCCCTGATCCAATGGGGAGCAGGGGATTTACACATATATGTTGATGAAGGCCAACAGGAATACCCCATAGAGGGGCTATATCGTCTTAGTGAAATCCCCGAACCTTCCCCGTTAATTCTATGGAACTCTGGCTTCCCTGAATGGGAAAGTAAATTCCGTATTGCCCCAACGTGTGTGTCGGTAGTTTCTGGCTATCCAGGGAACGGCAAAAGTCATTTCACGCAACAGCTATGGCAACAGGTAGCTCTACAACACAATGTTAGGGTTGCAATTATGTCTATGGAAACAAGAGAAAAGCCATTTGTAAGGAGAAACTTGCGTAGTGCATACCATCGCAAGCTGGAACGGGAGATGTCTGACTCTGAGAAAAGAGAGGCAGACGACTTTATTGAAGAACATTTTATATTTATGCACCACCCGAAGAACACGCCTTCCTTTTCATGGATATGCGATCAAATTGCTAATGCCCACGCCCGTATGGGCATATCGGCTGTAAGCATTGACCCTTGGAATATGATTGTTCAGGGATTCGATAATAAAAGCTCTAGTGAAACAAGATGGATTGGCGAGTGTTTAGATGATTGCTCTGCACTAGCAAAGGGTTTGTCTTTGCACTTACAAATACTGGCGCACCCCTCTAAGCCAATGGCAGGGGATAACAGCAGAAAGCCCATTACTTATGATCGCATAGCTGGATCGCAGCATTGGGCTAATAAGCCTGACCATGTGTGGAGCATACATAGAGATAAATTGCAAGATGATGCAGGGAATAGGGTTACAGATGCGACTATTTGGGTGCATAAGGCTCGTTATGAAGAACTTGGATTCCCTGGTAAGTTTAATATAAAACTAGATTTAGCCAATCGCTGTTTTCACAGCACAGACTATTTATCACATTAAAATGATTGAACGTTTGCAAACGATTAACCAGGAGGAAGAAAAATGACAAGTAATGTTACGGAGTTGCTTGAGTCTTCAAATAAAAGCAGAGTCAAGCTATCGAAAGACCTAAAGGAATCGACTGAGCTGCTTGGTAAGGACCAGGTTAGATTCTTGGTTGATGCATACTATGAAATGCAAGCTAATCGTATCAGATCAAAAAACCAAGAACGTGCTTTGACCGAAAGTGAGGAACCCACAAGCGTTTTAAGTTGGTTGGCGCAAGAAAATTTTCGTTTAGAAAGACAAGTGAAAAGTGCCTTGCACCACTATTCAAAGAGTCAACCAATGGGTCGGTGGATGATGGGTATAACTGGAGTTGGACCTGTCCTTAGTGCAGGACTCCTGGCCCATATAGATATTCGAGAAGCACAGACGGCTGGCGCAATTTGGAGATACGCTGGACTAGACCCGACTAGCGAATGGAAGAAGGGAGAGAAACGGCCCTGGAACGCCAGCTTAAAAGTTTTATGCTGGAAACTTGGGGAGAGTTTCGTAAAAGTACAAAACAAAGATTCCGATATTTACGGAAAGATTTACGCCAAGCGAAAAGAGCAAGAAATTGCTAAAAATGAAGCAGGAGATTTTGCTGACCAAGCTGCTAAAAAATTAGAAAAATATAACATTGGCAGAAAAACGGAAGCCTATAAGTGGTACAGTAAAGGTAAGTTACCACCAGCCCACATCCATCAACGGGCCTGTCGCTATGCTACTAAGCTCTTTCTATCTCATATGCACGAAGTTTGGTATGAGTTTGAGGTGGGAACAAAACCCGTTGCACCTTATGTATTCAGTTTAGCTAACCATACCCACAAGATTGAACCACCACCAATGGTTCAATAAAGAAACAGCCATAAGAGATGAGAGAACCAATCAACTAAAGCAGCCACCCTCTTTGAGAGAACCAATTTTGAGGAGCGCAGCCAGATTCTATGAGAGAACCAATCACTAAGAGCGCAGCCAGGATTGAAGAGAGAACCATTGTTAAAGAGCGGCAGCCATATGTAGGGAGAGAACCAAGTACCGCTAGCGGCAACCAATTGGGAGGAGAGAACCATTTACACGGAGTGGCAGCCATAGGTAGAGAGAGAGCCATCTCACCTGAGGCAGCCAGAGTTAATGAGAGAACCAATTATGAGTGAGCGGCAGCCAGTGTAAATGAGAGAACCATTCTAAGTGAGCGGCAGCAGCCATAGACGACGTGAGAACCAACCTTGCGGAGCAGCCACGCGAGTGGAGAGAACCATCCCACACGAGCGGCAGCCAGACTCAAAGAGAGAACCATCCCAGAAGAGCGGCAGCCATGTCTAGGTGAGAGAACCATGGGACGGGAGCATTTATTATTAATAACAGGAGGGTTTATACATGACTAAAAATATACTAGAAGCAGCCGCCAACACGATTCAGGATAGAGATAAAAAACATGGGGACAGCGAGGCAGTACACACTCAGATCGCTACTCTATGGTCAACAATTATAGGTCGGAGAATAAGCGCAAAGCACGTTATGATAATGATGATTATAGTTAAGCTGGTTCGTTTAATGAAAGGGGACAATGGCACTAGCGAACATACAGAAGATATAGCAGGTTACGCACAGTTACTAGATAACTTAGAAGAAGATAAAAACATATCTACTTGACATAAAAAGAAAAATGATAAAAGTATGTAGCATCTTTAAGTAAAATTAGTTTAATATGGCTCAAGGCGTTAAACTTAGCGAAGAAGAAGTCAGGGATAGGGTTCTCTATACATTAGAGCATGGAGTAGCCCAAGCGTCTTACGACCTTGGCGTGAGTGCTCGGGTCTTACAACAGAACGTCAAGGACTATAAGGATCGTCAGGAGGGGGCGGTCCCTTCTTTTGAGGTAGAGAGCTTACCATCAGAAGTAGCAGACGCAGAAGAACTACTGGAAAGACGGGCGAAAGAATGGCACCGCAAGAACAGAGCAGAAGAAGCCCGTAAGTTAATTAAAGTCAAAGTGAAGATGGATGGGCCTATTGGGATTGTTCATTTTGGTGATCCCCATGTTGATGATCCAGGCACGGACATTGTTCGACTCCAACAGCACGTTAATATCATTAACCGCACCGAAGGAATGTTTGGGGGGAATGTGGGGGACCAGCAAAATAACTGGGTAGGTCGGTTGGCCCGTTTATACGGCCAGCAGTCCACTTCGGCTGCGGAGGCTTGGGTTCTTACGGAATGGCTCGTTGGAGCGTTGCCTTGGATATATTTGATTGGAGGGAATCACGATATGTGGAGTGGTGGTGGTGATCCGATTAAATGGATGAAGAAATTGGGTGCAGAATACGAGTTGTGGCAAGCACGATTAGGACTCCAATTTCCAAATGGCAAGCAGGTGCGTGTAAACGCCCGACATGACTTCTCAGGTCATAGTATGTGGAATACTGTGCATGGCCCTGCAAAGGCCGTACAGATGGGCTGGAGGGACCATATCTTAGTATGTGGACACAAACACACTTCTGGCTACCAGATGCTTAAAGACCCCTCTACGGGGCTTATAAGCCATGCCTTACGGGTTGCAGGGTACAAAATCCATGATGAGTACGCCAAGAAGTTAGGACTGCCTAACCAGAACATTACCCCTGCCAGCGTAACTATCATTGACCCAGAGCATGATGACAATGACCCAAGACTTATAACTGTTTTGCATGATGTAGAGGAAGCGGCAGATTATTTAACATTCAAGCGCCAGAAGATGTAGGGAGTTGCTGGCACCTACGGTTTCTTTCAAAGAATAAATCACCTAACGGGATCACCGCCTTCTGACAGCGTTCTTCTGTAGGCCACGCCACAAGAATACTTCTCCCCAAGGGGTCATCTTCGGTGATGGCGAACCAGCGGCAATCCCGTTTTGGTGGTAAAATTACCTTCTTTTTAATCGCCGCCTCAATCTCAGGTTCCAACAATCGGCATACCTCAATCGTCATGGCCCAAAGCTCCTCTTTTGGGTTGACGGGTTCGACAGCAGCTAATTGTATCAATCCTGCAATTATGAGGGGGGAGATATACATTGGCTCGGCTTTGCTTGCTCTCCATCACAGCACGTTGTTAAGGGCTGCTTGCAGACGGAACATGACAAATGGCCGTGCTGTTCTATTGGGTGTGATCTTTGACCACACCACTCACAGATATTAAGTTGTGTTTGAGTTATGCCTTGATACCTGCGTTACGGAATAGCCATAGGATTACGCCAAGGGCGATCAACCCAACTAAACCATTGTCACCAAGTTGATTCAATAGGTGCATCATGTTCTGGGTAATATGGTCAAAGAACTCAACCTGCATACCAAAAAGAACTTGTAAGACAATACCTAAAGCGATTAGCAGGATGCCACACTCTGTAGCTTCTGCTATCCAACGCTTAGATTTTTCTATCATACTTAGACCTTTCTTGTTCGGGGTCGGTTCGTTTGTTTAATACTAGGGTACTTTTTCCTCACCGCAGACCGAACCCGTTTTTTCTGCGTGGGGGAACCATGTTGACTAACTCTGGCAAGTGCATTTCTGGCGTGGCTTTTGTCATTAATTGGGTAAGCCCTTGTACCAGGGATAGCAAAATCACCTTTTGGTAATTTCTTGCGTTGCCCTGTTGTGAGTCTAGCCATAATTCTTTCCTAAAATGTGCCTAACTGATTCCATAGGCTGCCTCCACCTGTAATTCCATTGGCCTTTGCAAATGCAGCTTCCGCTTCGGATAAGTTTGTATGGGCTGCATCGCCATCCCAGACTGTTTCATCCCACGCAGCTACATCCCAAGTTGACCCCAGAAAACGATTAAAGAATTTCAGCATCCTTTCGTTAATCGTTCCTGTCAGTCCGTATGTATCAGCTAACGCCATCCAATCACCATTATAGGTGAGGGCTTTGCTAGAGATGGTACGACAAGAAGCCTGTCTGTCGGACTGGTTAGTCATTACGAAGCTGTAAAGGTCCCCATCTCATCAGCAGTTCCCGTTGAGTTTGCGCCTTTAGCCCTGACTAATGCCAGCCAAGCCTCGTTAATGTTGGTGTGACTTGCTGATAAATAATCGTTTATCTTCGCAAGCAGTCTTTCATTATACGTTCCAGACCCACCGCAATAGCTCATCCAATCTTCATTGTATGTGCCTGTTGTTGAGGCCGCAGTACGACACGTTGCTTGACGACCTTCAGGGTTGGTAGCCATTAGCCGTACTGCTTACGAATCGTTACGCCAAAAGTATCGGCCTTGTCTGCCCCTCTGATGACTCGCTTGCCTTCAGAGCGGAAGCCTAGCTCGTTACCTGCACGAATATCGAGGCCACCTGGATATGTCTCAGCCTTCTGCATATCTTTGTAGCGTCTGTATTGTTCAGGAGTTAGCTTCTTTGGATACGCCATTGTCCTTTTCCTTTTCTGTTATAATAATGTTCATTGAGAATGAACGTCTTTCCCCATCACTTTTGAATGGGTAAACTGTGTGCATTAAGTCAGCAGGAAAGAAGAAAAAATCACCCACCTGAGGTTTCACCATAAATGAAGGCTTACCTAAAAAACTATGTGAGCCATGTAAAAACTCAACCATGCCCCCACAAGGGTAATGGTCCTTCTCGCTTTCCCACTCTTTTTCTATATCTTCTGGCATCTGTAAATAGCCTATGCAACTAAACTCTGTATTGGTATGTAGATGAGCAGGGTTAAAATCCCCTGCGCTGCTCTTGACATACCATGCCGCATTGATGTGAACCCTTGGCTTAATCTCTGGATCAAATGGCTCACAATACCTGGCAGCATAATCACCTACATAATGTAACGCCACATCCGAAAAGAACTTGGTATGTGGGACCAGAACTTCAGGAGAAATCTGTAGCTCTTGAGATACATTCCCTACTAAATTATGCGACCAGTCAATTCCTTCTCCCTTATCCATATCTGCATTGAAGTCATCAACAAGCTCTTGTGGCAAAGTAGCATGACCGATAGAGGGGCCAAAGGGCCGCAACGGAACAAAGCCCCTGCTGCTACCCATCTGCTGATATGTTTTATGTGTCAAGTCTAACATTCTACCCTCCCCGTATTATTAAACT
>Ga0208684_1001899_pt1 | contig 10500 bp, 7 predicted proteins | sample MalvireepMed_b05_FD_184245 | JGI IMG/M metagenome (GOLD analysis project Ga0208684, IMG submission 184245) | Marine viral communities from the Global Malaspina Expedition - Malaspina viral metaG DeepMed_b05 (SPAdes) (version 2) | ecosystem: Environmental > Aquatic > Marine > Oceanic | place... | reverse complement strand
GCAAGAAGAAATTAATGCAGTTATGATTGCTCTTAATAAATTCGCGGCACACTATAGCGATTCAGATGTTGTTAAATGGGGCCTTGTATTTACAGCTTCGTATACTCTAATTCCATATTCAAGTGAACGAGTTGTTTTACAAACAGATCTTGTCGATTTCCAAACTTTTATAAATATTTTTCAAAGTACGGGCTTTGTTTTAAATGGTGCAAGTGAACAAAATTATGATGCAATTTATTTATCAATTCAGAACTTGATTGGCGCCGCTTCACTTCCATATCAAATGTCTGATCTTTCATGGATGTGGGGCACATCCGAATCCGTCCCACCGAAAGAACAATGGAATGTTAGTTGGCGAGATGATGCAAAACATGTAATTATTTTATTTTCTGACGAAGAAGGGCAAACTTATATGAACCCAATGATTACAGAGCCAATTTTAGCAAATATGATTAATGCAGCAGACGAATTGGCAGTATATGTTTTTACATCCTATAATGTAATTAATTATGCCAGCAGTGCGCATAATTACGAATCGCTGGTTAAAGCTGGTCTAGGTGGGAAAATTTATGAACTCACAATGAAAGCCATTGAAATGTATAACAATCTTCTTGAAATTCTCGACGAAACTGCATGCGGGTCCTCTAAACCATAGCCATGGGATTTTTATTTTGTAAATTAGGCTTTTTAAAGGGATTTATAGTAACTATAGGAATCGTTGGACTTATATTTAGTATGTTATCTCTTATATTAACAAGAGATGATAAAAATGAGCGCTAGCACATATCTGAGTACTAATTCTTAAAAACCAAAAAAAAAGGAACAAACATATAAGATAAACTATTTACAACAGAGGTTTATCTTTATGTCTTCAAAGCGCTATTACGACGAATCATATAATTATTTTGAAAATTGGTATGGTTTTTTAAATGAACAAGAGGAAGCTGCAGGTCTGGCACAGCAGGCCGCGGCAGAGCAAGAGCGCGCCGAAATGGAAGCTAAACAGCGAGAACAAAAAATCATGGCCATACGTCAAAATGCCGGTCCCGCTTTTGCTGAATTTGCAACATTATTGTTGCAACTAGGTGAAGACGGTGGAGATAAAGGCTCTGAACAAGCTGATCTACATATCCGTGATATGGGCAGTATTATGTCTGACCTCGCGCATCGAGAAGAAGGCGTAGAGGAGTTCCTTAAAGATATTAACGACGAACTACAACAAACCGGGAAAAGTCTGCAAAAGATACCTAAATAATAGGAGATTAAGTATGGTTCAAGTTAGGAAAAAACAGCTTAAAAAAATTATTCAAAAAGAATATACAGATATCTTAAAAGAAGTAAAAAAGAATGAAGCTTATTTTAATCAAATTGCTCATGAGCACGTTATTCATAACTTGATCAAAGAAGGTAAATTAAATGAACAAAATTGGCCACCAGCAGAAAGTACTGCAGGTTATGGTGGTTTTAACCAGAATCCGAATGTAGCAGCCATTCCTGAAGAGGGTGTTAGGGATGTTCCGCCAATGGCCAGTTCAGGTGAGTTCCCGGCATTTCTTGATTCTAAATTAGAGACTGTTGCTCTAAACGCGCCTTCAGGCCCACTTAGAGATAAAATTGTTGATATTGGACACGATATTTATTCAAAGCTTACAAATGAAATTGGTTCAATAAAGCCTCAAAACCAAATTGGTCAATTGGTCATAGAGATTCTTGATACCGTTTTAAGTTCTATGTCTACAGGAAGAAGATGGACGCCTCAAGAAGAGGGCGAAGAACTTACTGTTTAAAGATGAATAAAGGACAAGTTAGTGTTTGAAATATTTAATAATTCAGGATTAGATTTGGGACCTTTAGAGGAACTAATTCAAGAATTTATGCCCTTTGCACAAGAAAGACATGGATTTAAACGCCCTCCTAAGTTATTTTTATTGGGAGATGAAGAAAATGCGGCAAACCCTTTAGGAAAAACAGGTGGCTATAATCCAGATACAATGGAAATTACAATTTATGTTTCCGGACGACATCCAAAAGATATATTAAGATCTGTTTCTCATGAATTAGTGCACCACAATCAATGTTGCAGAGGAGACTTAGATGATATCGCCTCTACTGCAGTAGGATATGCACAAGAAGACGAACATATGCGAGAAATGGAAAGAGAAGCATACGAACAAGGAAATCTTTGTTTTAGAGATTGGGAAGATGGAAGGAAGAAGCAATTAAGTGAATCTATTTATTATGAAACAGTTATAACTGAGGACGGAGGAGAAGACATGTCCAATAAAGAACCATTAAAAGAATGGAAAGATAATGAAATTAATTCTAGGTTAATGAAAAAGTTTGGCTTGGTGAAAGAAGCAGAATCTGGTGAAGCAGATTCAATTACACTTCACGACGAGAATACTGGTGAAAAACGCGCTGGTGATGTCGTTACTGAAGACGATGACGATGACGATGGTGGTGATGACGATGGTGATGACGATGATGATGAAGATAGTAGTGAGCCCGATGAACCTATAGGTGAATCTTTAAATGGGCTCATAAACGAAAGCAAAAAACTTTTAAAGGAGCAGCTTGGCCTCGCGACCTTGACGGGGCTATTGCCAGCGGCTATTGGAGGTACCACTCCTTCCGGCCCAAGTCCAATAATTTCTCCGCGTCGGCCAGAACCGGCGCCGTATTCGACGATTGATTGGGACGTTCCTTTACGTAATTGGCGCACTCACTTGCCGGATATCCGCGCCGCTAGCGTCGCGGACTTGGCCGCTGAAGAAGCCGAAATCGACGCCGTTGCGGCTCTGTTCGGCGGCGTCGGTCCGAGGGGTCTCAGTACCAGGACAGGGCCCGCGCGGCAGAGTTTGGCTGTTGCAACGGGCCGCCCAACCCGATACTACGGATCTCGGGGGGAGTCTTTGGCGCCGGAAGGAGCACCTTACTATGCGGGTGAGACCGGTGAGCTAACGCGCATACGTGCCAAACGCCCCCAAATGGAGCCCAAAAGCGCGCGAACTGGACTGGGTTTGCGACATACACCTGAACAAATCGCACGAATAAAAGCAGCAAATATTGCGGCCGCGCGCGAACAAGGGATGACCGACGTGGGCCCCTACCCGCGCTCTGGCGGGGAATTACACTACGCCGATCCTAACTTAGAACATCCAACATTCTTTGACGCCGCGCTCGGAGATTGGTGGCGCGGAGCAACCGGCCAAAGGGGCCAATCTGTTGAATCATATGGCCCTGGTTACGCTGGCGGCATATTGGGCCCGAAAGAGCCGGGTGGACGATCGTCTGCGTGGCACGGACGTCCGCCAGAATGGTATCTTAAGGACAAGCCGCTGCGTGGATACCCCAAGGACTTCGAACAGCCAGGGGAATGGAAACTCAATGAAAAAGCTGCTGCGTGGGTCAAGGTAGTGTCCCGAATGGAGATGTTTTGCGATAAGAACGACAAGAATTGCAGGCCCAACCCACAGTTCGGCAAAGATATTGGATGGTATTTGACCGAATATGGCGCCGAGGGCGCCGCGCAGAAGATGATAGATGACTACGATGAGGCCGGGAAGACCGGCCATTGGAAGAGAAAGCTGCCCGTATCCAAGCCATGGATCCGGCCAACACAGGCTCACGAAATTTACGCGCATCCTATGCCGAGGTCCGATGCTGCTGCGCGACGGCTGGGGCAAGCGGCGGTGGCGCGCCAGTTGAGAAAAAGATATGGAGAAAGCGCTTTCCCTATGGAGAAACCTGGGGAAACATTTTCTAAGGCATTTATAAACGCTGCCGTCGAGCTAGCCCTTTTAAGGGGTCTTGGCGCGCTGGATAAGGTTGCGGCAAGGGCTATGATGAGTCCGAAAAAAGCTGAGCTTTTTAAAAAAACAGTTGCCGCGGGCATACCTCCTGAAGCTGGCCCACTAGCAAGAACTACTTCAGGTGCTAGGGCGAGCGTGCATCACCCAATACCGGGCACGCGTTTTGTTAAACACCCCAAGCGGAAATTACCTACAGGTGCGGATTTGGAGGCGCGCCGGGCCTCGTCGGTTCATGAACCGGCGCCTAGCGTGACCGTTGATCCCAAACAGATATACAGTCCCGCGGATTTGGCAGCACAAGCTGCTGCACGTCAAGCGCCGGTCAAGTTATTTGATCCGCGGGCCAAGCCCGGAATCGACTTGATTGATCCACGGAAGGAATGGTCGATGGATAGAATATTCGGAAGAGGCCTCTATGCAGGGGGCCGTCGTGATATCCGCGGTTTTGAAAAGGGGATAGACAAAAAATTCGCGATGCGCCACGCGCCAGGAGCGGCTCCTGGTGAGCCAATTGCTATTATACCCCCTTATTCTTCTCCAAAGAAGATAATGAAACAACTCCAGAGCGGGAAGCGCCTTAAAGGTACAGAGGATCGGTATGGGGTACAAACGATGAAAAATGAATTAGGCGAAGATGTGGTCATTTTCGATGGCTTCAGTCGTAGAGGTTTAACGCAATCAGCTACAAGTGCTGATGCCCGGATCGAGATACAGAAAAGACTTGCAACTCTTGATGATGTCGGGGCCACCCTGGAAGAAAAAACAATAGCTGCAAAATACCTCGACAATATTGGAGACGAAACTCTCGATAGAATAATGCTGACAGGAAGAGACCGAAAAGACGCCGGTATTAGGCGCCAGTGGGGATATGATTCCACTAGGGGAATACTGACACCTACTCCGCTTATTAGCCAAGGTCCGTGGGCCCGTTTTCTTAGACGCTCAGCTTACTTTATCACAGGCGTCGGCTTTATATGGCTCAATCCATCAAGGCTTGGCCTTTATCCTGGTGCTACTATTGACAATCCACTAGCACACGATTTGTGGGAACGAGATATTCCAGTAGGGGAAACTCAGGGCATGCCTATTGACTATAATCCATTTAAAACTCTAGCGGAACAAACTCAAGGAGGCCGTTACAGTCTTGTGTTTCCGGAGCCCGACGCGGGTGCAAAAACAAAGGTAGCGTATTATTTTTACGATATGGATGGCACTCTACTTAGAAAAGACAACGGGCATAAGAGAGAGAATTTCTCCGCGTACCCGCCCATAACAGAAGCACCTTCTGGCGAAGAAGGAAAAGATTATTTTTATATTAACCCATATAGCGTATTCGGCAGGCAGATGTTTGGCGTTTCGAATCCGTACGGATCCAGTCAAAAAGCCGGGGAGACGGCGCCGAAAAAGAAAAAAAGACAAAAGCGAAGAAAAGGTACACCTAAGCGCGATGATAGACCTTCTTCTGAGAAAAAAGTTAACCTTCATGTACACGATGACAGACCTCTTTCTGAAAGAACACCTTATACTTGGGATGATTTAAAGGAATCTCTTGAATTAGACGAAGATTATTACAATACTCTTTTTGAAGGTATAAAAGAAATGTGGACAGAAGATTTAAAGGAGTAATTAATGGGCACTCCAGGACACATGAATCACCCCTTTGATGTAGGTTGGGTTAACACAGGCGAAGATCTAAGAGATTTCTTTTTAGACGTAGCAGATCTTTTACAAGCCAAACCAGCCAGTATTAAATGGGATGGCATCAATGTAAGTTTCAAATTAGTCACAGATAGAGAGGGTAGAAAAGCTTTTCGTATGGATCGAGGCACTTCTGATCCTAAATCTGTTATTGGCATGACATCGCAAGATGCTTATGAAAAATGGCCACCAGGCCATGGCATGCCTCCTGCAATTGAAAAACTTTTAACTATATTTAATGAAGCGCTTCCAAAAATAGAACCAGAACTAAAAGCTTTAGGAATGTGGGATGATTCTACTAAATTCTTTAACACAGAATATATGGGAGAAGGCGGAAGCAATGTGATCCAATATGGTAAAAATATTTTAGCCATTCATGGTGTTAACCAATTTTATGAGAAAAAAGCTCAACCTCATAGAATCAGAAAAAGAATTGGTATGGACAGGCCTGGATTGGAAAGACCTATCGATCCAGAATCTATGAAACCAACAAAAGCAGTAAGTACAGAAATTGATTACGATGAAAATACTCTTAATTCTCTTATAGAAAATGTTAAGCCAATTGCAGAAAAATATGATTTTAATTTGGTTGGAGATACTCCAACAGAAAACGCTGCACCAATTGATTATGAAACTGTGTTGGATACAGAATTTCCTATATATTTAACAAGAGATGATGTACAAACACATTCTATTAGAGAGTGGTTACAAGATGCTAAAAATCCCCGGGGCCAAACAGTAACCACGAAAGAAGGAAGAACTCCGGGAGCTTTAAGTAAAGAAATTTATATCGCTGTTTTAAATAAAACACCATTAATTGATTTATTAGTATCACAAGAAGACGTCGAATGGGCTATCAATGGCGCTATTTTTTATCATGCAACAAAAGAATTAGGTAATGCTGTTAAAAGATCATTAAAGGTCTCAGAAGAAATTAATAGTATACTTGGGTGGGATCCCAAACTTGACGATGTTGTTAATCATGAAGGAGTTATTTTAAGAGATCCAAAATTTGGTGAAAAACCTGTTAAGATTACAGGAGAATTTATTCTAGAAGGATTAATTAGTGCTCATGGCACTGCAGGACGACAAGAATTAGCACAACAGGCAGGTACAGATATACAAATAGAAAAACCAAAGTTAGCACTTTTAGCAGGCGGCTTTAAACCGCCACATAAAGGCCACTTAGAAATGGTTAAATTTTATAATCAACAAGTAGGCCCAAGTGGAAAGGTAATAATTTTAATGGGAAGTGGAGGAGGAGAACCAAGAACCATTAATGGCAGAGCAATAACCGCACAAGATTCAATGGATATTTGGGATATATATTTAAGAAACGAACCATCTATTCAATGGCCATCTGGTCGAATAGAGTTTCAAAATGTTGAAGGTGTTGGGCCGATTGCACCTATTGTTGATTATGTTCGCGATCAAGCCCCAGAAGATCAAATTATTCTTTTAGGCGCAGGAGAAAAAGATGAAGAGAGATGGCCAAAAATAATGGTAAACCCCAGGAACAATCCTAGAAATATTGAACTAGAGACAACTCCTGCTCCTAATATAGCTGATGATAATGGAAATCCACTAAGCGCACGTATTATGAGACAAGCTGTAGAAAATGGTGATATAGAAACCTTTAAAAGTTATATTCCAGAAAGTAGCTTAGATTTTGCAGAAAAAATATTTACTACACTTGGCGGAGGAACAATTGAAAAACCACAAGAAGAGCCACAAGAAGAACCACAAGAACAATTACAGGAGGATCGTCCACTTCCGTTGGGCATATTTCTCGGGCTAGTTGAAGAATGTATAAATGAAGCCAATACAGAGCGCTCAAGTTTTGATGCTGTACAACATCAAGCAAATCTTGGATCAATTGGGCATGCAAAATGGAACGATCAAGCAGCAGAAGATGCAATTTATGATAATGATGATCATGAAGGTCGCATGAAACATGTTGCAGAAGGAGATGAAGAAGAATTAGAAGAGGCGTCATCAATGGCAGCAGGAGATGTTGCTGGGCATGTGGCAGGTGCTTGGGGAAAAGACTTTACAAATGAGAATGAGAAAGAAGCAAGAAAATCACACACTTTAGAAGAAGAAGAGCTTGTTGAAAATATTGTAAACTATTTAAATAATGGAGTCGGAGTACTATAATGCAGATTAAAAGACAAGAATTTTTAAGTGAAATCAAAGAAGAAATGGAATTGCGTAAAACAATACGTCAAGCAATTAGCTTATTAGAATCGAGAAGGTTGCAAGAAGAAAACACACTTCGTAAAATTATTAGAAAACTTATTTCAGAAGCCAAGCCTTCAGATTTAAAAGTGCACGATGAAACTGGAATGAATTATTTAGAGCATCTTGTTAGCAATACTAGTTTTCTTAATGATTTAAAAAGTGGTTATGTTAGTTTAACGACTAGCCCTGAACAAAGAAAATCTTATGCCGCACATATATTAAACGCCACAAAAGCATTATTAGAAAGAGATAGACTTAATCGTGGCGAAGATGAAGAATCTGAAAGTAAAGCAACTGCTTTAAAAGCAACCCCAACTGGTGGCGTTGATCTTAATGTTACAGATAAAGAAACTAGCAAAGAAAGAGCATTAGAAACTGAAGAAATAGAAAAGTTTCAAATGTTACCCGGAATGGATGAGTCTGGTGCAGCTGCAGCTGAAGATGCCTGGAAATCTCTTGGTGAATTAATTAAAAATGAATTGAAAAAAACGAGAGACCCCAGAGATCGAACCATCTTTGAAGATTACTTAATTAAAAATATTATTGGTTATTTTGAAGAGTGGGAAAATGCTATGGTAACTAAACCAGGATCATCTGTCCCAGTACCATTATAATAGATTACCCCTAATTAATCAGATTTAAAATTCTTTAAAAACAAACAAAAAGATGTTAAAATGTAAGAAGAAAAAAGAAAGAATGAAAAAGATTGAAGAATTAATTACCAACCATCCGTCCAAGGGTATCAGATTTGAAAAGAAAAATAAAGTAAAAAATGACCTGGAATAAAAAAAAACCTAGAGGTAAAAATACTCGATATAGTTTGATCAAAAAGCTTCGTGAAGAAGAAAAATCTACTGAAGCCTTCGAGATCATGCTCAATAATCTTTCTTTAGAAGAGATTATTGGCCTTAAGTTGGAATTGGCATCAAAAGTGTTTGGTGGCAAATCATATGGATTACCAATCTGGAAATCGATGAAGGAAATTGTACAAGATGCTGTATTAAAATATACTCTTTCTGCGTGCAAATCTAAAAGAGAAGCAGCTAGATTTTTAGGCATAAGGCAACAAAATTTCAATAAATTAATAAAAAAATATAAAACAGAGAATTTTTTCGAAAATAATGATTAAAAAACTTGACAAATAATATATAATTAATTCATATTCTAATACTATAAAGGGTACATTAGAGTATATATATGGAAATAATAAACCTTCAATGACTCTCTTGAAGGGGGTACGATATATGTGTCGGATAATTAATGTTTCCCAGTTAAAAGGAGTCTAACTTTGTTAATGTGAAGGATTAACACCCTTTATAGTTTTTTTAGTTCTTTAAAAATATGGGGGCGAAATGGTTTCGACAGAATAGGGAGATTATTTTGTGCAAGACTGTGTAAGTATCACAGCAAAAATACTTAAACTTTATAAATGCCAACGATAACGTTGAATTTAATTACGCCCTAGCTGCGTAATTTGGAGTTGCTAGCGCTTTATTAAAAAAGCTAGTTCGGTAACACAGACGATATCATGTGTTAGTTTTTAAGGGTTCAAATAACCTAATAGTTGTTTTTACAACTATATATTTCGGTAGCCAACACCTTAAGTTGGTAAATGGATTCCCTGATGTTGTCAGGTGGCTGGTACTTCGGTGGTGAATGTACCTATTCTTGTGAATGACAGAATATTTGAGCTATTTTGGACCCGAGTTCGATTCTCGGCGCCTCCACTAAAAAGAAAATAATATAAATTTTTTGACTATTTATTTACAGGGAGATTATTAACAATGAGCGAAGAAACAACAGAAGAAACAACAGAAGAAAAATGGGATTTACCAGAAAATCCAAATGATTTTGATTTTGTAGAGGCATATGATGAAGCGCCCTCTGTAGATGATAGAATGTTAGAAGAAAATACAGCACTAAGCGCAATTAATTGTGCTTTTGTTGGAATGGGAGGAGGAGGCGGAAAATTAGCTAAAGCCTTCCTAGATATAGGTTTTAATAAAACACTTCTTATAAATACAACAGAAAAAGACCAACCTAAAGGTATTAATCCAGAAAATTTTATTTTAATTCCAGGTGCAGATGGTGTCGCTAAAGATGTTAAGCTGGGTAAAGAAATATTATCAAATCACAGCACATTAGTTGAGGATGCACTTAGGACACGAGTTGGCAAAGTTGACTGGATTTTCGTATTAGCAGGTGCAGGAGGTGGTACTGGTAGTGCTAGTTATGTTTTACATAAAGCTATGAGTCGTTATTTATCTTCTATTGGTGCTAGTGGCAAAGTTGTATACATTGTTAGCACACCAACTTCACAGGAACTTTTAAATCCCACAATTAAAACCAATCATGAAATTATGTTGAAGGATATAAGTAAACAAACACATATTATTATTGATAATGAAAAACAATTAAATTTATTACGTGGTAAAGTTGGAATGTTAAACATGTACCCTGCAGCTAATAGAAATTTTGCAAAATTATTTGCACAGATATTAAAATTAGCAGACGAGCCATCGCCAATTCAGGCTTTTGATTCAAAAGATTTAGAAAGATGCCTTAAAACAAGTGGACGCATGTTGGTAGGCAGTACTATAGTGAGAGATTTTACCAAATCAGATCTTGGTTCTACTGTATTCCAAGGTTGTTTAAAATCATCTCCTTGTCCGCCACCAACAAATCAATCAAAAACAGGTGTCTTGCTTCTAATAACAACTTCGGAAATGGCTAATGACCCAAGTATAAG